>Ga0316195_10000318_pt1 | contig 18399 bp, 16 predicted proteins | sample Phised1_MG_FD_204937 | JGI IMG/M metagenome (GOLD analysis project Ga0316195, IMG submission 204937) | Coastal sediment microbial communities from Maine, United States - Phippsburg sediment 1 | ecosystem: Environmental > Aquatic > Marine > Coastal > Sediment | place: USA: Maine | collected...
CATCGACGCCGGCAAGGCCCTGGCCAGCACGCCGCTACCCGATTGGGTCTTCGACGGCCGCGATGGCGTGCACACCGCCGAAGGCTCGTGGAGCCCGGCACGCAAGAGCTACGTACCGTTGTCGCCACTGCCGGTCTATGGGCGTCAGCACTTCCGCGAGAACGTGCTCGGTGCCGACGTGGTCGATCCGTCGAAGGCAGGCACCACGGTGCACGAGGACGAGTCGATGCGTTTGTGGACGCTGGATGGCGAGGTGCTGATCGCCAGCATCAAGACCAAGGTGCATGCGATCGGCCCGGGCGTCATCGAAGGCCTGGCCAAGGGCACGGCGCTGGCCGAAAGCGACTTCAAGGGCCTGGTCATCTGGTCGCCGGACGACCCCTTCTCCTACGGCGCCGACCTGCAGGCGATGCTGCCCACCTTCATGAAGGGTGGCGCCAAGGCCATCGCGCCAGAAGAGAAGAAGCTGCAAGACGCGATGCTGGCGCTGCGCTATGCCAACGTGCCCACCGTCGCTGCCGTGCGCGGCATGGCGCTGGGCGGCGGCTGCGAACTGGCGGTCCACTGCGCCAAGCGCGTGGTGGCAATGGAAAGCTACATCGGCCTCGTCGAAGTGGGCGTGGGCCTGATCCCCGGCGGCGGCGGGCTGGCCTACATCGCGCGCCGCGCGGCCGAGATGGCGGCGCCGGCGAATGCTGACGTCTTCAACTTCGTGCGTGACGGCTTCACCGCTGCCGCGATGGCCAAGGTCGGCACCAGCGCGATCGAGAGCCGCAAGCTCGGCTACCTGCTCGACGACGACATCATCGTGCCGCACAAGGACGAGTTGCTGCACGTGGCCATCGCGCAGGCCAAGGCCATGTTCGAATCGGGCTGGCGTGCGCCGGCGCGCAAGCTGTTCCCGGTGGCCGGACGCTCGGCCATCGCCACCATCAAGGGCCAGCTGGCCAACATGCGCGACGGCGGCTTCATCAGCGCGCACGACTTCCACATCTCGTCGCTGATCGCCGACGTCGTCTGCGGCGGCGACGTCGCTGCCGGCTCGCTGGTCAACGAGGAGTACCTGATGGCGCTGGAGCGCAAGCACTTCTGCTCGCTGCTCGACCACCCGAAGACCCAGGAACGCATCATGGGAATGATGTCCACCGGCAAGCCGGTTCGGAACTGATTGGAGAACCCCACATGAGCAAACAAGTTCAAGACGCCTACATCGTCGCCGCAACGCGCACGCCCATTGGCCGGTCGGGCCGCGGCTACTTCCGCAACACCCGCCCCGACGATCTGCTGATCGCGGCCATGCGCCATGCGTTGTCGCAGGTGCCGAGCCTGGACCCGAAGGCGATCGAGGACGCGATCATCGGTTGTTCCTTCCCCGAGGCAGAGCAGGGCATCAACATGGCGCGTGCCGCCGCGGTGATGGCCGGGTTGCCGCACTCGGTGGCCGGGGTCACGGTGAACCGCTTTTGCGCGTCCGGCCTGACGGCGCTGCAGATGGCGGCCGACCGCATCCGTGTCGGCGAGGCCGAGGTGATGATCGCCGGCGGCGCCGAGAGCATGAGCATGGTGCCGATGGGCGGCAACAAGCCATCGTTCAACCCCGAGGTCTTCGCGCGCGACGAGAACCTCGGCATCGCCTACGGCATGGGTCTGACGGCGGAGAAGGTGGCGGCGCAGTGGAAGGTGGCCCGCGAGGCGCAGGACGCGTTTGCGCTGGCTTCGCATCAGCGCGCGCTCAAGGCCATTGCCGCCGGCGAGTTCGCCGACGAGATGACGCCGGTGGAGGTGATCGACCGCTTCCCGAACCTGGCCACAGGCGAGACGACAACGAAGACGCGCACCGTCAACATCGACGAAGGCCCGCGCGCCGACACCTCGGCCGAAGGCCTGGCGAAGCTGCGTCCGGTGTTCGCGGCCAAGGGCTCGGTCACGGCCGGCAACAGCTCGCAGACCAGCGACGGCGCCGGCTGCCTGATCCTGGCCAGCGAGAAGGCCTGCCGGCAGTTCGACCTGAAGCCACTGGCGCGCTTTGTCAGCTTCGCCGTGCGCGGCGTGGACCCGAAGATCATGGGCATCGGCCCGATCGAGGCCATCCCGGCGGCGCTGGCGCTGGCTGGGCTGAAGCAGGACGCGATGGACTGGATCGAGCTGAACGAGGCCTTCGCCGCGCAGTCGCTGGCGGTGATCGACACGCTCGGCCTGGACCGCGCCAAAGTCAACCCGATGGGCGGCGCCATTGCGCTCGGCCATCCGTTGGGTGCCACCGGCGCGATCCGCGCCGCGACCGTGGTGCATGCGCTGCGCCGCCACAAGCTCAAGCACGGCATGGTGACGATGTGCGTGGGCATGGGCCAGGGTGCGGCCGGCATCCTGGAGGCGGTGTGATGAGCATCAAGGCAGCCACGCTGAACGGCGTCGCCACCATCGAGATCGCGCGGCCGGAGAAGAAGAATGCGCTCACCGCCGCGATGTACCAGGCGATGGCCGACGCCATTAACGCCGCCACGGCCGACCCAGCCGTGCGCGCGCTGCTGATCACCGGCCAGCCGGGCATCTTCACCTCGGGCAACGACATCGAGGACTTCATGCGGCGCCCGCCCGGCCAAGGCAGCGACGGCATGGATTCACCGGTGTTCCAGTTCATGCGTGCGCTGGTCGGCTGCGACAAGCCGGTGGTCGCCGCGGTCACCGGCGCGGCCATCGGCATCGGCACGACGATGCTGCTGCACTGCGACTTCGCCTACGTCAGTGACGAGGCGAGGCTGGCCATGCCCTTCGTTGGCCTGGGGCTGGTGCCCGAGTTCGCCTCCAGCCTGTTGCTGCCGCAGCTGATGGGCCAGGCGCGTGCGGCCGAGAAACTGTTGCTCGGCGACCCCTTCACTGGCGCCGAGGCGGTGGAATGCGGGCTGGCAAATGCGGTGCTGCCCGCCGCAGAGGTGGTGAACCACGCGCGCCGCGTGGCCGAGCGCTTCAATGCGCTGCCGCCGGGCGCCGTGCGCGAAGCCAAGAAGCTGCTGCGCGCGCCGCATGCCGAAGCTGTGCTGCGCACGATTCGCAGCGAAGGCGAGCTGTTCGGCAAGCGCCTGCGCAGCCCCGAGGCGATGGAGGCCTTCCAGGCCTTCTTCCAGAAGCGCAAGCCGGACTTCTCCAAGTTCTGACCGGGCGCAGGTGCGATGTCGCTGGCTCTGAAGCTTGCCCTCGCACCGGTGCTCGTCGCGCAGGCGGTGGCCACGCGGCGCCGTGCGCCGGTGCTGCCCGAAGCGGCCGGCCCGCGCGAAGGCCGGCTCGGCGAAGGCCGCGGTGCGCTGCGGCTGCTGATCGCCGGCGATTCGTCGGCGGCCGGCGTCGGCGTGAAGCACCAGGGCCAGGCGCTTGCGGGCCATCTGGTGCGCGAATTGCACCGGCGTGCGCAACGTCCGGTGCGTTGGCGCCTTCACGCCCGGGCCGGCCTGACGACGCGCCAGGTGCACGAGCTGCTGCGCGAGCAGGCGCTGCTGCGCAGCGATGTGGCCCTGGTGGTCAGCGGCGTCAACGACGTCATCGACCTGGTGCCGCCACAGCGCGCCGTGCGGCAGCGCGCGGCGCTCGCCGACTGGCTGCTGGCCGAAGGGGGCGTGTCGCATGTGGTGTTCGCGCCGCTGCCGCCGGTGCATCGCTTCCCGCTGCTTCCACAGCCGCTGCGCCGCGTGATGGGCGAGGACGCGCGGGCGCACGATGACGCGCTGGAGCGCTGGGCGTCGACGCGGCCCGACGTGTCCTATGTACCGATCGTGCTGGACCTGAGCACCGATGCCATGGCCAGCGACGGTTTCCACCCCGGCGAGCCGGTGTACCGCGCCTGCGGCGAAGCGCTGGCTGCCTACATCGCCACCCTGGCGCCCAAGGAGAAGTGACCATGAACCTCGCCGGCAAGACCCTGTTCATCACCGGCGCGTCGCGCGGCATCGGCCTGGCGATCGCCAAGCGCGCTGCGCGCGACGGCGCCAATATCGTCATCGCCGCCAAGACGGTCGAAGCCAACCCGAAGCTGCCCGGCACAATCCACTCGGCCGCCGCCGAGGTCGAGGCCGCGGGCGGCAAGGCGCTTGCGCTGCAATGCGACATCCGCCACGAGGCCAGCGTGCACGCCGCGGTGCAGCGGGCAGTGGCGCACTTCGGCGGCATCGACATCCTGGTCAACAACGCCAGCGCGATCAGCCTGACACCGACGCAGGCCACGCCGATGAAGCGCTTCGACCTGATGTTCGGCGTCAACGTGCGCGGCACTTACTGCTGCACCCAGGCCTGCCTGAGCGAGCTGATCAAGAGCGCCCAGGCCGGGCGCAACCCGCACGTGCTGAACATGAGCCCGCCGCTGAGCATGCGCGAGCACTGGTTCAAGAATCACGTCGCCTACACGATGGCCAAGTACGGCATGAGCATGTGCACGCTGGGCCATGCCGGCGAGTTCAAGGCCTATGGCATCGCGGTGAACAGCCTGTGGCCGCGCACCGCGATCGCCACCGCTGCGCTGCAGATGATCCCGGGCGTGGACATCGGTAAGTGCCGCAAGCCCGAGATCCTGGCCGATGCGGCCTACCTGGTCCTGACCAGTGATGCGAAGACGGTGACTGGCAACTTCTTCATCGACGAGACGCTGCTGGCCGATCGCGGAGTGAGCGATCTGGAGCCCTACAGCGAAACGCCGGGCACCAAGGACTTCATCCCGGACTTCTTCGTCGATTGAGGTCGTCGCGGCCGCGCGCCGGGTCAGGCAGAGCCCACCATCCGCGGCTTGCCCTGGTGGTCGATGGCGACGTAGGTCAGGTTCGCCTCGGTGACCTTGACCACCTGCAGGTCGGCTGGGTTGCGCTCGGCGAACACCTCGACGTGCACGGTAATCGAGGTCTTGCCGATGCGCTCGACCTTGGCATAAAAGCTCAGCAGGTCGCCGATCGACACCGGCTGCTTGAAGATGAACTGGTTCACCGCCACGGTGGCGATGCGGCCCTTGGCAATTCGGCTGGGCAGCACCGCACCGGCCATGTCCACCTGGGCCATGATCCAGCCGCCGAAGACGTCGCCGTTGCCGTTGACGTCGGCCGGCAGCGGCATCACCCGCAGCACGAGCGTGCTGCCATCGGGCAAACTCAGCGGTCCGCCGGGCTGCAGCGTGTTGTGGCTTGATGGCTCGCTCATCGCCTTCACCTTCACCTTCACGGTCCTCGACCCGGACATTCTTTCACGCCACTTCAAAGCCGATGCGCCGCACCTCCGACGCCCTGCCAGCCCCCGTCGAGTCGCCTGGCCGCGCCGCGCCGCGTTCCGACTGGCTCACGCTGCGCAAGCTGCTGCCTTACCTGTGGCAATACCGCTGGCGCGTCGGCGCGGCGCTGTCCTTCATGGTCGCCGCCAAGGCGGCCAACGTCGGCGTGCCGGTGCTGCTGAAGTACGTCGTCGATTCGCTGACGCTGAAGCCGAGCGACGCCGCAGCGCTGCTGGTGGTGCCGGTGGGCCTGCTGGTGGCCTATGCGGGCCTGAGGCTGTGCACGTCGCTCTTCACCGAACTGCGCGAACTGATCTTCGCCAAGGCCACCGAGGGCGCGGCGCGCAGCATCTCGCTGCAGGTGTTTCGCCACCTGCACGCCCTGAGCCTGCGCTTCCACCTCGAGCGCCAGACGGGTGGCATGACGCGCGACATCGAGCGCGGCACGCGCGCGGTGCACTCGCTGATCTCGTATTCGCTGTACAGCATCGTGCCCACGCTGATCGAGATGACGATGGTGCTCACGCTGCTGGCGTGGAAGTTCGACGTGCTGTTCGCGTGGATCACCGCGGCCGCGCTGGTCGTATACATCGCCTTCACCGTCAGCATCACCGAATGGCGCACCAAGTTCCGCCGCCAGATGAACGAGCTGGATTCGGTGGCGCACACGCATGCGATCGATGCGCTGCTGAACTACGAGACCGTCAAGTACTTCAACAACGAGGACTTCGAGGCCAGGCGCTACGACGACAGCCTGGAGAAGCTGCGCCGTGCGGCGCTTAAGAGCCAGAGCACGCTGAGCCTGCTCAACACTGGCCAGCAACTGGTCATCGCCGCGGCGCTGGTGGCGATGCTGTGGCGCGCCACGCAGGGCGTGGTCGACGGCCGGCTGACGCTGGGCGACCTGGTCATGATCAACGCCTTCATGATCCAGCTGTACATCCCGCTGAACTTCCTGGGTGTGCTGTACCGCGAGATCAAGCAGAACCTGACCGACCTGGACAAGATGTTCCGCATGCTCGAGACGCATCGCGAGGTGGACGACGTACCGGGCGCGCCGGCCTTGCGGGTGAGCGAAGGCACGGTCCGCTTCGAGAACGTCAACTTCGCCTACGAGCCGGCCAGGCCGATCCTGCACGACCTGAGCTTCGAGATTCCCGCCGGCAAGACGGTGGCGGTGGTTGGCCCTTCGGGTGCGGGCAAGAGCACGCTGGCGCGGCTGCTGTTCCGCTTCTACGACGTCACCGGCGGGCGCATCAGCATCGACGGTCAGGACATCCGGCAGGTGACGCAGGCCAGCCTGCGCCAGGCCATCGGCATCGTGCCGCAGGACACGGTGCTGTTCAACGACACGGTCGAATACAACATCGCCTACGGCCGGCCCGGCGCCTCGCGCGAGCAGGTCGAGGCTGCGGCCCGGGCGGCGCACGTGCACAACTTCATCGTGGCCACCCCGAAGGGCTATGACACCATGGTCGGCGAACGCGGCTTGAAGCTGTCGGGTGGCGAGAAGCAGCGCGTGGCGATCGCACGCACGCTGCTGAAGAACCCGCCGATCCTGATCTTCGACGAGGCCACCTCGGCGCTCGATTCGGCCAACGAGCGCGCCATCCAGGCCGAGCTGAAGAGCGCCGCCGCGGGCAAGACGGCGCTGGTCATCGCGCACCGCCTGAGCACGGTGGTCGACGCGCATCAGATCGTCGTGCTGGACGCCGGGAGAATTGTCGAGCGCGGCGCGCATGCCGAACTCCTGGCACGCAACGGGCGCTACGCCGAGATGTGGCGGCTGCAGCAGTCGGGCAAGGACGCTGTGGCCGGCCATTGATCGTGTCCAATGTGCAGGTCGTCAACAGTCCTGCGGAGTACCCGAGATGAAGTTCAGGAAAGTCGCCCTCGGGCTTCTGGCAGCCGCCGTCGCGGCCGGCGCGGTCGGGTGGTTCAGCCTGGACAAGGAGACCCGCGGGATTCTGGCGATGATGCCGACCAACAGCGACGTGCTGTTCTGGAGCGAGCAGCAGCGCGACGCTGCCTTCCGCGCCCTCGACCGCCTGCCCTTCCTGGCCAAGGCGCGCGAGGTACCGGCCAGTGGCGCAGCACTGCCGCTGCCGCCGGGCGCCCCGTTGAAGCTCGATCTCGACCTAGATGCCTTCATGGCCGGCCAGCGCAGCGCCGCGCTGCTGATCGTGCACGACGGCAAGCTGCGCCTGGAGCGCTATGGCCTGGACTTCGATGCCGCCGGTCGCTGGACCAGCTTCTCGGTGGCCAAGTCGATCACCTCGACGCTGGTCGGCGCCGCGCTGCGTGACGGCCACATCCGCAGCATGGATGACAAGGTCAGCGACTACATCCCGCTGATGAAGGGCTCGGCCTACGACGATGTCAGCATCCGCCAGCTGCTGACGATGACTTCGGGCGTGCGCTGGAACGAGGACTACGCCGACCCGAATTCGGACGTGGCGCGCTTCAACAAGCACGAGCCGGAGGAGGGCGTCGACGCGCTGGTCAGCTACCTGCGCCGTCTGCCGCGCGAGGCGCCGGCCGGCACGCGCTGGCTCTACAGCACAGGCGAGACCAACCTCGTCGGCATCCTCGTCGGTGCGGCGACGAAACGACCCCTGGCGGATTACCTGTCGGAAAAGATTTGGAAGCCCGCAGGCATGGAGCAGCAGGCCACCTGGATCCTCAGCCGCACGGGCCGCGAGATCAGCGGCTGCTGCATCCAGGCGGCGACGCGCGACTTCGCACGCTTCGGGTTGTTCATCCTCAACGGCGCGCAGGTGAATGGCCAGAGCATCGTGCCCGACGGCTGGCTGGCGCAGGCGACAAGTGAGCAAGTGGGTATCGGCAAGCCCGGCCGCGGCTACGGCTACCAGTGGTGGACCTATGCCGATGGCAGCTTTTTGGCGCGGGGCATCTTCGGACAGGGCATCTTCATCGACCCGAAGCGGCGGATCGTCATCGCCTCCAACGCCAACTGGCCGCGTGGCGCCTCCGACCCGGTTGCGAGCGAAGCGCGCGAAGCCTTTTATCGTGCAGTGCAGGCGGCGGTCGATGCCGAGGCTGGGGCCGCGCAGAAGGCCGATGCGACCCGCTGAGCCGGGCGGGGCCGGATGCCACAATGACTGCATGAGCCCGACCTCGCTGTCGCTGACCCGCCCCGACGACTGGCACCTGCACCTGCGCGACGGCGACGCGCTGCGCGCCGTGGTGGCGCATTCGGCACGCCAGTTCGCGCGCGCCATCGTCATGCCGAACCTGAAGCCGCCGGTGACCACCACCGATCTGGCGCTGGCCTACAAGCAGCGCATCCTGGAGGCATTGCCCGCGGGCAGTGGCTTCGTGCCGCTGATGACGCTGTACCTGACCGACCGCACGCCGGCGCAAGAGATGCGTCGCGCGCGCGACGCCGGCATCGTGGCGCTGAAGCTGTACCCGGCAGGCGCGACCACGAACAGCGATGCCGGCGTCACCGACATCCGCAAGACATACGCGGCGCTCGAGGCGATGCAGCGCGAGGACCTGCTGTTGCTGGTGCATGGCGAAGTCACCGACGCCGAGATCGACGTCTTCGATCGCGAGGCGGTGTTCATCGAGCGCGTGCTCGACCCGCTGCGCCGCGACTTCCCCGCGCTGAAGATCGTGTTCGAGCACATCACCACGCGCGAGGCGGCGATGTACGTGGCCGAAGCCGGTTCTTCGCTGGCGGCGACGATCACCGCACACCACCTGCTCTACAACCGCAACGCCATCTTCCAGGGCGGCCTGCGGCCGCATTACTACTGCCTGCCAGTGCTCAAGCGCGAAGTGCATCGTGCCGCGCTGGTGCAGGCCGCGACCTCCGGCTCGCAGAAGTTCTTCCTGGGCACCGACAGCGCGCCGCATGCGGCGCACCTGAAGGAACATGCTGCCGCCTGCGCCGGCTGCTACACCGCGCTGTCGGCGCTGGAGCTCTATGCGCAGGCCTTCGACGACGCCGGCGCGCTGGACAAACTGGAGGGCTTCGCCAGCTTCCACGGCGCCGACTTCTACGGCCTGCCGCGCAACACCGGCCGCATCACGCTGCGCCGCATCGCATGGGCGCTGCCCGAGAGCGTGCCCTTCGGCGCGGCGCAACTCAAGCCGCTGGCGGGCGGCGAAACCCTGCAGTGGCAACTGGTCGAACCGGCCGAACAAGGGCTCGCATGATCGAAAAACAACCACGCATCGCGCTGCTGATCGACGCCGACAACTCACCGGCGAGCAAGATCGACGTCATCCTGTCCGAACTGGCCAAGGTCGGCGTGACCAACATCCGCCGCGCCTACGGCAACTGGAAGAAGGACGGGCTGAAGGGCTGGGAGGCCGTGCTGCATGAATACGCGATCCGGCCGATCCAGCAGTTCGACTACAGCAAGGGCAAGAACGCCACCGACATGGTGATGGTCATCGACGCGATGGACCTGTTGTACACCGACCAGCCCGACGCCTTCGGCATCGTGTCCTCGGACGCCGACTTCACGCCGCTGGTGATGCACCTGAAGGCCAAGGGCGCGCAGGTGCTGGGCTTCGGCGCGAAGAAGACGCCGATGCCCTTCGTCAACGCCTGCACGCGCTTCCTCTACTTGGAAAGTCTGGTGCACGGTGGCGTGATGCCTGCCGGCGAGCCGGACAAGAAGGGCGCCGACAGGTCGACGCGCAAACCCGCGGCCAAGGGCGACAGCGACCCCGCCGACGAAGCGCAGCCGACGCGGCTGGACACCGCCGCGCTGAAGCAGGATGCTAGGTTGGTGACGCTGCTGCGCAACGTGGTGGAATCGGCCGCTGGCGAGGACGGCTGGTCCACACTCGGTTCGGTCGGCCAGCAGATCGGCAACCAGGCCAGCTTCGACCCGCGCAACTACGGCTACCGCAAGCTGCTCGACCTGATCGAGGCGACGCAGCTGTTCGAGCTGGAACGCCGTGGCACCCAGGTGCTGCTGCGCGACAAGCGTCTGGCCAAGGTATCGCGCGCCTGAGCGACCGGGCGGGAAAGACCTTCGCCCGTTGGGCGGAATTGGCCGACGGCCTTTAAATTCACCCCATCATCCCCATCATCGCGCTGTCCCGAAACCACCCGACCGAAGCCGCCCCATGAAACGCATCGCCTTGTTCCTGATGACCAACATCGCCGTGATGGTGGTGCTGGGCATCGCTGTCAATGTGCTCGGCCTGAACCGCTTCCTCAACGAGAACGGTCTCGACCTGACGACGCTGCTCGGCTTCTCGCTTGTCATCGGCTTCGGCGGCTCGTTCATCTCGCTGCTGATGAGCAAGACCATCGCCAAGGCCAGCACCGGCGCCCAGATCATCAACGACTCCAGCGACCCGACGCATGCCTGGATCGTTCAGACGGTGCAGCGCTTTGCCGGCACGGCCGGCATCAGCATGCCCGAGGTTGCGATCTACGAAGGCCCGCCCAATGCCTTCGCCACCGGGGCGTTCAAGAATTCGGCGCTGGTGGCGGTGTCCACCGGCCTGTTGCAGAGCATGACTCGCGAGGAGGTCGAGGCGGTGATCGGCCACGAGGTGGCGCACGTGGCCAATGGCGACATGGTGACGATGACGCTGATCCAGGGCGTGATGAACACCTTCGTGGTCTTCATCTCGCGCGTCGTCGGCTACTTCGTCGATCGCGTGATCCTGAAGAACGAGCGCGGCCTGGGCATCGGCTATTTCGCCACCACCATCGTCATGGACCTGCTGCTGGGCGTGCTGGCAGCGATGATCGTGGCCTGGTTCTCGCGCCAGCGCGAGTTCCGTGCCGACGCCGGCTCTGCCCAGCTGCTCGGCCGCAAGCAGCCGATGATCAACGCCCTGGCGCGACTGGGCGGTCTGGACCCAGGCGAGATGCCCAAGACGCTTCAGGCCATGGGTATCAGCTCGCGGCCCAGCGGCATGATGGCGCTGTTCTCCAGCCACCCGCCGATGGAAGAGCGCATCGCGCGGCTGCAGCAGGTGGCATAGTCGCACCCCCGCAGCGCCTGTGGCGTTCCCACCCCAGGCCGCGCTGCAGGCGACCCCGCAAAGCGCTTGCGCTTGTGCGCAGGCTCATATCGCGTAGCGATGGGATGCCGGAGCTGAAGCGGGCTCCGTGGCGGCCGCTTGAATCGCTCCGCCTAGGTCGGAAGAAAACCTTCGATCGACAGGTAGCGCTCGCCGGTGTCGTAGTTGAAGCCGAGCACCTTCGCGCCGGCGCCCAGCTCGGGCAGCTTCTGCGCGATCGCCGCCAGTGTCGCGCCGCTGGAGATGCCGACCAGCATGCCTTCCTCGCGGGCGCAGCGCCGTGCCATCTCGCGCGCCGCCTCGGCCTCGACCTGGATCACGCCGTCGAGCACGTCGGTGTGCAGATTCTTCGGGATGAAGCCGGCGCCGATGCCCTGGATCGGGTGCGGGCTGGGCTGTCCGCCACTGATCACCGGCGAAGCGGCGGGCTCCACCGCGAACACCTTCAGCTTCGGCCACTTCTTCTTCAGCGCCATCGCGCAGCCGGTGAGGTGTCCGCCGGTGCCCACGCCGGTGATCAGCGCGTCCACTCCCGCGGGGAAGTCGGCCGCGATCTCCTCGGCCGTCGTGCGCACGTGCACTTCGATGTTGGCGGGGTTGTCGAACTGCTGCGGCATCCACGCGCCCGGTGTCGCGGCAACGATCTCCTCGGCCTTGGCGATCGAGCCCTTCATGCCCTTCTCGCGCGGCGTGAGCTCGAAGCTTGCTCCATAGGCCAGCATCAGCCGGCGCCGCTCGATGCTCATGCTGTCGGGCATCACCAGCACCAGCTTGTAGCCCTTGACCGCGGCCACGATGGCCAGGCCGATGCCGGTGTTTCCCGAGGTCGGCTCGACGATGGTGCCGCCGGGCTTGAGGGCGCCCGACTTCTCCGCCGCCTCGACCATTGCCAGGGCGATGCGGTCCTTGATCGAGCCGCCGGGGTTCGCCCGCTCGCTCTTGATCCACACCTCGGCCTTGCCGAACAGGCGGTTGATGCGGATGTGCGGCGTGTCGCCGATCGTCGCCAGGATGTCGTTGGCTTTCATGAGGCTCCTTCGTGAGTGGGCGTCAGGCCGGATAATCGCATGGTGAAGCAAGCCAGACCGCCGCTGGTGCAATCGCCGAAAGGCCGCACTGGAGGAAGGTCCGGACTGCACAGGGCAGCGTAGCAGCTAACGGCTGTCCACCGCGAGGTGAGGATCAGAGCAACAGAGACGAGTCGGGGCGGCAAAGCCGCTCCGGGTGAAACGGGCAATCTCTACGCGCAGCAACACCAAATAGGCACACGGTGATCCGGCCCGGGGAGTGTGCGGGTAGGTGGCACCGAGCCGCGCAGCGATGCGCGGCCCAGAGGAATGGCGGTCACGGCGGGCGTTTCGAAAGAAGTACCTGCCGCACAGAATCCGGCCTATCGGCTTGCTTCACACTTTTTCTAGGCCGGCAGCACCAGCGTGCGGCGCACCATCCAGCGCAGGCCGCTGTCGGGCGTGGCCGGCTTCAGCGTCATTTCCAGCATCTCGCGGTCGGTGGCCTGCACTGCGCGCCAGAGGAAGTCGCGCGCGTTGCCGGCGTCGCCAGCGACGAAGAGCTGCGAGCTGAGTTCGCCGAAAGTGGCGTGGCGCAGCTTGATGTGGATGTGCGGCGTGCGCCCCGGATAGGGCACTGGGCGGATCGTGCGCATGCGCAAACCGCCGTCCGCGGTGCTGCGTGTCGCACCGAAACCCTGGAACCCAGGGTCGAACTGGCCTTCGACCACGCGCACGCCAGGGTGTCGATAGACGGCCATCGCATCGCACTGCCAGATCTCGACCTCGGCGCCGTCGATGGCACGGCCGTTGACGTCCACCAGCTGCAGCTCCAGCCCCAGGTGTTCGCCGCGTGCGACGAGCGTGCGGCCATCGCGTTGGACGCGGCTGAGATCGGCATCCCAATCGGCCCACTGCTCGCGCCAGGCGCGCGGCGGGTAGAACGGGCCGTCGGTCATGGTGGCGATGGCGCGGCGCGAGCTGGCCAGCGCCGGCCAGGCCAGCGTCGACAGCGCGGCGCCCGCGCCCAGCGCAAAGCGCCTTCGTCCCGAAGAGGATGTGTGGTGCAGCGGCATGCGCGTCTCCCGTTCCTGCGTCTCGTGCATGGCGGTGAGGGCCACCTTACACTCGAATGGTTCCGCGTCCGCCGCTTTGGCGCATCCGCCGGCTGCCTCCCCCTCATCGATGAATCCCGACGCACAGACCCTCTGGCGCGGCCCGCGCTGGACGCTGGCCGTGCTGCTCGCCTGCCTGGGTATGCTCGGGCCGTTCTCGATCGACACCTACCTGCCGGCCTTTGCCGGCATCGCCACGTCGCTGGGCGCAACGCCGGTGCAGATGCAGCAGACGCTGTCGGCCTACCTGTTCGGCTTCGCGGTGATGAACCTGTTCCACGGCGCGCTGTCCGACAGCGTCGGTCGCAGGCCGGTGGTTCTGGTGGGCGTGGCCGTCTTCACGCTGGCCTCGGTGGGCTGCGCGATGTCGCAGTCCATCGGCCAGTTGGTGTCCTTCCGCGCGCTGCAAGGCATGAGCTCGGGCGCCGGCATCGTCGTGTCGCGCGCCATCATCCGCGACATGTTCCCGCAGGCCGACGCCCAGCGGGTGATGTCGCAGGTGACGATCTTCTTCGGCGTAGCCCCGGCGATCGCGCCGCTGGTCGGCGGCTGGCTCTTCGTCGGCCTGGGCTGGCACGCGGTGTTCTGGTTCCTGGCGCTGATCGGGCTGGCACTGTGGCTGATCAACTGGCGCTGGCTGCCCGAGACGCTGCACATCGGCCAGCGCCAGCCGATGCGCGTCGGGCCCTTGCTGCGTGGGTACGGGCAGATGATCGGCAACCCGAACTTCCTGCTGCTGGCGCTGGCCAGCGGCGTCCCCTTCAACGGCATGTTCCTGTACGTGCTGAGCGCGCCGGCCTGGCTGGGCGACGTGCTGCAGCTGCGGCCGACGCAGTTCTTCTGGTTCTTCCTGATCACCATCGCGGGCATCATGTCCGGCGCCTGGCTGTCGGGGCGGCTAGCGGGGCGGCTGAAGCCCAAGTACCAGATCCGCCGCGGCTTCGTCATCATGCTGCTGGCCTCCATGGTCAACGTGGTGCTGAACCTGAGCCTGGCGCCGCACCCGTCCTGGGCGCTGCTGACGGTGGGCGTGTTCGCCTTCGGCTGGGCACTGATGGTGCCGGTGGTGACGCTGCTGGTGCTGGATCTGGTGCCCGAGCGGCGCGGTATGGCCTCGTCGCTGCAGGCATGCATCGGCAGTCTGGCCAACGGCCTGGTGGCCGGCGTCGTGGCGCCGCTGGTCATGCACTCGGCCGAGGGGCTGGCGCTGACCTCGCTGGGCATGATGAGCATCGGCCTGGTGGCCTGGGTATGGGTCAAGCCGCGCGTGGCCTGAAAACGCTCAAGCCGCTGCCCGGCGCGGCCGATACCTGGGCATGTCCGGCGACGCCACAGCCCCCGAGCCCGACGCGGCAGCGCCCGCGCGGGCCGCGCGTTTTGCGCCCAAGCTGCTGATCGTCGGCGGCGGCGCCGCGTTGGCGCTGCTGCTGCTGATCGGTGCGGCCACCTGGGCGCTGTGGCCCGCGCCGCAGAAGGCGAAGTCGAAGACGGCACGGGCCCAGCCGGCCCAGGTCGCTGCGATGCAAGCCGCGTCGGCATCGGCCGCTTTGGCATCCGCATCCGCATCCGCAGCGGAAGCGCCATTGCCCGCGGTGGAGCCGCCCGCGGTGGCACCGCACGTCGTGGCCGCGGCCGCATCGCCCGCATCGACAGGGGCTCTGTCCCCTCCCGACGAAGTGCATCCCGCCAGGAGGCCTGACAGCCGCCACGATGTGCCAAGCGTCGCCGCTGCCGAGGCCGAAGCGCCGCTCGACCGCCTGCAACGCCGCCTGGGCGAGGTGCTCGGCCCGAAGGGCGCCGTGAATGCCGCGCGCAACGGCGAGTGGCGGCTGGTGACCCGCACCTCGGCGGTGGGCCCCGTGGCACCCGCTGCCACGCCGACAGCCGGCATCGCCGCGGCGCAGCGCGCCGACGCCCGGGAGCAGGCTGTGCACTGGGGTTACGAAGGTCGCGGCGGGCCGCAGGCCTGGGGCAGGATGAAAGCGGAGTTCAACACCTGCGCGACGGGCAGGCGGCAAAGCCCGATCGACATCCGCGACGGCCTGGCGCTGGATCTCGAGCCGCTGCAATTCGACTACCGTCCCAGCCGCTTCGGCGTGATCGACACCGGCCACACCGTGCAGGTCAACCTGGCGCCGGGCAATTTCGTCGACATCAACGGCCGACGCTTCGAGCTGCAGCAGTTCCATTTCCACCGGCCTTCCGAAGAGCGAATCAACGGCCGGCAGTTCGACATGGACGTGCACCTGGTGCACCGTGACGCCGACGGCAGGCTCGCGGTGGTGGCGGTACTGCTGGAGCGCGGTGCCGCACAGCCGTTGTTGCAGACGGTGTGGAACAACCTGCCCCTGGAAAAGGGCGAGGAAGCCGCAGCGCGCACGACCATCGACCTGAACGAGCTGCTGCCCTCCGCACGCGGCTACTACACCTACATGGGCTCGTTGACCACGCCGCCGTGCAGCGAGGGCGTGCTGTGGGCGGTGCTGCAGCAGCCGATACAGGTATCAGTGGCGCAGATAGAGATCTTCTCGCGTCTGTACCCGATGAACGCGCGTCCGATCCAGCAGGCGGCGGGCCGCCTGATCAAGCAGTCGAACTGACGGCGCAGCGCGCGCCTCAGGCGCTGCGCCGCTGCGCCGGAGCGAACAAGGCTTCCATCTCGCGCCGCAGTCGGTAGGCGTCGGTGCCAGCATCGACGGCCACGTCGGCCCAGCTCAGAGGCTGGCCTTGCCGGACCGGCCGCAGCAGCTTGACCTGGTGTGCCAGCCCCAGCGGCAGGCCGCCGATGCGCATCGACGTCTCGGCCGGCAGCAGCTTGCCCCACACGGTGTAGCCGCCTTCGCCGTCGAGCATCTCGCCGGCCTGCAGGTCGCGCTTGGCGGTGGCCACGACGTCAGCGTTCCACCCCGTGGCCACGCCGGTGGCTTCGCCGCGCAGCGCTACGCTGGCCACACTCAGTCCAACCTCCAGGCCGATCAGGTGCCAGCGCTTGTACAGCGTGAAGTAGCGCCCGCTCGGGTCGGTGTGCGCCTTGTATTCCTCGAAGCAGTTGCGAATGTATTCGGTCTCGCCCTCGACCGTGACCCACACGCCCATGCGGATCTCGTAGGGGATCTCACGCCCGTCGGTCTCAAGGCTGCTGATGACCTCGACCATGCCCTTGTGCTCGAGCACGCCGCCCTCGCTCTTCGGCCGCGTCACGTAGGGGATGTCGGCGATGCTCGCCGGCGGATAGAGCAGCCCTTGGCTCGGCGCAGCCAGCCCGGTGGCGTTGGCCACCGCGGTGCTTTCGATCGCCGGCTTGCTGCCGTCGAGGAAGCTGTTGAACATCTTCGGATTCAGCCCGCCGCGGGCCGCCTGCTCAGGCGTCAGCCCCCAGTGCTCCCACACCGTGTCGGGCGTGCTCTGGCTGTAATGCGGCAGCCACTTGTGACCGCGCCCCGCCGCCACCACCGGGAAGCCGCAGGTGCGGGCCCAGTCCACAAGGTCGCAGATCAGCGCCGGCTGGTCGCCGAAGGCCAGCGAATAGATCACGCTGGCCTCGGCGGCGCGCCGGGCCAGAAGCGGCCCGCAGAAGGCGTCGGCCTCCACCGTGACGTTGACCACGTGCTTGCCATTCGCAAAGGCCGCCAGGCAGTGCTCGACCGCGGCGATCGGGTGTCCGGTGCACTCCACCACCACATCGATCGCCGGGTGTTGCACCAGCGCGCGCCAGTCCTCGCCGATATGCGTATGGCCATGCTGCTGCGCGTCGGCCAGCGACTTGGCCGCCGTGCGCTCGGCCGGCCAGCCCACACGCCGCAGGTTCGCACGCGCGGCCTCGGGCGACAGGTCGGCGATGCCCATCAGGTGCACGCCGGGTGTGTTCGGGATCTGCGCAAGATACATCGAGCCGAACTTGCCGGCACCGATCAGCCCGACGCGGATCGGCCGGCCCTCGGCAGCGCGTTGCCGCAGCTTGGCGAACAGGCTCATGCGGTCGCTCCTTCGATGACCGCCAGCGAGGTCTGCAACGCGCTGGCGGGCAGGCCGTTCTGCCACGGCAGCTCGACCGGGTCCTGGCGCAGCAGGCAATCGTCGCCCAGGCAGTCGATTGGCGTGAAGTCGCGATGCGCGATGTACTCCGGCCGCTTGAAGCGACGGATGTGGTTGCTGACCGCACAAAGGCTCAGGTACACCGCGACGCGGTTCCATGGCGACAGGTTGCTGCCCGAGGCATGCACCAGGCAGCCATGGAAAAGGATCATCGAGCCGGCCGGGCCCTTGGGCGAGACGATGCCGCCGCGGCGGCCGCCGGCGCGCTCGACCAACTGCGCGATCAGCCCGTCGTCGATCGTCCAAAGCGGGTAGCTGGTGGTTCGCGTGTCGTGCTGCGCCTCGAGCACGCCCTTGCGGTGGCTGCCGGGAATGAACATCAGCGGCCCGTTGAACTCATCGACATCGTCGAGGAAGATGGCCACGTTCATCGCGCGCGGTTCGGGCATCAGGTCGTCGTTGAGCCAGGTGCCGTAGTCCTGGTGCCACTGCCAGACATCGCCGTCGAATGCTGCTTTGCCGTTGATCTTGAACTGATGCATGTACAGCGGCTCGCCGCCCAGCAGCTGCTGCACCGGGCGCACCATGCGCGGGTGCCGCGCCAGCCGCGCGAAGGGGGCGCTCAGTAGGTGTGCCGCGAAGTTGGTGCGCACCGCGTCGCTGCCTTTCTCGCGCACGTTGTATGGTTCGCGCCGCGCATACAGTGCGGGCACGGCGTCGCTGAGTACATGCATCTCCTCGGCGCTGAACAGGCCGGGAAAGAATAGGTGGCCGTCGCGCTCGAACTGCTCGACCTGGGCGGGCGTTAGTTGCATGGCGATCTCCTTGCGACGCGGCGCGCCATTTTGCGCGTGATGGCAAGGGCGTGCGAGCCCGAAGCCGGCCTTCGATCAGCCCTGCGCGTCGACATAGAGCCAGCGCCCCTCGGTGCGCTCGAAACGGCTCGTCTCATGCAGCCGGTGCGCGCGCCCGGCGAGCT
>Ga0316195_10000319_pt1 | contig 18391 bp, 19 predicted proteins | sample Phised1_MG_FD_204937 | JGI IMG/M metagenome (GOLD analysis project Ga0316195, IMG submission 204937) | Coastal sediment microbial communities from Maine, United States - Phippsburg sediment 1 | ecosystem: Environmental > Aquatic > Marine > Coastal > Sediment | place: USA: Maine | collected...
GCTGGTCAGTGATGAATCGTTGAAGCTCGTCAGGTATGGGTACGCGATGTCGGAATTGCTGGCACCCGAGTAGGGGCTCTCGCTCGTCGTCACGGCTAGTCCCAGGGAATAGTCGTTCAGATCGTATGCACGCAGGTAATCCAGCAAGGGATTGCCGAGCAGCGGCTGCGACGTTGCCATCAACAAAAGTAGAGAAAAAAGCGAAATGGTGCAGCGGCGATTCGGCATGTCGGAATTCGTGACCTTTGGCGGAACATACCTTACCGCAATCGGGTTGGGGTACGATTTTCGAATGTATCCGTGTGTAACTGGCGGATAAAATGCATTCAGATTACGATAACATTCAGACCATTCAAGGCTTCGCTTAGCGAAATTTTCGGAATCGATTTTAAGTATATAAAAATCAAAAGATTACAAAATTATCTTAACTCAATAATGAGGGTGGAACGGAAAATGAAGAAACTAATTGGATCAATAGTACTCGCGGCAATGGTTGCCGTGGCGCCCACCGCGTTTGGATGGGATCCGCGTGAGGCGGATGAACTGGATGCCAAAGCCCAGGAAGCCCTGGCGGCGTTCAAGGAGAAGGATCCAAGCATTCAGCGGTTCATCGACGAGGGTGCCGGCTACGTTGTGATTCCGACGGTCGGCAAGGGCGGACTTGGCATTGGCGGTGCTCGTGGCAAGGGTGTGCTCTACGAAGACGGAAAGGTGACAGGTATCGTTACGTTGACGCAGTTGACGATTGGTTTTCAGTGGGGTGGGCAGGCCTACAGCGAATTTATCTTTTTTGAGAATGCCGCCTCACTCGATCACTTCAAACAGGGCAACTACGAGTTGGGTGCTCAGGCATCCGCGGTAGCAGTGACGGCGGGAGCTTCGGCAGACGTGAATTACAGTAGCGGCGTCGCAGTCTTCACGCAGGCAAAAGGCGGTCTGATGTATGAAGCCAGCGTTGGCGGCCAGAAGTTCAAGTTCGAAGCAAAATAAGTAAACGCATCATTGCTGACTTGTCCCAGGTAGCATTTGCAACCCGGCCAGGGAAAAACGCCTCCGTCCACCGTGTGGACGGGGCGTACTTTTGCAGGCACCAAATGCCGGACGGAGGGACCCTGAAACCTTCACTCTATGCCGCCGGACGCAGGACCGATTGGCCAGCCCATTGATCGACTGGCCGGTGATGCTACTGCGAATCGACCGCCGGGCCGTGAGATATTAAGTCGCCCGTACGAAACGAGTGGGCGCCGTCATTTGTCTATTTAGCAGCCTGTGGATCAGGATTGCCGGCGACGAACGGATAGCGTTCAAAAAACCGCGGCACGCCTTCCCTCACTTTTTGTTCGAGGTTTTCGAAGGTGCTGTCGGTGATTCTTCCAATACCAATAGCCTCCCATACCAGTTGCTTTCGTTTGGCATCGACCAGGTCGATGTTGAACGTGCCCTCGGTGTACTGGGAAACATGAGTCTCGGTGCCATAGCCGTAGCCACTCCATCCCCCATAGTAGCTACCACGGTAGCCATAGTAGCCGCCGTACATGGGCGATGCGGGCGTCGTTGAAATCTTGGTCTTGTCCTGCAATATGGCGTTGAAATTCACGAGCAGGTCGGGGTTGTCCGATTTTACGTAGCCCCTGTTTTCCATCTCCAGGGTAATCGCTTCCGTCATGTACTTGTGGAATAGGCTCTGATAATTGTCTTCGCCATCATGCGGCATGAAATTGTAGGTTTTATAAGAACCGAAATCGGCTGTGTCGTCATACGATGAGCGCAATTTCCCGCTGGAGGCGCATGCCGACAGAAGTATGCTCAAAAGAAGAAGGCTTGAGCCGGACATAAGACGTTGGAATAGGGTACGCATCTAATTGCTCCGCAAACTGTTTTGTCGACGTCCATTTGACATCGATACCAAAAATATCCTTATTCCATTCTATGCCAATTGGAGTCGAAATGGCTACCTGATTCCAGTTAGTGTTTCGCCCGAAAACGCGCAGACGTTGGCCTGGGGCGTGTGCTGACGGTCGACGCGCAGAGGTCGCGTTGATCCGGCAGGTTTGCCCGAGCTTGCGCAATTACCTGTGCTGGGCTGTGATTTGTTGGTCGAATTTACTTGTTGAGATTTTGGTCGAGGAAGCGGCGAAACAGTGTTGCCCAGTGAGCGGCTGCCAGTTCGACTTCGTCCCATTCGGATTCGCTCAGATCATCCGAACCGATATTGGGATTAAGCGTGCTGTCCGCAGCGCGCGCGAGGACGCGGCCGGTCTCTGAGTCTTTCATCTCCATTAAAAATACCAGTGATCCGGGCCGTGCAACGGAACGAATTTCAGGCCGCAGGTTGGGGACATCGGCGAACGCCGCCAATCGCAAATCGATTAGCGAGGCCTCAACCATCATTACGTCCCGGCCCGGTTTGTCGACGATTTCATACGCCGATAACTCGTCGAGAAAGGATTGACGGAAAATCGAGCGGATGCGCTGCGTATCCGCATCCGGAATGGCCGAATTCTGGGGAAAGAAAATGCCCATATCGGCAGCTGTCAGGCGTCTGTATTTGCCGAAATCGGCATCGGTAGCGACAAACGAAGCTTCAACCACTGAATTTTCGGTACGACGGAACTCCTGGCTTACGGTCGTCGAACAAGCGGTAATAATCAGCGCAATGAGACCAGCCGCGACCGGCAGGCAGCGCTGCACTGGGCGATTGCTGAATTGATTGAACATCCCTGGCATTCCTTTCGATAGGCTTCGGTTTGCGGTCAGTCTAACCGATGTCGGGTTCACTACAAATCGCCGCCGCCGGAAACATTGCGTATGAGCCACAGTGGAGGCCGTTATTGGACGGCGTCGGGACTGGCCGCCGCAAGCGCACCGCCACGGCTCGTGCCAATATCGGTATGCTTTCGGTCAGGCCAGAAATGCCGCAACCGCCTTGCACGACGTTTGTTCTGCCGGTAATTTGCCTCCAGGTCTTTCCCGGGAGGCCCTGGCCAGCTAGTCTTGCCATATGCTCAAATCTTGCCTCATCGGAACACTGCTCATTACCCTGACCGTGCTGATTCAAGCAATTGGTACTACGCTGTGGCTGTCGTCTGCCAAACGGCGTCTTGCGAAGAATATCGAAAACAAAACCGATCGATATGGGTTTAAGTTGTTGATCGGCACCGCGGTCGTGCTGTTTGTGCTCCATGCGTTGCAGATCGTACTGTGGGCTTGGACCTACCTGTTGTTGATACCGCGCGGCGAACTGCAATCCCTGGAGCAGGCGGTTTATTTTTCTTTCGTGACGTTTACGACGCTTGGCTACGGTGATATTACGCTGAGCGAAGGTTGGCGGTTGCTGAGCGGAATACAGGCATTGAACGGTATATTGCTGGTGGGTTGGAGCACGGCGTTACTGTTCTCCGTGATGCAGCGCCTGTGGCAGAGCGACGCCGCCGATACCGTCGCGTCATGATTTCACGGCCCGGCAGCAAAACAATAAGTCGAGTAATAAATAATTAGGAGGTCGCAATGATCAGCGCCGACAAACCGAAGGTTGATCCCGCATTCCTGGCTAATGCCATGGCATCTTTTGTACAAATAGGTGCTTTAGCTTTACTGATTCTGTGGTGCTACTCGATTGTCAAGCCGTTCGTAAGTGTGGTTGTTTGGGGCACGATTATCGCGATCGCCCTTTACCCGGCACATGGTGCGTTGATGAAGAAGCTTGGCGGCAGTGAGAAGCTCTCGGTTATTATTCTTGTATTGGCAGGTCTCGCGATAATCATCATTCCTACCTGGGGGTTGGCGGGCTCGGCTATCGACGGATTTAAATTTGTCGCGGCCGAACTACATGACGGAACCGTCAATATTCCGCCGCCCGCAGAGTCGGTCGCCGAGTGGCCTGTTATAGGCGGGCGAGTTTACGAAGTCTGGACAGACCTGGCCACGACATTTGAAGAAACGATGAATCAGTTCGCGCCGCAGCTGAGGAGCATGAGTCAGGCGGCTGTCAGTTTTGCGGGGAGCCTTGCGGGCAGTGTTTTTCAATTTATATTTGCAACTATTATTGGCGGTGCGTTGCTGACGCAGGCGGCCGGCGGTCTTCAGGCGGCAAAAAATATCAGTAGCCGTCTCGTAGGCGCGGAACGCGGTGAAAGACTTGTTAGTCTGTCGATTCTGACCATTCGGAGCGTCGTCAAGGGTGTTCTTGGCGTGGCCATTATTCAGGCGTTGCTGGCTGGTATCGGACTGGTTGTGATTGGCGCGCCTGCAGCGGGCCTATTCGCCGGCGTCGTTCTGGTTCTCGCTATTGTCCAGCTGCCGGCCCTGATCGTACTGGGTCCAATCGCATTTTGGTATTTCTCCGTTGCAGATGCTGTTCCAGCGACAGTCTTCCTGGTCTACGCAGTAGTTGTCGGCATGCTCGATGCCTTTCTAAAACCGTTGTTACTCGGGCGAGGTCTTGAAACGCCGATGCTGGTTATCCTGATCGGCGCTATTGGTGGCGCGATTACAGAGGGCATCGTTGGCCTGTTCGTCGGTTCGGTCGTGCTCTCGCTGGCGTATGAAATTTTCACGGCATGGGCAGCACCGGATGTGGCAGCAGGCACTGGCGTAGATGCCTGAACGACTGCTTGTTCTGCGGGATGCGTGACGGAATAGCAGTACTTGCGCTGATGCTGGCGGGATGCGCGCCAGTCGGGCCGGATTTTGTGCGGCCGGATGTGCAGACCAATCCAGCCTGGCTCGAGGCGGAGCAGGGCCGGTTCAAAAACGGCACGCCCGAGCTGGTCGACTGGTGGAAGCAGCTGAACGATCCGGTTCTCGATAGTCTGATCGCAAGCGCACTGGTTCAAAACAACAACGTTAAGATTGCGGGACTCCGCGTGATTGAATCGCAGGCGCGGCTGGGATTTGCAATCGGCAGCCAGTACCCGCAGGTTCAGGTTTTCGCCGGTGACGCAACGGCCATTGGCGCCAGCGAAAGCAACGCCAATACCAGCGCGGGTGATTTGCGGTTTTCGCAGTTTAATGTGGGTGCCAGCGCCTCGTGGGAAATCGACTTCTGGGGACGTTTCCGGCGCGGCATTGAAGCGGCTGATGCGAATCTGCTGGCAGCCGTCGCTGGTTATGACGAAGCGGTCATTCTCTTGATTGGCGCCGTAGCGGATACTTACGTCTTGATCCGTTCGACCGATGAACAACTTAGGCTCGCGCATGAAAGCGTCGCAATACAACAGCGCAGCTACGAGATAGTAGATGTACTGTATCGAAACGGCGAAAGCTCCGAACTCGACGCACTGCAGGCCAGGACTTTGCTCCTCGGCACGGAAGCTACTATTCCGGGTCTGCAGAAGACCTTGCAGCAAGCCAAGAATGCGCTGGGCGTTCTGTTGGCGATGCCGCCGGGCGTTATCGACGACATGCTTAACGACGCAGACAGTCTTCCAGGCCTGCCCCAGAATGTCGCCGTCGGCATTCCCGCCGACCTCCTGAGACAGCGGCCCGACGTGCGCAGGGCTGAGCTGCAGGCCATGGCACAAAATGCTAACGTCGGCGTGGCCACCGCAGATCTTTATCCGAGCTTCAGCCTGCAGGGGTATTTTGGGCTGGCCGCCGCTGGCAACACGGACAGCACGCGGACCGGCGACAGTGGATTCGGCGAGTTATTCAGGGCAGAAAGCCTGACCTACTCGGTTGGTCCGGCATTTGTATGGCCGTTTCTCAATTACGGACGCATCAAGAATGATATCCGCGTGCAGGATGCGCAGCTGCAGCAGGCGCTGATACAGTATCGTGAAACCGCAATTCAGGCGGCGCGGGAGGTTGAAGACTCGCTGGTCGCGTTAGCCCGGACCCAGGAGCAGGACGCGATTCTCAAGCAAGCGGTTGCCGTTGCCGCACGATCCGCAGAATTGTCGCTGTTGCGTTACCGCGAGGGGTTTGCGGACTACCAGCGGGTTTTGAATGCACAGCAATCCCTGTTCAGTGCGCAACAGCGTTATGCGGCAAACCGTGGCGCCGTCCTGAGTAGCTTTGTGGCGCTATATCGCAGCCTCGGTGGTGGCTGGCAGTCCGCGGAACCACGCCAATATATCGATGAGCCAACACGTAAAGAAATGCTGGAAAGAACTGACTGGGGCGACCTGCTGGAGCGGACCGCGCCGAATGACGAGTCAAGCCCATGAGTGAAAATACGAAGGAAATTCAAGAGCCCGCGGCAGAGCCCGACGAACTTGCGAAGAGCCCCGTCGATCCGGTCCGAAAATGGACGTTCATCGTACTTGGCTTGTGCGTGGTACTGATGTTTTTTTACCTGGTCGGTGATCGGGTCACGCCTTTTACCTCCCAGGCCAGGGTGCACGCGGTAGTGGTTCCCATTGCCGCGGAAGTGTCCGGTACGGTGACGAATGTCGCCATTGCCAGCAATCAGCTGGTGTCAGATGGCGACCTGCTATTCGAGATTGACCGAAATCGATACGAGTTAGCAGTCGAGACCGCCAACGTCAATTTGCTGTCGGCACGGCAGGCGACGGGCGCTTCCACGGCCAGCGTTGACGCGGCCGCCGCGCAGGTCGCGTCTGCGAGAGCGGCGCTGGTTCGCGCCGAGCAGGACGCGTTGCGATTGCGACGAATCAAGGAAGAGGATCCGGGGGCGATCTCGGATCGTCGCCTTGAAAGTTCGGAAGCCACGCTCGCGGTGTCCAGAAGCCAGCTTAGCGCGGCGGAAGCGAGCCTGGAAAGGGCGCGCCAGGACCTCGGTGAGCAGGGTGAGGCGAACTCGCGCATCCTCCAGGCACAGACGGCTCTGGCTCAGGCCGAACTCGACCTTTCGCGGACGACTGTGTTCGCACCTAACGACGGCATCGTTACGGATGTTCGAGTGGACCGCGGCAATTTCGCCCAGGCGGGTGCGCCGCTGATGACGTTTCTCGGCACCGATGACATTTGGGTCCAGGCGGATTTCACCGAAAACAACCTCGGCAACATCAAACAGGGTGACCGTGTAGAAATTGTTTTCGATTCATTGCCCGGGAAAGTCATAACTGGAAGCGTTCGTACGACAGGGTTCGGCGTCCAGGTTGATTCGACGCCCCTGGGCAGCCTGCCGACCATTAACAATGACAGGCAGTGGTTGCGGGACGCACAGCGGTTCTCGGTATTGATCGATTTTCGTTTGCCGGAGGCGCGTGACAGGCTCGGTATGCGGGTCGGCGCCCAGGCGTCAGTCCTCGTCTACACCGGGGACAGCTGGCTGTTCAACTCCCTGGGCTGGATCAAGATGCGTCTGCAAAGTTTGCTGACTTATGCCTACTGACGGGAATATCGCGGGCACTGCGGATGGGGTGCCGGGACTCGCGAGCATTCGAATACTCCGGTTGGCGTTTGGGACTGCTTCTTCATTGTGGTTTTCACAGGCGATTGGCTGGGACATGTCTTATATTTCCCCAGTCATCACGATGCTGATGCTCGGGTTGCCGATGCCCGCGCCAAATCTGAAGGGTGGTTTGGGTTTTGTTGCGGCGCTGGTCCTGTCTTTGTTCGCCGGCCTGTTGTTGTTGCCGCCAATACTGAACCAGCCGATGGTTGGCTTCCTGTTGCTGATTCTTGCGCTTTACTGGAGCTTCTATTTTACGGCCAAAGGAGGCTCGGCCATTCTCGGAACCTTTTTCACCATGGGCATCGCGATGTGCGTGGCAATTGGAACCGTCAGTATCGATGGCGTCTTAGCAGTAATCAAAGGCGTATCTTTCGGTGCCGTTGCCGGCATTGCGTTTGTCTGGATTGCGCATGCAACCATTCCCGATTCAATGGCGAGAGATGATTCATTCGTCGCTGTGGCGAAGCCGGCGGCCCCGCAGGTGAGTCTTTATCAAGCGCGCTGGAACGCGTTCCGGTCGTTGGCGATTGTACTTCCGGTTGCCGTTTGGCTCCTGTTGTCGAGTGCGAGTACTGCCTATTTGCCGGTCATGATCAAGGTGGCGTCGATGGGGCAGCAGGCATCAAATGACGCAACGCGTTTGGCCGGACGATCACTGATTTTGTCGACCCTGATTGGCGGCGCGGGGGCCATTGTTGGTTGGCACGTACTGCGCATTACGCCAACACTTTCCGTTTATACGCTGCTGGTGGCGCTGGGTGCGCTGATTGCAGGGCCGAAAATTTTTCGCGGCAAGGGTATGCATCCCGATAACGCTACCTGGTCATACGCCTACATGACGATGATTGTTATCCTGGCACCCGCTGTATTGGATGGCGTCGGTGGTGCCGCTGCCGGCGCGAAATTTGCGGATCGGTTGATCATGTTTGCAGCGACCACGATCTATGCGGTCCTGGCCGTCTACATCTTTGATGCGTTCCGGCCGATTCGAAGCACCGGCCGTTCGGCGCGCAGCGCTTCTGAACACCGGCGCAATGCCGCAGCAAAAACGCAGGCGGCAGGATGAAGATCGGCGCACCGTTTACCGGAACGTGCCAATGCGGTGAGCTGCGTTACGTGATCAGGAGTGAGCCTATCGTTACGGTTGACTGTCATTGTCCTGATTGTCAGAAAATGTCTGCGAGTGCATTCAGTCTCACGATGCTAATCGCCGCGGCATCGTTTGAATTAGTCAGCGGGAATCTCAATGTATTCGAAAGGTCGACTGACAGCGGCGGCTCTGCTTTGTGTTACTTCTGTCCGACCTGCGGAAACCGTGTGTACCATGAGAGCCCGCAAATGCCTGGGTATTACCGACTCAAGCCGGGTGGGCTGGACGATACGTCGCGGATCTCGCCTCAGGCGCACGTCTGGACGTCCAGGGCGCAAACCTGGTACGAATTTACTGGCGGCGTTCCCGTCTATGAAACGCAGCCGGATCTCAAGGAGTTCCTGGCGCAGATTCTAGCGTATCGCAAGGTCGCTTCTCGCCGAATTCGACCTATCGATGCCCACCAAACTTTGCGTAGCTTGCTGCGCCGATCTCTGAACAGCCATTAATGATGCCGAATACCGGGTTAGTGTGCGGCGGCGACCAATGCGCGCCCTCAGGTGAGCCAATGGCCAGGGCTGTGTACCGGATTTGGTTTCGACACCCAACCATTTCAACCTGCATGAAATAGTGAGCCGCTGGGAGCGTCGGCGCTTCGCTTAAACTTCCCGAATCGAGCTCGTCGGTGTTTATCGATGGTCTCTGCTGCTGCGCAGGGAGGCGCCGACAGAGTGTTTTGCGCGACTTCGCAAAGCGGTGCGGGGCGTGTAGAGCAGGGGCCGCCGATCTCGCGTTAAGCCCGCTTTACAGGTACGGAGCAAAAAGGCTGACAAACGAGTCTCGGAGACGGACAGGTACGGAGCGAGCGGCCAGTGACTCCAGCGTTATCCGAGTGCTGGAAGCCAGCGTAGTGTCAAAGTGCGAGCGAAGCTCAGAGTTTAGCGTCGCAGAAAAAATCTCAATGCCAAGCTCGAAATTCAATCGCAAGCTGCGTGGGTCAAGGTTTGCTGAACCGACCATGCAATATTCGTCATCGACACAGAGTAGCTTCGAATGGCAAAACGGGGCTGGCTGATAAAACGCCTCGACATTCCAGTTCAAAAGTTCGGCCAGCATGTTTCGATTTGCCCAGTGAACATAGAAAAGGTTGTTCTTGCCTGGCAGCACGACGCGGACCTTCACTCCGCGCAGTGTGGCCGACTGTAGCGCCGCGATGAGTTCACGGCTCGGTAAAAAGTACGGCGTCATGATATCAACGGAATGGGATGCCGCACCAATCACTGACTGGATCGTTACTGACAGGGCGTCGAGGGCCTCATCCGGGCCGTCGGGTATAACGCGACATCGAGCGCTACCTTGCGTGGCTGGCGCTGGCGGCTCATCCGAAAGTCGCGTTTCTCCGGTTGCAAACTCCCAATCATCAAAAAAGACGGCGGCGAGATCGGTTGTGACGGGGCCACGAAATCGAAAATGGATGTCCGAAACTCTTCGCGGGTGATCGGTGAACGACGTGTGGTCGTCACTAATGTTCATACCGCCGGCAAAGGCAATGTCGTTGTCCACGACCAGGAGCTTCCGGTGATTGCGCAGGTTGACGTAAATGCTTGGTGGAAACAGCTTTGGCGGAAGAAATCGCGCAACAGAGATACCGCGCCCGCGCAATTGCCTGGACGGACGTGGCCAGGCGTAAAGTTCACCTATTCCGTCGATGAGAACCTTGACGTCGACATTTCGTTTAACCGCGGCGGCAAGGGCATCTCCGAATGCGGACCCGGTGATGTCGGTCTTGAGGATATAAGCGGTGAGGAGGATCCGTTGCCTTGCCGCACCGATGGCTGCAATCATCGCCGGATAGGCTTCCTCACCGTTGTGGTACGTCTCAACGGAGTTGCCAGCCGACAGGGGCGTCCCAGTAACGCGGTGGCCAATAGCGGCCAATCCCTGGCCGTAGTCCATCAATGGGGTTGACTCCGACGGCGCCGTTTCATAGTCAACAGTGAAGAGCCGGCGCCGAATGCCGCGGGCTCGTGTACGCACCCGGTTTATGCCAAAAAGAAAGTAGGCGACGGGGCCGCCGTACGGGATAAACATGCAGGCCATAATCCAGCCCATGGCCGCACGCGAGTCACGCTTGTAAAGCAGAATATGGTACACGCCGATACTTGCAGGCGCGATATGTAAAAGAGCGAGCAGGTATACTGAGACGCTACTCACGATTCCTCCGGCCGGGATAATGACGAGTATCGCTGGGCACGGGCATCTACTCGGACGTTGTTGATTGAATTTGCCCGCACCCAATTTGGCTAACATAGTAGCACCTTGAATTCGGAGCGAACGGCGTGGATGACATCTATAGCAATATCAATGGTCTGTCGATTCCAATTCGGCTCGCCGTTTTCGCGGGCATCGCCATAGCAACACACCTGGTGGTTATCCTCGTTCGACAGTCGGCGGGTGTTGCGCTTTCGAGTGCATCCGGCAGGCGGTACCAGAAACTTCGTTCGATCGGAACACTCGCGACCAGCGCGACTGTGTTCACCCTCTATTTCCTGACATTGGGGCTCATTCTTCGTGAATTTGGCGTATCGCTAACGAACGAACAAAGAGTTCGATACATATTGTTCGTCTCGGACAGCTGTCCCAAGGTCTTGTCTTTCAGTGACGCGCGGACATAAGCAGGGTAGTCGGCGTACTCTAAGAACTTGAACTTCTTGAGGAGCGGCTCGAGCGCTAGCGTTACAACATGAAATGGGCCATCAACTTGCTGGGAACCGAAAAAATCATTGCGACGATGCGAGCATAAGCTCGTTCGTCTCGAAAAAAACACAGCTAAAATGACGAATACCGGAAGCTTATTGGTGACTTGCTGAAATGATGAAGCCAAACCGGTAATTTATGATGAGTTATCACACGGCCTCGGCCAGAAGCAGCCGTTGGTCAGTTATGTACCACCCCTTCATGGACAACCTTCATCCTTTATTCCATCGCAGTAATCCCCATGCTGAGTTTGTGGACCTAATCGAGCGAGCGTTTCTGGAGGGGCAGATTGATGGTCAGAAGGCTGACTTGGCTTGCGCCTTGCTCAGTCAAATACGCGCATTTTCAACAGGGGATTTTACCTAACCATTACCTAAGCTTGGTGAGAGCGCCTGTGTAGTAGCAGTAAGCACTTGTTTTATATGGTACTCCCTACCGGATTCGAACCGGTGTTACCGCCGTGAGAGGGCGGCGTCCTGAACCACTAGACGAAGGGAGCAAGTGTCCGATTTTATGTCCCCGGAACCGCGGGGCTGCTATTATACGGCCGCAATTATGATTTCCAAGCGGAAAATGTATTGAACAAGAGCGGGACCAGCAAGAAATCCACGCCCACTGTAATTCCTCGCCCCTCCCATAATGTTTCCCGGAATGAAGTTTCCGGGAGTGCACTCAAGGTCCTGTATCGGCTACACAAGTCCGGATTCCAGGCGTTCCTTGTGGGAGGTGGCGTACGAGATGCACTGTTGGGCCTGCATCCCAAGGATTTCGACATAGCGACGGACGCTCATCCTGAGGAGATTCGGGCGCTCTTTTCGAACTGCCGCCTGATAGGCAGGCGATTTCGGCTGGCGCATGTCCGCTTCGGACGTGAAATTATCGAGGTTGCCACATTTCGTGCCGCTACCGATGGCAGTGAAAAGCATGCGGACGTTGAGCACGACCACGAAGGACGAATCCTGCGTGACAATGTGTACGGAAGTATCGACGAAGATGTCTGGCGGCGGGATTTCACTTGCAATGCACTTTATTACAACATTGCTGATTTCAGCATCTGGGACTATGTCGGCGGCGCGGAAGACGTCAGGCGACGCAAGCTGGTTCTGATCGGCGATCCCGATACGCGGTTACGCGAAGATCCTGTGCGTATGTTAAGGGCGGTAAGGTTTGCCGCGAAGCTGGATTTCACGATCGACGCCGACGTTCAGGAGTCGATGCAGCGTAATCGCGAACTTCTTGGAAATGTCCCCGCCGCACGATTGTTCGACGAGTTTCTGAAAATGTTCCAGGCCGGGCATGCTGAGAAGACGTTCGACCTGCTGCGTAGATTCGATTTGTTCAAATTGCTTTTTCCGGAAACTGATGCGGCAATAAATGCCAGTGATCGATATCTCGAGTTCGTTAAAGCGGCGCTCTCCAGTACAGATGCCAGGGTCGCCGAAGAGAAGTCGGTCACGCCGATGTTCCTGTTGGGTGTATTCCTCTGGGAACCGGTTCGTCAGAGGGCCGAGATTCTGCGTTCGAAGGAAAAAATGTCGGAGGTGCAGTCATTGAGCCTGGCGTCATTCGAAATCACAGGTCTGCAGCAGTCCCGTGTTTCGATTCCACGTCGCTTTACGACGCCGATGCGTGAAATGTTAGCGATGCAGCCCCGTTTCGATGTCAGGCATGGCAAGCGGGCCATGCGACTCCTCGAACACCGCCGGTTTCGTGCGGCCTATGATTTCATGATGCTGCGCGCAAGCTGCGGCGATTTTGATACTGATCTGGCAGAATTCTGGACGAATGTTCAGGTCCAGGGAGGCGATCAGCGCGCCGCAAGCTTTGCACTTGATGACAAGCCGAAAACGACAAAAAACCGGCGGCCGAGACGCCGCAGAAAACCCAAGGCAAACAAGACGTGACGGCGGCACGCTGGTGGCCCGCTTATATCGGTGTCGGCAGTAATCTGGATTCGCCCGTTGATCAAGTCGAGCAAGGGATCAGTGCGCTCGATAGTCATCCGGATGCAATGGTAGTGCTGAAGTCTTCACTGTACCGATCGGCACCATTGGGTCCCGCAGACCAACCCGACTTTATCAATGCGGTCGTTGGGTTATTGACGACATTGGATGCGCGGGCCCTTTTGTCCACGCTACAGTCGATCGAAACGTTGCAAGGTCGAACGAGGACGGGCGAACGCTGGGGCCCGCGGTCGCTGGATCTGGATTTGCTGTCGTATGCCGACCTGGTTGTTGATGATGCGGAGCTGACTCTGCCTCATCCAGGTATAGCTGAACGCAATTTCGTATTGTTGCCCTGGGCGGCAATCACGCCGGCTTATCCGGTTCCCGGCCTGGCTACAGTAGAGGTGTTGGCTGGCAGGGTGTCACAAGAACCTCGCATTGAACGGATTGCCTGAGTTTCGTAAATGGCGATAAATGATTCTGAGTCGGTACATTCCAGGTCGCGATATATCGTCGTTGAAGGACCGCTCGGCGTCGGCAAAACGAGCCTCGCTCGACGTCTCGCCGAGAGCTTTGGCGGAGACCTGATTCTTGAAAGTACTGAAGACAATCCGTTTCTCGAGCAATTTTACAGGTCCGGACGTCGGACCGCCTTGCCGGCGCAATTGCATTTTCTGTTTCAACGCACACGGCAACTCGAGGCATTGAACCAGGCCGACCTGTTTTCTCCGATTCGTGTGGCCGACTTTCACATTGCGAAGGACAGGCTCTTTGCGGAATTAAACCTTAGCCCCGAGGAACTGGCTCTTTACAATCAGATCTATGAACGGCTCGATTTTGACGCTCCGGAGCCTGATCTTGTCATTTATCTGCAAGCCTCTGTCGATGCGCTGCTGGCCAGAATTGCCCGCCGTGGAATTGAATATGAACGCACGGTTGACCGGGCTTACGTCGAAAAAGTGGCAGATACTTATGCGAGGTTCTTTTACGACTTTCACGATGCTCCACTACTGATCGTCAACGCTTCGACTATCGATCCGGTGCGGAACGACTTAGACTATCAGGCCCTCTATGAGCAGGTGCGTCGCATCACGACAGGGCGACACTTTTTCAACCCCGCGGCATCTGTCGCATTTGCCTGAACAGGCGAGTTCTGAATGTACACACAGCTTGAACAACGTGGTATGGCAGATCCCCCGGTTAATGTATCGACATTGCGGGAGATGAAAGAGAAGGGCGAGCCGATCGCCTGCCTGACCGCGTATGACGCAAGTTTTGCCGCGCTGATCGACAACGCGGGGATCGACCTGGTGCTGGTTGGCGATTCGCTGGGCATGGTTATTCAGGGGCACGACACGACGGTGCCGGTGACCGTTGCCGATATCATCTACCACACGAAGATCGTCTCAAGAGGTCTGCGCCGCGCGTTCCTGGTTGCCGACATGCCGTTCATGAGTTACTCGGATCCCGCTCAGGCTTTGCAGAACGCCGTGCAAATGATGCAGGAAGGTGGCGCGATGATGATCAAGCTTGAGGGCGGCGAGGGTCAGATCGACATCGTTGGCCAGCTTGCGCGGCACGACATTCCGGTCTGCGCTCATATCGGACTCCGGCCGCAATCCGTGCACAAGATTGGCGGTTTCCGGGTTCAGGGTCGGGAGCCGGAGCAGGCACGGCAAATGATCGATACAGCAAAGCGCCTGCAGGATGCGGGTGCCGATATTGTGTTGCTGGAGTGTGTGCCAAATGAGGTTGGCGCTGCTGTGAGGAACAAGCTGCACGTGCCTGTTATAGGCATTGGTGCCGGCCCGCATGTCGATGGCCAGATTCTCGTGCTTTACGACATTCTCGACATCACTCAAGGTAAGACACCGAAGTTTGTTCGAAGTTTCATGGCCGGAAACGATTCGCCGCTGGCGGCGGTGCAGGACTATGTCCGATCGGTGAAGAGCCATTCATATCCTCAGCCCGAACATTGCTTTTCCTGACCGGACGGCGGCCATCAAATTATGGAAATAGTCAGTACAGCTGATGTACTTCGGGAAGATCTGTCGGAATGGCGTCGCGCGGGTGAGCACATCGCGCTCGTCCCAACGATGGGTAACATTCACGACGGGCATTTGAGCCTGGTCCGACTGGCGCGAAAGCACGCTGAGCGCGTCGTCGTATCCATTTTTGTAAACCCTACCCAGTTTGGCGAAGGGGAGGACATTGACAGCTATCCGCGCACGATTGAGCGTGACACGCGCAGCCTGAAACGAGCGAAGGTCGATCTCCTGTTCGTGCCTGACGTTGCCACTATCTATCCATTCGGCACCGACAATGCGACATCAGTCACCGTTCCTGTCCTCACCGACGATTTGTGTGGGACGTTTCGCCCCGGGCATTTCGCTGGCGTCACCACCGTGGTCAGTCGTCTTTTTGGTCTCGTGCAGCCCGACGTTGCCGTATTCGGACAAAAGGACTATCAACAACAACTTGTCATCCGTCGCATGGCCGAGGACCTCAGCCTGCCGACGAAAATAATTGCCGGACCCACGGTCAGGGAAGAAGATGGTCTCGCGAAAAGTTCGCGAAACCAGTATTTGTCGGATGTCGAGCGAGCAATCGCACCCAGGCTATACGCCGCTATCGTTGAAATTGGCGCAAGAATTGACGACGGCAACACCGACTATGCAGTGTTGGAAGCTGATGCGATGGAAAAACTGAGACTGGCGGGATTTGACCCTGAATACGTCAGCGTCCGTCGTGCCAGCGACCTGGGGGCGCCAGAGTCGAGCGACGACGATCTTGTGGTTCTTGCTGCGGCGCGGCTGGGTGCAGCGCGTCTTATCGACAACTTGTTGATTCGATCCTAGGCCGAAACGGTATTTCGACCGGCGTCCTTCGCCCGGTACAGGGCTTGATCGGCCGCTTTCAAAAGCGATTCAAAAGTGCCTTCGTCGGTGATTTCCGCCACGCCCATCGAAATTCTGATAGGAATCTGGATCAGGGAGTCTTGGCTGTCCGCCGTTTCACCGGATACGGATGCCCGCACACGTTGCGCAATGGTCATCGCTTCGTCGGCAGCAACCTCGGGGAGAAGTACGGCAAATTCATCACCGCCATACCGAACCAGCAGGTCCCGCGGCCTGAACTGAGTCCTGAGAATTTTCGCAACAGCGGCCAGGGCCCGATCTCCTGCCATGTGGCCAAACATATCATTAAATGTCTTGAAGTGATCGACATCGATCATGATCAGAGACACCGGAATGTCGTTCTTCAGGCAACGCCGGACTTCCCGGGAAAAGGTCTCTTCCATCGCGTGGCGGTTACCGAGACCGGTCAGCGCGTCGGTGGTCGCGTGCTTTTCAAACTTTCTCCAATCCACGATGCTGTCGGCAATAAACTTATTGTGGCTCCTGACTCGCTCTGACAAAACGATCAGCAGATTTTTGGAAAACGCATGCGACGCGTCGACAAGATTCCAGAGTACATCTTTGTGAATAACCAATAAGTGGGTTGGTTGTGCAGCGATGACATAGGCCGAGGGGTCGCGATCCTCGATAATCGACATTTCGCCGACACATTCGCCGACATCGACCGTGGCGAGCACCGGCGAGTCTGTCGATCCGACATGCACGTGCAATTCGCCGGAAAGGACAACATAGACGTTTTGATTATTCTTGCCGGGGGTCAGGAGCAGCTCGCCTTGCACCAGGTCACAGCGTTCGCACTCCTGCAGCAACGACTGAACATCGTCCGGTCGAACTCCGCGGAAAAGTTCCAGTCCCGCCAGAAGCGATTTTTTGTAATCTGAATTGCTCGCGTGCTGAGCCGACACAATATTTCCTGCTCTCGGTCGAAATTTGATTGCCAGATGCACCCGAAAAGGTCCCGGCCAGACAAGTTATGGGTGCGTTTTACGCGAATTGACCATTGATAACAATGAAGTCCGTCGCGAATAATGCAATTGCTACGAAATGGCCTTGGGAAAAGACCGAATACCTGAAATTACTTCCCATCTGGTTCATTCAGGGCAGCCCTGCATGCGTCGAATTTCAGCCGATCATTTGCATCGGGCTGAGGATAGTCAAGCTCAAGGCTATCGAGCGCATCGACAATGATTTCCGCGATGACTGCTCGCATATAGGGCTTGCTGTCTGCCGGAACCGCGTACCACGGCGCCCAGGCTCTTGACGTCGCATTTAGCGCATCCTCGAAAGCATGCATATAGCTGTCCCAGTGCCGTCGTTCGTCGAGATCACCGGGGCTGAATTTCCATTGCTTGTCCGGATCGTTCAGTCTGTCCAGAAAACGTTTCCGCTGTTCCTCTTTGGAAACGTTCAGCCAGAATTTCAGTATGACGGTGCCATTTCGTGCGAGATGTTTTTCCTGGTCACGGATTGATTCGAGGCGCTCCTGCCAGATCGCTTTCTCATCAATGGCATCCGGAAGTTGCTGATAATTGAGAATTTCAGGATGAACTCGAACGACCAGCACCTCTTCGTATTGGCTGCGATTAAAGATTCCGATGCGACCACGCTCCGGCATTGCGCACGACGTGCGCCACAAAAAATCATGGTCGAGTTCGGTCGAGTTCGGTTTTTTGAAACTGAAAACCTGGCAGCCCGCCGGGTTAATGCCTTCCAGGACGGCACGAATTGTACTGTCTTTGCCCGCAGCATCCATACCCTGGAAAATGAGCAGCAGGGCATGTCGATTCGCTGCGTACAATGCTTTTTGCCGATCGTCCAGTTTTCTGACGGCGCGTTTAAGTCGCTTTTTATCGCCCAGGCTCTTGTGTTTTTTCGTCGGCGCAGTTTTGACCTTGAACGTTCCGTCAAATGGCACGAGGTATTCGGATTTCGGGGCATTAAACATTCGTCGCTACTTCTCTTCAGTTTGGTCAGGCCCGGTTTGCAGGGCGTCGTGTTGTTCGAGCGCCCACCTTACGTGATCATCAACCAGTTGCGAATGAGTATTGTACTTCTTGCGAAGAGCACTGATGAGCGATTCGCTGAATTCCGCATTGCCCATGGCAACCGCGATGTTTCGCAGCCAACGCTCGTAACCGATTCGCCTGATCGCACTGCCTTCGGTTTTTTGTAGCCACTCTTCTTCGGTCCATGAAAACAGCTCGGTAAGTTCCGCGCTATCGAGATCGTTGCGCGGGCTGAAATCTTTCTCGCTGCTTGAGACGGCAAACTTGTTCCATGGGCAAAACAGCTGGCAGTCGTCGCAGCCGTAAATGCGGTT
>Ga0316195_10000320_pt1 | contig 18348 bp, 18 predicted proteins | sample Phised1_MG_FD_204937 | JGI IMG/M metagenome (GOLD analysis project Ga0316195, IMG submission 204937) | Coastal sediment microbial communities from Maine, United States - Phippsburg sediment 1 | ecosystem: Environmental > Aquatic > Marine > Coastal > Sediment | place: USA: Maine | collected...
GGCAGGCTGACGCATCGGTTCCTGGTGGTCAGCAACATCCGCCCGGCGGACCCCGGCGCCATCATTGAAGGCAACCAGCGCGTGGTGCGCCCGCGCCTGGCCGACGCGAAATTCTTCTTCGACCAGGATCGCAAGCGCACGCTCGAATCGCGCCTGCCGCTGCTTGCCAAGGTGGTCTATCACGGCAAGCTGGGCACGCAGGCCGAACGCGTCGAGCGCGTGCGGGCGCTGGCGCAGGACGTCGCTGGCCAGCTCGGTGGCCCGGCGCTGGCGCAGGCCGCTGGCCGCGCCGCGCTGCTGGCCAAGGCGGATCTGGTCAGCGACATGGTGGGCGAGTTCCCGGAGCTGCAGGGCACGATGGGGGGCTACTACGCACGCCACGACGGCGAGACCGAAGAGGTCGCCCAGGCCATCGAGGACCACTACCGGCCGCGCTTCGCCGGCGATGCGCTGCCGCGGCAGACCTGCGGCGTGGCGCTGGCGCTGGCCGACAAGCTGGAGACGCTGGCCGGGTTGTTCGGCATCGGCGCGCTGCCCAGCGGCGACAAGGACCCGTTCGCGCTGCGCCGCCATGCGCTGGGCGTGATCCGCATGCTCATCGAACGCCAGCTGCCGCTGGAAACCGAGGCACTGATCCAGCGCGCCTTCGCCGTCTTCGGGCCGGCCCACGGCCAGGCGCAGGCCGAACTGGCGTTGTTCCTGCGCGAGCGGCTGGTGGGCTACCTGCGCGAGCTGGGCTACAGCGCCCAGGAGGTCGACGCGGTGCTGGCGCTGCGCCCGCCGTGCTGGGCCGATCTGCCCAAGCGGCTGGCGGCGCTGCAGCGCTTTGCCAAGCTGCCCGAGGCGCCGGCGCTGGCCGCGGCCAACAAGCGCGTGGGCAACATCCTGAAGAAGTCCGACGAAGCGGCCGGTGGCGTCGTGCGTGACGCGTTGCTGGTCGATGCAGCCGAGCGTGCGCTGCATGCCGAGCTGCAGCGGGTGTCGGCCCGGGCGGACACCGCCTTCGCGGCTGGCGACCTGGAAGCGTCGCTGCAGGCGCTGGCGGCGCTGAAGGCGCCGGTCGATGCCTTCTTCGACCAGGTGATGGTCAATGCCGACGAGGCGGCCCTGCGTGCCAACCGGCTGGCGCTGCTGGCGCAGCTGCACGCCGCCATGAACCGCGTCGCCGACCTGTCGCGGCTGGCGGCCTGAGCATCTTCGAACCCAGGGGCCGCCGATGCAACCGATCCTCAAGCTGATCATCCTGGGCCGCGACGGCATCCTCAACGAGTTCCGCGAGGACCACATCAAGGCGCCCGAGGAATGGGTGGCGGTGCCGGGCGCGCTGGAGGCGGTGTCGCGCCTGAACCATGCCGGCTGGCACGTGGTGGTGGCCACCAACCAGGCCGGCATCGGCCGCGGCATGATCGACATGGCCGCGGTGAACGCGGTGCACGCGCACATGATGCGCAACCTGCAGCAGCTGGGCGGGCGCATCGACGCGGTGTTCTTCTGCCCGCACACGCCCGAGGACGGCTGCGACTGCCGCAAGCCGCTGCCAGGGCTGATGCAAACCATCGGCGAACGCTATGGCGTGGACCTGGCCATGGTGCCGATGGTCGGGGACACGCTGCGGGACCTGCAGGCCGCACAGGCCGCCGGCTGCGAGCCGCATCTGGTGCGCACCGGCCGCGCTGCGGCGCTGGACGCGGACGAAGTGGCGCGCATCGTTGAGCAGGTGCCCGGCACCTTCGTGCACCGCGACCTGTCGGAACTGGCCGCGCACCTGCTGCAGCGAGACCATGTCTCCGATTCGCAGTCGGGTGCGCTGTGACGGCGCCGGCCCGCTCCCGATCGACATGAGCCGTTGGTTCTGGGCGCTTCGCTCGGCGCTGTTCGTGCTGTGGATGCTTGTCACGGTGGTGCCCATCGCCACCGCGGTGGTGCTCGCTTCCTTCTTCGTCAAGGGCACGCCGTTGTACTGGATGTGCATCAGCTGGCTGCGCCTGGTGATCTGGGGTGCGCGCGTCATCTGCGGCGTGCACCACCGCGTGCGCGGCATGGAGAACCTGCCCACCAAAGCCGAGGGACTGCGTGCGGTGCTGCTGGCGTCGAAGCACCAGTCCACCTGGGAGACCTTTGCCTACCCGACAATCATGTCGCACCCGCTGTGCTACGTGTTCAAGAAGGAGCTGCTGCTGATCCCCTTCTTCGGCTGGGCGATGGGCAAGCTCGACATGATCCACATTGATCGCAGCAAGCGTGCCGAAGCCTGGAACAAGGTGGCCGAGCAGGGTCGCTGCTTCATGTCGCAGGGCAACTGGGTCATCATGTTTCCCGAAGGCACGCGCAGCGAGCGCGGCAGCCAGGGCCAGTACAAGGCGGGCGCGGCGCGGCTGGCCATCACCACCCACACGCCGATCGTGCCGATCGCGGTCGCCTCGGCGCGCTGCTGGCCGCGCCGGAGCTTCCTGCTGCGACCGGGCATGATCGAGATTTCCATCGGCCGGCCGATCGCCGTGCAGGGTCGCAGGCCCGACGAACTGATGGCCGAGGTCGAAGCCTGGATCGAGGCGGAGATGCGCCGCATCGACCCGCAGGCCTACGCCTGAGCAAGCCCGGCGGCGCCCCTAGAATCGCGCCCATGCCGAGCTGGCTCGCCCCCTGGAAGACGCTGCAGCGCTCGTTGTTCGACGAGCCGGCCGAGCCTTTGGGCGAGGCCGCAGCGACCGCCGTCGTCGATCCGGCCGCCACAGAACCTGTGCCGTCGCCACACGAGATCTTGTCGGGCGAGATCTTCCGCCACCCGCGCGCGCAGCGCGACGTGCGGCTCGACGGTCATCTGGTCGCCTACGAGATGCGGCGCGCGCGGCGCCGCAGCATCGGCTTCGTGGTCGGGGCCGAAGGCCTGTCGGTCAGCGTGCCGCGCTGGGTCGGCACGCGCGAGCTCGAATCGGCGCTGCAGGAAAAGCGCGGCTGGATCCTGCGCAAGCTGCGCGAGCAGCGCGAGCGCGAATCGCGGATGGCCGCGTCGCGCATTGACTGGCGCGACGGCACCGGGCTGCCCTTCCTGGGCGAGACGGTGATCCTCGTGCTCGACCCGCGCACCACCGGCGCCGTGCTGGATGCCACGGCGGCCGACGGGCTGCCTGGCGTGCCGAGCCGGTTGCTGCGCGTCGGCCTGCCGCACACTGCCGCGCCCGAGCAGATCCGCGACGCGGTGCAGGGCTGGCTGCAGCGCCAGGCGCGCCGAGTCTTCGACGAGCGCTGCGCGGTCTTTGCAGAGCGCCTGGGCGTGCGCGTGCGCCGCATTTCGCTGAGCTCGGCCGCGACACGCTGGGGCAGCGCCAGCGCCGACGGCTCGATCCGCCTGAACTGGCGGCTCGTTCACTTCGCCCTGCCGATCATCGACTACGTCGTCACGCACGAGTTGGCGCACCTGCGCGAGATGAACCACAGCCCCGCGTTCTGGGGCGTGGTGCGTTCGGTGCTGCCCGACTACGAGGACTCGCGCCACGCGCTGCGCCACGGCACGGTACCGGTCTTCGACTGATTCGGGCTCAAGGTTCCTGAGAGCGTGGCCGGACTGCCGGTTGCGGCGCATAGCCGCCCTGCACGGGCCGCAACCCGCGCCTCGATCTCGAACAAGGAACGCCTGTCAGCATGCTCAGGTCGTCTCGAAGCGCAGCACGCCGTCGCTGCCTTCGCGCTGCCGCAGTCGCCCCTCGGTTTGCAACGCGTGCACATGCGCCACCGCCTCGCCCAGCGCAAAGGTGGTCTGGTGCATGTCGAGTTCGCGCTTGAACATCACCGGCAGCAGTTCCGCCGCGCTGCGCGGCGCCTGCGCGCAGGCCTGCAGCACCTCGGCATAGCGCTCGTCGTGGTGGGATATCAGCTGTTCGATGCGTCGATGCAGGCCCGTGAAGGGCTTGCCGTGCGAGGGCAGCACCAGTGCTTCGGCCGGCAGCGCACGCATTGCCGCGATCGACTCCAGGTACAACGGCAGCGGGTTGGCCTCCGGCTCGATGTCGTAGACGCTGATGTTGGTGGAAATGCGCGGCAGCACCATGTCGCCGGAGATCAGCAGCTTCAGTGCCGGACAAAACAGCGCGATGTGCTCGGGCGCGTGGCCATAACCGGCGATGCACTGCCACTCTTGATCGCCGATGCGCAGCCGCATGCCGTCCATCAGCCGCCGAAACCGCGCCGGAACCGACTTCACCATGCTGGCGTAGTAGTTCGAGCGCGCGCGCACCTTGGCCAGCGCCTTCTCGTCGACCATGCCGTGCTGTGCGTAGAAGTCCGCGGCAGCGTGGCCGCTGTGAGCGTCGCCGATGGCGGTGCTGGCCACGCGTGCGGCGTTCCAGTCGGTGGCGCTGATCCACAGCCGGCAGTTCCAGCGTTCGGTCAGCCAATGCGCCAGGCCGATGTGGTCGGGGTGCATGTGGGTGCAGATCACGCGCAGCACCGGCAGGCCATGCAAAGCGGTGGCGAAGACCTGTTCCCAGGCGGCACGGGTGTCGTCGTTGTCGATGCCGCAATCGACGATGGCCCAGCCTTCGCGCACGCCAGCGGGCGTGTCCTCACGGTCGCGCAGCAGCCACAGGTTGATGTGGTCCAGCGCAAAGGGCAGCCGCATGCGCACCCAGGCGACGCCGTCGGCCACCGGCAGCGAGGTACCGGGTCCCGGCAGCGTGTCGCCGAAGGCGTAGTGCAGTTGGTCTTCCTGGGCGTTGGCCATGCGTCGGCTACCATTTGTGCGTACGTGACCACTGCAGTCTAACCACGCCGATGTTCCCTCACCGCCTGACGGACAGCCGTGCCTTCGGCGTCGCGCGCGCGATGCTCGACGGCTTCAACCGGCACTATCAGCTGTTCCGCGAAGCCAGTGCGTCAGCGAAGGGGCGGTTCGAGGCGGCGGACTGGCACGGCCAGCAGCGCGCGCAGGCGTTGCGCATCCAGTTCTACGACCAGCGAGTGGCCGAGGCGGCCGAGCGGCTGCAGCGCGAGTTCGACGTGGCCACGCTGTCGATGGATGCGTGGCAGCAGGTCAAGCTGCATTACGTGGGCCTGCTGATCGACCACCACCAGCCCGAGCTGGCCGAGACCTTCTTCAACTCTGTCACGGTCAAGCTGCTGCACCGCAGCTACTTTCGCAACGACTTCATCTTCGTGCGCCCGGCGGTCAGCACCGAGTACATCGAGAATGACGAGCCTGCCGCGCTGCCCACCTACCGCGCCTACTACCCGACGCGCGAGTCGATGCACGCCTGCTTCGTGCGCATCATCGACAACATCCAGCTGCAGCGCGAATTCGAGGACCTGCCGCGCGACGTCGACGACGTGCTGGCGGCGCTGGAAGAGCACATCGGCCTGCCCCTGGCGCAGTGGACCTGGCGGCCCAACTTCCAGTTGCAGGTGCTGTCCTCGCTGTTCTATCGCAACAAGGGCGCCTACCTGGTGGGCAAGATCGTCAATGGCTTCACTGAGGTGCCCTTCGCGCTGGCCATCCTGCACACGCCCTCGGGCAAGCTCGCGATCGACACCGCGATGTTCCACGAGGACGAGCTGCTGATCCTTTTCAGCTTCGCGCGCGCCTACTTCATGGTGGACATGGAGATTCCCAGCGCCTATGTCCAGTTCCTGCGCAGCATGATGCCGCGCAAGCCGCGTTCCGAGCTGTACAGCGCGCTGGGCCTGCAAAAGCAGGGCAAGAACATGTTCTACCGCGACTTCCTGCACCACCTGCAGCACTCGAGCGACCACTTCCGCATCGCGCCGGGGATCAAGGGCATGGTGATGCTGGTCTTTGACCTTCCCAGCTACCCCTATGTGTTCAAGGTCATCAAGGACTTCTACCCGCCCCAGAAGGACACCACGCGCGAGCAGATCAAGGGCAAGTACCTGCTGGTCAAGCAGCACGACCGCGTCGGGCGCATGGCCGACACGCTGGAGTACAGCGACGTGCTGTTCCCGCGCGCGCGTTTCGAGCCCGAGCTGATCGACGAGCTGAAGCATTTCTGCCCCAGTCTGATCGAGGAGGACGGCGACGCCCTGGTCATCCATCACGTGTACATCGAGCGGCGCATGATTCCGCTGAATATCTACCTGCACGAGGGCACCGCCGAGCAGATCGAGAAGGCGGTGATCGAGTACGGCAACGCCATCAAGGACCTGGTCGCGGCCAACATCTTCCCCGGCGACATGCTGTGGAAGAACTTCGGCGTCACGCGCCACGGCAAGGTGGTTTTCTACGACTACGACGAGATCGAATACATCACCGACTGCAACTTCCGCCGCGTGCCCCAGGCGCGCACCGAGGAGGAGGAGATGTCGGGCGAGGTCTGGTACAGCGTCGGCCCGCACGACGTGTTCCCTGAGACCTTCGGCCCCTTCCTGCTCGGCAACCCGGTGGTGCGCGAGGTCTTCATGAAGCACCACGCCGATCTGCTCGAAGCCGGGTTCTGGCAGGGTCACAAGGAGCGCATCCTGGCCGGCCACGTGCATGATGTCTTCCCCTACGAGCCGCACAAGCGCTTCGTCAACTTGCGCAAGGCGGCCCAAGCGAGGGTGGGGCCTGCCGCGGCGCACCCGAGCGCCGAGGCGCTGCAACCCTTTGCCTGAAGGAGGCTAAATATGTCCGACGCCATTGTCATCGTCTCGGCCGCGCGCACGCCCATCGGCGGGCTGCTCGGCGACTTCTCGACACTGGCCGCGTGGGAGTTGGGCGCTGTGGCCATCCGCGCGGCCGTGCAGCGTGCCGGCATCCCGGCGGACGCGGTCGATGAAGTATTGATGGGCAACGTGCTGATGGCCGGCCAAGGGCAGGCCCCGGCGCGACAGGCGCTGCTGAAGGCCGGCCTGCCACAGTCCGCCGGCGCGGTCACGCTGAACAAGATGTGCGGCTCGGGCATGCGCGCGGCGATGTTCGCGCACGACATGCTCGCGGCCGGCTCGGCCTCCGTGGTGGTGGCCGGCGGTATGGAGAGCATGACCAACGCACCGCACCTGATGTTCGCGCGCAAGGGCATCAAGTACGGCGCGTCGCGAATCTTCGACCACATGGCGATGGACGGCCTGGAAGACGCCTACGAGCGTGGCAAGGCGATGGGCGTCTTCGCCGAACAATGCGTCGACAAGTACCGCTTCACCCGCGAGGCCCAGGACCAGTACGCGATCACCTCGACGCTGCGCGCCAAGCTGGCCAACGAGGACGGCAGCTTCGACTGGGAGATCGAGCCGGTGACACTGGCGGGCAAGGGCGGCGACACCTTGGTCAAGCACGACGAGCAGCCTTTCAAGGCGCGGCTGGAGAAGATCCCGACGTTGCCACCCGCCTTCGTCAAGGGCGGCACCGTCACCGCGGCCAACGCGTCGAGCATTTCCGATGGTGCGGCGGCGCTGGTGCTGATGCGCGAGAGCCGGGCGCGCGAACTCGGCGTGACGCCGCTGGCGCGCATCGTCAGCCACGCGGTGCATGCGCAGGCGCCGGAGTGGTTCAGCACCGCACCAGCTGGCGCGATCGAGAAGGCACTGAAGAAGGCCGGCTGGGACGCCAACGGCGTGAACCTGTGGGAGGTCAATGAAGCCTTCGCCGCCGTCACGATGGCGGCGATGCACGAGTTCAAGCTGCCGCACGAGATGGTCAACGTGCACGGTGGCGCCTGCGCGCTCGGCCACCCGATCGGTGCCTCCGGCGCGCGCATCGTCGTCACGCTGCTGGGTGCGTTGAAGAAGCGCGGCCTGAAGCGCGGCGTCGCGTCGCTGTGCATCGGCGGCGGCGAAGCCACCGCGATGGCCATTGAGATGTGCTGATCATGCTGGAGGCTTTCGGCCTGGCGGGCTGGCGCGAGGCGGGGTTGTTTGTCGTCGCCGTGCTGCTGCTCAACGCGACGCCTGGCGTGGACCTGCTGCTGACGGTCACGCGCACGCTGGCCGGGGGCGCGCGCGCCGGGCTGGCCGCGGCGCTCGGCATCGAACTCGGCTGCGTCGTGCATGCGCTGGCGGCGGCCTTCGGGCTTGCGGCGTTGATGGCACTTACGCCGTCGGCCTTCAGTGTGCTGACCTGGGCTGGCGCGGCCTACCTGCTATGGCTGGCCTGGGGCATGGCGCGCAGCGCGTGGCGGCCCGATCCGGTGGGCCAGCGGCGCGTCGCGCCGCCGCAGCGGCTGCGCAAGGAGGTGCGCACCGGCTTCCTCACCAACGTGCTGAACCCGAAGGTGGCGCTGTTCTTCCTCGCCTTCATCCCCCAGTTCATCGCACCAGCGGCGCCGCACAAGACACTCGCCTTCCTGCTGCTGGGGGCATGGTTCGTGCTGCAGAGCGCCGTCTTCCTGGCGGTGCTGGTGGCCCTGGCTTCGCAGGCGCGGCGTCTGCAACCCCTTCCGGCGGTCGGCCGGGCCTTGAACGCCGCGGGCGCCGGGCTCTTCGGCGCGTTGGCGGTGAGGTTCGTGAACGCATGATGAACGTGCTGATCGTCGGCGCCTCGCGCGGCATCGGCCTCGAGTTCGTGCGCCAGTACCGCGCCGAGGGTGCGCGCGTCGCCGGCACCGCGCGCGACGACACCGGCCTGGAGACGCTGAAGGCGCTCGGCGCGCAGGCGCTGCGCCTGGACGTGGCCGATGCGGCCAGCGCCAGCGGCCTGGCCTGGCCGATCGACGGCGAGGCCTTCGACGTCGTGGTGCTCAACGCCGGCGTCTACGGACCGCGTACGCGGGGCCTGCAGCCGCCCACCGCGGCCGAATTCGACGCCGTGATGCACGTCAACGTGCTCGGCGCGATGCGCGTGCTGCCGCAACTCGACGCGGCGCTGGCACCCGGGGCGAGGCTGGGAGTGATCTCGTCGCGCATGGGCTCGATCGGCCTGCGTACGGCCGGCGACGGCTGGCTCTACCGCGCCAGCAAGGCCGCCCTAAACTCGGTGCTGAAGGATGCGTCGCTGGCCTTCGAGGGACGCGTCACTTGCGTCGCCTTCCACCCCGGCTGGGTGCGCACCGACATGGGCGGCGCCGGCGCCGACCTCGAGGTGAAGGACGCGGTTGTCGACATGCGGCGCACACTGGCCGGCCTGACGCCGGCCGACAACGGCCGCTTCCTCAACCACGACGGCCAGCCGCTGGCGTGGTGACGCCATGAGCCTGACCGAGACCCAAACCCTCTTCGAGGCCTACCCCTTCGACCGCCTGGACGGCGACGCCGTGGCCGGGCTCTGGCACGGCGCCAGCGGAATCGCCGACGCGAAGCAGGGCTGCGGTCGCCTGATCTGGTGGCCGGACGAGGGCCTGATGCGCACCAACCACCGCGCGCTGTGCGAGGTCTACCGGGCGGCGGGCTACCACCGCGAGCACTTCGAGATCGAGAGCCACGTGCCGATGGGCGCGGCGCACGCCTTCGCACTGCTGCGCTGGACACTGCGCCGCACCGACGGCAGCGTGCTGCAGCAGTTCCGCAGCGGCTGGCAGCTAATGCGCACGGCCGACGGCTCGCGCGTGCTGCTGGCCGCGGCCCACCAGGAAGACCCGCGCGCGATGCGCGGCGACGCCTCGCACTGACCAGGACTGACGATCATGCTGCTCTCAGAAGACCACCGCGCCGTGCAGGATGCAGTACGCAACTACGTCCAGGCCGAGATCGCGCCGCATGCGGCCGAATGGGACCGCACGCACCACTTCCCGAAGGCGCAGTTGCGCGGTCTGGCCGATCTCGGCTGCTACGGCGTGGCCGTGCCCACTGAATGGGACGGTGCCGGCCTGGACTACCTGGCACTGGCCATCATCCTGGAGGAAGTGGCCGCTGGTGATGGTGCCACCAGCACCGTGGTCAGCGTCAACAACTGCCCAGTGTGCTCGATCCTGATGGCTTTCGGCAGCGTCGAACAAAAGGAGCACTTCCTCAAGCCGCTGGCGCGTGGTGACCAACTCGGCGCTTTCTGCCTGACCGAGCCGCACGTCGGCTCCGAGGCCGCCGGGCTGAAGACCAGTGCCGTGCGGAGCCAGGACGCGGATGGCGATCACTACATGCTCAACGGAGTCAAGCAGTTCATCACCAGCGGCAAGAACGGCGATCTGGCTATCGTCATGGCCGTCACCGACCGGGCGGCGGGCAAGAAGGGCATCAGCGCCTTCGTCGTGCCGACGGCCACGCCGGGCTATACCGTGGCGCGCGTCGAGGACAAGATGGGTCAGCACGCCAGCGACACGGCACAGATCCTGTTCGAGAACTGCCGCGTGCCGGCTGCCAACCGGCTGGGCGAGGAAGGCGAGGGTCTGAGGATCGCGCTGTCCGGCTTGGAAGGCGGTCGCATCGGCATCGCCAGCCAGAGCCTGGGCATGGCGCGTGCAGCCTTTGACGCTGCGCTGGCCTACAGCAAGGAGCGCCAGGCTTTCGGCCAGCCGATCTTCTGCCACCAAGCGGTGCAGTTCAAGCTGGCCGACATGGCCACGCAGATCGAGGCCGCGCGGCAGCTGATCTGGCACGCCGCGACGCTGAAGGACGCCGGCAAGCCCTGCCTGAAGGAGGCGGCGATGGCCAAGCTCTACGCCAGCGAGATGGCCGAGCGCGTGTGCTCGGCAGCGATCCAGGTCTTCGGCGGCTACGGCTACGTCAGCGACTTCCCGGTCGAGCGCATCTACCGCGACGTGCGCGTGTGCCAGATCTACGAAGGCACGTCGGAAGTGCAGAAGATTCTCATCGGCCGGGCGCTGGCCTGAGGGGCGCTGTCTTGCCGAGCCACGAAGAAATGAGCGCGCTGCTGGCTGCGGCGCGGGCCGCGCGACTGCACGCGCATGCGCCCTATTCGCGCTTCAAGGTCGGCGCGGCCGTGCTGGACGAGCAGCGGCGCATCCACGCCGGCTGCAACGTCGAGAACGCCGCCTATCCGCAGGGCCTGTGTGCCGAGGCCGTCGCGCTGGGTGCGATGGTGGCGGCGGGCGGGCGCCGCGCCCGCGCGTTGCTGGTGCTGGGCGAAGGCCCGGCATTGCTCACCCCCTGCGGCGGCTGCCGGCAGAAGCTGCGCGAGTTCGCCGATGGCGACGCGCCGGTTCTGCTGGCCGATGCTGAGGGCGTGCGTCAGACGCTGACGCTGGACGAACTGCTGCCGCACAGCTTCGGCGCGGTGCACCTGGAGTCGCGATGACACCGCTCGACGAATCGCTTCAGATCATCCGCGAGCGCGCGCCGGCGGCGCGGCCGCGCATCGCCGTGCTGCTGGGCTCGGGCTGGGGCGCACTGCCGCAGCGGCTCGGTGGCGCGACGCGCCTGGCCTATGCCGAGCTGCCCGGCTTCCCCGCCGCCGATGTGCCCGGACATGCCGGCGAACTGTGGCTGGGCCGACTCGGCGCGGCCGAGGTGGCGATGCTCGCCGGACGCCGCCATGCCTATGAGGATGGCCATGCCGACGGCATGAAGGGCGCGCTGCGCACGCTGCGCGCGCTGGGCTGCGAGGTGCTGGTGCAGACCAATGCGGCCGGCAGCCTGGACGCCGCGATGCCGCCCGGCAGCCTGATGCTGATCAAAGACCACCTGAACCTCGCGCAGCGCTCGCCGCTGGTCGGCGCCGTCGGCGCCGAGCGCTTCGTCAACATGGTCGATGCCTACGACCCGGCGCTTCGCCGGCTGGCACTGGACGCAGCGGCGCGGCGCGGCGTTCGGCTGCACGAAGGCGTGTTCGCCTGGGTGCTGGGTCCGCAGTTCGAGACCCCGGCCGAGATCCGCATGCTGCGCACGCTGGGCGCACGCGCGGTGGGCATGAGTACCGCGCCCGAGACGATCCTGGCCCGCCATGCCGGGCTGCGCGTGCTGGCGCTTTCGCTGATCACCAACATGGCGGCCGGGCTGTCCGACGAGGTGTTGAGCCATGAGCACACGCTGGCAGTGGCAAAGGCGGCGGCCGACCGGGCTGGCGAGTGTCTAGCCGATACGCTGCTGGCCATCGCCGCAACCACCAGCTCTTGAAGGCTGTGCTCGGCGCGGTTATCCCCGCCCCACGAGTGTCCGTCCCGCAGTACGGCGGGTGCGGCCTTCACAACGCGGCACACCGGCGCTGGCGGCTCGCCGCTACTTCTTTGCCGGCGTCACCTGCTGCTTCAGCGCTTCGGTCTGCGCGTGTGCGTCGACCAGCAGCTTGTAGGACACGTAGTATTTATAGATGTTGCGCACGTAGGTTGTGGGCTCGCTGCCGATTCGTTCGGAGGTAACTATCTCGACGTTGTTGAACCACTTATCGGGGTCGAGCCCGCGCTTCGCAGCCTCCTTGCGCATCTTGGCGATGTTGCCCGGCCCGGCGTTGTAGGCGGCAAAGGCGAACAGCGTCCGGTTCTTCTCGCTGAAGTTCGCGTCTGTGAAGTAGCGCGTCATCAGCTGGTCCATGTACTTCGTGCCGCCGTGGATGTTGGCCTCGACGTTGCGGATGTCGCCCACCTTCAGCTCGGTGCCGGTGGCCGGCATGATTTGCATCACACCGATCGCGCCGACATGGCTCTTCTTGTTCTGGTCGAGCGTCGATTCCTGATAACCCTGCGCGGCCAGCATCAGCGGGTCGAAGGCGTACTGTGCCCCGTACTTGCGGAACAGTTCGATCATCTGCTCGAAGCGCTTGCGATCCTCCGCCGCGGTGCTGTTGTTCAGCGTCTTGACGCGCTGCATCGCCTGCTTCTGGCGGTAGGCGATAACGCCCGACTTCGTCACCCACTCGGTGTAGAAGCGGTTCAAAACCGCCTGCAGCTGCGGGCTGTTCTTGCGGATCGCCCAGCCCTTGGGCACCGCCTCGCGCAGCACCACGCCCTCGTGCAGCTTCAGCTTGGGCAGCACCTGCGCCCAGATCTCGGCCTTCCACTGGTCGACGACGATGGCGCCGATCAGGCCGCCGTTGACCATCTCCAGCAGATCCTCGTCTTCCAGTTCGTCGGGTACCAGCGCCAGCGTCACCGGCGGCTTGCCGGCCTGCTTCAGCCGCGCATTCAGCGCCTGCAGGCTGGCGTGGTAGCTGGACGATTCGCGCACGTGCACTGTCTGCCCCGACAGCGCCTCGGTGCTCGCTACCGGGCTGCCCACCGGGCCGGTGACCAGGATCTCGATGTTCACGCTGTTCGCGTCGGGTGCGACGAAGTCGGCCAGCTTCAGGCGCTCCTCGGTGACGCTCAGGTTGCCCACCGCAATGTCGGCCAGGCCTTTTGTGAGGTTGTCGAGCAGCTGGTCGCGGGTCGCCGGCACGATGTAGACGGTGAGCGGACGCCTGCCCAGTTGCTTGGCGTACGTCTTGTTGACCCAGCGCTCGAAGTCGCGTGCCAGCTCTGCCGACATGCCGCGCTCGCGACCCTTGTCGACGTAGTACAGCGTACGGCTGCGCGGGATGTCGATGCGGATCACGCGGCGCGTGAGCATCGCGTCGAAGTCCCCGCTGAAGGGCTTGCGCGAAAGATCGAGCTGTCTCGGTGCATCAGCAGCGGCCGCTGGCGCCGACGCCGCGCCCGGTGCGCCGGCCGCTTGTGCAGCCGGCAGGCAGACAAGCGCGAGCGTTGTGCAAAGTGTGGACAACCAGGCGCCAAGAAGGTGCGTCGACTTCATCGATATGACTCCCCCTGCGCAGCGCCGGGTGGGCCGAGCATATCGCGCGCAGCGCGCTTCGGCCCCGGCCGCGGCGCGCTCGTTGGTGATCCGCACGACGGCGTCGTCGCACACGAACCCACTCCGCGGTGGACTGCGTAGACGCATCCCCAGGGGCATTGCGTGCCCAGTGCCGCGCGTATAGTGGTGCGATGTCCATGCAGGCTATGCTCAGGCTCGCCGGTCCAGCGCGAGCGGTAGCGGTCGCACGCTCGATCACAGGGGCCGGCGGTGGGTGGGCTGCCCGGCTCGCTGCACCCAACCGCCCCCGAATGGCGCGGGATGCGTGGCGCTCGGCCCATGCCGGAACGTGATTGAGCCGCAGCCAACCGGGCTGCAGGGCCGTGCCGATGCGTGCCATCTGGCGCTGCGGTGTCTCGACCTGACGAGCCTGAACGACACCGACGCTCCTTTCGATGTCGAACGCCTGTGCCGACGCGCGCAGACCCGCTTCGGGCCGGTGGCCGCGGTGTGCGTATGGCCGCGCTTCGCAGCCTTGGCGCGACAGCAGCTGCCGCCGTCGATCGCGGTGGCGGCGGTGGCCAACTTCCCCGCAGGCGGCGTCGACATCGAGCCGGTGCTGCATGAGGTGCACGAGATCGTCGTCGCCGGCGCGCAGGAGCTGGACCTGGTGTTGCCCTGGCGTGCGCTGCGCGACGGCGACGATGCGGCGGCAGCCCGGCTGCTCGATGCGGTGCGCGGCGCCTGCGCGGGCCTGCGGCTGAAGGTGATCCTCGAAACCGGTGAATTGCATGACGCGGCGCTGATCACCCGTGCTGCAGGCTTGGCGCTGGCGCATGGCGCCGATTTCCTCAAGACCAGCACCGGGAAGACGGCGCGGGGCGCCACGCCGTCGGCCTGGCGGCTGCTGCTGCAGGCGGTGAGCGCCGATGTCGGTGCGCGCGGGCATGTGGGCGTCAAGGCATCCGGCGGCGTGCGCACGATAGCCGATGCGCTGCCCTACATCGAGATCGTCCGCGAGGTGCTGGGCGATGCCGCGCTGCAACCGCAGCGCTTTCGCATCGGCGCCAGCAGCTTGCTCGACGACATCGACGCCGTGCTCGGCGGCCTGCCCTCGGGCGCCGCTAGCCAGGGCTACTGATGCTGGCGCAGGAGATCATCCGCATCAAGCGCGACGGCGGTGGACTCGACGCCGCGATGATCGACGCCTTCGTGCACGGCCTGGTGGACCGCGGCTGGAGCGAAGGGCAGGTCGCGGCGCTGGCGATGGCGATCTTCCTCAACGGCCTGTCGCGCGACGAGACGGTGGCGCTGACGCGCGCGATGACGCGCTCGGGCCAGGTGCTCGACTGGGCGGCCGACCGTTTCGGCGGCCCGGTGCTGGACAAGCATTCCACCGGCGGCGTGGGCGACAAGGTCAGCCTGATGCTGGCGCCCATTCTGGCGGCCTGCGGCGCGGTCGTGCCGATGATCAGCGGCCGCGCGCTGGGCCACACTGGCGGCACGCTCGACAAGTTCGACAGCATCCCCGGTTACCGCACCGCGCCCGACATCGCGCAGCTGCGCCGCGCGCTGCGCCAAGCCGGCTGCGCCGTCATCGGCCAGACCGCCGAACTGGCGCCGGCCGACCGGCGGCTGTACGCGATCCGCGATGTCACTGCCACGGTGGAGTCGGTGCCGCTGATCACCGCCAGCATCCTGTCGAAGAAGCTCGCCGCAGGGCTGCACGGCCTCGTGATGGACGTGAAGTGCGGCAACGGCGCCTTCGCCGTCACGCAGGACATGGCGCTGGCATTGGCGCAGTCGCTGGTGGATGTGGCCACCGGCGCCGGCTTGCCGACCCGCGCGCTGGTCACCGACATGAACCAGGTGCTGGGCCATGCCTGCGGCAATGCGCTCGAGGTGCTGGAGGCGGTGGCCTTCCTGCGCGGCGAGCACCGTGCACCCAGGCTGCTGCAGGTGACGCGGCTGCTGTGCGCCGAAGCACTGCAGCTCGGCGGCCTGGCGGCCGGCGAGGCCGCGGCGCTGCGTTGCGTCGATGCCGTGCTGGCCGACGGCTCGGCGCTCGAACACTTTGCGCGCATGGTGGCGGCGCTTGGCGGGCCGGCGGACTTCTGCGAGCGTGCGAACGCGCACCTACCCGCTGCACCGGTGCAGCGGCCGGTGCCGGCGCTGCGCGGCGGCTGGGTCGCGGCCAAGGCCACGCGCGACATCGGACTGGTGGTGATCGAGCTCGGCGGCGGGCGGCGCCGCGCCTCCGAACCGATCGACCACCGCGTCGGCTTTGCGAACATGGTGTCGCTGGGCCAGCAAGTGCAGCGCGGCGACGCACTGGCCACCGTGCATGCCGCCAGCGCCGCGGCCGCCGACGCGGCCATCCGGCGCCTGCAGCAGTGCATCCGCATCGACGACGAGGCGCCTGCGCCGTTGCCGCTGCTGATCGCGCGCATCATCGAGCCTTCACCCAGAAAGCAAGCATGACCAGACGACTCATCGATTCGGGCTCCACCTTCGAGGCGCAGGCCGCCTACTCACGCGCCGTGGTCGACGGCGACTGGGTTTTCGTGTCGGGCACCACCGGCTTCGACTACAGGACGATGACGCTGGCCGACGGCGTGGTGGCGCAGGCCGAACAATGTTTCGCCAACATCGCCGCGGCCTTGCAGCAGGCCGGCGCGTCGCTGGCCGACGTGGTGCGCGTGACCTATCTGCTGCCCAACGTGGCCGACTTCGAGGCCTGCTGGCCGGTGCTGCGCAAGCACTTCGGCACGGTGCGTCCGGCCGCGACGATGCTGTCCGCCGCGCTGATCGACCCGCGCATCCTGATCGAGATCGAGGTCACTGCGCGCAAGCGCGCGCAGGGCTAAGGCATGCACTCAACCGATTTCTGGAACAAGCGTGGTGCGGGCAAGCTGCCCGGCCACCTGGGCATGGTGGTGACGCACGCGGCCGAGCGTGAACTGCGCGCCGAACTGGCGGTGATCGAGCAACTGATGGCACCCAATGGCTTCCTGCATGCCGGCAGCCTGGTGACGCTGGCCGACACCTGCTGCGGCTACGGCTGCGTCAACCATCTGCCGGCTGGCGCCAGCGGCTTCACCACGGTGGAGCTGAAGAGCAACTTCCTGGGCACCACGCGCGACGGCCATGTCGATTGCGTGGCCACGGCAGCGCACCTGGGCAAGACCACGCAGGTCTGGGACGCGGTGCTGACGCACCGCGAGAGCGGCCGGACGCTGGCGCTGTTCCGCTGCACGCAGATGGTCCTGTACCCGAAGGCGGGTGGCTGAGCGGCGCGTCGTGCCCACGGCCAGGCCGCGCAGGAGCAACCATGAACATCGAACTGTCAAAGCAAACACGCGAGCGCGCGGTCGGCTCGATCGAGCGTTACCTGCGCGAGAACTTCGACGAGGCGATAGGCAACATCCAGGCCGCCGCTTTGCTGACCTTCTTGCTCGCCGAGATCGGACCGAGCATCTACAACCAGGCCATCGCCGATGCCCAGCAGCGGCTGATGGAGCGGGTGGGCGAACTCGAAATCGACTGCCACGCCGACGAGTTCGTGTACTGGAACAAGGCTGAGCGCCAGCCCAAGCGCTGACGGAGCCGATCGCGATTCACGGTCCATGGCGCATCGCGGTCCGCCGGCGCCGGCGCTGCGGCCGATGCCGCCGCTGGGGCACACTGCGCGCGTGATCCCTCAGGCCGCAGCCGCCCCGCCCTTCGACGAATTCCGCACGCCGCGTCCGCTGGCCGGCTGGCGCGTGCTGCTCACCGCCTTCTGCATGGCGCTGGTCGCCTGGGGGCTGGGCTTTTACAGCCTGTCGGTGTACGTGCAGTACCTGAGCGCTGCGGGTCGTTTTCCGGCGGCGCTGCTTTCGGCGGCGACGACCTTTCACTTCCTGGTCGGCGCGGCGGCGCTGTATGTGATGGAGGCCGCCGCCACGCGTTTTGGCCGCCGGCGGGTGGTCGTCGCCGGCGTGCTGCTGATGGCCGGCTGCGCCAGCGCGCTGGCCTGGGTGCCCAATGCCTTCTGGCTGTTCGCGGCCTATGCCGGCATGGCCTTCGGCTGGGCCGCGATCTCCGGCACCGCGATCACGCAGATCGTCGGCCAGTGGTTCCACGACAAGCGTGGTCTGGCGCTGAACGTCGCGCTCACGGGCGCCAGCGCGGCCGGCTTCCTGGTGGTGCCGGCGCTGGTGGCCGCGATCGAGCGCTTCGGCCTGGGGCTGGGCGTGGCCTGGATTTCGGGCTCCATGGCGCTGGGACTGCTGCTCCTGATCGCGGCCAACCTGGTGGAGCCCGATGCGCAGGCGGCCGCGGCAGCGCAGGCACGTCATGGTGCCACCGTCGAGGACGCCGGCCCGTTGCGCATGGATGTGCACCTACTACGGCTGTGTGCGCTGTTCGGCATCGGCTGGCTGGCGCAGGTGGCCTTCCTCGCGCAGCAGTTGCCGCTGCTGGTGCCGCGCGTCGGGGCTGCGGCCGCCACCGCCGCGGTGGCAGCGACGACGGCGAGTTCACTGCTCGGCCGGCTGGCGATGGCCAGTTTCATGGACCACATCGACCATCGCCGCGCCACGGCCTTCAGCTTCGGCCTGCAGGCCGCCGGCATGGCGCTGTTATTGACGACGCACCGGCCCTGGCTGGTGATCGCCGGCTGCTGCATGGTGGGCGCATCGGTGGGCAACGTCATCACGCTGCCGGCGATGTTCGCACAGCGCGAGTTCGCGGCGCAGCACTACGGCCGCGTGATCACGCGGGTGTGGTCGGTGGGGCAGGTGATGTACGCCTTCGGGCCGCTGG
>Ga0316195_10000323_pt1 | contig 18294 bp, 16 predicted proteins | sample Phised1_MG_FD_204937 | JGI IMG/M metagenome (GOLD analysis project Ga0316195, IMG submission 204937) | Coastal sediment microbial communities from Maine, United States - Phippsburg sediment 1 | ecosystem: Environmental > Aquatic > Marine > Coastal > Sediment | place: USA: Maine | collected...
CAGCTCTATCGCGAACTTGGCTACGGGCTGGTCTATCCGCAGCTTTTTCCGCACCACCGGCGCCGCAGCGACGAAGCGCAGGCGGGCACGCTCGCCTGGGGTCAACAGGGCGCCAGGCGCTGGCTGCAGGTGCTCAATGACCACTGGATCGGACCCGATCGGGCCTGCCTTGGCGGCAATCAGCTGACCATCGCCGATTACTTCGGCGCCGGGGTGGTCACGATCGGGGAACTGATCGGCTGCGATTATGCCGCCTGGCCCAACATCCAGCGCTGGCTCGACCGCGTGAAGGCGCTGCCGAACTGGGAGCAGGTCGATGCCGCGTTCAACGGCTTCGTGGCAGCCAACCGCGGTAAGGCGTTCGTGACCGTGTGAACAGGCCGACCCACGCCACCCACCGCGCGGCGTGAGTCCGACACCTCTACAACCACGGGAGGGCCGGTCGATGGCCAATCTGGAAGCACACTATGCTGCCCCCGACATCGAGGCGCGCATCCTCGAGGCCCTCCGCACGGCGGGGTTGAATCCCGCGCAGCGCCTGTCGCCCGAGGCGCTGGCAGCGCTCGACCAGTTCCACACGGGCGGCTTGCGCGCCTCGCGCGAGCTGCTGGAGCAGGCGCAGCTGCAGGCCGGGGCCCGCGTCCTGGACATCGGCGCGGGGCTGGCCGGCGCGGCCCGGCTGCTGGCTGACGCGCTCGAGTGCCGCGTCGCCTGTATCGAGCTGTCGCCAGACTACTGCAGCGGCGCGCGCCTGCTCAATCGGCTGACCGGCCTCGACGACCGCGTCGAGGTGCACGAGGGCAGCGCGCTGGAGCTGCCCTTCCCCGACGCCTCGTTCGATGCCGCCTGGATGCAGAACGTCGGCATGAACATCGCCGACAAAACGGGGCTCTACGCCGAGGTCTACCGGGTGCTCAAGCCGGGCGGCCGCTTCGCCTTCCAGGAAATTGCCGCCGGGGACGCCGCCACCTGCTACTTCCCGCTGCCCTGGGCCACCGTGGCCAGGGACAGTTTCCTCGTTTCCCCCGAGGCCATGCGCTCGGCGCTCGAAGCGACCGGCTTCGTCGCGGAACACTTCGAGGACGTGAGCGAGGCGCACCTGAACCGGCCCGCCGAAGCGGCCGCCGACGGGCAGCTGACCCTGGCGGTGTTCGTCGACGACCTCGGGCGGAAGGCCGGCAATGCGCGCCGCAGCCTGGAGGAGGGACGCATCCGCCTGGTCAGGGGCGTGTTCCGGGCGACCTGAGCGGCACGGCTGCCCCCCCACCCCGCAGGCAGGTGCCCCCTCTATGATGAGGCAACCGGCGCAAGCGGCGCCGCCTACATCTCGTCCTCGATAGGCATCAGACCGAACAGCCAGCTCTCGAGGCGCAGCACAAACGAGGCCGCCGGCTCACTGTCGCGCAATTCGCTCCCGCTGCGCCAGCGCAGCCGCCCCCGGTCGTCGAGCTGCACGCGCCAGGCATTGTGCGGCGCCAGGTCGGGCTGCAGATAACGGCGCAGCTGCGCGTTCAGCTCGCGGCTCTCGATCAGCAGCCCCATCTCGGTGTTAAGACGCAGCGAGCGGGGATCGAGGTTGGCGCTGCCGATGAAGGTGGTGCCATCGTCGAGCAGCAGCACCTTGGCATGCAGGCCCAGCAGGCTCTCCTGCATGGGGGTCACCATGTAGCGCTGGCGATCGCGCGCGTCGGCACGCATCTCGAACAGGTCGGCATCGGCCAGCAGCAGCGTCCTGCGGTGGTGGTCATAGGCGCTCTGCGCCGTCACGTGGTTATTGGAGTCCAGCGAGTTGGTCAGGACGCGCACATCGATGCCGCGCTGCAGCAGCTCGACGATGCGCTGCTGCAGCCGCGGCGTGGGCACGAAATAGGCGCTCACCAGCAGCGCGTCCCGCTCAGCCCGCTCCAGCGATGCCAAAAGCGCGGTGGCCAGCTGCGAGGGAGCCTGCCTCGGGTCGGCTGGATCGAGGGGCGGGTTGTCGAGCAGCAGGGTACCCCGCCCCGGCACGGCGCGCTGGGCCATGGCCCGCCAGAAGTCGCGCCGCAGCTCGGCAGTCTCCAGCGGCCACTGCAGCGCCTGGGTGCCTGGCTCCGCAACCTCGCCGCTGGCCGCCAGCAGTTGGTCGGCCGGGATCGACCACGGATTGTTCCAGTAGCTGTAGAAGCCCTCGACCAGTTGCGCGACGACCTCGCCCCCCGCGAGCACCTCCATATCCCGAAAATTGTGCTGCCGATGGTAGCCGAAGTACTCGTCGGCCAGATTGCGGCCACCGACGATGGCGACCTGCTGGTCGATGATGAGCACCTTGTTGTGCATGCGATGATCGATGCGCTCGAAGGCGGACAGATTGGCGAGCTGCCGGGTCAGGGTGCCGCCGGCGCGATTCGCCACGGGATTGTAGATGCGGTATTCGATGGCGGGATGCCGGGCCAAGCGGCGGATCTGGGGATCGGCCTGGGCCAGAAAGGAGTCGTCGATCAGGATGCGCACGGTTACGCCACGATCCGCCGCCGCCAGAATGCGCTCGCTCAACAGCGTGCCGACGCGATCGTTCTTCCAGAGGAAAGTCTGCAGCTCGATCTCGCGACTGGCGCTGTCGATGGCGCGCAGCCGCCACTCCAGCGCCTCGTAGCCGGTATTGAGCAGGTGGTACCAGTCACCCGCGGCCGCGCCCTCGCGCAGCGCGGCGAGCTCCTGCCACAGCGGCTCGCCCACCGGCGCCGGCATGGCCTCCAGCGGGGCATCGACGGGCTTGATGGCCGGCGCGCAGGCTGTCAGCAGCGCCAACGCCAGCACCAGTGCCCGCGCGCCCGCGCCACTGCAACCGCGGGCGCCCCGACCCGGCGCTGCCACCCGGCGGTGGCAGCACCACGTGAAACGGCTCGTCAACATAGCGCCAGTCACTCCTTTGTTCCTCAGCCGGTCCGGGCGCCGCGCGGGTGCCTCAGCTGGGCATGGCGCTCCTGCTCGATCTGATTTTCGATCTGATCGTCGGGGACACCGAGCAATCCCAGCACCTGCGCGCTGATGACCAGACTGGCCTCCAGCATCTCCGGCACCACCCGGTCCGCGCCGAGCATGATGAGCTCCTCAAAGTTGCCGTGTTCGTAGCTGCGCACCACGATGGGGATGCGCACGCCGCTGGCGCGGATCTGCTCGATGGATCGCTTGGCCATCTCAATGGAGCGGAACGTCAGGATGGCCATGCGGGCGCTGCCGATATGACAGGCCCGCAGAATCTCCATGCGGCTGCAGTCGCCGTACAGCACATTGTGATCCCTCGCACGCTGCCTTTGCACCAGATTCGCGTCCTGATCGATGGCGATGTAATCGATGCCGTTGGCCTCCAGCAGGCGGGCGATCGTTCTGCCGACGCGGCCGAAGCCGCCGATGATCACGTGTTCGCGCTGATAGTAGGTGACCTCGCGGGGCTCGCGCTGAGGCTTGCGGTCGCCCCACAGCGCCCAGAAACGATTGCTGATCTCGAGGTTGAAGCGGATCAGGAAGGGACTGACGAACATGCTGGCGATGGCCACCAGGATGATGAACGACGCCTGATCGCGCGGCAGCACCTCGTGCATCACGCCCAGCGCCAGCAGCGCCAGGCCGAATTCGCCGGCCTGGGCCAGATTGAGGCCGCTCTGCAGCGCGGTGTGCTTGTCGTCACCGTGCATGCGCACCAGCACCGTGATGAGCGCGGTCTTGATCAGAATGAGCGCCAGCGTGAACAGTATGAGACGCAGCCAGTAATCGTCGATCAGATCGATCTGTATCGACATGCCGACGGTGGTAAAGAACAATCCCAGCAGCACGATCTTGAAGCTCTGGATATCGCTGCTGATCTGGTGACGGAACTGGCTTTCGCCCAGCATCATGCCGATCACGAACCCGCCCAGCGCCATGGACATCTCAAAGACGTGGGTCAGCCAGGCCGCCGACAGCACGATCACCAGCGTACTCAGCAGGAACACCTCCTCCGACTGTGCCCTGGCCACTTCCCGGTAGAGGGGCGGCAGCAGCCACTTGCCCACACTGAGCAGCAGCGCGATCAGGCCAAGCCCCTTGGCCAGGGCCAGGCCGAGCGTGGCCCAGAGGCCGCCCGCCTGATCCGAAGCCAGCACCGGAACCAGAATCAGGAACACCACCGCCACCAGATCCTGAAACAGCAGCACCCCGATCGCCAGCTGCCCCTGGCGGGTGTGTACGCGCTTGAGCGCCGCCAGCTCCCGCGTGACGATGGCGGTCGATGACAGCGCCAATGCCCCCGCCACCAGCACCGACGCCTCCAGGGTCGAGCCCCACAGGAATACCGCGCCGCCAAAACACAGCGTGCACACCAGCACCTGCACGCTGCCCAGCCCGAACACCGATTTGCGCAAGGCCAGCAGCCGCGGCAGAGAGAACTCAAGGCCCAGCGAGAAGAGCAGGAACACGACCCCGAACTCGGCGACGAAGCGGAAATTCTCGGGTTCCTCGACCCAGGCTAAACCGAACGGGCCGACCAGCGCACCGGCGGCCAGGTAGGCGACGATGGTCGGCAGGCGCAGCCGCTGAAACACCACCGTCGTCAACAACGACGCGCAGAGGATGACGAGGAGATCGTCAAAGAAAATGAGGTGATTGATTTCCATAGGCCAGACAGTCCCGGATGCCCGCGTTCCCTCCCGATCAGTCTCTGACGACGGCGGCCAGCACCGGGCCGCGCGCATTTCGCCAAAATGGTGTCAACTATACAGGTACAATAACCGCTTGAGTATGGTCTTGCGGGCAGGCGCGGCGCCGCAGCTTACGGGAGTGAGGCATGGAAACCAGCGAAATCTCTGGCAGGATACCGGTGGGCATCAGCTCCTGCCTGATCGGCGAGAAAGTCCGCTTCGACGGCGGCCACAAGAACAACGCCTACATCGTGCAGACGCTCGGCCTGTTCTTCGCGTTCCGTCCGTTCTGCCCCGAGGTGGACATCGGCCTGGGCATTCCCCGCGAACCGATCCGCCTGGTGGAGCGGGACGGCCAGCTTCGCTGCGTGGGCACCCGCGATCCGGCGCTGGATGTCACCGAGGCACTGGTCGACTGCGCGGACCGCCAGCGCGGCTGGCAGCAGGATATTTTCGGCTACATTCTGAAGAAGGATTCACCGAGCTGCGGCATGGAACGGGTGAAAGTCTATGAAAAGAACATGCCCAGCCGCGCCGGCGCCGGCATCTTCGCCGCACGCATGATGGCCAGTTTTCCGGACCTGCCGGTAGAGGAAGAGGGGCGCCTGGGCGACCCGGTGCTGCGGGAAAACTTCGTCCAGCGGGTGTTCATCTATTGGCGCTGGCACGAGGCGGTCGCCGCCCAGCCGAGCTGGTCGCGCCTGACCCGGTTTCACGCCCGCCACAAGCTGGTGCTGATGAGCCACGATCAGAACCTCGCACGCGCGCTGGGCCGCGAGCTGGCCGCCGCCGCCGATGGCGACCTGGCGGCCTACCTGCCGCGCTATCGGAGCCGCCTGATGGCTATCCTGAGCATCCGCGCCACCCGCGGCAACCACGTCAACGTGCTGCAGCACATCCAGGGCTACCTCAAAACCCAGCTCAGCGCGGACGACAAACGAGAGCTCGCTGACAGCATCGAGCACTACCGGCAGGGCCTGCTGCCGCTGATCGTGCCCATCACCCTGCTGCGGCACTTCTTCCGCCTGCACCCGCACCCGTACATCGAGGACTCGCATTACCTGCATCCCCACCCGCGCGAACTGATGCTGCTGAACTCCCTGTGAGGGCGCCACCGCCGTCACCAGCGCCACCCTGCCCCCACGGCTGCGCCGGGCTCCCTGCGACACCGCCGCACAGCGGCCACCCTGCTGGCCGCGCTGGCGATGCCCGGCGAGCGTCGCCCGGCGAGCGTCGCCCGGCGAGCGTCGCCCGGCGAGGCCAGCGCACGGGCATCAATCCATGCGGCGGAACTCGCCCTCGATGGTGGTGCCGCGGTGGGGCGCCGGCCGGCGGTGGAAGGCGGACGATTCGCCCAGCACGACCACCCGCACCCGGTCGGAGACCACGTATTTCTCGCCCAGCTCACCAGAGAAGGCGACCATCCAGCTCAGCAGCACCAGCACGGGATTGGCCTCCCAGTAGGCGACAGTGGCCAGCAGCGCCACCAGCAGGCGCGGGGTGAAGATAAAACCGAGCCACCACAGCACGCCGCCCGCGGCCACGCTGGAGAACAGCAGGGTCAGCCGCGGGAACAGCGTGATGAACAGCAGAAAGAACACGCCGTGCCGGTCCCAGTAGTTGCCGGTGCCGAACTCGACGTCGAACACGTTGACCATCAGACTGACGGCGCCGACGACCGCCAGCACCAGCACGATGATGCGCGGCAGCGCTCCCGTCCCGCCCGTCACACCTCCTCCCAGTCCAGATCGGCGATGAAGGGGCGGCCGATGGCGTGGCCGAAACGGGCCACGGCATGCGTGAAGCAGCTCTCGGCGCTCACTTCGGGGAACCACTCGGTGCCGACGTCGTGGCGCATGAAGACGACGTTGAAATCGTAACTGTTGCTGCCGACGAGGCGGTAACCCTTGGCGCGCGCCAGCTTGACGAAGGCCGGCAGACTGGCGCCGCAGTAGTAGGCCACCAGACGGCCCTGATCGTAGATTTTCTGCGCCTCGAAGTCCGGCCGGTAGGGCACGGTCACCGAGGCCTCGCAGCCCCAGATTGCGTTGATTTCGAGCATGACCACCCGCGGCGAGCACACCTCGATGGCCTTCCACAGCCAGTAGTCGATGCCATCGATATCCAGGGACAGCAGGTCGATCTCACCGGCGAAACCGTTGCGCTCGATGATGCCGTTGACGTTCTCGGCGTTGAGCCAGCACTGCTGGAGATTCGGCGGCAGACTCCAGGTGTTGGGATGCGTGGCGTAGAACTCACGCCCCTCGGCCACGTTGTCCGCGCTGCCGTCGCACAGCAGCCCCAGCCAGCCGTGGTTGACGATGAGGTTGGCGCTGTTGCACTCGATACCGTTGCCGGCACACAACTCCACGCAGAGTTTGTTGACGGTGCCGATCAGGGAAAAAATGTACCAGAGGATGCCGTCCTCGCCGTTCTGCGAGTAGTTGCGGAACTCGACGTCGTTGAACGACAGCAGGTGACCACGCGCCGCCAGCTGCCGGTACTTGAGCGCCAGCAGCAGCTGCGTGCCGCGGTCGACGTAACCGGCCGCGTGCTCGAGCCGGCGCAGGCCCTGCCCCAGCTGCTCCTGCTGCTCCTGCTGCAGCTGGGCGAGCTGCGCCTGCAGCGCGGTCAACTGCCGGCTCATCGCCTCGATCGCTGCCCCGAGGGGCGCGCTAGTGTCAGTCAGGCTGTGCTTGGAATGCATCACTCTCCCTTGCTCTCGTGCGGGGCCGGCAGCGGCGGCCACTGCCCCTGGCGCGTCTGCGGCAGACGATAACACAAGAACGCATCGATGCAAGCCCGCCCCCGCCGGGCGGGCGCGGTACCGCCACCGGGCGGGGCGCGTCGCCGCGGTCGAGCGGAGGTCAGGGCGAGCGCTGGAGCGGTACCCGCGCTACAGCAGTTCCTCCGCGAGAAACTCCATGTTGCTGACGGTGGTGTCGAAGTTGCCGCTGTGGCCCATCAGGATCTGCGTCACCGGCGACTTCTTCCAGTCCTGCAGGCGCTCGCGGATGCGCTCCTTGGGGCCCACCAGCGCGATCTCGTCCACCAGCGCATCGGGCACGGCCTCGATCGCCTCCATGTGCTTGCCTGCCAGGTACAGCTCCTGCACCTGCTGGGCCTCGTCGCCGAAGCCCATGCGGCCCATCAGGTTCTTGTGGAAATTCTCCTCCTTGGCGCCCATGCCGCCCAGGTACAGCGCCATGGTCATCTTGCCGGGGAACAGGGCATCCTTGAGGTTGTCGCTGATGATCATATTGACCATGGCGATGATCTCGAAATGCTCCGGGCGCCCGGCCAGGCTCTCATCGAAGATGCCCATGCGGTAGGGAGACACGAAAATCGGCAGCCAGCCGTCGAAGCATTCCGCCGCCAGGGCGATGTTCTTGGGGCCCTCGGCGCCCAGGAACACCGGAATCTTCTTGCGCAGCGGGTGGGTGATGCTCTTGAGCGGCTTGCCCAGGTGCAGGCTGTCCGTGCCCGCGTACGGCAGCTGGTACTGCCTGCCGTCCAGCGCCACGCCCTGCTCGCGGGCGATCACCTGATTGAAGAGGTTCAGCCACTCGCGGGTGCGCTCCAGCGGGCGCTTGAACGGCTGCCCGTACCAGCCCTCGACCACCTGCGGTCCGGAGACGCCCACGCCCAGGGCGAGGCGGCCGCCGGAGATGTGATCCAGCGTCAGCGCCGTCATGCCCGCACAGACCGGCGTGCGCGCGGAGATCTGCATGACGCCGGTGCACAGGCGGATGCTGCTGGTGTGCGCGGCGATGGCGGCCAGCGGCGTGAAGCAGTCTGAACCATAGGCCTCGGCCGTGAACACCGAATCGAAACCGAGCTTCTCGGCCTTCTGGGCCAGCTCGATAAAGCGGTCGGTGGGATGTTTTTGCCAGTAACCCTGATGCAGACCAATTTTCACGCGCGCACTCCCTATTGACTTTGAGGCAGGCGCGGATTATAGATTCCGGACCCGGCCGCCACCTATGACATTTACGCTCATTTTCCCCGCGCGCGTTGACGCGAATTGTCATCCGCATCGCGGCGCCGAAATGGTAAGGTGCGCGCCCCGGCAGGCCCCGGCCTGCCGGCCAGCGGACTATCGCAACAATAATCGACTCACCGCCGACGCCCTCGACGCCACCTCGTCGCAGCCCCGGCGAGGCGCACGTTTTTGGAGCAAAGGCCTAAGCCATGTCAGACATGCTCGATAAATGTTTTTCTGCGGCCACGCTCAATGGCCTCACGCTGCGCAACCGCGTCATCACGGCGGCCACGTTCGAGGGCATGACGCCCGGAGGCGTACCCGGTCAGAACCTGATCGAATACCACCGGCGTCTCGCCCAGGGCGGCGTCGGCATGAACACCGTCGCCTACTGCGCACCGGAAGCCGATGGCCGGCTGATGGAAGACATGATCTTCATGCGCGAGAGCATCCGCCCGCAGCTCGAACAGCTGGCGGCCGCCGTGCACGCCGAGGGCGGCGCGCTGTCCGGCCAGCTCAGCCACGCCGGCCACTTCACGCAGAACCGGGCCTTCAGGGGCAAGCGCCCGCTGGGGCCCAGCCACGGTTTCAACCTCAGCGGCCTGCCCTACGGCAACGGCCTGGGAGCCGCCATGGGGGACAAGGAGATGGAGGCGTTCGTGCGCAACTTCAGCAAGGCCGCGGCCTTCATGAAGTCGACCGGCATGGACGCCATCGAGATCCACTTCGGCCACGGCTACGGCCTGAGCCAGTTCATCAGCCCCAAAACCAACAGGCGCAAGGACAAATACGGCGGCAGCATCAACAACCGCATGCGCCTGCCGCTGCGGGTGCTGGCGGGCGTGCGCGCTGCGGTCGGCGACGACTTTCCCCTGCTCGGCAAGATGGGCCTCACCGACGGCGTCAGGGGCGGGCTGGGTATCGACGACGCGATCAGCGTCGCCAAGCTGCTGGACGCGGAAGGCATCGACTGCCTGATTCCCAGCGGGGGCACCAGCAGCATGAATCCGGGCTACATGTTCCGCGGCGACAACCTCTGGCAGCACCTGCTGGCCGCCGAACCCAACCGCCTGCTGGCGATGGGCATCTTCTTCATGCGGCCCTTCATGTTTCACAGCTACCCCTATGAAGAGCTGTACTTCCTCGACGGCAGCCGGCGCGTGCGCGACGCCGTCCAACGCGCCAAGGTCTGCTATATCGGCGGCGTCAGCACGGTCGAGAGCCTCGAAACGGCGATGAGAGAATTCGACTTCGTCGCTATCGGCCGGGCGCTGGTCGCCGACCCGGACATGGTGAAGCACATCATGAGCGACCACCAGTACCGCAACCCCTGTACCCACTGCAACCAGTGCTCGGCGCTGATCAAGCATCCCGACGGCATTCATTGCCCGGTGGTACGCGCGACCGCCACACCGGCCTGACGATTGCCCGCCGCTGAGGATACCGGGCTGACGCTGCGCCGCCGCCCGGGGCGTGCCGCAGACGGCCGCTCCGTTCGTCAATAGTGCCGGCCTCCCCGAGGGCTGCCGGCACCCCGGCTACGCCACCCGCACAGCCGGGTCTGCGCCGATCCCGGCCCTGGCTTTCGCCCACCGGGCAATATCATCGCCCAGCTCGGCCAGGTAGCTGGCGCTGCCGCCCAGCCGCAGCTCCAGCTCCTTGGCCCACAGACAGTAGCGGAACAGCGCATAGTCGCGATCCACGCCGATGCCCCCGTGCAGGTGCTGGGCGGACTGGCTGACCCGGCAGGCGACATCCCCCGCCCAGATCTTGGCGATGGTGACGGCCTCCCCGGCGTCCTCACCCTGCTCCAGCAGGGATGCCGCCTGCTCCGTGACCAGCCGCAAGTTGGCCACGTCGATGTAGGCATCGGCCGCCCGATGTGACACCGCCTGAAAGGTCGCGATGGGGACGCCGAACTGATGCCGCTCCGAGGTATAGGTCGCGGTCATCGCCAGCATCTTCTCGCAGACCCCCAGCGTCTGCGCCGCCATCCCCGCCAGGGTGACCTGCCGGGTGAAGGCCAGCATGGCGCGCGCGCGTTCGCCGCTGGCCACGACGTGCTCTGCAGGCACCCTGACATCGCGCAGCACCATGGCATACTGCGGCTCACCCGCCGTCGATTGCTGCGGGCTCAGCGACACGCCCTGCCCCCGCGGGTCCACCAGCACCACCACCGGACCCGCCGGACTCCGCGCCGCGAGCAGCACGTACTGCGCGCGGTCGGCGAGCGCCACCATGTGCTTGTCGCCATTGAGCAGCCAGGCGTCGCCATCGGACCGCGCCTCGGCGAAGGGGTTGAGCATGTCGTCGTTGCCCGGCTCCACCAGCGCCGCGGTCACGATACTCCGGCCGCTGGCCAGCCCTGGCAGCACGGCCTGCCTGATCGCGTCGCCAGCGAAGCGCTGCAGCGGCAGCGCGGCACTGACCAGCACGGGCAGCATCGGCACCGGCGCCACAGCCTTGCCCACCTCCGTCAGCAGCAGGCACAGGGTCTCAAAGCCCATGCCGCTGCCGCCGCAGGCTTCCTCGATCGCCACTCCCAGCAGGCCGGCCTCGGCCAGCTGCTGCCACAAGGGCTCATCGAAGCGATAACCGGTGGCATCCAGCGCCTTGAGGCGCTCGCTGGTCACCTGATCCCCCAGGATCTGGCTGGCCAGACCCTGCACGTCGCGCTGTTCTTCTCGCAGTGAAAAATCCATGAAAATCTCCTCTTGATGTCAGCGGCTGCGGGGCATCCACAGCCCGGCGGCAGCCACGATGTCGCGCTGTACCTCGTTGGTGCCGCCCCCGAAGGTCAGCACCGAACCGGTGCGGTAGCGGTGCTCCAGCGCGCCTCGCAGCAGGGCGCCCTCGGAGCCCTTGGCCAGCGTGCCGGCCTGTCCCAGTATCTCCAGCAGCAGCCGCCAGACCTCGACGAAAAACTCCGAGCCGTAGACTTTGGCGGCCGACGCCTGGTCCATGCCCAGCTGCGCGTGGCCCATCAGCCACGCCTGCTTCCAGCAGGTCAGGCGCAGCACCTCGATGCCGGATTTGACCCGCGCCAGATTGGCGCGCACCCAGGGACGGTCGATGACCTTGCCGCCCTCCGGGGCGTCGGCCCGCGCCGCCCAGTCCGCCACCTGCTCGAACAGCAGCTCGCAGGGCCCGTGATTGACCAGGCTGAGCCGCTCGCGATTGAGCTGACCGGTGATGAGCTTCCAGCCCTGGTTGAGCTCGCCCACCTGCCACTTGTCGTCCAGCTCGATGTCCTGGTAGTAAGTGGCGTTGGTGCGAACCCCCAGCGTGCTGATCGGGGTAAAGCTGAAGCCCGGCGCCGAGGTGGGCACCAGGAACATCGACAGCCCCTTGTGCTTCTTGACGGCCTCCGGGTCGGTGCGGGCGGCCAGCCACACGTAGTCGGCGACGTGGCCGAAGCTGGTCCAGATCTTCTGGCCGTTGATCAGCCATTTGTCGCCCTTGCGCTCCGCTTTGGTCTTCAGCGAGGCGAGATCGGTGCCCGCCGAGGGTTCGGAGTAACCGATGGCGATGATGCACTGACCTTTGAGGATGTCCGCGACGATCGTCTCGCGGATTTCATCGGTCGCCACCTCGGCGAGCACCGGCCCCACGCCATCGGTGGTGAGGAAGGGATAGGGAAACCCGGCGCGGATCACCTCGTCGCTGAAGATATACTGCTCGACCGGGCCGGCGTCCCGTCCACCGAAGGCCTTGGGCCAGCTGCGCACGATCCAGCCGTCCTCCCCCATCTGCCTGAGCGCCTTGCGGTATTCGGGACCGCCGCCCTCGGCCTGCTCCCCGCTCAGCTCCTCAGCCAGCGGGCCGGACATCAGCGCGGCCATATACCCCCTGATCTCGTCCCTCAGTTTGAGCTGGTCTTTCGTTAAAGCGATTTTCATTTAGCTCCCTCGCGTGTTGGGCCTGTTCTGTGATCGGGCGAACCCCTGAATTGAATCCGCGTTCAACTTACGTAGCCACGACCTTAACAGATTAACCCACTGCACGCGCGAGGCGAAAAATCCTCGTCGGGCCCATCCCCGCGACCGCACGCCGCGTACAACATCGCAGATCGATGCGAAGGTGCCAGCGCAAGCCGTTGCCGTTGCCGCTGCCGCCGCGCCCGGGAACTGGCATACTGGAGCCCCTATGCATCGCGTTCGCCGCAGGCTGCTGATGCCTCTCACAACCGCCCGCTCGACCCTGTTGGCACTGCTGATAGCCGGTGTACTGGCGGCGTGCGCCCGGGGCGGACGCGAAGCCATGCTCGAAGACTATCTGCAGCGGCTGGGGCGCAGCGTGTCGCAGCGACCGGTGCCGTCCACCTTCATCGGCGCGGCGGGGCTGCCGAAGCTGTACGATGACGACTGGGAGCGGGACGCGCCGGTGATCGGTCTGCTGGATTTCATGCGCCTGCAGGACTGCGCGCTGCAGCGCGTGGTCGCCGAACGCAACAACAGCCTGGGCCGGTTCGCGCCGCCCTCCCGGCGCCTGCTCAATACCGTCGACTTTCTGCGCCTCGCCCCGGCCTGTATCGCCGCCCTGTCGGCGGCCGGTGAGACCGCCCTCGCGGCACAGCTGGCCGCGGCCGTGCAATTCAAACAGACCCATCTGCCCCGCCTCCTCTGGCAGGCCATGCTGGGCTCCACGGCGTCGCGGGAATTCTGGCGACAGCCGGCCACGCTGGGGGATTACCCGACGCAGACCGGTGCCGAGCTGATCGTCGCGCTGGAGTCGCTCAGCCGGCTGGCCAGCGCCTGGCTGGCGGGCGACTACCGGCACGGCGGCGAAGCGCTGGAGTCCGAGCTGCGCAGCATCGCGGGCGGGGACGGCGGCGACCTGCTGTATGCCCTGGGCCGCCTCAGCGACACCCTGGCGCGTGGCGACCAGCTGCTGGCCGCCACCCGGGCGGCGGGCCCGCTGTGCTACTTTGGCCGCAGCAATCAGCGGGGCGATATTCTGTTCAACGTGGTGCGCCGCTACTTCATCGGCGAAGTACAGCGCTGGGCGGCAGCGCTCAACCAGCGCTACTACGCGCTGTGGCCGGCCCTGCACCACCTGGAGGAGCTGCTGGCGGCGGGGGAACCGGCGGGCTACCGCCGCTGGCGCGAGCAGCGGGACCTCGCCATCGAGCATTTCCGCCTGGCGCCGCGCCGGCACGTCGAGGCCCTTCATCCGCTGCTGTCGCAATGCGGCCTGGCGCCGCAGGCGGCCGCGGCTTGCCCTGACAGCGCACAGGCCCTACCATGCCAGCTTTCGATTGCTGAGGCGATGCCCTCACCCCGTCTGGAGTAAGCTCATGACCCTTGCCTTCTGGTGTGTGTTTTTCGCCGCGCTGCTGCACGTGCTGACCAAGTTTCCCGTCTCGTCGGCGCAGTACCACCAGCCGGAGGGATACGACAACAGCAACCCTCGCGACCAGATCATGCGCATCGCGGGCTGGGGCAGACGCGCCAGCGCGGCGCATCAGAATCAGATCGAGGCGTTCCCGCTGTTCGCCAGCGGGGTGATCATCGCCCATCTCGGCGGCACCGACCCCGCCACTGCCGACGCGATGGCCGTCGCCTGGATCGTGGCTCGGCTGGCGTACTGGGCACTCTACCTTGCGGACCGCTCCACCGCGCGCAGCACCGTGTGGATGGCGGGCTACGGGCTGTCGCTGGCGCTGCTGTGCAGCCCGGCCTGGAGTTGAATACGGCTAGTCATCACCGCTCGCGGCGGGCTCGGCGGCGCGCAGCGCCCCACTGAGACGCACCAGCAGCCTACCCAGGCGCGGCCCCCGCTCAAGCACGCGCACCTGCCCCTGCTCGAGCCGCTGCGAGAGCACCAGACTGCTGATCTCGAGCTGACCAAAACCGCTCCTGGACACGAAGTAGAAGCGCTGCATGGTGGGCGCGCCGCTGCTCAGTTTGCAGCAGGTGAGCCTGCGCCCCCCTTCCTCCAGCAACTCCAGCCAGCTGCCCCGGGGCAGCTGCGCAACCTTATCGAGCTGGGGCGTCTCCTTGTCGCGCAGCCGGTGCCCCTGCCGCTCGATCGCCGAAGGCCGGTCCCGGGATTTTTTCGGCGCCGCGGCGCCTGCCGGCAGCCCCTGCCCCGACACGATCGTCGCCCCCCCCACTGCCTGGGGCCTGGCGGGGGCAGCGGAGGCGGCCGGCATGGCGGGTGCGCGGGGGGCTGCGGCGGCGGCGCGGGGTGGCGGCGGTCTGGTGGGTGACCGCTGCTGGACGGAGGCGACCGCGGCGCTGGCGACCACCGTCGGCGCCGGCCGCACCGCCCCTGCGTCCTGCACGCCAGCAGCGGGTCCCGGCGGGGCAGAGGGCAGGACAAACAAGGTGAGGTCGCGGTCTTGAGATTTATTACTGACCAGGCGATAGGCCTGCTCGTGGAACCGCAGCTCATCGCCCAGACTGACACTGTGCGCGCCCCAGATCTGCCTGCCGTTGACGTAGGTGCCGTTGGTGGAGTGCAGGTCCTCCAGGATGATGCCCGCAGGCGTGACCCGCAGCCGCGCGTGGTAGCGGGAGATGCGCTGGTCGTCGATGCAGATCTCGCAATCCTTCTCCCGGCCGATGCGCAGCTCTCCGGTCAGGGCGATATCCTCACCCCCTCCCGCCGGGCGCAGGATAAGCTCGGTATGGGCGCCTTGCGGCGACCTGGCATTGTTCATAGTGGAGTTGCCTCTATCTGAATACTCTGCGTCGGCGGCCTGAGCCGAAGGCGACGACGCGTAACACAACGGGGCCGTGTTCCCTGCCTCAGCGCATGCCCCAAAAGCCACTATTGTCATCAGCGATTGCGCGAAGTCCAGTGAATTTGACAGAATGCTCCGCAGACGCCAGCGCGCCGAGGCGCTGCCGGGATCGACCGCCGCCCGTCGGGCACCCCTGACCGGGGCCGAGCTGGCGGGCGGACACCATTATAGGATGGAGCACACCATGGCAAAACCGCGCATCAAGGGCCCCTGGTCCCAGGCTGCAATCGACCGCTTTCTGGCGCAGGCCAGGATGCCCATACGGCTCTCGGTCTGCAGCGCCGAAGGCTACCCCTGCGTGGTGTCGCTGTGGTTCATGGCGGCAGGCGAGAACCTGCTGTGCATCACTCACCGCGATTCCGCCCTGGCGCAGCTGCTGCAGCGCAATGGCAAAGTCGGCTTCGAGATATCGCCCAACGAGCCCCCCTACTTCGGGCTGCGCGGCAGCGGTGACTGCAGCCTGGCGCCGCTGCCGGACCGCGCCACTTTTGAGCAGCTGATCGAGCGCTACCTGAACGACGACAATCAAACGCTGGCCAGCTGGCTGCTGGCGCGCTGCGACGAGGAACTGCTGCTGACCATCACCCCCCGGCAGTGGTTCAGCTGGGACTACCGCCGGCGCATGGCCTCACCCACCCCGGCATAGCCCGACGCGAGCGGTGGCGACCGGCATCGCAGCAGCCCGCCGCCGACAACAAGGCGGATTGATCTGCCACATCAATAATCTGTCGTGCTCAGCCGGGCGGCGGCAGCGGCGCATCGCGGCATTACCGCGTCACGGGCGCTGATACGCTCCGTCAACCCATGCGGAGACCATCTGCGCAAACTCGTCGGCCCGGTCCTGGCAGGCGCAGTGCCCGCACTTCTCGAACACCCGCAGCCGGCGCCTGGGCAGGCGCCGCTCGGGCGCTGCGGCATTCTCGACACACAGCAGCTGATCCAGGTCGCCCCAGAAAATCTGCACCGGCAGATCGATTTTTTCCAGCAGCGGGCCTACCGATGCCAGGCTCTGCGGATACCCCTTGAACCATTGGGTAATGGGTCCGATGCGGCCCTTGCAGGATGCGACGTATCACGCACCTCGGCCTGATGCGGCACCTGGTTGACGTAGCCCGGCTGGTTGCCGGCCTCGATGAAGGGACCGGAGTCCGCGATCGTGAACACGGTACGCCAGAACGTCGAATTGACCGGTTTGTCGATCACACTGCCGTTGCGGGAAGGCGCCACACCGGGGCCATCGCCGATGATCAGGCTTGCGACGCTGTGGTGGAAGTGGGTCACGCAGCTCATGCCGACCTCCGGCCCGATGATGTGGAACGCAGACAGCGGTTGTGGTCAAGCCCAACCCTACCGGCGCTGAGCGAGCGACCGGGTATGCCGCCTGCGCGCTCAGATGCCGCGGCCAGCGCCCGCACCCGGGGGACCGAAGACGCTGGACATGCCTCGCAGAGGCGATGCGCTTGCGGCACCCGGGATCCCGGTTCGTTGTCCTGCGACAAGCGCAGGCTCCGGGGTTCTGCCCGCGGCCCCCTTTACAATTCTGCGGAAGCCCTCAAACTGTCCGGACCATTGCCCTCACAGCGCCGGATCGATCAGCCGACCGGCGGTTTTTACGCAGGGTTTCGATAGACAGCGGCCCCGGGCAGAGCGCCGGCGGCGAGGCAGGGACGATGAGACAGCATCGAAACAGACCGGGCGCGGGGCGATGATCGAGCCCGTGTTACTGACCGCCACGCGCATCCTGACGTTCGATGGGCAGCGGGCGCTCACCAATGCGAGCGGCTTTTTTTTCGAGCGCGATCAGCGCTTGTTCCTGGTGACCAGCCGGCACGTGCTGATCGACAAAGCCAGCCGCCACTTTCCCGACCGCATCGAGATCGAGCTGCACATCGACCGCGCCAACGTGGCGGCCGCCAGCGGGTTCTCCATACCGCTCTATCGCGATGGCGGCAGCCTCTGGCGCCAGGGGCATGATGCGGCCGGCGACGTCGACGTCGCGGTGATCGAGGTCGAGCGCGCCGCACTGCCGCTGGCAACGGTCTATCGCGCCTTCACGCCTGCGCACCTGCTGGCGCCGCAGCACCAGGTGGAGGTTGGCGCGTCGCTGCTGGTCGTCGGCTTTCCGCTGGGCTTCCACGACACCCTGCACCACATGCCGGTGGTGCGCCACGCCGTCATCGCGTCGTCCTTCGGCCTGCGCTTTCAGGGCCTGGGCTACTTCCTCACCGATGCGCGCACGCATCGGGGCACCAGCGGCGCCCCCGTGGTGATGCGGGTCGCGCAGGACGAGGCGGCGCTCGGCGACCTGCCGTGGATGCTGCTCGGCGTGCACTCCGCGCGACTCGATGTCAACTCGCGCGACCAGCAGGTGGACGAGGCGCTCGGCCTCAACTGCGCCTGGTATGCCGATATCCTGCTGGCGCTGACCGGCCCCTGACGGGCCCGGCACTCGCCGGCAGCGGTGTCGTGCGGGGCGCATCGCCGGTCAGTAACAACGGAAGACCGATGCTTGTCCGGATCGAGCAAGCTGTGCCCTCCTCAGCCCTCCTTATACTATCCGCTGGCAACGCCAGGCAGAACGCCCCTGGACCGCCGTTGTCAGGCGGTCCATGGCGTCGCCGGGGCTTGCCGTCAGCGCCACACAGCCGCTAAGCTCTGTGGCCACGACGAGTGCGGCAGCCCGCCCGCCAACAACGCAGTAACCAGGAGAACGCTCCATGAACGCATCGTTTCGCATCGCCGGGGTCATCGCCCTCGCCGCCCTCGCGGCCGCCTGCAGCCCCACCCCCGAGGCTGTCGGGAAGGTACTGAAGGACAACCCCGAGCTGCTGCGGCAGGCCGTCGCCGCGCAGCTTGCCGGCGACCCTGAGGCGCTGTTCGCCGCCATGGAGCAGCACCCGGAGGCGTTC
>Ga0316195_10000324_pt1 | contig 18262 bp, 16 predicted proteins | sample Phised1_MG_FD_204937 | JGI IMG/M metagenome (GOLD analysis project Ga0316195, IMG submission 204937) | Coastal sediment microbial communities from Maine, United States - Phippsburg sediment 1 | ecosystem: Environmental > Aquatic > Marine > Coastal > Sediment | place: USA: Maine | collected...
GCCGTTGTAACTGTATGCCGCCGCGCAAAACAGCACCTTCGGCTGGATTTGCCCGAGGCGGTCGACCACGCCGTCAATGCCGAAATCGGGTGAGCAGGATGACCAGATGGCGCCCAGGCTGGTGGCAGCCAGCATGGCGATGACGGTTTCTGGCAGGTTGGGCAGGTAGCCAGCTACGCGGTCGCCCGTGGTGACGCCTGCTGCGGCCAGGGCTGCCGCCGTCTGCGCTGCGGCCCGGTAAAGTTCCGCGTAGCTGTAGCTTGCGGTCATGCCGGTTTCGGATTTGAACAGTATCGCGGGCTGGTCGTCGCGGTAACGCAGCAGGTTCTCGGCGAAATTCAGGCGTGCCGAGGGAAACCAGCGCGCCCCCGGCATGCGGTCGAAATCCTCGACGATCGTATCACCCGGGGTACCGACGATTCCGCAGAAATCCCAGACCGCACGCCAGAACTCGGCCGGGTGAGTGACCGAATAGCGGTGCAGGCTCCAGTAGTCCTGGATGCCGGGATCCAATTCACTTCGCGCCAGTTCGATGAAGCGGCGGATGTTCGCGGTCTGCCGGCGCGCGGGGCCTGGCGACCAGATCGGCTCAGTCACAACAGCGCGGGTCCACGTAGTGTTAACAGGCCCTGGTGCTAGCCCAGCAGCGACTCGAGTTCGGGGATCACCTTGAACAGATCCCCGACCAGGCCGATGTCCGACACTTCGAAAATCGGCGCCTCGGAATCCTTGTTCACTGCCACGATGGTGCCCGCGTCCTTGATGCCGGTGATGTGCTGGATCGCGCCGGAGATACCGAACGCCATGTACAGGTCCGGTGCGATGATCTTGCCCGTTTGGCCCACCTGCATGTCGTTGGGGCAGTAGCCCGCATCGACCGCGGCCCGGGAGGCGCCCACGCCCGCCCCCAGCCGGTCGGCCAGCTGGTAGATCAGCTCGAAGTTTTCCACGCTGCCGAGAGCGCGACCGCCGGACACGACCTTTGCAGCGCTCTGCAGATCAGGGCGCTCCCCACCGCCGGCCTCCAGGCCCACGTAGCGGCTGTGACTTGCGGGCGAACCAGCCGCGGCCCGGGATTCGACGCTCCCGCTGCCGGAGGCGTCCACCGCCTGCCAGCTGGCTGCGCGCACCGTTCCCACGATGGTCTGTCCCTCGGCGCACTGCACGTCGACGATGGCGTTACCGGCGTAAATGGGACGTTTGAAGGTGCTGGAGTCCGTCACCTCCATGATGTCGCTGACCTGGTTGACGCCGAGCAGCGCGGCGACTCGGGGCATCAGGTCCCTGCCCAGCGTAGTCGAGGGCCCGAGGACATGGCTGTAGTCAGCAGCGAGGGCAACCGCCTCCGGTGCCCAGTTGACGGCCAGTGGGGCCGCCAGGTGATCCGCGCTAACGGCGATGACCTTGCTGACCGAGTCGAGGCTCGCTGCTTCGGCCGCGATGGCGTCCACCGCGTTGCCGAAAATGGCGATGTCGATGTCACCGCCGATGGCCTGCGCGCAGCGCACGCACTTGGCAATGGCCAGGTTGAGATTCTGGCCGTCGTGCTCACCAATGATCAGTATCCTGCTCATACCAGCCCCCTGTTCTTCAGTTCCTGCACCAGTTGCGCTGCATCTTCTACCATGATGCCTTTGGCCCGTTGGGCCGGTGGTGCAAATTTCGTGACGCTCAAATTGCTGTCGGCGCCAACGTCCAGGTCCTCGAGCGGCACGACATCGAGGGGCTTGCGCTTCGCCTTCATGATGTCCGGCAGCTTGACAAACCGGGGCTCGTTGAGGCGCAGGTCCACCGTGACCACGGCCGGCAGGTCGATCTCGATGGTCTCGAGTCCGATGTCCACCTCCCGCACGACAGTGGCCGAACCATCGCTGAGCGTCAGTTTGGAGGCAAAGGTCGCCTGCGGCCGGTCCCACAATGCCGCCAGCATCTGCCCGGTCTGACTGTTGTCGTCATCGATGGCCTGCTTGCCGAGGATGACCAGGCCCGGCTGTTCGCGTTCAATGATCTTGAGAAACGCGCGGGCCACGCTCAACGGCTGCAGCGACTCCCCGGTCTTGACCTGGATGGCGCGATCGGCGCCCATGGCCAGACCGGTGCGCAGCTGTTGCTGGCACTCGTCGCCGCCGACGGATACGACGATGACTTCCTCGGCCTTGCCTGCTTCCTTGATCCGCAGCGCTTCTTCGAGGGCGATTTCATCGAAGGGATTCACGCTCATCTTGACGCCGTCGGTATCGACACCGCTGCCGTCGGGAAGGACGCGAACGCGGACGTTGTAGTCCACGACGCGCTTGATGCCAACGAGTATTTTCATAAATCCGGAATCTCCGTTCAGCCTACATGTTTTGGTAATTGGGCCCGCTGCCGCCTTCGGGTGTGACCCAGTTGATGATCTGGTAGGGGTCCTTGATGTCGCAGGTCTTGCAGTGCACGCAATTCGCGGCATTGATCTGCAGCGCCCTGTCGGCGCCATCACCCACCATTTCGTAAACGTTGGCGGGACAGAAGCGCGTGCAAGGGTTGTCGTATTCCGCGGTACAACGAGCCGTGCAGATGTCCGGCTCCAGGATCTGCAGGTGCACCGGCTGGTCTTCTTCGTGCGCGGTGGCCGCAAAGTATACGGACGCCAACCGGTCGCGCGGCGGCAGTTGGCGCTCGACCCAGTGGCGGTTTGGTGGCGAGTAACCCTCGTCCAATCGCTTGAGCGCCTTGTCGTCCGCATGGACCGCGAGCGTAGTCGGCAATTTGCCTGCCGTGACCGTCTCGATCGCGGCGCGCAGGAAACCGCGCCAGAATCCCTTGTAGAAGGCAGGCCGGATATTGCGCACCTTGTACAGCTCCCTGACCACTTCCGACTCCCGCAGTTTCGCGTCGAAACCTTCGGCCGCGGACTCGGCGGCAATGTGCTCGGCGGCCAGCATGCCGGCCTTCATTGCCTGGTGCGTGCCCTTGATCTTGGGTACGTTCAACGTGCCGGCGCAGTCGCCGACCAGCAATGCGCCCGGCATCTCGGTTTTCGGCAGCGACTGGTAGCCGCCCTCGGAAATGGCTCGCGCACCAGCCGACAGGATCTCACCCCCTTCGAGCAGGTCGCGGACCATGGGGTGGTGCTTGAACTGCTGAAACGCCTCGAAAGGCATGAATTCGGGATCTTCGTAATCGAGGCCACAGACGAACCCGATCGCGATGCGATCCTTGTCCATGTGGTACATGAAACTGCCACCGTAGATACGCGAATCCAGCGGCCAGCCGGCGGTGTGCTGCACCAGGCCCGGTTTGCTCTTGCCTGGCTGCACCCGCCACAGTTCTTTCATGCCTATGCCGTAGCTTTGCGGATCGGAATCCCGGTCGAGCTCGAATCGGCGGATCAACTGCTTGCTCAGGTGACCGCGCACGCCTTCGCTAAGCACGGTAAGGGGCGCATGGATCTCGATACCCTGCATGTAGGTGTCCTTGGGCTGGCCGTCACGGCCGACGCCCATGTCGCCGATGATCACGCCGCCGACGGCCCCTTCATCCGTAAAGTGAATACCGGATGCGGCATAGCCGGGGAAGACATCGATTTCCAGTGCTTCCGCGCGGGCGCCAAGCCATGCGCAGAGCGCGCCCAGCGAAACGATGAAATTGCCGTGATTTTTTTGCTGCGGCGGGGTGGGCAGGCGGCGCCTGCCGTCCTGGCTGAGCAGCCAGATCTCGTCGCGCTCCACCGGGATGCAGATCGGGGGCGGATCGTCTCGCCAGCCGGGCAGCAGCCGGTCCAGGGGTTCCGGCTCGATCACCGCGCCGGACAGGATGTGGGCGCCGATCTCGGAACTCTTCTCGATTACGGCCACCATCAGTTCCGGCTTGAGCTGTTTCAGGCGAATGGCGCATGCGAGGCCGGCCGGGCCGGCCCCGACGACGATGACGTCGTACTCCATGACTTCGCGTTCGCTCATGCAATTCCTCCGCGACCGATGGCTGTGCGTTCAAACCTCATATTATAGCCAGTCTGCCTGTCGTGATGTGGCACATTTCGGACAGAAATGGATGCCAGAAAGCCACCTCGTTCGCGGCATGACGGCAAAATTGCATTAGAATGGTGCCATGTTGACTCGCGCCCGTTTCCGCTTGCTTCTGCTGGCCCTTATGGTGGCCGTCAGCCACGTGGCGCTGGTCAGCCACGTGACCGCGCATTTCCAACCGAACCTGGACCAATGCGAGCTCTGCGTCAGCCAGGCGCATCCACTGGCCGCGATTCCGGCGGCCGAGTCCCAGGCCTGCGCCGAGTGTGGGCCCATGGCGGGGCTGCCGACACTGGTAACCCGGTCATGTGCCGTGGTAGTAACGCATCCCTACCAACAGCGGGCTCCCCCCGTATTGTCTTCGTAATTCATTCGTAACACCCCGGGGCTCCTGCGAGCAGACCGGGAACACCTTGAATTTGATGGAGACGAACGATGAATACCAGATGGTTTTACCTGCCGCTCGCATGGGCGCTGTCGGGCTGCCCGTTGACCATGGCGCAGGATGGGCAGACCCCGGAGCTGGACCTGCTGCGCGAAGAGATTCGCTCGATGCGTGTGGAATACGAAGCGCGCATCGCGGAGCTGGAAACACGGCTGGAAGCCGCCGAACAGGCAGCGGCCGCCAAGCCGTCAGCCCAGGGGGCACCGGCCACCGCAGCAGAACCCATGTCAGGCTACGAAGAACCGGCCATGATGTCCCCGCAGACGGTCTCGGTAGCCAGGGACAGTTCGTTTAACCCGGCGATCGGAGTGACCTTCCAGGGGCAGGCATGGGCCTTCGACAACGACCCGGGCGACTACGCAATTCCGGGATTTCCGCTCGGCGGGGAGGCCGGCCCGGCGCCGGAGGGGCTCTCGCTGGCCGAAACCGAGATTTCGATGTCGGCCAACGTGGATGACAAGTTCACCGCGATGCTGACCGCACCCATCGTGGTGGAGGAAGGCGAAGTCAAATTCGAACTCGAGGAGGCCTGGGTCGAGACCGTCGGTTTGCCCGCCAGCCTCGCAGTTCGCATGGGCCGGTTCTATTCTGCCATCGGGTACCAGAACAGCCGGCATTTCCATGCCTGGGATTTTGCCGACCAGCCACTGGTCTACCAGGCTTTTCTGGGCAACCAGTACCTCGACGATGGCCTGCAGGTGCGCTGGCTGGCGCCCACCGATTTCTACCTCGAGTTCAGTGCTGAGCTGCTGCGCGGAGACCGCTACCCGGCCGGGGGCGCCGCCAACTCCGGCTTCGGCGCCCAATCGCTGTCCGCAAAAACCGGCGGCGATATCGGCTTCAGCAACAGCTGGTTGCTGGGCTTGTCCTGGCTGGGCGCCGACGCCGACGGGCGTGCCTCGGGCTCCGAAGACGATCCGCTGTACTTCACCGGCGATTCGGATTTGCTGATCGCCGATTTTGTCTGGAAATGGGCGCCAAACGGCAATTCACGGCAGCGGAACCTGATCCTGCAGGCCGAGTTCCTGTGGCGGAATGAAAATGGTGAGTACAGTCTGCCTGATGGCGCGACAGGTCCCTGGGATGTTGACCAGCGCGGCTGGTACGCGCAGGCGGTGTACCAGCCCTTCCCACGCTGGCGCTTCGGTGCGCGTTATGACCAGTTGTCCAGCGACGAGCCGGGTTCCTGGTGGCTCGACACGCCGCTTTATCCGATGGACAGCGACCCCCGGCGCTACAGCCTGATGGTTGACTGGTCGAACAGCGAGTTCAGCCGACTGCGCCTGCAGTACAACTACGACAGCGCGGGTGAGGATGCCGATAACCAGTTCGGCCTGCAGTACATTTTCAGCATCGGCGCCCACGGCGCACACAGCTTTTAACGGAGGGTCGGGAAATGACCAGGACAATCAAAGCGCTGGCGCTGCTGCTATTACTGGCGCCGCTCACGGCCGTAGCCGGGCTCCGCGTCTTCGCCTGCGAACCCGAGTGGTCGGCCCTGGCCGAGGAAATCGGCGGCGACCGCGTCGAGGCCAGCAGTGCGACCCATGCTTTGCAGGATCCCCACTATGTCGAAGCGCGCCCCAGCCTGATCTCGCAGGTGCGCAAGGCCGATCTTGTCATCTGCAGCGGCGCCCAGCTGGAAATCGGCTGGTTGCCGATGCTCCTCAGCAAGGCCAACAATCCCCGCATCCTGCCGGGCAAGGACGGCTTCCTGGAAGCGAGCAGCATGGTCCGTCGCCTGGACGTGCCGGACAGCGTTGACCGCGCCCAGGGCGACATGCATCCCCAGGGTAACCCGCACATCCAGATGAACCCGCACAACATAGCGCGGGTGGCGCAGGCACTCGGCAAGCGCCTGGCAGAGCTCGACCCGGACAACGCAGCCGACTACCAAGCCCGCACGGCGGACTTCCTGCGCCGCTGGAACACGGCCATCACCCGCTGGGAAGAGCAAGCCAAGCCGCTCGCCGGCAGCCGCGTGGTCTGTCATCACAAGTCCTGGGTCTACCTCGAAGACTGGCTGGGCCTGCGGGAAGTGACGACCCTCGAACCGGTGCCAGGTATTCCACCGACCGCGGCACACCTGTCCGCCCTGCTGGCCGAACTGGGCACAGACGGCAAGGGCGCCGACATGATCATCCGCTCGCCGTTCCAGAATCCCAAGCCATCGGAATGGCTGCAGGAGCGGACCGGCATCCCCGCGGTCATGCTGCCGCTGACGGTCGGGGGCAGCGATCGAGCCAAGGACCTGTTCAGCCTGTTCGACGACATCATCGAGCGTATGCTCTCCGCGCGGGCCGGATCGCGGTCATGAGCTGGGACCTGGTGGACTGGTCCATCATCGGGCCGGCCATGGCAGCGGGCCTGTTGGTGCTGAGCACGCACGTGCCGCTGGGGCAGGTCGTGCTGCAGCGCGGGATCATCTTCATCGACCTGGCCATTGCCCAGGTCGCCGCGCTGGGCGTGATCACCGCCGGTACCATGGGCTGGGAAGAGGAGCCCTACGCGGTGCAGGCGGCAGCCGTGACCGCGGCCCTGCTGGCCGCGGCCGGCCTGCGCTGGACGGAAAGGCACTGGCCCGACATCCAGGAGGCGCTGATCGGTACCTTGTTCGTGCTGGCCGCGACCGGCAGCGTGCTGATGCTCGCCGAGAACCCACATGGCGGGGATTACCTGAAGGACCTGTTGGTAGGGCAGATCCTGTGGACCACCTGGAGCACCCTGATCCCGATCGCCGCCCTTTACGCCGTGTTGTTGCTGACCTGGTTTATCGGGCGCCGGCGGCTCGGGCGGGCCGCCTTTTACGTGACATTTGCGTTTGCCGTCACGGCCGCCGTGCAAGTGGTCGGTGTCTACCTGGTGTTCGCCAGCCTGATCCTGCCGGCCCTGGCGACGCGCCGAATGAATGGACCGACCCGGCTCATGGCGGGTTATGGAATCGGCGCCTTTGCCTATCTCGCCGGGATCCTGATTTCCGCGCTGCTGGATCTGCCGACCGGGGCGGTGACGGTCTGGACCATGGCGGTGGCCTCTTTGCTCGCCGGTCTGATCATCGGGTTGCTCCGGTTGCGGGGTTGATTGAGTCAAGACGGCGCTGTTCGATCCAGGCCGGCAGCTGGGCCATGGCTTCCTCGTAGCCGGCTTGCACGATACGATCGAAAGCCTTGACTTCGGTCATGCCGAACTTGCGTACGGGCGGCCGCAGCAACAAGTCGGCCTGCTGGCTCACTTTACGGACCCGCTCCAGGGTTCCCAACTCGGTGGCTTTGAGCAGAACGGTCGCCAGCCCTGGAACCCGGTACTTGCGGGCGAACGGCAAGTAACGTCCGCGCAATACCGCCCACGCCGAAGGCATGGCCGGATAATTGACGCTTACCTCCTGGTCTGCCGACAGGTCTACCGCGATGATGGTGCCGACCGGTTTTTGCTGCATGATGTCGATGGGCAGGTTGTTGATCACCGCGCCGTCGACCGCAAGTCTGCCGTCGACGACAGCCGGCGGGATGATGCCGGGGATCGAGGCGCTGGCCCGCAAGGCATCGGCCAGGTCGCCGCTTTCGTGGACAATCATGGCGCCGGTGTCGAGGTGGCAGGAAACGCAGAAAAACGGTATCGGCAGATCCTCGATCATGAAATCAAGGTGCTTCCGCAGCAGGCGCTCCATGCGGCGCCCGCTGATCAGCGAAACCAACGGAAATGTGAAATCACTGAAGGGCTTGCCCTTGACGAATGCGCTGCGGGCTATCTCGACCGCCTCGTTCAGGGAATGCGGGCTGGCCAGCGCGGCGGCCATGATGGCGCCGAGACTGGTGCCGCCGATCCAGTCTACCGGCAGGCCACAGTCGACCATCGCGCGGTAGACCCCCAGGTGGGCGAATCCGCGGGCGGCGCCACCGGCCAGCACCAGCCCCAGGGCGGTTCCGGAGACGATGCGCACGACGCGGTCGAGATCGGTGGGTTCATCGTCGCGAACGTGAACATGAAAGTCGGTCTTCCGGGCCGACAGCCATTGGGCCGTGTCGCGAATCGGGTGGTCGCCACCGGCCTGCAACAGGATCAGCATGCGCCGCGCCACCGCGGCGCCAGCGCCTTCCACGATGGGCCCTTCCCAGGGGCGCGGCCCCGGGTCCTCTGCCGCATCGCCTACGAACAGCACCATGTCCGACTGCCGGAGCGCGAACTGCGTCCATGCCGGCCGGGCCACCGAGCACTGGTAAATAACAAAACGGCTTTGATCTTCCTGATCATGCAGCCAGTGCGAAAGACCAGGCGGTACAGCTTCACCCTCGGCCAGGGCGGCGATCGGCGCTCCGAGTTCTCCCAAGCGGTCGGCCGCCAGGTTGAGGGTTTGTCCCACATCCCCCAGGCGCTCGACGAAGTGCCGGCAAAAAGCCTCGGTCCGGGGCGTCGAGTCCAGTGGCAGCAGGCTGATGGTCCGGAGGTTGCGGACCGACGGGCGGGCCCGGACGCTGCTCTGCAAAAGCGAAGCGACGTTCGCGGCCAATCGCAGCGCCAGCGCCGGGTACTCCCGGCTGAGCCGTTCGAAGTCCTCGCGATCGATGCGGACCAGCAGGCTGTCGCGGATCGCCTGGATGCCTACCGTGCGCGGCGCACCGGTGAGCAGGCTCATCTCGCCCACGCTGTCACCCGGAACGATCTCGTTCAGAAAGCGGAACCGCGCGTTGCCGGCGCCATCCGACGCCCAGGCCTGCAAGCGCCCGCGCACAAGGAAATACAAGGAATCGCCCTTGTCCCCCTGGTGCATCAGCCACTCGCCTCCGGCCAGGTGCCGAGTCTCCAGCTGGGTAAGCAAGGCATGGTCGGCGGCGATCGGAATCCCGAAATACTGTTCGAGCGTCTTGCGCACCCGGCGGTCCGGACGCCCTCGGCCGGCAACCGCGTCGGTCACCAGTCCGCCTCCGCCAAGCCGAGCTGAGTCTCGAAGATGATCCCGATCGACTGGATAAAGGTGGTGAAGCGTTCCTCGTCGAGCGCGTCGAATGGCTTGCCGTCACGTCGGTTGAGCAGCTGGGCCACCGCGAATACCTTGCCGTCGCGGTTCTTGACCGGCAGGCTGATGATGGAGCGGGTGCGATAACCGGTCTGCCGGTCCACGTCGCGGTTGAAGCGCGGGTCTGCATAGGCGTCGTCGATGCGGATGGCATCGCCGGACTGGGCCACGGCACCGGCGATGCCGGTACCTACCGGAAAGCGGATTTCACCCAGTTCTTGCAGGTTGTCGGCAACCTTCAGCACCAGGAAGTCCCCCTCGACCAGGAACAACGAAGACCGCTCTGCGTTCAGCAGGCCACCCAGCTTGCGCGTGAAGGCGAACAGGCCTTGCTCGAGCATGCTTCTGAACGCGACGTTGCTGGCCAGGGAAGTCGCCTCCAGGAAGCGTTGCGATTCCTCGGTAATCTCCCGCAACAGGTCCTCGAACTGGTTTTCATTGAGTCCGTCGACCATCTCCGCCATGGGTTGTTTCTGGCGATTGTTGGCCAGCATTTTCATCATGTGCTGGTTGTTCGCGAGGACGGCGTCGGTAAACGTCGACAGGCGTCCGTCTTCGAGGTGCACGATGCGGTCAGCGATGTCCAGGATGCGGTTATCGTGCGTAACCAGCAGGATGGTGGTGCCATGCTCCTTGGCCAGCACCTTCATCCGGTCGACGACTTCCCGGCCGGATTGCTTGTCCAGCGAGGCCGTCGGCTCGTCGGCCATGACGATGGCCGGTTCCGACACCAGCGCCCGTGCGATCGCCACGCGTTGTCGCTGGCCGCCGGACAGTTGTTCCGGCTTGTGCTGCATCCGGTCGCCGAGGCCAACGGCTTCCAGCATTTCCCTTGCACGCTGCTGATGAGTCGAACGCGGGAACTTGCCGCTGGCCCGAACGCCCAGTTCCACGTTTTGCAGTGAGGACAACGCGCCGAGCAGGTTGTGCTGCTGGAAGATGAATCCGATTTGACGACGTACGCCTTCCAGCGTGGCCGGCCGGGCCTTGCGCAACTCCTTGCCCAAAATCTCCACGCTTCCTTCCTGCGCGGAGCGCAGCGCGCCGACCAGGGTCAGCAGGGTCGTTTTGCCGGATCCGGACGGGCCCGTCACGATGACGATCTCACCGGCCTGGATTTCGACAGCAACATCGAACAGGATCTGCTTTTTCAGCTCACCCTTGCCGTAGGAGTGGTTCAGCCCGTGAACTTTGATGGGCGGCGACGCGGACATCAGAACACCTCCGCCGGATCGAGCCGCCGTACTTTGCGCACAGCCAACAGGGCTGAGATCGCGCACATGATCAGGGTCATCAGGAAGACGGTGACGGCCCTTTCCTGGGTGATGTACAGGGGCAGGTTGGTGGCGGCCGCGGCCTTGGCGTAGAGCCACCAGACGATGGCAACGCCGGGCAGGTAGCCGAGTACTGCCAGGATGGCGGCTTGCTGCAGCACGATGCCGGAGACGAAGCGGTTTTTGTAGCCGATGGCGCGCAGCGTGGCGTATTCGTTCAGGTGCTCGGACACGTCGGCGAACAGGATCTGGTACACGATGATCGCGCCCACCACGAACCCCATGATGGCGCCAAAGGCGAAGATATAGCCGATCGGCGTGGCTGAGTTCCAGTAGTCCTTCTCGCGCTGAACGAACTGTTGCTTGGTCAGCACCAGCACGTCATCGGGAAGATATTCCGCCATCGCGTCCCGTACTTGCCCGGCGTCCCGGCCCTCTTTGAGGCGGATCAGGCCCAGCTGGATTTCATTGCGCGGCCGCTGCGGGAAAAGCCGCAGCCAGTTGTCGTCGCTGGTGATGACGGTGCCGTCGATGCCGAACGAAGTGCCCATTTCAAACAGGCCGACGACCACGATTTCACGATCGTTGATTTCGGTGACCACAGGCTTGCCGGAATCGAGGGTGGCTGCCACCGGGCCGAATTCCGGCCGCGAAGCGCGGTCGAACAGAACCACGTCCTGGCGCCGCAGCAGGCCGCGAATCTCGTCGAAGCCCTCGGTGCCCAGCAACGGATGGTCAGGATGGAATCCGATCGTGTTGATACTGCGCCGGTCGTTGTTCCAGGGGTTCTTCCAGACGGATGGAAAAATGTAGACCGGTGTTACTTCCTCGACGGCGTCGAAACCCAGGGTCTGGTAGAGGCGGCGTATGGAGAACGGCTGGGGCCGGACAATGAACACGCTGTCGGGGCTGAACAGGGCGATGTCGTAATTGAGGCGCTCATGGAAACGCACTGCGCTTTCGAACAGCGCGGAGCGAAACCCGAGTTGCATCATGATCAGCAACACGGCGAAAGCGATGCCGGAGAGGGCGACGACCAGCCGCAGCGGCTTGTGCTTGAGCTGAAGCCAGCCGAGCACCATCAGGGCTGAAACACCACGTCGACCTGCAAGTTCGTCAATCCTGCCGCCGGGGTGGAGTCGTCCAGGCTGATCGTGACCTCGATGATGCGGGCATCCTTACGCGCCGCCGGGTCGGTGCCGATCTCATCCTGCTTCTGCACTTTCTGACTGATGCTGCTCACGCTGCCGCTTAGCTCCCGCTCAAGGGCAGGGCTGCTGATGGTCGCGCGCTGACCGATGCGAACGTGCCGGATATCGGTTTCATACACTTCGGCAATCGCCTGCATGCGGTCGACGCGGCCCAGCTCCAGGATACCGCCCTCGCTGATCAGTTCGCCCGGCTGGACGGTGATCTCGAGCACCCGCCCGGCAAATGGCGACCGGATATAGGAACGCTGCGCTTCAGCCTGCACCCGCTCGAGGTGCGCGCGAGCCACCTCCACGCCGGTTTCAGCCAGCCGGATGGCAGTGGTAGCGCTGGCGCAAGAGGCTTTGCGAGCTTCCGCTTCGCCTCTCGCGCTTTCGGCTTCTTCTTCACCGGCGACGCCCTGGGCCTGCAGGCGGGCGCGGCGCTCGGCCTCCCGGGCGGCCACATCTGCTCGAACGCAGGCTTCGGTAGCCCTGCTGCGGCTCGCTTCCACTTCCCGCATCGCCAGGGTCAGGCCTGCTTCGGCTTCCGCCGCCTGTGCGTTCTTAACCGCCGCCGTATCCGTTACGGCCAGCAACTGACCCTGTGCGACATCGTCGCCTTCGGCCACGTGCAATTCGGCCAACAAGCCACCCAGGATGGCCTCGGGTGTCGATGACGCAGAAACCCTGACAATACCGTTTTCGGGCTCCAGCCGGCCGAGGGCGGAGACCGCCTGGCGTTCCTGGGCCAGCCCCGGTGTTGCCGCGAGCAGTGCAAGAAGGCAAAAAGTACGTCTGCGGATCATCCAGCGACTCCCTAGAGAATATTATTTTGCTTGGTGCAGGGCTCGCTCCGGAGACCCCGACTTTTTGCGTGTATTACCGTTTTCGATTCAAAATAGCAAGAATGGCAGATACTACAGAAATATCCGGGAACACGCTCGACAGGCGGCTGTGCGTCGCGCCGATGATGGACTGGACCGATCGTCACTGCCGGTATTTTCATCGTTTGCTGGCCCCTTCGGCGTTGCTGTATACCGAAATGGTGACCAGCGGGGCGGTGCTGCATGGTGACCGCGAGCGCCTGCTGGCGTACAGCGCCGAGGAGCATCCGCTCGCCTTGCAACTGGGCGGTAGTGAACCCGGCGACCTCGCCCGCTGCGCGCACATTGCGGCCGATCTGGCCTTCGATGAGGTGAACCTCAACGTGGGCTGTCCCTCGGACCGCGTCCAGCGAGGGCGGTTTGGAGCCTGCCTGATGCTCGAGCCCGTCCTGGTTCGCGATTGCGTGGCAGCCATGCGGGACGCCGTCACGATACCGGTGACGGTCAAGACGCGATTGGGCGTGGACGACCATGACAGTTACGAGTGGTTTCGGGACTTTGTCGGTAGCGTGGCCGAGTCCGGTTGTTCGGTGTTCATCGTCCACGCCCGCAAAGCGTGGCTATCCGGCTTGAGTCCGAAGCAGAATCGCGAGATTCCGGACCTGCGCTACGATTGGGTCCTCCGCCTGAAGCAGGAATTTCCCGGGCTGACGATCGTCATCAACGGCGGCATCGATTCGGTCGACGAGGCCGAGCGTCACCTGCGGTCGCTGGATGGCGTCATGCTGGGCCGTGCCGCCTACCATAACCCCTGGATACTGTCCGAACTGCAGCAACGGCTGTTTGGCGGCGGTGGCGTGGCCAGCCGGGAAGAGGTCATCCAGTCGCTCAGCGGCTACCTTGCCTTGCAGAAGGCAGCCGGCGTCCCGGTCAAGCACACCAGCCGCCATGTACTGGGCCTGTTCCAGGGTATGGCCGGAGCCAAGCGCTGGCGGCGCTACATCAGCCAGCACGCGCACCTGGAACCCGGCAACGACCGCCTGCTGCTGCAGGCGTTGGAGGCCATGGGCCAGACGCCGCGGGGCATCCGTCCGGCCACCGGGCCGGCGGCTTCGCAGGATGCGGCATGAAGGCAAGGGTCCTTGTCCATGCACTTTCTGGTTCAGCACCGGTTCATGGCGATACACTAGAATGAAACTCCCGGTCTGGAACGTTTTGTATATGAAATCGCGCCGTACCCATCTGCTGTTTGCTTTCTGCCTGGCAATATCCATGTCCGTCGGCGCCTGGGCCCAGACCCTGGACGAGGCGGCCCAGCAGGCTGCCAGGCAATACAATGCCAAGGTGTTGTCCGCCCAGACCGTGCAGGAAGGCAACAGGCGTGTGCACGTGATCAAGTTGCTGACCAAGGACGGCGTGGTCAAGACCGTGCGCATCCCGGTGCGGGACAGCTGAGCGGGCCGGGGGTGCTGTCGTGCGCGTACTGTTGATCGAAGACGACAGCCGATTGGCCGAGGCGCTGGGCAGCCAGTTGCGCGATGCGGGCTACGCGGTCGACCTGTCGGCCGACGGCATCGACGGCCTGTTTTTGGGCGAGGAGTACCCGATAGACCTGGCCATCATCGACCTGGGCCTGCCCGAACTGCCAGGCCTGGAGGTCATTCGCCGACTGCGCAAACGCGGTCGCGATTTTCCGATCCTGGTGTTGACGGCGCGGTCCGGGTGGCAGGACAAGGTGGCCGGGCTCGAGGCCGGGGCCGACGATTATCTGACCAAGCCGTTTCACGTCGAGGAACTCATGGCGCGCATCAATGCACTGATGCGGCGGGCCGGTGGTCACGCGCGACCGCAGGTAATGGTGGGGCCTTTTACGGTCGATCTTTCCGGCCAGCGCGTGCTGCGCGGCGAAGAGGAGATCGAACTGACTACTTTCGAATACAAGGTGCTCAATTATTTTGTCATGCACCCGGGCGAGGTGGTCACCAAGTCCGAGCTCGCGGAGCATATCTACGAAGAAGACGCGGATCGCGACAGCAACGTGATCGAGGTATTCGTCGGCCGCCTGCGGCGCAAGCTGGATCCCGACGGCACGCTGAACCCGATCGAGACGTTGCGGGGCAGGGGCTACCGGCTTGCGCTCGTTCTCTCTCCGTAATCGCCTCATCGGGGTCGGCACGCTGGTGCTGGTCGTGGCGCTGGGGCTGGTCGGGCTTGCCCTGAACGCAGCGAACCACCGCAGCGCCGTGTCAGCACTCGAAACCCGCATGGAGTCCTATGTCTACCTGGTTCTGGCCGCCATGGAGGTGGACGCGGACGGGCGTCTCTCGGTTGAGGAAAATTTCGCCGACCCGCGCCTGGTGCAGCCGGGTTCCGGCGTGTACGTCGCGGTTGAAGGCCGCGAGCGGCGCTGGAGCTCCCGCTCGGCGCTGGGGCAGCAACTGCCGGCGCCTGCCCCGATCGCGGCCGGACAGACGGTATTCGAAGAGCCGCCTGCGATGGGTGGCTACTATTCCCTGCGATACGGTGTGGGATGGCAATTGGACGATGCGCGCCTCGAGCCTTTCACGGTGACGGTGCAGGTCGATCCTGTCGAGATCAGACAACAGACCAGCGCCTTCCGCCTGGGCCTGTGGCGATCGCTCGGCACGGCCGGCGCCATTCTGGCCCTGGCCCAGGTGGTGTTCCTGGTCTTCGTGTTCCGGCCGCTGGGCCGGGTCGCGGGCGACGTCGCGCGGGTCGAATCGGGCCAGGCGGAGCGGCTGGACGGGCGCTATCCTCGCGAGCTGGATCCGTTGGTGCGCAACGTGAACCGCCTGCTGGACACCGAGCAATCCAATCAGCAGCGCATCCGCAACGCGCTGGATTCACTGGCCCACAGCCTGAAAACGCCGCTGGCGGTGATCCAGGCGTCCTTGCCGCCGCAAGACGGCGCGGCCGAGAGTTCCGCGCAGAACGCGGTGGACGAAATGCGCCGGCTGATCGCGACCCGCCTGGAACGGGCCGGCTCGACGGCGCGGCGGACGCTGTCCGAGCCCGTGCCGGTCGCGCCGCAATTGCAACGCGTGCTGGATTCGCTGCAAAAGGTTCATTCTCGCCGATTGATAAAGGCGGAGGTCAAACTGCAAGACGAGTTGGCGTTTTACGGCGAACAGCGGGATCTGCTGGAGTTGCTGGGCAACCTGCTCGATAACGCATTCAAATACGGCCGAGGCCGTGTGCGCGTGACGGGTGGCGTGGTGGAGCCGGACCGTTCGCGGCCCGGCCTGTGGTTGCGCATCGCGGACGATGGTCCGGGCATCGACCCGGCTCAGTGGTCGCGGCTGGTGCAACGGGGCACGCGGGGCGATGAACGGGTCGAGGGCCACGGTCTCGGGCTCGCCATTGTCACAGAACTCGTCTCGGCCTATGGTGGCCGGATAGAGTTGGCTGTCAGCGAACTGGGCGGCGCCGAGATCCGCGTGACGCTGCCGCCTTTATAGGGCGCCGCATGTGGGAGCGCGCGTTGGGTGCGAGCAAGGCCTGCCGGTAGCGATGCGGCCTCCCGCAGGCACCCGAATACAGATTGCAAAACGATACGGAAATGGCGATTAACAAACCCGACATCAACGCCCTGCTCGACATCATGGCGCGACTGCGCAACCCCGACTCGGGCTGCCCCTGGGACCGGGAGCAGGATTTCTCGAGCATTGCGCCGTACACGATCGAGGAGGCATACGAAGTCGCCGACGCCATCCATCATGGTGACATGGACGAGTTACGGGACGAACTTGGCGACCTGCTGTTCCAGGTCGTGTTCCATGCCCGCATGTCTGAAGAAGCGGGAGCGTTCGATTTTGGCGACGTGGTGGCCGCGGTCTGTGACAAGATGATCCGTCGCCATCCACACGTATTCGGTGATGCCTCGATCGCGGACGCCGAGGCCCAGGCCGATGCCTGGGAGCAGACCAAGGCGCAGGAGCGACTGGCGAAACGAGGCGCCGTGGCTGGCGGAATCAGCCTGTTGGACGATGTTCCGCGCGGCATGGCCGAGTTGCAGCGGGCGGTCAAGTTGCAGAAGCGCGCCGCGCGCGTGGGGTTTGACTGGAGCGCGCCGGAACCGGTGCTGGACAAGGTCGCAGAGGAAATGCTGGAAATGCGCGAAGCCATGCATTCGGGCAATATCGAGGAAATGGAGGACGAACTGGGTGACCTGCTGTTTGCGCTGACCAATCTCGCCCGGCAACTGAAGATCGACCCGGCCAGGGCACTGCGCCGGTCCAACGCGAAATTCGAACTGCGCTTCCGGGCGGTGGAGGACGCCGCCGGCAGTCACGCCGCCCTGCAGGCCATGAGTCTCGACCAGATGGAAGCGCTGTGGCAGCAGGTCAAGAAGAACCAGCGTGAAGGGGTGAAGAAGTGAACGAATGGCTGGTCCGGCAAGGCATAAGCAACCCGCAAACGGCGCTGATGATCGGCCTGCTGCTGGGCGTGCTGCTGGCGGTCATCAGCGCCTGGGCCGCCTCGCGGCGTGCCGCACGGCGTCAGCAGGAACGGCTGCAGCCCGAAATTGACGCACTCACAGCACGCCTCGACGAGGCACGCGGCGCGCTGGCGGCGGCTGAACAGCAGGGCGCGGTTCTGGAAACGCGCATCGCCGACCGTGATCAGCATTACCGCGAGCAGATCGGCAAACTGGAAGAGGCCGAGAAGCGGCTGGCGGAACATTTCGAGCGCCTGGCCGGGCGGATCTTCGAGGAGCGCTCGGAAAAACTCTCCGACCTGAACACGAAACAACTCGATGTACTGTTAAAGCCGCTGGGCGAAAAGCTGACCGAGTTCCGTAACACCGTGGAATACGCGCACAAGCAGGAAACCGCGCAACACCAGGTGATGAAGGAAAAGATCGGCGACCTGGAGAAACTCAACGAGCGTCTGCACGACGACGCCACCAACCTGTCGCGCGCGCTGACCGGTAACGTCAAGGCCCAGGGTAACTGGGGCGAGCAGCAGCTGGAGCGGTTGCTGGAAGTGGCCGGCCTGCAGAAGGGTGTGGAATATTCGACCCAGTACTCGGTGACCACCGAGGGCGGCCAGCGGGTCCAGCCGGACCTGGTGCTGCACCTGCCCGAGGGCAAGTCCATCGTGCTCGACTCCAAAGTCTCGCTGGTGGCGTGGACGCGCGTGCAGTCATCCGCAGACGAGGACCAGCAATCCGCTGCGCTCAAGGATCACGTTCTGTCGCTGCGGCAGCATGTGAAGAACCTCGGCGAAAAACGCTATGCAGAGATTCCGGAACTCAACTCACTGGATTTCGTGCTGATGTTCGTGCCGATCGAGGCGGCCCTGATCGCTGCTTTGCAGTCGGATCCGGAACTGGCGGAATTCGCGCTGCGCAACAAGGTGGCGCTGCTTTCACCCACCAATTTCCTTGCCACCATGCGCACGGTCGGCTCGGTCTGGGCAGTGCACAAGCAGAATCGCAATGCCCAGGAAATCGCTGGCCGGGCTGGCCTCCTGTATGACAAGTTC
>Ga0316195_10000326_pt1 | contig 18259 bp, 19 predicted proteins | sample Phised1_MG_FD_204937 | JGI IMG/M metagenome (GOLD analysis project Ga0316195, IMG submission 204937) | Coastal sediment microbial communities from Maine, United States - Phippsburg sediment 1 | ecosystem: Environmental > Aquatic > Marine > Coastal > Sediment | place: USA: Maine | collected...
GACCAGCACTTTATGTTGCAGCGCGAGGTGGCGTGGCGCATGGCCGCGTCGCCAGGTGGCAAGGACTATGGGCGTCTGTCGGTGATGCTGCAGTGGCGCTACCGCATCCAGCCGGTGCTGGAGGTGCCGCCCACGGCCTTCGACCCGCCGCCGCGTGTGGACTCGACAGTCGTGCGCATGCAGCCGTTGCCGCTGGCGCAGGTGGGCGACGAGCCGGCGGCACTCGGCGAGCTGGTGACAGTGGCCTTCTCGCAGCGGCGCAAGCTGCTGCGGCACACGCTCGGACGCTGGTTGGATGCGCGTGGCTTCGGCGGCAGTTTCGATCTGCAGCGGCGCGCCGAGGAAGTGCCGGTAGCGCAGTACGTGGCGCTGGCGCAGCAGCTAGGGCCGGGCTGAGCGGCCGGACCCTCCATGAAAAGCGGCCCGCTAATGGGGCCGCTTCGAAACCGTACCCTCAGGCCGGCGTCAGGCTGCGCTTTGCCACATCGCGGTGTCGAAGGCGCTGCTCATCAACGGCATGTTCATGCCGAAGTTCGGATTCGTCCCGTTCTTCGAGACGGCGACTTTCGGCGCCGGCTTGTCGGTGACGACCTGGGTCATTTCCGCCCGCTCCCATGACCCGATTTCCAGGGAGCGGGCTACTGAAAAGAATAGAAACATCGGAACGGTATTCGTCGTTCGGCCCAGAAGTCGGCCGCATCGCGGAACACGTCCAGCAGTTGTTCGCGCGCTTCGCGGTCGAAGCGCGGGTTGTCGGGCAACTGCTCCAGCACGACCACGAAGCCGGGCTGCTGGCCCGCCTTGTGCACAAGGTCGGTCATGCAGTCGTACAACGCATCGAGGTTCTTGCCGAAATGCGCCGGGAACAGAAAGGCCTCGGCAATGGCGTCGAGCACGTCCTGCTTGGTCTGGGCGGCACCCAGATTGGCATACAGGAAATGCTGGCCGACGCCCTCGGCGGCCCGCATCAGGTCGTCCACCCTGTAGGCCCGGATGGCCTGCACGATGTTCGGACGGACTGTTTGCAACAGCATGGTCACATTCCTCCTTCAAACTCGAATCTGCGCAACCGACTTCACCGCACGATGCGGGCAAAGCTCGCATAGTGGTCGCCGGTGTAGTAACAGGCGTCGGGGCGGGTCGGTTGACTGCCGCCGCAGACGATGCGCCGTGCCCCTCGGTCCGGCGCGGCTGGTGTCTTCACGGTGTATTCGCGGTAGTAACCCCGGGGGTTGGCTGGCAGAAGACGCTCACGATTACCGAACACACTGCCATCCTTGGCATACGGGAAGGGGCCACCGTGGCGGATCGCCTCATCGGTTTGCCTTGCTTCGGGCGGCAAAGCCGCCAGATCGACCGTTGCCGTGGCAGATACGGGGCCCCGGCTTTCGGCGGGCTGGAAGACAACCCCCGCCATGCCCAACACGACAACGATTGCAAGCGCCAACTTTCCCAACGACTGCCTTGGCGACGGCAAACGCAACGAGACCACGGGATTACCCTGAAATTTGAAGGCAGGATGCTACCGGAATCGAGAAAAATTCTCAAGTGCCTGCCTCAAATCGGGGCATGTCGTTACATATCGAAGTGTGCGCATACATTGCTCGGAATCTTTGCAAATCTGAGTCGCGCGAAAAGACTTCGCGCCGATGGCGCCTGGCCGAAGCCCCGCTAGATGCGTGCCGCGTTGGCGTCGGCGACGGTAAGCGCCGTCATGTTGACGATGCGCCGTACCGTCGCAGACGGCGTCAGGATGTGCACCGGCTGGGCCGCCCCCAGCAGCACCGGGCCAATGGCGATGCCACCTCCAGCCGCCGTCTTCAACAGGTTGTAGGCGATGTTGGCGGCGTCGATGTTGGGCAGCACCAGCAGGTTGGCCTCGCCGTGCAGCGGGCTGCCGGGCATCAGCTGCGCGCGGAATTTGCCATCCAGCGCCGTGTCGCCATGCATCTCGCCATCGACCTCCAGCCACGGCGCACGCCGCTGGATCAATGCCAGCGCCTCGCGCATCTTCACCGCCGAGGGCAGCTGGCTGGTGCCATAGTTGGAATGTGACAGCAGCGCCGCCTTCGGCACGATGCCGAAGCGCTTCAGTTCCTCGGCCGCCAGCACTGTGATCTCGGCCAATTGTGCCGCGTCGGGATCGGCATTGACGTGGGTGTCGACCAGGAACACCTGACGCCCGGGCAGCACCAGGCCGTTCATGCAGGCGAAGGTGCTGACTCCCTCGCGCTTGCCGATGACCTGGTCGATATGCTGCAGGTGCATCGCGTTGTTGCCCCAGGTGCCGCAGATCAGGCCATCGACATGGCCCTTGTGCAGCAGCATCGTGCCGATCAACGTCAGGCGGCGGCGCATCTCGATCTTGGCGAACTGCGCGGTCACGCCGCGCCGCTCCATCATGCGGTGATAGGTTTGCCAGAAGTCGCGGTAGCGCGGGTCGTTCTCGGTATTGACGACTTCGTAGTCACGCCCTTCCTTGAGCCGCAGGCCGAACTTCTCCACTCGCTGGGCGATGACCGTCGGGCGCCCGATCAAGGTCGGCTGCGCCAGACCCTCGTCGACGATGATCTGCAGCGCGCGCAGCACCCGCTCGTCCTCGCCCTCGGCCAGCGCGACCCGCTTCGCCTTGGCCTGCTTGGCCAGGTTGAAGATCGGCTTCATCGTCGTGCCCGAGGCATAGACGAAGGTCTGCAGCTTGTCGCGGTAGGCCTGCAGGTCGGCGATCGGACGACGCGCCACGCCCGATTCGGCCGCTGCCTGCGCCACCGCCGGCGCGATCTTCATCATCAACCGCGGGTCGAAGGGCTTGGGGATCAGATACTCCGGACCGAAGCGCAGGTTCGCGCCGATGTAGGCCGCAGCCACCACCTCGCTCTGCTCGGCCTGTGCCAGTTCGGCAATGGCGTGCACCGCAGCGATTTCCATGGCCTCGGTGATCGTCGTCGCCCCCGAATCGAGCGCGCCGCGGAAGATGTAGGGGAAACAAAGGACGTTGTTGACCTGGTTCGGATAGTCTGTACGGCCGGTGGCCATGATCGCGTCGCCGCGCACCTGCTGCACCAGTTCCGGCAGGATCTCCGGCGTCGGGTTGGCCAGTGCGAAGATGATCGGCCGCCCGGCCATCGCCGCCACCATCTCGGGCTTGAGCACGCCGCCGGCCGACAGGCCGAGGAACACATCCGCCTGCGGGATCACATGCGCCAGCGTGCGGTGCGGCGTATCCTGCGCGAACTGCGCCTTGTCGTCGTCCATCAGTTCGGTACGGCCCTTGTAGACCACGCCGGCCAGGTCCGTGACCCAGATGTTCTCGCGCTTCATGCCCAGCTTGAGCAGCAGCCCCAGGCAGGCCAGCGCCGCCGCGCCGGCACCCGAGGCCACCAGCTTGATCTTGGCGATGTCCTTGCCCGCCACCTTCAGCGCGTTCAGCAATGCCGCGCCGACAACGATGGCAGTGCCGTGCTGGTCGTCGTGGAACACCGGGATGTTCAGCCGCTCGCGCAGCGCGCGCTCGACGACGAAACAATCCGGCGCCTTGATGTCTTCCAGGTTGATGCCGCCGAAGGTGGGCTCCAGCGCGGCAATCAGCTCGACCAGCCGGTCGACGTCTTTCTCGTTCAGCTCCAGGTCGAAGACGTCGATGCCGGCGAACTTCTTGAAAAGCACCGCCTTGCCTTCCATCACCGGCTTCGACGCCAGCGGCCCGATGTCGCCCAAGCCCAACACCGCAGTGCCATTGGTGATGACCCCCACCAGGTTGCCGCGTGCGGTGTAGCGAAAGGCGTTGGCCGGGTCGGCGACGATCTCCTCGCAGGCTGCGGCCACGCCGGGCGAATAGGCCAGCGCCAGGTCGTGCTGGTTGACCATCTGCTTGGTCGCGGCGATAGACACCTTGCCCGGCACTGGAAACTCGTGGTATTCCAGGGCCGCCTGCCGCAACTCGGCGGTCTTCTTCTCGGTGTTCGGCACGGGGCGTGTCTCCGTTGTCGGGCCATGACCCGGGGGAACTCGATTCTAGGAGGGCAGGCCGGGGCGACAATCGATGCCGTGGCCCGCGGCGAGTTCGACCTGATCAGCGAGTTCTTCACGCGCACGCCGCGGCGCGCAGCGCTGGGCGTGGGTGATGACTGCGCGCTGCTCGATCCCGCACCGGGCATGCAGTGGTGTGTCAGCTGCGACATGCTGGTCGAGGGCCGGCACTTCCTGTCCACGGTGGCGCCGGATCGGCTGGGTCACAAGGCACTGGCGGTGAACCTGAGCGACCTGGCCGCCTGCGGGGCCGAGCCGCTGGCCTTCACGCTGGCACTGGCCCTGCCGCGCGCCGACGAGGCCTTCCTGCGGCCCTTTGCCGCGGGGCTCTGGAGCTTGGCCGACGCGCATGGCATCGATCTGGTGGGCGGCGATACCGTCGCCGGCCCGCTGAACATCTGCATCACCGTCTTCGGCCAGGTGCCCTCGGGGCAGGCGCTGTTGCGCAGCGGTGCGCGCGCCGGCGACGACCTGTGGGTCAGCGGCACGCTCGGCGATGCGCGCGCCGCGCTGGAGGTCTTTCGTGGCACGCTCGACCTGAACGGCACGGCCTTCACCGCGCTGCGCCAGGCGATGGAACAGCCGCAGCCGCGCGTCGCACTCGGCCAGCGGCTGCGTGGCATCGCCAGCAGCGCCATCGATCTCAGCGACGGGCTGCTCGGCGACCTGGGCCACCTGATGCGCCGCAGCGGCGTCGGCGCGGTGGTGGAGTTCGCCGCGCTACCGCGCAGCGTGACGTTGGCGGGCTTGAGCGCCGACATGCAGCGCCTGTGCCTGCTGCACGGTGGCGACGACTACGAGTTGCTGTTCACCGCCGCGCCTTGGCAGCGCGACGCGGTGCTCGCGGCCGCGCACTCGGCCGGGGTGGCGACCTGCCGCATCGGCCGCATCGAAGCCGGCGACGCGCTGCATGTGGTGGACGCCGAGGGGCGCATGCTCGACCACCGGGCACGCGGCTTCGACCACTTCGCGCCATGAGCCCCCGTCGCGCAGGCAGATGCCGGACGGTGCCGACGTGAGCGCAGTCGCCCCGCGCCGCGCCGACCTGCGTTTCATGCTCGCGCACCCGGCCCATGCCCTCGCGCTCGGCTTCGGCAGCGGGCTGTCGCCCTGGGCGCCGGGCACTGCCGGCACGCTGTGGGCCTGGGCATCCTTCCTGCTGCTCGATCGCTGGCTCGGTGCGGCCGCGTGGACCGCGCTGCTACCGCTCGGGCTGGTCGTTGGCCTGTGGGCCTGCACGCGTTGCGCACAGCACCTGGGCCTGGCCGACCCCGGCTCCATCGTCTGGGACGAGATCATCGCCTTCTGGGCCGTGCTTTGGCTGATCGCGCCGGCCGGCGCCGTGCCGCAGTTGCTGGCCTTCGTGCTGTTTCGCATCTTCGATGCCGCCAAGCCCGGCCCGGTGGGCTGGGCCGACCGGCGCTTCAAGCTCGCACCGGGCCAGGCCATCGGCTGGCGCCAGGGCTTCGGCATCCTGTTCGACGATCTGGTGGCCGGGGCCTGCACCGTGGTGTTGATGCTGCTCGGGAGGGCGCTGTGGACCTGAGGGGCTTCGAATCTGAAGTGCAGGCGCTGGCCGCCGCGTTGCGCAAGCGCGGATGGCGCCTGGCCACGGCCGAAAGCTGCACCGGCGGCTTGATTGCCGCCGCATGCACCGCGGTGGCTGGCTCCAGCGACTGGTTCGAGCGTGGCTTCGTCACCTACAGCAATGCCGCGAAGAGCGAGCTGCTGGGTGTCGAGCCGGACCTGATCGCCACCCACGGCGCGGTCAGCGAAGCCGTGGCCCAAGCGATGGCGCGCGGGACGCTGCAGCGCTCAAACGCCGACTTGAGCGTGGCCGTCACCGGCATCGCCGGGCCCGGGGGTGCCACACCGGGCAAGCCGGTGGGCCTGGTGTGGCTGGCCGTGGCAAGTCGCGGCGGCGATGGCGCGCCGGCCTGCCGGGCGGAGCGGCTGCAGCTCGACGGTGACCGTGCGGCGGTGCGTGAACAGACCACCTTGCTGGCACTGCGGCGGCTTTTCGCCGCAGCAGCTTGAATCAGGCGGCCACGGTCTCGTCGTCGCGCGCCATCAGCGCCAGCAGCTTCTCGGGTGCTTGCGGGCGGCCCAGCAGATAGCCCTGCTGCAGCTTGCAACCCAAGCCGAGCAGATAGTCGCGCTGTGCCGCTGTCTCGACGCCTTCGGCGACGATCGCGATCGACAGCGCCTGGGCGATGCTGACGATTGCTTCGGTCAGCGCCCGGTCGTCGGCATCGGCCGGCAGGTCGCGCACGAAGCCACGGTCGATCTTCAGCTTGTCCGGACGCAGCCGCTTGATGTAGGACAGCGACGAGTAGCCGGTGCCGAAATCGTCGATCGCCAGCGTCACGCCCAGCGCGCGAAGGCTGGCGACCGTGGCTTGCGCGGCCTCGGTGTCTGTCAGCAACGTGCTCTCGGTCAGCTCGATTTCGAGTTCACCGGGCTCGACGCCGTGCTGGTGCAGTGCCTTGCGCAGCACCTCCGGCAGGCGCTGATCTCGGAACTGCAGCGCCGACACGTTCACCGCCACCCGCCCTGGGTGCTGCCCGGCCGCCTTCCAGGCGGCCAGCTGCGCGCAGGCGGCATCCAGCGTCCACATGCCCAGTTCGCGGATCAAGCCAGTCTCCTCCGCCGCCTGGATGAAGGTGCCTGGCATCAGCAGACCGCGCTGCGGGTGGTTCCAGCGCACCAGCGCCTCGCAACCCACCATGCGCATGCTCTGCGCGTCGAACACCGGCTGGTAGTGCAGCACCATCTCATGGTGGGCAATCGCCTGCAGCAGTTCGCGTTCCAGTTCCAGGCGGGAGCGGAAGGCGCTGTCCAGGTCGGTCTGGTAGAAGCTGTAGCGCCCCTTGCCCATGTCCTTGCTCTTGTACATGGCCAGGTCGGCGCAGCGCAACAGCGCCTCGAAGTCCTCGCCGTCAGCCGGGAACAGCGCAATGCCGATGCTGGCACCGACCTCGGCCGTGCCCGCGGTGCGCGCCAGCGCCATCGGCGCCTGGATCGCCTGCAGCACCCGCTCGGCGGTGATCGACACCTGCTCGCGGCCGCCAGCCTGCGTCAGCAGCACCAGGAACTCGTCGCCGCTCTTGCGACAGACAATGTCCGATTCGCGCAGCGTGGCCACCAGGCGCTGGCCGACGCTCACCAGCAGCTCGTCGCCGGCGGCATGGCCCATGGTGTCGTTGACGGCCTTGAAGCGGTCCAGGTCGATGAACAGCAACGCGCAGTTGGCGTGATTGCGGCGCGCGGCGCCTGCCTCATGCTGGAACAGCTCGCGAAGCAGCGTGCGGTTGGGCAGCCCGGTGAGATGGTCGTACATCGCCATCTTGCTGAGCTGCTTGTTCTTCGCCTCCAGTTCCTCGAATAGCTCCTGGATGCGCGCACGCACCATGTTCAGGTGCTGGCCCAACTGGCCCAGTTCGTCGCGCTGGCGCCAGACCTGCGGCGGCATCGACTCGCGCGCAGCCAGCGTGCTGGCCTGCAACTTCAGGCGGTGGATCGGCCGCAGCAGCCGCAGCGACAGCACGCCCAGCAGCACGATCACGCCGAACACCACCTGGGCCGCCACCAGCGACCACATCATGCCCTGGCGCTGCGCAAGCATCTGGTCGATCTCAGTGGCGTCGAAGCTCAGCCGCAGGTTGGCGACGACCTGGCCCTCGTGCAGCACCGGCGCGTCACGCACCACCACCGGCAGGCTCGGTGGGCAGCGCTGCGCGTGGATGCTCAGCGGCTCCTGTGTCGGCTGCAGGTCGCGCACCTCCACCGCACAGACCGACGGCTCCTGCAGGATGCGCTGGGCCGCGGCCTTCAATCCCTGCTCGCTCAAGGTCCAGGCCGGCTCGGTGACCACCGCGGTGGCCAGCACCAGCACCGCCGCGCGATTGCGCTGCACCAGCGGCTCATGCGCCGCGCGGGAGATGATGTTGTCAGCGCCCAGCACGACCAGCGCCGGCAACACCATGCCGACGGTGATGGCGATGAGCACCGTGCTGCGGATCGACAGCGACGGCCAGCGCAGCTGCATCCTGAGGCTCATCGTACCGGCGCGGGCAGCGCCTGGTCAAAGCGCGCCAGCCAGGCCTCGGGCACGGCGTGGTTGCAGTAAAGGTGCCGCGTCTCGCCGGCCGGCATATCGGCGAAGGTGACGACGCGCAGCGCTGCGGCGATGCCGGGTTCGAGGCGCAGTGCCTCGGCTTCTTCGGCGCCGACGATCATCCAGCTGGCGCGCCCGGCCATCAGCATGCGTGCCATCTGCGTCGTGTCGACGCTGGTGCCGGCCGGCGCCGGTACGCGCTGCGCGATCAGGCGGTCGAGCCGTGCACCGTAGGAGTAGCCCTCCTTCACCAGCAGCACCTCGGTCCTGGCGGCCATGGCCTCCTCGCCGCTGATGCCGGAACGCAGACTGCTGTCATTGCGCACCAGTGCGCCGAAGGGCCGGTCGCGATACAGCGCCTTGCTGAATCGGCCAAGCGCCATGCGCTCGGCGTTGAGGAACCAGCCCAGGCCGCAGTGCAGGCCCTCGCCTTCCTGGATCAGTGCGAGCTGCCGTTGGCTAGGCGTTCGCGCCCAGGTGGCACTCAGGCCGGCACGCTGCAGAGCCAGCGCTGCCGGCTTGGCCGCCAGGCCGGCGACCGTGCCGTTAGCCTGCGTGCTCGAGTACGGCACGCGCTCCTGGTAGTGGATTGTGGGTGTCTGCGCCAGAGCCGGTGCGCCCATGCCCAAGCCCGCAGCCAGCAAGGCGGCGCGCACTGGCAGGCGGGCACGCCGACGCAGGAGGCTCATCCCCGCGATTCTGGGCTGCGCTAACCTGCTGCAACATGAACATCCTGCTTTGCGGCCAGTTCGAAGCGGCGGAACTTCACGCTTGGCGGCGCTCATTGCACGCCGCGTTGCCCGATGTCCGATGGCTCGATCGAGAACAGGCGCTGGCCTGCACCGAAGCGGTGCCGGTCGCAGTGGTCGCCAACCCGGGCCCGGGCAGCCTGCGTGGCGTTCCGGGGTTGCGCCTGATCCAGTCGCTGTGGGCCGGGGTGGACCGCCTGCTGGCCGACCCGACGCTGCCCGCCGGCGTGCCCATCGCGCGCATGGTCGATCCGGCGATGAATGCAGCGATGGCCGAGACCGCGTTGTGGGCCACGCTGGCGCTGCACCGCGGCTTCTTCGCCAATGCGCTGGCGCAGCGCAGCGCGCTGTGGCAACAGCAGGAACAGCGCCGCGCCGACGCGCTAAAGGTGCTGGTGCTCGGCCTGGGACAGATGGGCCAGGCGGCGGCACGCGCCATCGCCTCACACGGCTACCGCGTGGCCGGCTTCGGCCTGCACGCGCGTGAGGACAGCTCGGCGCTGGCCGGCATCCACTGCCACCACGGCCCGGCGGCGCTGGCGGCGCTGCTGCCGGATAGCCACATCGTCATCAACCTGCTGCCGCTTACGGCCGCCACACGCGGGCTGCTCAATGCGCGGCTGTTCGCCCGGCTGCCGCGCGGAGCGTGTATCGTCAATCTGGCGCGCGGTGCGCACCTGATCGATGACGATCTGCTGGCCGCGCTCGACAGCGGGCAGCTCGGGCATGCGGTGCTGGACGTGTTCCATACCGAGCCGCTACCTGCTGAGCATGCCTTCTGGCGTCACCCACGCGTCACCGTGCTGCCGCACGTGGCGGCGCAGACCGACCCCGACAGCGCGGCTCAGGTGGTGGCCCGCAACGTGAACGCGTTGCGCCAGGGCCAGGCGCTGGCACACCTGGTGCAGCTCGATCGGGGCTACTGACCCAGCGCCAGCGGCGTCGACAGCTCGGGCCGTGCCAGCGGCTGCAACAGGCGCAGCATCAGCTGGCGCAACGCATCCCAGGGCTCGGGCGGCCAATCGGGGTGCTTCAGGCCCTTGACCAGGCCGTCGCAGATGCTGGCCGCACTCAATAGCGCATCGAGCTGTGCCGTCGTCAGCAGCGGCAGGGCGCGCTCGAACAGCTTCTCGCGCGCACCCCAGACACGCGCCTCGCGCAGCGCCATCGGCACCGGCTTGCCGCCGGCCACGGCGTCTTGCACGCGCTTGAGCGCACGGATGTCCTCGGCCAGCGCCCAGTGCACGCGCACCGCAGCCTCGCCCTCGGCGCGCAGGCCGTCGAGCATGCGCAGCGCGCGCTGCAGCCGCCCGGCGAGCACCGCCTCGCCAAGCTTGAAGACGTCGTAGCGCGCCACGTTGAGCACCGCCGCCTCGACCTGCTCGAAGCTCAGTTCACCCGGCGCATGCAGCAGGCCGAGCTTTTGCACCTCCTGGTACGCGGCCAGAAGGTTGCCTTCGACGCAATCAGCGAAGAAGGCCAGCGTGCGTTGCCCAACCTCGCCTGCGGCGACGCGCTGCCCTTGCAAGGCCAGGCGCTGCGCGATCCATGCTGGCAGCGCTGCACGCTCGACCGTTTCGACCCGCACCGTCACGCCCGCTCCTTCGAGCGCGGCGACCCAGGCGCTCTTCATCTGCTGGCCGTCCAGCCGCGGGCAGGACACCAGCGTCAGCACGTCCTCGGGTAGACGATCCGCGTAGCGCTGCAGCGCCTCGCTGCCGTCCTTGCCCGGCTTGCCTCCAGGGATGCGGATCTCGATCAGTTGACGCTGCGCGAACAGGCTCATCTCCTGGGCCGCGCCGAGCACCGCGCTCCAGTCGAAGTGCGCGCCACTGACCGTGAAGACCTTGCGCTCGTCGTAGCCGGCAGCCCGCGCCGCGCCGCGGATCGCGTCGCCGGCCTCCTGTGCCAGCAGCGGCTCGTCGCCGTGCACCAGGTACAGGGGTTTCAGGCCCCGTTGCAGGTGGGCGCCCAGTTGGTCGGCACGCAGCTGCATCAGGCCAGGCGTATCGCCGACAGGCGCAGCATCACCTGCAGCACGATGTCGGACTGCATCTCGCGGAAAAGGTCCTGCGCCTCCTGCTCCTTGCCCAGCGCCTTGGATTCGACGAAGCTCAGCTCGCGAATCAGCTCGATCTGCGAATCGGGAATCAGCTCGCGCTGACTGGGGGTCTGCGCGCGGTACTTGAAGCGCAGGCGCAACTGGATGTCGCGCACCTGTCCGGACGCGGTGAAGGCCACCACCCGGCGCAAGCGCTCTTCACTCAGCGCCTGCAGGATCACCTGGGCCTGTTCGGGCGCGTCCTTCAGTTCGACCGTGCGCTCCAGCACCGTGCGCAGTTCCTCCGCCAGCGTCGAGCGCGGCGCGAAGCCGGCCAGCGCAATGCTCTGGAACTGCAGGTCGGCCGCGCGGCGCAGTTCGAAACCGCAGCCCGCCAGCGCCAGGAGCGGCAACGCCGCGAGCCAGCGGCGGCGCCGCAAATCCGCCTCAGACGACGACATTCACCAGCCGCCCGGGCACGACGACCACCTTCTTCGGCGAACGGCCTTCGGCGAAGCGGGCGAAATCTGGGTGGGCAAGAGCGGCCGCTTCGATCGCATCGCGCCCGGCATCGGCGGCCACGCGCAGTGCACCGCGCAACTTGCCATTGACCTGCAGCACCAGCTCGATCTGCTCGCGCACCAGCGCGGCCTCGTCCACGGCCGGCCAGGGGGCGTCGAGCAGGTCGCCGTGCTCGGCCGCGAAGCCCAGGTCGCGCCACAGCACCCAGGTGATGTGCGGGCAGGCCGGATAGAGCACGCGCAGCAACAGCCCATAAGCTTCGCGCTGCGCCGCCGTGTCGCCGCCCTTGTCGGCCTCGAGTGCGTTGAGCATCTTCATCGCACCGGAGACGACGGTGTTGTACTGCATGCGCTCGTAGTCGTAGCTCACCTGGCGCAGCAGCGTGTGCAGCTCGAAGCGCAGAGCACGCCCATCGCCGGCCGCGGCCGGCGCTTCGGCCAGGCGCGCGCCGACGTTCCAGACACGCCTTAGGAAGCGGCTGGCGCCTTCGACGCCGGCGTCGTTCCACTCCATGGTCTGCTCGGGCGGGGCGGCGAACATCACGAACAGCCGCGCAGTGTCGGCGCCGTAGCGTTCGATCACCTGCTGCGGATCGACCCCGTTGTTCTTCGACTTGGACATCGTCGTCCAGCCTTCGCAGCTGACCGGCGCGCCATCGCGGCGTGTCACCGCCGAGAGCACCTTCTGGTATTCGTCGCGCACGATGTCCAGATCGTGCGCCCAAAAGTACTCGCGCCCGCCGTCGCCGCCGTCGCGCACGAAGGCCTCGTTCAACACCATGCCCTGCGTCAGAAGTCGGGTGAAGGGCTCGTCCACGCTGACCAGCTTCAGGTCGCGCATCACCTTGGTCCAGAAGCGCGCGTACAGCAGGTGCAGGATCGCATGCTCGATGCCGCCGATGTACTGATCCATCGGCATCCAGTACTGCGTACCGCTGCCGACCATCGCGTCGTCGAGCTTCGGGTCGCAGTAGCGCATGAAATACCACGAGCTGTCGACGAAGGTGTCCAGGGTGTCGGTCTCGCGTCGCGATGGCGCGCCGCACACCGGGCAGGGCACGTTCAGGAAGGCCTCACACTGGTTCAGCGGGTTGCCGCTGCCGTCCGGGATCAGTTCCTCGGGCAGGACCACCGGCAGGTCGGCCTCGGGCACCGGCACCGCGCCATGCTCGGCGCAGTGGATGATCGGGATCGGCGTGCCCCAGTAGCGCTGGCGGCTGACGCCCCAATCGCGCAGCCGCCAAGTGGTCTTCTTCTCGCCAAGGCCCTTGGCGGCCAGCGCTGCCGCCACAGCATCGATGGCGGCGTTCAGGTCCAAACCGTCGTAGAAGCCGGAGTTGACGCAGCGCCCGATCTGCTTGTCGGCGTACCACTCGGCCCAGGCGTCGGTGCTGAATTCGCGGCCCTCCGCGGCGATCACCTGCCGGATCGGCAGGCCGTACTTCTTCGCGAACGCGAAGTCGCGTTCGTCATGGGCCGGTACGCCCATCACCGCGCCATCGCCATAGCTCATCAGCACGTAGTTGCCGACCCACAGCGGCACGGCCGCGCCGGTCAGCGGATGCGCAACGTTCAACCCGGTGGGCAGGCCTTCCTTCTCGCGCAGCGCCAGCTCGGCCTCGGTGGTGCCCCCTTGCCTGCAGCGCTCGATGAAGGCCGCGAGCTCGGGGTTGCTCCGCGCAGCCTGCGTGGCCAGCGGATGCTCTGGAGCCACCGCACAGAAAGTCACGCCCATGATCGTGTCGGCACGGGTCGTGAAGACGTACATGCGCCCATCCTGAATTGGCGCCCCGTTTTCGTCGCAGATGTCGTGCGGGAAGGCGAAGCGCACGCCTTCGCTCTTGCCGATCCAGTTCTCCTGCATCAGCTTGACGCGCTCGGGCCAGCCGGGCAGGCGCTGCTGCACATGCTCGAGCAGTTCGTCGGCGTACTGTGTGATCTTCAGGTAGTAACCGGGGATCTCGCGCTTCTCGATCACCGCGCCGCTGCGCCAGCCACGCCCGTCGATGACCTGCTCGTTCGCCAGAACGGTCTGGTCGACCGGGTCCCAGTTGACGACCTGAGTGCGCCGCTCGGCGATGCCGGCTTCCAGCATCTTCAGGAACAGCCACTGGTTCCACTTGTAGTAGTCGGGGCTGCAGGTCGCGACCTCACGGCTCCAGTCGATGGCCAGGCCCATGGCCTGCATCTGGCCCTTCATGTGGGCGATGTTGTCGTAGGTCCACTTCGCCGGCGGCACCTTGTTCTTCATCGCCGCGTTCTCGGCCGGCAGGCCGAAGGCGTCCCAGCCCATCGGCATCAGGACATTGAAGCCCAGCATGCGCAGCTGGCGCGCCAGCATGTCGTTGATGGTGTAGTTGCGCACATGGCCCATGTGCAGCTTGCCGCTGGGGTAGGGCAGCATCGAGCAGGCGTAGAACTTCTTCTTGCCGGCGTCCTCGACGACGCGGTAGGCGTCAGCCGCCGTCCAATGCTGTTGCGCGCCGCTTTCGACCTCGGCCGGGATGTACTTCGGATTCATCCGGCAATTGTAGGTTTGAGCTACTTCGGCGTCGGCACCGCGGCAGGTGTTTCGGTGATGAAGCCGATGCGCGACAACCCGGCTTCCTGCACCAGGCCGATCAGCTCCGCGACGCGCCCGTAGGGCACGCTCGCATCGGCGCGCAGTTGCACCTCGGTGGCTGGGTCGCGCTGCGCGGCGTCGCGCGCACGCTGCAGGAGCGCCTCGGCGTTCACCGGCTCGTCGCCGTAGAACAGCTGCCCCCTGGCATCGATGGCCAGCGCGATGAAGAGCGGCGCGTCCGATGGCTTGGCGCCCTCGGTCTTGGGCAGATCCAGCTTCAGGCTGCTGCTCATCAGCGGCGCGGTGATCATGAAGATCACCAGCAACACCAGCATGACGTCGATCAGTGGCGTCATGTTGATGTCGCTCATCGGCCGCCCGGCGCTGCTGCGTTCGAGGCGTCCGAAGCTCACCTCAGGCCACCCGCTGCGCGTCCAGCGCCATCTCGCGCAGGTCGTGCGCAAAGCCTTCGAGCTCGGCTTCGCAGGCGGCGACCCGCTTGCCGAAGATGTTGTAGGCGAGCACCGCCGGAATCGCCACCGCCAGACCCGCGGCGGTCATGATCAGCGCCTCGCCCACCGGGCCGGCCACCTTCTCGATGGTGATGCTGCCGGCGGCCGAGATGCTGGCCAGCGCGTGGTAGATGCCCCAGACGGTACCGAACAGGCCGACGAAGGGTGCGGTCGCACCGATCGAGGCGAGCAGCACTTGCCCGAACTGCAGGTGCGCCAGCGCGCGGTGCAGCGCATCGCGCAGCCGCCGCGTCAACTGCGAGTCGAGCCGGCCGCTGGTTTCGAGCGTGCCGCCGCCTGGGCGCAGGCTGGCGGCGTCGAGCAGCGGCAGCAGCAACTTCTCGCGGTCCAGCGCCGCCAGCCGCGCACGCCCGTCCGCCAGCGACGCCGCATCCCAGAAGGTCGGCACGGCACGCTGCAGGTCGCGCCCGGCGCGGCGCAGCACCCATCCCTTCCACAGGATCACCACCCAGGCACTGACCGACATGGCGAGCAGCAGCGCCGCCACCGCGCGGCCGACGGCGTCGGTCTGGCCGAGGAAATCGGCGAAGGACTGCATGCGCCGCGGCTACAGGCCGAGCACGTCGCTCATGCCGTACAGCCCCGGCGAGCGGCCGCGCAGGAAGCGCGCGGCGCGCAGACTGCCTTGCGCGTAGTTGGCGCGGCTGTTGCTGCGGTGTGTGATCTCGACGCGCTCGCCGGCGCCGGCGAAAAGCACCGTGTGATCACCGACGATGTCGCCGCCGCGGATCACGGAAAAGCCGATGCTCGACGGATCGCGCTCGCCGGTCACGCCGTGGCGCCCCCACACCGCCACCTCGTCGAGCTTGCGGCCGGTGGCTTCGGCCAGCACTTCGCCCATCGCCAGCGCGGTGCCGCTGGGCGCATCGACCTTGTGACGGTGATGTGCTTCGATGACCTCGATGTCGTAACTGCTCGGCAGCGCACGCGCGGCGCGTCTCAGCAGATCGAGCACGACGTTCACGCCCAGGCTCATGTTCGGTGCCATGACGATGGCGATGTGCCGCGCGTGCGCGGCGATCTGCGCCTTCTGTGCGTCGCTGAAACCGGTAGTGCCGATCACAGCGGCCACGCCCAGCGCGCGGCAGGCTTCCAGGTGCGCCAGCGTGCCTTCCGGCCGGGTGAAGTCGATCAGCACCTCGGCATCGGTCAGGCCGGCGCGCAGGTCGGCGGTGATGCGCAGCCCACCGTGGCCGCCCAGCGCGGCCATCGGGTCGCCGCCCAGCGCGGGGCTGTCGGCGACGTCGAGTGCGCCGCCAAGCACGCAGTCCTCGGCGGCGGCCACGGCTTCGATCAGCATGCGGCCCATGCGGCCCGACGCCCCGGCCACGGCGATGCGGATCGGCCCGTCAGCCACACCCGTGCTGGCCATCAGAAGTTTTCCAGCGGCGGGAAGCTGCGCGTGGCCGGGATCGGGTTGGGAATGCCGTCGATGCGCGGCTGGACCGGAGCCTGCGGGGGCACGGGCAGGTTGCGCACCTGCTCCGGTGTCAGCTCCAGGTCGGCCGCGGCCACCACACGGCCGCTGCGGGAGATCGAATCGACGAACTCGCGCTCGGTCGGCAGGGCCGGGGCATCCACCGTCTTCAGGTTGTCTCCGTCGAAGGTCAGCACGACGTTGCGCCGTGCCACCATGGTGCCGCCCTGGCGCAGCGTGAACACGTAGTCCCAGCGGTTGGCGTGAAAGATGTCCGTCAGCAGCGGCGTACCCATGATGTCGCGCACCTGCATCCGGCTCATGCCGGTCTTCAGTCGGTCAACCTGCTCCTGCGTGACGACATTGCCCTGCTGGATGTCGACGCGGTGCGGCGAAATACGGTACAGCAGCGAATCGGGATTGTTCGCCCACGAACTGCAACCGCCCAGCGCAGCCGCGCTGCCGAGCAGCATGATCAGGCGGATGACGGGCAGGCGTGGCATGGTCGAGGGGCGTTGGGGATGGGCCGGCTCATATCGGCTGGCTATCATCGAAGCATTCTACCGGGCGCCCCGCCCGGCGCAGACCGGCCCAGCCTGCCATGAACCATGCCGACGAACTGAAGAACAGCGGCCTGAAGGCCACGCTGCCGCGCATCAAGATCCTCGAGGTCTTCCAGCGTGGGCGCGATCGCCACATGACGGCCGAGGACGTATTCAAGGCGCTGCTTGCCGATGGCGCCGATGTCGGGCTGGCCACGGTGTATCGCGTGCTGATGCAGTTCGAGCAGGCCGGTTTGCTGACGCGCAGCAATTTCGAGTCGGGCAAGGCGGTGTTCGAACTGAACGAAGGCCAGCATCACGACCACCTGGTCTGCATGACCTGCGGCCGGGTCGAGGAGTTCTTCGATCCGCAGATAGAACAGCGCCAACGCGCCATCGCGGTGGAGCGAGGCTTCGAGCTGCACGAGCATTCGCTGGCGCTGTACGCCGCCTGCACCAAGCCGAACTGCGAACACCGCGGCAAGTAGTGGCGCCCGTCCGGCAACGGTGCGCTCGGGCAGGCCGGAGCCAGCGACGCGCGGCGGGCGGACCGGGGGTGTTCTAGAACGGAATGTCGTCGTCCATGTCCTCGAAGCCGGTGCCCGACTTCGCGGCGGGCTTCGACGTCGACGCGGCGCCGCCTTGCGGCCGCGCGGCCGGCCGCTCACGGCCGTAGCCACCACCACCGCCGTCGTCACCGCCGCCCATGCCTTCGCGGCTGCCAAGCAGTTGCATGTCGGTGGCGACGATCTCGGTGGTGTACTTGTCGACCCCGTCCTTGTCGGTCCACTTGCGCGTCTTCAGTCGGCCCTCGACATACACCGGGCGGCCCTTCTTCAGATACTCACCGGCGATCTCGGCCATGCGGTCGAAGAACACGATGCGATGCCATTCGGTCTCCTCCTGCTTGTCCCCGCTGGTCTTGTCCTTCCACTGCCGGCTGGTGGCCACGGTGATGCTGCAGATGGCCGAGCCGCTGGGCATGTAGCGCACCTCGGGGTCCTTGCCCAGGTTGCCGACGATGATGACTTTGTTGACCGAGGCCATGGCGCGTGCTCCTGCTTGGGAAATCGAGCGAAGATTATGAGCCCGACCGGCGGCCGGGTGGCTGGCCACGGCGACAATCCCGGCGTGAGCATCCCCACCGCCGTGACCCCGAGCGCCGACGCGCTTCCCATCCTGCACGAGGTCTTCGGCTACCCGGCCTTCCGCGGCGAGCAGTCGGCAGTTGTCGAGCATGTCATCGGCGGCGCGGACGCGCTGGTGCTGATGCCCACCGGCGCCGGCAAGAGCCTTTGTTATCAGGTGCCGGCGATCGCCCGCCATCGCTCGGGCCAGGGCGTGGCGGTGGTGGTGTCGCCGCTGATCGCCCTGATGCACGACCAGGTCAGTGCACTGGAAGAAGTGGGGGTGCACGCGAACTTCCTGAATTCGACACTCGACAGCCAGGACGCGCAGGCGGTGGAGCGCGAGCTGCGCTCGGGCCGGCTGGTGCTGCTGTACGCGGCGCCGGAACGCATCCTCACGCCGCGCTTCCTGGCGATGCTCGATTCACTGCACGAACGTCGGCTTCTCAGCCTGTTCGCCATCGACGAGGCGCATTGCGTCAGCCAGTGGGGGCACGACTTCCGCGAGGAGTACCTCGGCCTGAGCGTTCTGCACCAACGTTATGCCGGCGTGCCGCGCATTGCGCTGACCGCCACCGCGGACGCGCATACCCGTGCCGACATCATCGAGCGACTGCAGC
>Ga0316195_10000327_pt1 | contig 18255 bp, 23 predicted proteins | sample Phised1_MG_FD_204937 | JGI IMG/M metagenome (GOLD analysis project Ga0316195, IMG submission 204937) | Coastal sediment microbial communities from Maine, United States - Phippsburg sediment 1 | ecosystem: Environmental > Aquatic > Marine > Coastal > Sediment | place: USA: Maine | collected...
CAGGCCGCAAACTTCGCTTTTAAACATCCCGAAAAAGTAAGCCATATGTTTAGTATGAGTGGCTCCTTCGATATAAAATCATTTATGGACGGCTATTATGACGACAATGTGTTCTTTAACAATCCTGTGGATTTCCTTCCCGGGTACAACCATCCGGATCTCTGGAATATGAAAATCGTACTTGGCGTTGGTGAGTGGGATATTTGCCTGGATGCAAATAAGCGTTTGGCACATATCCTGGGTGAAAAGAATATCCCGTTTTGGTGGGATGAGCGCAAATGGGCAGAACACGACTGGCCAATCTGGAAGCAGATGTTTCCTGAATATCTTTCAAAATTATAAGTATTTAAAATCAGCATTATGAAAAAAATAGGAATCTTATTCGGTCAGGAAAACTCCTTTCCACAGGCATTCATACAAAGGGTAAATGAAAAAGGGATCAAGGATATCAAAGCCGAGGCAGTGAGTATAGACATAGTGGAACAGGCCAAACCCACGGATTATGCGGTCATTATTGACAGGATTTCCCAGGATGTTCCCTTTTACAGAGCCTATCTCAAAAATGCAGCTATTTCGGGAACGGCCGTGATCAATAACCCCTTCTGGTGGAGCGCGGATGAGAAATTCTTTAACAATGCTCTGGCGGTAAAAGTAGGAGTGCCGGTTCCGAAGACGGTCATATTACCATCTTCATCCCGCCCGGACGATACAGATGAAAATTCCTTCCGAAACCTGAAGTTTCCCATGAACTGGGATGAAATGTTTGAAACCATTGGTTTTCCAGCCTATATGAAACCACATTCCGGCGGAGGCTGGAAAAGTGTTTACCGTGTGAACGACGCTGAAGATCTTTGGGTAAAACATGCTGAAACAGGCCAGTTAGTTATGATGCTTCAGGAAGAGATTCAATTCCAGGAGTATTTTCGTTGTTATGTCCTGGGCACAGACAATGTGCACATCATGCAGTATGAACCACGGAATCCTCACCATTTGCGTTATGTTATTGACGGGCCTGCCGTAGATCCTGCTATTCTGGACAAGGTTAAGAAATACTGTATCCGACTTTGTAAGGCTCTTGGGTACGACTTCAACACTGTTGAATTTGCGGTTAGGGATGGGATTCCATACGCTATCGATTTTTGTAACCCGGCACCCGATGCAGATATTCATTCAGTAGGGCAGGCGAACTTCGAATGGATTGTCGAGAACGCTGCAAATATGGCTATTGAAAGGGCGCAGGCCTATAAAAAAGGAAAGATGAATCTTACCTGGGGAACATTTGTAAAAGACCAGATCACAGGAAAGAAAACCCCCCTAAAGTAAAAGGCCGATGATAATTATTATACGATAAATACGAAATACCCATACGGATATGGAATTTACATTAGGGATTGAAGAAGAATATCAGGTAATAGACCCGGAAAGCAGGGAATTAATTTCCCACGATCAGCAGATTGTCCTGGAAGCTGAAAAACACCTTAGCGAGCAGGTAAAGGCAGAAATGCATCAGGCAGTGGTTGAAGTGGGAACCAATATATGCAAGGATATTACGGAAGCCCGTGCTGAAATTATTCATTTGCGACGGTCGATATCTGATATTGCCAACGGACTGGGCTTTAAAATTGGTGCCGCAGGTACACATCCTTTTTCCGAATGGGAGAAACAGCTCATTACGCCTAATCCGAGATATGATGAGATTGTGATGGAATTGCAGGATACAGCCCGATCTAACCTCATCTTTGGCCTCCATGTACATGTGGGTATTGCGGATAAGGCCCTGGCCCTCCATTTGACAAATTCCATGCGTTACTTTTTACCACACTTATACGCCCTTTCCACAAATTCTCCTTTTTGGGAAGGCAGGAATACTGGTTTCAAATCGTATCGGTCCAAGGTGTTCGACAAGTTTCCAAGAACGGGCATTCCGGGGGCCTTCAATAGTTTAAGCGAATATGAAAGCTATGTGAATTTACTGGTAAAAACGAAGTGTATAGACAACCCCAAGAAGATCTGGTGGGATATAAGGATACATCCTTTCTTTCCTACGCTGGAGGTTAGGATTTGTGACGTGCCTTTGACCATAGACGAGACCATAACCATTACGGCTGTGATACAGGCACTGGTGGCCAAGTTGCATAAACTAAAATCACAAAATCTAAATTTCATACTTTATCACAGGGCCCTTATCAACGAAAACAAATGGCGAGCTGGCCGTTATGGGCTGGACGGAAAAATGATCGACTTCGGAAAGGAATGTGAAGTGGATACCAGGGTGATCATGGAGGAATTATTGGAATTTATAGACGATGTAGTGGACGATCTTGGATCGCGGAAAGAAGTAGAATTTGTCAGGGAAATGATGAAACGTGGAACCGGGGCAGACAGGCAGTTAGCCGTATACGAAGAGACCAGGGATCTCAAGAAAGTGGTGGACTATATTACCGAACAGACTATACTCGGGACTTAATAAAATTTGCAAAATGGAGAAATCCAGGGGAAGAATAGCAGTTTTGGACATGAATGCAAATACCCCCAACCAGGGGCTGGGCCTTATTGTCGAAATTGTAAAGTCCTTTAAAAACCAGTGTGACTACGAAGTCTTTGATGTTCGCGCTAAGAACGAACTGCCCGATACTTCTTTTGATATCTACATTTCAAGTGGCGGACCAGGAAGCCCCCTGGAGGAAGGACCATGGCGTGAGCCTTATCTACAACTGGTTCAAAACATTTGGGATTATAATAAGACCTCAGCGCATCAGAAAAAATATTTTTTCTTTATCTGCTATTCTTTTCAACTGGTTTGTAATTATTTTGAATTGGGTACCATAAAATTAAGAAAAAGCACCTCTTTCGGAATCCTTCCTGTGCACAAGACAAAAGCAGGGATTAAAGATCCTTTGCTGGAAGGCCTAGACGACCCATTTTATGCGGTTGATTCCCGTGACTGGCAATTGGTGCAACCCAAACTGAAAGTCTTTAAGGAACATGGTGCAACGATCCTTAGCCTTGAAAAAATACGAACCCATGTGGAACTTGAACGCGCGATTATGGCCGTTCGATTTTCAGAAGAATTCGTGGGAACACAATTTCACCCGGAAGCTGATCCTGTTGGCATGCAAATTCATTTTTCCAAGGAGAAGAACAGACAAATTGTGATAAAAAATTTCGGTGAACAAAAATATGATGATATGATGGCACATATGGAGGATCCGGACAAGATCATGAAAACCCATGCCATCATACTTCCAAAATTCATTGCAAACGCACTGGAACAGGTTTCCCGGCAACTAACCCACTAGATCTCCATGATAAAAGCATATCGAAAGGCATATATTGAAGAATTCACCGAGGCAAAGTACAAAACCTTGATGGATGACCTTACGCAGCGTTTCGGAGAAGCGCCTGGCTTCAGGGTCGCGGAAACACCGATTTTTATACCCCGCAAGTTACGGCAGCGGCTGTTCGACGCTTCGGCTGATATTATGAAGGTAATCAACCGTCCCGATTTTAAGGAGCTGACTCAGGGGGCCTTTTATAATGATGAAATTATTGTTCCCAACGAGGATGATCATCCTAAATTTATTCAGCTCGATTTCGGTATTTGCCTGGATGAACATGGAGAACTCACCCCTAAACTGATAGAACTTCAGGGATTCCCGTCTCTTTTTTATTACCAGGAAGCACTGGCACGGACTTATAGGAAATACTTTGATATTCCGGAAGATTTTTCCATACACCCCAACAGCATCACCCATCCGGAATTCCTTGAATTCCTGCGGTCTGAAATTGTCGGAGATACAGATCCCAAACAGGTAGTATTGCTGGAAGTGGAGCCTGAGAAACAAGCCACTGCCATCGACTTTTATGCAACGGAAGCAAGGCTTGGGATAAAGATCCTTTGTATCACAAAACTCAAAAAGCGCGGTAAAACCCTTTTCTACCTGGATGAGGATGGTAAAGAAGTGAAAATTCTAAAGATTTACAACCGGGTTATTTTTGATGAACTCTACCAGCGCCCCGACCTGAAAAGGGAGTTTCATTTTGTGGATGAGGTGGATGTGGAATGGATAGGCCATCCAAACTGGTTCTTCCGCATAAGTAAGTATTTGATGCCCTTTTTAAAAGGGGATTATGTTCCTAAATCGTACCTGCTTGATAAGTTGGAAACGCTGCCCTCAGACCTTCAAAACTATGTGCTGAAACCTTTGTATTCCTTTGCCGGAACCGGTGTTCAGATTAATGTGACCAGGGAAATTATAGAAGCTCTTCCCAACAAGTCCAATTATCTGCTTCAGGAGAAAGTCACCTATCACCCAGTTATTGAGACCCTGGATGTTCCTGCTAAATGCGAGATACGGATTATGCTGCTTCGAAGCAGCAAAACCAATTCCATGGAGATTATAAGTAATCTGGTACGTCTAAGCAAGGGCGAAATGGTTGGGGTAAGGTATAATAAGGACAAGAGCTGGGTAGGCAGCAGCGCCGGCTTTTTTGAGATTTAACAGCAACTGCTCAACCAATAAGTTTGTCCGGTGCAGGAGAACTGGCATGAAAATTCTGAGCGATTCGCTGAGTATAGGCATCCAATAACTCCAACACACGTTCGCTGTTTTCGGCTACTACAATTAGTCCAATATGCCAGGGTTTGTTCATTCGCCATACTATTTCAGGATCATTGAAACCGGAAGTATCAGGATGTTCAAAGCGGCTTAACGAAACCACAATGCCTGCATATTTGTTGACGACATTTGGCAATTTATAAGCTGTTTTCTTAAGCATTGCGGTTTCAATCCTGGCCCATTCTTTCCACAAATTTACACCGGAAGCAAATGCTACCATTTCAGCCAGATTGGCTCCCCCAACCCTGGAAGAAGTTTCAAGAAAGAAAAGCTCCCCGGTTTCTTTAGACTCGATAAACTCCGTATGAGAGGCTCCATATTTCATCCCAAAGGCCTTCATCACCCGGTCGTTCATTTTTGTCAGTCCCTGTTCCGGCTCTGTCCCTACTTCACAACTTGCCGAACGAAAAACACCTCCACCATGGGCAACATCAAAAGGTGTGTCCAGGTATTTGCTGACTCTGGAAAAAATGACCTCCCCATCTATTTGCAGCCCATCTACATGGTATACATTTCCCGGAGCAAACTTCTCTATCAGGAAATTGTCGCGTTCGTCGCCGAGTTCGTGCACTTTTTGCCACAGATCCTCGCTATTGTGTAATTTCTTTATGCCGGCTGCCGAAGCTTCAGAACGTGGTTTTAACAACCATGGAGGATTCACGCTATTTGTAAAATTATTTATGTCGGAGTCATTAAAAAGTGCTGTGAAATGCGGCACGTTAATCCCTTCATCCCTTGCCTTAAAACGCATAGCCAGTTTATCCCGGAAATGACGTGCGGTTGTACTGCCCATACCCGGCATACGGAAGTGCTCCCTCAATGCTGCCACACGTTCTACATCAAAATCATCCAGTGCTACAAAACGATCGAATTGAATAGACCTAAATTTATAGGCGATGCCCTTTCTCACATCAGAATCGTTCCATTTTTCGACATAAAATACATCGTCTATATACTCCCAGGGCCAGTCTTGCTTGTCGAGTTTTTTTAAGGTTAACAGATAAACAGCGTTCCCTTCTTCTTTACAGCTTTTCAGGAAGTCTACCCCTTTAAAATAGGTAGAGATACAGAGGAAATTGAGCGTTGGTCCAGGCATTATTTCTTAATTGACATTTTAATATACTCCAAAATGAGTTGAACACCAAAGCCTGTGCTGCTTTTCATTTTGGCATAGTGGGAATCCCCGAAAGCCACCCCGGCTATATCGAGGTGCATCCAGTGTTTATGTTCATTTGTAAACGCCTGCAGAAATTTGGCAGCCGTAATGGCACCGGCAACAGGCTTTCCGCTGAAATTTCTCAGGTCCGCGATATCAGACTCCAGGTCGGTTTCAAACTCCTCGTAGAGGGGTAATGGCCAGACACGTTCGTTCACCCGGTTGCCGATGTCTGACATTTTAGTTGCCATTTCACTATCGCTAGTGAACATTCCCGCTGCCGAATAAGCCAGAGTGCGCACCACGCTTCCCGTAAGGGTGGCAAGGTCTATAACCTGGTGAGGTTGGAATTTCTGAATAATATAACTCAGGCCATCAGCCAGTACCAGTCGCCCTTCCGCATCGGTATCGATGATCTCAATGGTCTTTTTTGAATAGGAGTTTATTACATCCCCGGGCCTGTAGCTTTTTGAATCAACAGCGTTTTCCGCCGAAGCCACAACCCCAACTATATTTATATTAAGGCCCATCCTGGCTACAAGTTCCACAACTCCAAGGACTACGGCAGCACCACCCATGTCGCTTTTCATATAGTGCAGGTTTTGGGATGGCTTTATGGATAATCCACCGGTATCGAAAGTGATCCCTTTTCCAACAAGGCCGATATCAATCCCGTCACCAGGTCTGGCCATATATTCGGTGACGACCACCACCGGAGGATTTTCACTTCCACGGCCCACTGCAAGAACGGCATCAAAACCTTGTTCTTCAAGTTCCTTTTTCCCGAGCAGCGTACATTTGTATTTATTCAGGCCAGCGGATTCTTTAGCCCACTTACCCAGATATTCAGGTGTTTTTTGATTCGCCGGGGCATCTACCAGGGCTTTGATTCTGTTGATAGTAGCCCCAATAAGAGGTCCTTCATCAAGAGGTCCGGCAATGTCTCCGCTACTCGTGACCTGTATTGTTGTTTCTGATATGGCTTTTTGCTCTGTTTTAAAGCGTCCGATCTGGTAGGTCCCCATTTCAAGGCCTATAATAGCCTTCTGGAGTTCTTCTGCATTCAATACTGTTCCCTGTAATTGCATGGTATCTTTCCAGTACTTTTTGGTATCAAAGCACAACTTCTGGAAGGCCTTACCGATCTTTACGGCATCTTTTTCCTCACCAATTCCCAGGGCGTATATTCTGTTTCCGGCCTTCCCGTAAAAAGTCTGACAGGTAGCATGTTCACCTTCAAAATCGGGTGTAATATTACCGGTGAACTCCTTAAGAAGGTCCAGTTGATTTTTGCGACACGGCAGGATAAGATCTTTGTCGGGATCCAACTGCTCAATAGATATATATTTCATAAGTTATGATTCAAAAAATAACCATTTTAAGGCCAATGGGAATTCCTCTCTCCAGTAGATTTCCGCATGATTACCATCTTCGTTTACAGAGAAATGGAAATCGATGGCATGTCCTTCTACCATTTTTTTTCGGATGATGGCCTCCAGTTTTTGCGCGTTGGGTAAATGTTCCTTACTTTCCTTTCCCCCTGCGTATAAATAGATCTTAGCTTTCTCCAGTGGCTCAAATGATCGGGTGTGGTCAAAGATCATTTTGGATATCCAGAGGCTGGGTGAAAAGATCATCATCTTTCCAAATACGCCCGGGTGGGAGAGGCCGGCATAAAAACTAATTAAGCCGCCCATAGAACTTCCCCCGATACCTGTGTGTTCAAAATCGGGGAGTGTTCTGTAATGTTTATTCACATAAGGAATAAGTTTTTCCAGCATAAACTCAATATAAAACTTGCCCTTCCCCTCACCAAATCTCGGATGGTAATAAGGAAGGTATTCGATGATCCGTTCCTCTTCTCCGTGGTCTATGGCAATAATTATAATATCGCTGTAACCTTCTTCTGCAAGTTTGGCCATGGACTTATCCACGGCCCAGTCGCCAAAAGGGGCTAGGGGATTAAACAGGTTCTGACCGTCCTGAAGGTAGAGAACCGGGTAGCGTTTATCGGTTTTATAATAATCGTATGGTAAAAGTGCGGATATCTTTCTGGTTGCGTTTAACTGGGGAATCTCGTAGGCTTCTTCTACAACTTCAATGATAGGCTGAAAGTCGGTCATCGTCATAAAGTATCTAATAAAAAACGAAAATACGTCAATAAGATTTCAAATATCATCATCTTTTAGGGAATATATCAACAATAAGATGGGGAATATCTGATTCTGTATTAGAGAAGGAAACCAAGCTTAAAATATAGCTGCGGGCATACCATATTCGTGCCCATAATCAAATTCCATCGATGGAGTAAAAATCACCTGACTTTTCCACCATTTTTATCGGGATCATTAATTCGTGCAAATTTAGTAACTTCCAATGCAACTAAAAACAACACCATTTTAAAAAACGAGGCGAATCGGTTTGTCTATTTAATAAAGCCTCCTGTAAAAATGGAGCAAATTAAACTATATACAATAAACAAAAGGAAACAAAATGAAATTGGGAGCTTTTTCAATAAGCCTTAGTGTCAAGGATATTAACGCATCAAAAGAGTTTTATGAAAATCTGGGGTTTAAAGTGTTTGCCGGCGATCTTGAGAAGAATTATCTCATCATGAAAAACGGACAATCACTCATTGGACTATTTCAGGGCATGTTTGAAAATAATATCATGACCTTTAATCCGGGATGGGATACTGAAGCCAATAAACTTGATCGTTTTGAGGACGTAAGGGAAATCCAGAAGGGATTAAAAGAAAAAGGTATTGCTTTGCTAAATGAAGCAGATGAAAGCACCACCGGCCCCGGGAATTTTATGCTGCTTGACCCGGACGGAAATACGATCCTTATTGACCAGCATGTTTGAAAGGTTAAGAGTATTAGCCTTTCTCTTGCTTCAAATATAAACAACTTTTGAACTTACAAAGCAACTAAACAAGTTCAATAAAACAGTTACGTAAAATTAGCCCAATGGACGACATAAGCAGCAGAAAGGATATTGAGTATTTGGTAAACGAGTTTTACGCCAAAGTTCTTAAAGATGATAAAATAGGTTTCTTTTTTAATGAAATTGCCGATATCGACTGGGGGAAGCATTTTCCCATTATGTATGACTTCTGGGAAACTATATTATTTGATACGATGAAGTACAAAGGCAATCCTATGACGAAACACATTGTGCTGAGTAAAAAGGAACCGATGACTTCAGAACACTTTGAAAGGTGGCTAATACTCTGGAATGAAACTGTAAATGAACATTTTATAGGCAAGAGGGCAACCGAGGCAATTAATAGAGCCAAAATGATAGCAGAGCTGATGAAATTCAATATCAGTAGTAGCTAGCAATGATTAGAATTTATAAATTGCATCTATTTGCCCGCGGATGGTTTGACAGGCCGTTTTCCCCTGTGCAGCCAGGTCTTTCCAGCGACACTCAATTACTATTTTTCCTTTATACCCAACTTTGTATAGGGCTGTGAAATAAGGTGTAAAATCATCCCCATGGACTCCGGGAGGAGTACGTCCTTCCTTTTCGGCCAACTCACAATATACTGCATAACCTTTTGTCCCCACAATTGCATCAGGAGATTCCCCCTCTTTTAGCATATGATAAATGTCTATGCAGAGGCGAAAATTTTTATGATCAACGGACTTTACTATAGCCAGCGCCTCCTGTATGGTGTTGATAAAATTGCATTCAGTGCTGTTCAGGTTTTCAAGGGCCAGGACTATATCATATCTGGCCGCTACCTCAGCAACTTTCCTTGCTATATCAATGAATTGCTCTTTCGCTTTTACCCGGCCGAACCCTTCCGGTATGCCCCGTGACCCACCACTTCCCCAGGTAATCAAAGACAGACCGGCTGCCTGTGCACGTCGGAGAACGATTTCAACAAAGTCTAAAACGGCTTTTTCATCCACATCTGGCCCTACTACTTTAAGGTCTCCCGGAATAAAAAGATTACAGGCATATAAGGGGACCTGCAAGTTTTTGATGGTTTGCAGGCGTGCCTGGAATTCCTGATTCGAAACATTCCTGGGGGACAGTATTTTGGGTGTAGACTCCACTAAATACTGAAATCCAGACGCTAAAAGCAGGCTGTCATTTTCAAGATCCTGGACCACGCCTATTTCGGGTGCGACACTATTTATTTGAGCCTGGGATATAAGTCCGGCAATAACCAACAGGCTTAGAATATAAATCTTCTGCATATCTTAAAAATACAATAAAACCGCTAAATGACAGGAATTAGAATTCTTACTCAGCTTTCAGAACATATGGACTACAAGATTTATCTGCACTACCAGTTGAGGGTAAGTTACATCGAAAAAAATAGTATCTTGATAGCCGGCCCATCAAAAACAAGGGGCATTAAATAAAGTCTTTTTATGGAGCTTCTGGAAACGCTTTTTAGTGAGCTAATCAATTTTCTGGGAATAACCAAGGTCCTGGAACTATTAAAAGCAGGTGATTACGAAGCTTTTAAAACCTATGATGGGATAGCTGCGCTCATATACCCTATCATTCCATTGCTGGTCATCCTTGAAGTTATTTTGGCGCTTATTTACAAAAATCCGCATGCCAAGATTTATAAAGTCAACTTCCTTATTTATGTCTTTAATAGATTTGTGGGCAGGTTTATTGCCATTGGTATGGTTGCCTTATGTATAGGGCTTTTTCAACATTTAGCCCCGTTTCAAACCTCTTTTACCTGGTATTGGTTTCTTTACGGATACATCGTCTGGGAGTTTGGGCATTTTCTTTATCACTACTGGGGCCATAAAGTACGTCTGTTCTGGTGTCTTCACTCCACCCACCATGCACCTGAAAATATGAACCTTACCGTTACTTATGCCCACTTTTTTTTAGAGGCCCCATACGCGGATACCATACGCACCACTGTTTGTATTTTATTGGGCGTACAGCCGGAACTCCTCTTTTTAATCATGTTTATAGATGGTACCTACGGGGCCTTTATTCATGTGGGCGAGAATCTAATAAAAGATGGCCGGCTCGGGTTTTTAAACAAGATCATCCTCACGCCTTCTCACCATAGGGTACACCATGCCAGAAACCCGCTTTACATGGATACTAATTTCTGTAATCTCCTGAATATCTGGGACAGGGCTTTTGGCACTTACCAGGATGAAGACATGAAGGTAAAAGTAGAATACGGAATTACCCGAAAAATGGACTCCGGAAATTTCCTTGATGTCTATTTTGGAGAAATAGTGGCTTTGATAAAGGATGTCTATAGGGCCCCTGGATTAAAGAACAAATTATTTTATATAATTATGCCTCCTGGATGGCATCATAATGGCGAGCACCAAACCGCCAAAAGTATCCGTGCTAAGTATCTGATATCACAGGAAGTGAAGGGTTGAGTCTTCCGGACAAAACAGTTGAAACACATTAAGAAAATAAAAAAGCAGAAGGGCTTTATATTTTTTTAAATTTTGTTTAATTATTAACTAATTTAATTAAACATAATCGATAATTTTACCTGTGGAGAATAAATTTTTTCTGCAGTATTAATAATTATCTAACTTTTGATTTATGTTCAACTTATTCAAAAAAAAGTCCGAAAAAGAAATCCTTCAAAATAAATACAAAAAACTGATGGCGGAGGCCCATCGATTATCTCAAACCAACCGGAAACTGGGAGATGCCAAAGTTTATGAAGCGGAGTTGGTGATGAAGCAAATTGAAACACTGGATTGAGGTAATTCTTTTATGGCCCACTCGAAAAACAGTTTACCTTCAAAAATTTGTCCGGTATGCAGAAGGCCGTTTACCTGGAGAAAAAAATGGAAACTGAATTGGGAAGAAGTAAAATATTGCAGTGAAAGATGCATACGCAACAAATAACAGGCTTATTGAAAATCCGGATCTCTTTTAAAAGGATATGGCATGTTACAGCTTAGCGCAAATGAAATAGATAGGGTCATTGAGATGGCCTGGGAAGACCGTACACCTTTTGAGGCGATATATCATCAATTCAAGATAACGGAAGCCGAAGTAATAATGCTCATGAGAAAGGAGCTTAAACCATCCAGTTTTCGGATGTGGAGAAAGCGAGTGCAGGGAAGGAAAACCAAGCACTCCAAACTTAGAGTCTTTGATAAAGGGAGATTTAAATGTAGCCGGCAGAAAAACATTAGCCGTAATAAGATCTCAAAGCGCTGAATTTTACAAATTATATAAAACCTTGCCCCTCTTTATTAAATGCTTAAAAATAATACATCCCGATGATAATTAATGATAGAACTAAAAAACTGAAAGCAGGGAATGATTTTTTCAGAGGATCTTTTACTTTAAAATGCATAGAAATGGCTCCCAACATTAATATTGCCATGCCCGCAGCGCCTGGAACTGCCAGTTGTGGCAGCCAGATGGAAGCAAATATAAGCGTAGCAAAAAGAATTTTTAGGCCTCCGACAAGGTACATCATGGCCTCAGAAAGCCGGTAGGTTTTAAATTCTTCCTTCATGGATTGGGCAGAACCTCCCCGCCATGGTGTAGGCTTATTAAATTTTAGCAACCAGACGTTAAGGATACTTATAAAGATGATTACCTTAATCGCAACCAATAAATAATTAATTTCCATATTTTATGATTTTAAAGGTTATACAGGCTTATCTTCATAATAACGAGATAAGCAGACAGAAACTATTTACACTTTCTATTTGTTATGTTGTGACCTGCTTTTTATGCTACTAAAGATATTAATTTTATTTTCTTCCATTTCCTTTATCCTATTTGGTGCAAAATGCCTGAATTCGCAAAAGATGGTGTTCGAATTTCATCGCTACGGGCTGAAACGCTTTCGCGTCTTAACCGGTATACTTCAACTCTTGGGTTCCCTATGTTTAATCATCGGATTTTGGATTTCACCTTTTACGTTGCTCGGCTCCGGCGGTCTTTCAATATTAATGTTTCTTGGGGTCATGGTACGAATTAAAATAAGAGACGAGCCTTACTACCTTATGCCCGCTATTGTCTATATGTGTCTTAACTCCTTCATTTTAGCCGCTTCTTTGGTTCTCTCGAAATAGGCTCGTCTCTGAGGCAATTAATATCATACACATTCGGCCTACAGTACTGGTAAAAAATTGAATAAAAACTAAAAAAGCAGATGTCCCCACCTGCTTTCCTAAACTAACTCAAACTACATAAATAAGAACGTAGCCCAATTAAAGGCTGTTCAAAAATACGTGGCTTCTCCAACTTTCACGTTAAATTAAATAAAACAATAGGTTACCATTTGCACTATTAAATAAGTCGTCTAAAGCGTAACCGCCTGTTACAAGTTCCTTATCCTCCAGCTTAATATCTGTTCTATGTTTTTAAGCTCTTCTTTTGATAATGACATATCGCCTGCCCTGGCAGTTTCTGCTATTTGCTCAGGGCTACGGGCGCCCACTATGGCAGCAGTCACCCCTTTGTTCCGCAATACCCAGGCCAGTGAAAGTTGAGACAGGGTAATATTCTTTTTATTTGCTATTTCTTTAAGTTGCTCGATTGCCTGAAGATTTACACTCAACTGGGGTTCCATAAAAAAAGGATGCTGGCTGCGCCAATCTGAGTCCGGCAGGCCAGCTGCTCTTTCTTTCGTAAATTTTCCGGTAAGTAATCCGGCCTGCATGGGGCTGTAGGCAATAATCCCAATCTGGTTTGTGCCACAATAAGCCATAATTTCTTCTTCAATTTCACGGCGTAACATACTGTAAGGAGGTTGTAAAGAAGTTATTGGATGTATCGCCTGGGCCCTTTTAAGTTGCTCCAGGCTAAAATTAGACACTCCAACATAACGTACTTTCCCTTCTTTAACCAGTTGTGCCATAGCAGCCCATCCCTCCTCAATTTCTTCATCCGGTTCCGGCCAGTGAATCTGGTATAGATCAATCGTTTCTATATTCAAACGTTTCAGGCTGGCTTCCACTTCCCTTTTTATGCTATCCGGTCTAAGTGATTTACCGATCTCCCGGCTGTCTCCTTCCCAAACCCTACCGCATTTGGTAGCTACTACAACTTCATTCCGTATTCCTTTTATTGCCCTGCCCACTACTTCTTCAGCATGGCCATGACCATAGATCGCAGCGGTGTCCAACCAATTAATACCCAGGTCCAATGCAGCGTGAATCGCCTTAACGGAAGCCATATCATCCTGAGGACCCCAGCCAAATTTCCAATCCCCGCCGCCCATGGCCCAGGTGCCCAATCCTATTGTGGTAAGATGAAGTTCACTGTAACCTAATTTACGTGTTTTCATAATTGTGGTTTTGAAAGGTAATAAAGATACTTAACCCTTTTCATAAATCCATAGGAAGTTCATTGCCCTGTTTTACTATGGCTTTGGTGTATTCTTTTAATCTCGGTTTCATTGCTATTAAGTTGAATAAAAACCACTATTTTTAGCCTGCCAACCTGTGCAACTATATGCGATTACATTCACTTATCTTAATTTTCTTGTGCTTTGGAGCTAACTCACTTTATGCGCAAGTGGTGAATATAGAGTCTGCCAGAATGCAAACCGATTCTGTGAGGTTTGTTTTGAGCAATGATTTTTCTTTTAGGTATAATGATAATGACGGGAACTATATCTTCGAAGTCAGCGATGCTATATATACACAACTAAAATCAAAGGATTTTCGAAAGTTATATTTTTTCCTAGGCAATTTCGGGCTTATCCGGTCCAAAGGCGAGGATTTTTCAAATAACTGGCTTATGCATTTTAGGTTTAATTACCGGCTTACCCGTGTTATAAGACTGGAGACCTTTGTTCAAAGTCAGGGCAATCAATTATTGGATGTAAGCGGCAGACATTTGTTCGGGGCCGGGTTACGCTTTAGGGCCATTGCAACTGAACATATAAGGTTGTATTTAGCGAATTCCTATATGTATGAACAAGAACTAAGCGATGCGCTAAACCAAAAGTTTTATAACCACAGGAATAATACCTATATGTCATTTTCAGTGGTACTGCCAAACAGTAAAATTAATATTACCAACATACTCTATTATCAGCCCCTATATAGAGATATTAGTAATTATAATATCTCGGAACAGTTCAAAATTGAAGTTCCGCTTGGTGAAAAAATAAGTGTGAATAGCTCATTTTATTATTTTTTTGACAGCCAGACTCCGAGTAACAGGTCTCAGTACACCTCAACCATTTATATCGGAATTGGCATTAATATTTGACGGCTCATAGGACTTATTATTTTGCCTTCCTTACCAAAAACAAGTTTTAATTCCTTATAGTTCATAAGCGCTGCGGTTATTATACATTGGATTATTTGAATTATACAATAGTAAGTTTAAGGTCCAATGTTGTATCTTTAATTGGTCATTGACATTTTAAATATTTATAAAATTTAAATTATGGATAATTCTGGAAATACTTTAATAGGACTAATTGCCGGTACAGCTATAGGTGTTGCTTTAGGAGTTCTGTTTGCTCCTGATAAAGGAGAAGTAACAAGAAGAAAATTAGCAGAGGAAGCTGCTGCCGCTAAGGCAAATCTGTCTGAATCTGCCATGGAATTAAAAGACAGGGTCTTAGATTCTATGGCTTATGACCCGGAAACGCTGGAAACCCGAATAGAAGATTTACTTTCTAATGTTAGCTACAAGGCGGAAGATGTAATCGTTGCTTTAGAGAAAAAGTTGGCAGAATTGAAAAACAAGAATAAAAAATTACAGAAAACTTCCTGATGAGTATATTAGAATCCCTTGATCAGACTTCAAATAAAGCTGTAAACCTTGGTGAAGAGTATTTAACCAAGACACAGGAGTATTACGAGCTCAAAGTTTTTCAGCAGCTCGCTGCTACCACCGCTATGTTCTGCAAAGCGGCTATTTTGGGTAGCCTGGGCTTTTTGATAATTATTTTATTGATCGTTGCCGGCACTTTAGCATTGGGCAATATTATTGGAAATATGGTTTATGCCTGCTTGATCAGTGCAGGTATTTTATGTGTGATTGCAGCTATTGCCTTTGCCTTTAGAACCCGAATTGAAAACATGATCATTAGGGGAATGTCTAAACAATTTTTCAATTAAATGAAGGAGTATAAAAATATTGATGAAATAAATCACGACCTGAAACGCCTGAGTCTGGAAAGACAGATAGCCTGGGAAGAACTAAAGGGGCTGAAAGAAGATTTTAAGGAGAGTATTCAACCGTATAATTGGTTCGGGCCTATCATATCTTCAGCGAAAAAATATGGCATTCTTTATTTAATACGTTTGCTGTTTAGAAAGAAAAAATAAGAGTTTTGCTTTTTTTGGATTGCGGGTCTCTTTAAATTGTAGCAGATGTACGGCAATTTTTAAAGGCCTTCTTAATTCCTTAAATACCCGCGAGTCTATTTTTAATTAATACCAAGATCCCTGACTAAAATTCAATGGTTATGAAAAATTTCGTATTTGTAATATTCCTGTCTTTGTTTTTTATGACCTCCTGTGGAGAAAAAAAATCTGATTCCCAAAAGGAAAAGCCGGAACCTGTTGTGCAAAAAAAAGAGGCAAACAACTGGCATGCCTTGTTTAATGGCACCAACCTCTATGGCTGGACGATGAAAATTGCAGGACATCCTTTAGGAGAGAATTTTGGGGATACCTTTCGGGTTTCAGATGGTATTTTAAGTATTCGATATGATGCCTATGGAGATAATTTTGACAATAGGTTCGGAGCTTTATATTTCAATGAGAAATTAGCCAATTACAGATTAAAAGTAGAATATAGGTTTGTAGGAGAAACAGCTCCCGGGGCTCCTGAATGGGGGTTTAGAGATAGTGGTGTTCAATTCCATTCTCAGTCACCGGCCTCTTTAAATGCAGACCAACCATTTCCTGTTTCCCTGGAATACAACCTGCATGGCGGCAATGGGACTGAAGAAAGGCCCGTAGGCGCAATTTGCGCAAATGGTATCTTTGTGGAGATAAACGGGAAACAAAATTCCAGCTATTGCACCCCTCCATCTGTAAAAAGAACTTTTCACGGGGATCAATGGGTGACTTTGGAAATAGATGTAAATAATGGTAAAATAACTCACTTTGTAAATGGGGAAGAAATATTGAGTTATGAAAACCCAACCTATAACCCGGATCATGAGATCGCTAAAACTCTTATCGTAAATGGCGATACATCTGTAAAAGATGGATATATTTCACTGCAATCCAACAGCCATCCTATAGATTTTAGAAAAATAGAGCTTATGAAGTATTGAGCACCCAAAAACCCGTAAAAGCTAAGGAGGTAAATCCAAAATAGTTTTTTGCAATATTCTACAAATGAAGGTATTAGTCTCCCTTAATATTCCAACCATAGGTATAGACATGCTCCGCAAGGCAGGATTGGAAGTCACTGTCTGGACCGGTGAGAACCCCATGAGTAAAGAGCAACTTTTGGAAGCAACGCAAAAACATGATATTCTGCTTTCAACCAGTTCGTATAAAATAGGCAGTGCCTTTTTAGACAGCAATAAGCATTTGAAATTAATTTCACAATTTGCTGCGGGCTATGACAATATCGACCTGAAAAAAGCGACAGTATTGGGTATCCCTGTCGCAAATACTCCCAATGCTATGGTAAATGCAACGGCTGATATCGCTTTTGCACTCTTGCTTGCCGTGTCCAGAAAAATGTTTTTTATGCACAAAAAAATTTGTACTAATGATTGGGGGCCATTTCGCCCACAGGCAAATTTGGGTATGGAACTAAAACATAAAACAGTAGGGATTTATGGCATGGGCCGAATAGGAACAGAGTTTGCAAAACGCTGTGCCGGGGCATATGACATGAAAATACTTTACCACAATCGCCATCGAAATAAGAAAGCCGAAGAGGTTTTGAATGCCACATACGTTTCTTTTGATGAGCTGTTGAAACAAAGTGACGTGCTTTCTGTTCATTGTGCGCTTACATCAGAAACTGAAAATATATTTAATTCTGATGCCTTTCATAAAATGAAGGCCAATTCCATCTTTTTAAATACGGCAAGGGGCCGTATCCATAATGAAACAGATTTAACTAAAGCATTGCAGGAGAAGATCATTTGGGGAGCGGGCCTCGATGTAACAAACCCGGAGCCAATGGAAGCAGACAATCCCTTACTACAAATGGAAAATGTAGCAATTACTCCTCATATAGGATCTGCAACCATAGAAGCTCGTAATGAAATGTCAAGGCTTGCCGCCTTGAATATAATTCAATTCGTACAAGGAGAACCAATCAAAAACAGGGTAGTTTAACCAATTCATTTTCTGGAACACCTTGCTTATAGTGAAAGGAATACTAAAATCTAATTTGTGATTGATAATGAGTCAAAAATCAAAAATTGCGGTAGTAACCGGTGCAGGTTCGGGAATTGGAAGAGCAGTAGCCATTGCCTTAAACAAGGATGGCTGGACTGTAGTACTTGCGGGCAGGCGTAAAAAGCACCTCCTGGAAACAGCCTCTTTCTGCACTGCAACA
>Ga0316195_10000328_pt1 | contig 18247 bp, 15 predicted proteins | sample Phised1_MG_FD_204937 | JGI IMG/M metagenome (GOLD analysis project Ga0316195, IMG submission 204937) | Coastal sediment microbial communities from Maine, United States - Phippsburg sediment 1 | ecosystem: Environmental > Aquatic > Marine > Coastal > Sediment | place: USA: Maine | collected...
ACAAGAACGGCGACGGCCGCATCCAGTACTACAACGACAAGACCAAGAATGCCGACGTCCAGAAGAAGGCCGCTGACGCGGGCTGGAAGGGCAACGAGCTGTCGGTCAACGCCGACATCATCGTGCTTGCGAATCCGGAGATCGCGCTTCTGCCCAACTGGGTCATCGCGCTGGTGGCCGCGGGCGGCCTCGCCGCGGCGCTGTCGACCGCTGCCGGCCTGCTGATGGCGATCTCGGCGGCGGTCTCGCACGACCTGATCAAGGGCGTCTTCAAGCCCGACATCAGCGAGCGCGGCGAACTGCTCGCGGGCAAGCTCTCGATGGCCATTGCGATCGTGGTGGCCGGCTGGCTCGGCCTGAATCCTCCAGGCTTCGCCGCAGGTACCGTGGCGCTCGCCTTCGGAATTGCGGCGAGTTCGCTGTTCCCGGCGATCATGATGGGGATCTTCAGCAAGAAGATGAACAAGGAAGGCGCCATGGCGGGCATGCTGTCCGGCCTCGCGGTGACGCTGTTCTACGTGTTCGCCCACAAGGGGATCTTCTTCATCAAGGGCACCGAGTACCTCGACCTGATCGGAGGGGCGAACAGCTTCTTCGGCATCACGCCAGAGGCCTTCGGGGCGATCGGTGCGCTGGTGAACTTCGGCGTCGCTTTCCTGGTCGACAGGATGACGCCGGAACCGCCGGAGCACATCCAGCACATGGTGGAGTCGGTGCGCATCCCGCGCGGCGCCAAGCTGGTCGACGGCGCCCACGCCTGATCCCGGCCAGCGCCGGAGTTGCGACAATCGGGGCCTTGCCGGCGGTGCCGGCAGGGCCCTTTTCTTTCGGAGCCGCACATGGACATCAGCGTCGCGATCACGTGGCTGCTCTTCCTCGCCCTGTTCCCGATGGCCTTCATCTGGTTGCGGCGCGCGTGGAGGATCCTGTTCAGGCGGGACTTCTCGGAGGTGGCGCTGAAGCGCGGCGAGTCGCCGCCGAACCCCGAGCACTGGGCGCCGTACGAGCTGGTCATCAACCTGCTGGCCGGCAGCGTCGCCGCGTTCCTGATCGTCGGCGTCGCGCTCGGCGCGCTCGAATACGACACGTGGACCGCCATCGGCGGCAGCACGCTGTGGTGCAAGCTGTTCGCCAGCTTCGGGCTGAGCCGGCACGCCCATGCCGCCGCGGCGCGCACGAAGACCTGATCTGGCGGGCCCATGCCCGGCCGGCCGCTTCTGTGATCCGCGGGCTTGCGGGGTGACCCCAACATCGACGAGCATCAGCAGGCCACGGGTCCGGCCGCCCGCGCAGGCGGGCCTTGCGCACCGCGGCCATCGCCGGGCGCCGTCCGCAGGTGCATGGGCGACGCGCGAGGGAGTCTGGTCCGCAATGGGGGAGCCGCCATGAGCAGGAGCCGCGCCGTCGACCGGGATCCGGACCGCCCGCCTTCGCTCGAACTCCTGGCGAAGGCCGAAGGCTGCGGGACCCCATGAGACGCGACATGCGGCTGCTGCGCGCAGTGGCGGCCTCGGTGGCGGGAGCCGCCCTGCTGGTCGCCCTGTGGCTGGGGGCGACTGTCGCGCTCATCGCCGCGGCACTCGACGAAGGGCAGCGGGACGCGGTCGCCGCGATGGTGGCGCCGCATGTGCCGTCCCTGATGCTGACGACGTTCGTGCTGGTCGGCGTCGTCGCCCTGGTGGCCCAGGCGTTCTACCAGCGGTGGGTCGCACCGACCGCGCGACTGCTCGAGCAGGCGCGCACGCTGGCGACCGCGGACGTGGGCCGGGAACTGAAGGTCGACGGCAGCCCGGAAACGCAGGGCCTGGCGCAGGTCATCACCGCGCTCGCGCGCCAGCGCGGCGAGTTGCAGGCCGGCATCGCGAGGCAGGTCGCCGAGGCGAGCCGCGACGTTGCCCGCGAGCGCAACCGGCTGGCCGCACTGATGGGCGAATTGACGCAGGCGGTGGTCGTCTGCAATCTCGATGGGCGCGTCATCCTCTACAACAACCGCGCCCGCCTGCAGTTCCGTGCGTTCTCCTCGCGGCCGACGCTGGCCGACGGCGCCGAGCTGATCGGACTGGGGCGTTCCATCTATACGGTGTTCGACCGCAAGCTGGTCGAGCACGCGCTCGAGAACCTGCATCAGCGCCTGAGCCGGGGCGCGGCCGATCCCTCCGCGCAGTTCGTCACGTCGACCAAGGCGGGCCAGCTGCTGCGCGTGCAGATGGCCCCCGTGCGCGGCGCGGACGCCGATCCCGCGGAAGAGAGGGAAGCGGCCGGACTGACGGGGTTCGTCCTGATGCTCGAGAACATCACGCGCAGCTTCGAGCAGGAATCGAAGCGCGATCGCCTGCTGCACGGACTGACCGAAGGCAGCCGCGGCTCGCTGGCCAACCTGCAGGCAGCCGCCCAGGGACTCGGCGACCCGACGCGCGACGCCGCGGCGCGCGAGCGCCTCCTCGGCACCGTGCGCGACGAAGCCGCAACGGTGAGCCGGCGCATCGAGGCGCTGGCCAATCACTTCGCGCGCGGACTGGCCGCGCGCTGGCCGCTCGAGGAAATGCTCGGCGCGGACCTGGTCGCGGCCGCGCAGAAGCGCATCGAAGCGCGGCTGTCGTCGCCGGTGCGTGCGGATGACGTCGACGCCTCGCTCTGGCTCCACCTGGACAGCTTCACGCTGCTGCAGGGCCTCGTGTACCTGGCCGACCGGCTGCACAACGAGCACGACGTCAAGGACGTCCGGCTGCGCCTGAGCAGAGCCGACGCTGATCATGCGTACCTCGACCTGCTCTGGGTCGGGCGGGCGATGAGCACCGAGACCGTGACGACCTGGGAAATCGACCCGCTGCGGGTTGGAGACGAATCGAGCCCGCTGACGCTGCGCGACATCGTCAGCCGCCACGACGGCGAGTTCTGGTTCGAGCGCGATCGGGTCCGTCACCAGGCGTTCTTCCGCTTCCTGCTGCCGCTGGCGAGCGAGCGCGCCGAACTCGAAACCGCCGCCTTCGTGCGCAGCGACAGCCGGCCGGAGTATTACGACTTCGACCTGTTCCAGATTTCGGAGACCATGCGCGAGCTGGACGATCGGCGCCTGGTCGAGCTCGCCTACACCGTCTTCGACACCGAGACGACCGGCCTCGAACCGTCTGACGGCGACGAGATCATCCAGATCGGCGCCGTCCGCCTGGTCAACGGCAAGCTGCGCCGCTCGGAGTCGTTCGAGCAGCTGGTCGACCCGCGCCGGGACATCCCGGCGGCAACGATCCCGATTCACGGCATCCAGCCTTCGATGGTCGCCGGCCAGCCGACGATCGACGCGGTGCTGCCGGCCTTCCATGCCTATGTGCAGGACACCGTGCTGGTGGCCCATAACGCGGCGTTCGACATGCGCTTCCTGCAGATGAAGGAAGGGGCGCTCGGCCTGCGCTTCGATCAGCCGGTGCTGGACACGCTGCTGCTGTCGGCCGTCGTGCATCCGAACCAGGAATCGCACAAGCTCGAAGCGATCGCGGAGCGGTTCGGGATCTCGGTCATCGGCCGTCACACGGCGCTCGGCGACGCAATCGTGACCGCGGAGGTCTTCCTGAAGTTGATCCCCTTGCTGGCGGAAAAGGGCATCCGGACGCTGGGGCAGGCGCGGGAGGCCTCGCAGAAGACCTACTTCACACGGCTGAAGTACTGAGCTGTCGGCCGGTGCCCTTCGCACCGGGCCCGGGCACGGCGGGCGTCGCGCCGGGTCGCCGCGATCACGATCCCGGACGTGGCGGCGAGGCCTGTTCCGCTTCCGGCGCGCCCTGACCCTTGCGTGCCCGCCAGAGCCGCCGCAGCTCGTCCTCGCCGAGCGGCGCCGCCCGCTTCACGCGCAGGCTGTCGACCCACTCGAGGGCGAAATCGCGGTCGAGCGCGTAGTTGAGCGCGCCCGTGATCGCCATGGCGACGAGCGCGCCGATGCCGGCGAACGCCATGTCCTTCTGCGCATCCCAGACGTCGCCCTGGGTGCCGAGAAACGCGATGCCGAGATCGCCGCCGAACACTTCGGCCGCACCCCACTCGGCGAGCTCGTACAGCACCGAGGTCGACAAGGTGACGCTGAACGGGAAGAAGTAGCCCCAGAACCCTCTCTGATCGGCGACGCGCAGGAGAACTTCGCGGATGGGGTAGGCGAGCAGCAGCCCGTAGAAGAAGTGCACCGCCCGGTCGAAGTGGTTGCGTGCGCCCGGCGGGCTCGCCACGGCGCCGCCGGTGAGTGCGCTCACCCAGTCGGACCAGGGCACCAGCGAATAGGTGTAGTGCGCACCGACCGCGTGCAGCAACAGGAACACGTAGATCGTCGTGTACGAGATCCGGGACAGGGGCAGCGCGCGGTGACTCGCCAGCAGCGCGGCAGCAAAGGCGACGAGCAGCAGGTTCTCCAGCAGCCAGTCGCCGCGGTCGAACGGATCGATCGCCAGCAGCACCCAGACGACAGCGAAGGAGCCTGCGAGCCAACCCAGGTACGTTCGACGGGCGATCATCGCCAGCACATGCTTCCGGTCACTTCGCGGGCGCGGACCGCGAGACCCCTGGCGGAGGCGCTGCGATCAGGTTCCATATGAATCGCCCCACCGGCGGCCGGAAGATGTCGGAGTGCGAACCGCCATCCGTTCCCGGCGCCTCGAAGCGGACCAGCTTCGTCGCGTCCAGGTAGAGGACCTTCATCGATTCGTCATACGTTCCCTCGATCGCGCCGGTCGCATCGACCGAGGTGCAGCTCACGAGCCGGCCGGAGTTGCCGCGGCAGAACGACCTGAAGTAGCGGTAATTGCCGGCCAGATCGGCCCACAGAATGGCTCGCGTGGCCTTGTCGTGCCGGCTCGTGGTCAGCACGATCGACCTGACGCGGTCACAGTCGTTCGGGAAGTAGACGTCTTCGTAGAAGAAGATCAGGCGCTCCTCCTTGAAACGCTGCAACGAGAACGCCGCCTGGAAGCCGAACAGGCGATCGATCGCTCCCGGGGGCCTCGGCGCCGGACTGCCGGCGTCGCGCCGGATCGCCGGTCCGATGCAAAGCGCGGTCGTCGCGGCGCGCGCCCCGAAGCTGTGGGTGATGAATACGGTTGGGAGGCTCGCGCTCATCGGAAGCGCGATCTCGTCGGCGAGCACGCCGACCCATGTCAACCCGAGCGTGTCGGCGAGTTCCGCGATGTTGGCGTACGCAAACGCCTCGAACAGCGGGTCAAGCCAGCGACCCGCCCACGGCCCGACCCACGTGATGCCCACGAACAGCGGTCGAAAGTCGCCCTTCGCCGCCAGGTGCATGCCTCGCGCCAGGGAGTTGAAGTTCCGGATGGCCTCTTCCTGCGGAGTGCGCCAACCCATGATCGCGACGATCAAGTGGCTGTAGTTTCCCGAGGCCGCGTCGTTGCGCAAGGCGTCCTTCAGCAGATCGATCGCCTGCCAGCTGCCGCGGAAGCCGGACCAGCGCGCGGCCGGGTCCTTCATCTCGGGACGCCTGCGCCCATCGCAGAAGTCCGTCAGTTCGGGAAGCGAGGACTGGTACACGCTGTAGAGGGCGCAGTTGCCCTCGCCCATCGGCCTGCCTCGATAGCGAACCACGTGGGAAACGAAAGGGAGCGCGCCGCGATCGGCTGCGGACTCCTCCCGGCGCTGCCCATCGCGCAGCTCGTCCGTCAGCCGGGTCATGGTGTCGCCGGCATGAATGAAGCGTTCGACGACCAGGTCCCCGTCGCGCAGGAGACTGGAACGCTCGCCCAGTTCGATACCGACCACGTAGCCGGGAAAGTCGAGCGCGATCTCGGCCGGGTAGTACACGGCGAAGTGACCCTGCGCAGCAAGCTGGCCGTTCGTCGTGGTCTCGTACTCCGCTTCGGCGTAGTAGCGCGGATGACTGCAGCCGGCCAGGACGGCGGCCAGCGCCATGCCCCCGATGAAGACGGTCCCAGCGCTTGGCATGCGGGACTCCTGAACTCCGCTGCGAAACGGCGGCTTGACGACAGCCGCGGGTTCGTCGGATACGGCCCCGTTCACCGTTCAGCGGCCGTCGGAGCAGGGGGCCACGGGCACCTTCCAGATCTTTCGCCGGTGCCGGCAATTCAACTGAAACCCACTGTTTGATTAAAGCTCCGCCGGTCCGGACTTTGTTGATGCTGGGCACATGCGCTAGGACCTGATGGCCCGCTCGATCCTCCGATCCGGCACCAGCCAGATCATCGCGATAGCCGCATAGATGGCCTGGGACGCCCACTGGTTCACGAACGCCAGCGGGATCGCGATCGCGTACAGCAGCACGGACAGCGTGCCCTTGCGATCCTTCCCGATCGCCCTGGCGAGGACGGAGTCCGTTCCCTCGGTGACGACGAGCGCCCGCGCGAGGATCGAGTAGGCCACGCCCGCCATGAACAGCACGGCGCCGTACAGCGCCGAGGGCACCGGCGCGAAGTGGTTCTCCCCCATCCACCCCGTCACGAACGGAAGCAGCGACAGCCAGAACAGCAGATGCAGGTTCGCCCACAGTACGCCTCCGCTGACCTGGCGCGCCGCGTGCAGCATGTGATGGTGGTTGTTCCAGTAGATGCCGATGTAAAGAAAGCTCAGCACGTAGCTGTAGAACACCGGCAGCAGCGGCCGCATCACTTCGATGTCAGTGCCGTGCGGAACCTTCATCTCGAGCACCATGATGGTGATGATGATGGCGAGCACGCCGTCGCTGAACGCCTCCAGCCTGGCCTTGGGCATCAGCGGCCTCCTCCGCGCTGCAGTCGCCCGAAGGCGAAGCTGCGCCCGTAGCCGAGCTTGATCGCCATGTGGATCCACATCATCGCGTATGGTTCCAGGTAGCGCGCCGCCTGCAGCCCGCCGCAGTCGACGGCATCGAAGCCGATCAGGGTCGCGAGCGCCATGACGCGCGCTCGCGCCTCGGCGTCGTCCCCGCAGACCGGCATGAAGGGGACGCCGCCCGGGTACCGGCTATCGGCCATGTTCTCGGCCCCCGTGGTGTTGAAGGCCTTGACGACGCGCGCGCCGCGCGCCGCCCTGGCGATTTCCTCCGCACCCGAGCGGGTGGTGCCGATGCTCAGTCCCGCCAGTCCGGGTGCCAGCGGATTGGTGGCATCGACGAGGATCCTGCCGTCCCAGTCCTCAACGGACCGAGCGACACTTTCCGCAGCGCCGTAGGGAATCGCGAGGATCACGACATCGGCGGCGGCGATCGCTTCCTGGGTCGTGCCGATCCTCGCAAGCGGGCCTAGTCCGATGACTGCGTCGCGGTACTTCGCCGGATCCGGCACGCCGAGAGCGACGGACTCGCCCTTGGAGACGAGCGCCTTTGCGAGTGCCATGCCGACATGGCCGGCGCCGAGGATGGAAACTGCCATTCTTGCTCCTTGTGTTGTTGCCTGGCCCTGCCTCGCCCCGCCCGAGGCGCGCGCTGACCGCCCGTGCACCGCCTATCGGCCCAGCGTGTCGATCACGAGACGGGCGGTCTCTGCGCCAGAGAAGTTCTGCTGCCCCGTGACCAGGTTGCCGTCGCGCACTGCAAATGATCGCCACAGACCGGCCTGAATGAAGTTCGCACCAAGCGCCTTCAGTTCGTCTTCCACGCGCCAAGGCATCACGTGCCTGTCGCGCGGAAGGAGGCCGTAGCTCCACACCGCGTTGTCGGCGAAGTCCTCCTCGACGTTGGCGAAGCCCGTCACCGTCCTGCCCTTCACCAGAGCTTCGCCACTGGGCAGCCTCGCGTAGCGCAGGATAGCGGTGCCATGGCACAACGCGGCTGCGACCTTGCCGGCCAGGTAGAACTCGACGAACTTGGCGTGCAGGTCGGTCGCGCCCTCGAAGCTGAACATCGGCGCCTGGCCGCCGGCAACGACGATGGCGTCGAAGCGGGCCGTGTCGATGGAGGCGACCCTGGGGGTGTCCTGCACCAGCTTCATCAGTTCCGGCGTGTGGATGAACCCCTGGCTGACCAGGTCCGTCTTGCTGTAGCCGCTGGCGTCATTCGGGTCGCTCATCGCGTCGGCTTCGCACCTGCCGCCGTCCGGGCTGAAGACTTCGACCTCATAGCCGGCCTCGTCGAAGGCCAGGTAGGGATGCGTCAGTTCGCTCCACCAGAAACCGACCGGCCAGCCCGTGGTGGTCGATATCGCGGGGTTGGCGATGACGATGGCGATGCGCCTGGGCGCGCCTCGGCGGGAAACGTTGGGGTCTTTCAGGCTCACGACGCGCTCCGGCTTTCGTTCGCTGGCGACAGTATTGCCATCGGCGAATTTCAGATAAATCCGTCAAAATCCGACTTACTGTTACCACATTAGGCAACTATGGAACTGGCCCAGCTCGCGGCGTTCGTGAAGGTGGTGCAGGCCGGCAGCTTTACGCGGGCGGCGGAGAGCATGGGCACGCAGAAGGCGCACCTGTCACGCGTCATCTCGAACCTGGAGAGGACGCTGGGCGCCCGCCTGCTCGAGCGCACGACCCGGTCGCTGTCCCTCACCGAGATCGGACGCGAGATCTTCGAGCGCGCCGTCGGCATCCTGGGCGCAGTCGATGATGCCGAGCGGGTGGCCCACAGGATGCACGCCGAGCCGCGCGGAACCTTGCGGCTGACCTGCGGCGTCGAGTTCGGCATGATCGCGGTCAGCCGCTGGATCGCCGAGTACCTCGAGCGCTATCCGCAGGTCAGCGTCGAAGGTGACTTCACCGGCCGCGTTGTCGACATCGTGCACGAGGGATTCGATCTGGCGATCCGCGTCGGCGCGCTCGCCGATTCGAGCCTCGCGGCGCGCAGGCTCGGCGAGCTCGAGTACGGCCTCTTCGCCTCACCGGCCTATCTGGCCCGGCGCGGCATGCCACGCTCGCCGGAAGCACTGGCCGGACACGAGCTGCTGCGCTTCAGCGGCGGCAGCCACCGCCAGGGCTGGCGCCTGACGAAAGGGAACCTGGAGCACCGCGTGGAGGCAGCGGCAAAGCTGCACGTGAACAACAGTTTCGCGGTGCGAGACGCGGCGATCCACGGACTGGGCATCGCGCAGCTGCCGCTGGCGGTCGCCCGCGATGCGCTGCTGGCGGGAACACTGACGCCCGTGCTGCCCGCCTGGCGGCCTCCGACGGTGCCGGTGCACGCCGTGTTCCCCGGAACGCGCTACCTGACCCCCAAGGTGAGGGCCTTCATCGATCACGCGGTCGAAGGGTTCGACGCGCTCAGGGAAGGCCGCCGGGCTCCAGCCGGCGCCTAGGCCGCGCGCTCGCCTCAATCCTTCCGATCCTGTCCGTGGAGACGATGGGCCAATCTGAGTCTGCCTCGGTGTCGACCGGTCCGCGTGCATGCCCGCGCTGCTGCGACTCAGGACCGCGCACGCAGGATCGGGGAGGCGCGGCCGAGTCCACGCCTATGCCACAGAGGGCGTTCGGGAAAGAGGCGCGGCAGGCCGTCGGCCTCGCGCAGATCGTCGCGCCGGATTCCGAGTCGTTGCGCGCCTTCGTGCGCGAGAACAACGTGCCCCAGGAGCGGGGGACGGACCACTGTCTCGCAATCCAGCCGATCCAGACGCTCACGCCGACCTGACGACCCTGCAGTTGATGCGCGGCGAAGCCTGCCGCCGGCAGCGGCTTCTCCCAATCAGGCCGCCAGCCGGCCGGCCGCTTCGTCGATTTCCGCCATCAGCTCGCGATAGTCCGATGCGACCGGAAACTGCGGGAACTGCGCGGCGATCGCCGGCGGCGGGTGGATGAAGAAGCCGGCGTCTGCGGCGCCCAGCATCGCGGTGTCGTTGAACGAGTCACCGGCCGCAAGCACCTGGTAGTTCAGGCTCTTGAGCGCATTTACCGCGGCGCGCTTGGGGTCTCGCTGGCGCAGCCGGTAGTCGCTGACGAATCCATCGGCGTCAATCTCGAGGCGGTGACAGAACAGTGTCGGCCGGCCGAGCTGGCGCATCAGCGGATCAGCGAACTCGTAGAACGTGTCGGACAGAATCACGACCTGGTAGCGCGCGCGCAGGGCGTCGAGGAACTCGCGCGCGCCGGGCAGCGGCGCCATCGCAGAGATCACCGCCTGGATGTTGGAGAGCCTGAGCCCGTGTTGTCGCAGCAGGGCGATGCGCCAGCGCATCAGCTTGTCGTAGTCGGGCTCGTCGCGTGTAGTGCGGCGGAATTCGGCGATGCCGGTATTCTCGGCGAAGGCAATCCAGATCTCCGGGACGAGGACACCTTCGAGATCGAGACAGACGATTTGCATGATGGAATCGGCGCACCGCTGGACCGGCGCGCAGGGATCAGGACTTCGGCGAGCATAGAGTACGCGGGGCGACTCGGTCCGACTCACAGTCCAGGGGAGCCGGCGCGCCAACGCCCGGTCCCGGCCGACCGCGGCCGGCCCCTGCGCGCATTCAGCGGCAGTTGACCGGCAGCCAGTTCTTCGGGAGGTCGGTCTTGTTGGCCGCCATCACGGTCATCTTTTCGGGCGCTGCCGCAAAGCCGCACACCCAGGCCACGGGCACGATGGGAGCATCCTCGACTACCGCAGGGCGCAGACTCAAGGTCATGCCACGGAGCGCGCCATTGGCCTGGTTGCCGAACACCACGTGGATGGCTCCCGCTTCGACCGTCAGCGACTTGACGTAGTTGCTGACCACCTTGTCGGCCGCGGGCAAGCCTGCCTCGGCGTTGTCGTCGGGGAACTTCCTGGCGGTTGCCCAGGCGGCGGCGATGGGCCCTTTGGCGATGTCGGTCAACCGCATTGCCTCGACGACTTGTTCGCGGATGTATTTATCGCGATACAGCGGAACTGCCATCAGTGCCAGGATGGCGATGATCGCCACCACCACCATCAGCTCGATCAGGGTGAAACCACGCGCTGACGGCGTCGCGCTTGTGTGAGGCTTGTTCATGTGAGCCGCTGGCCGGGAGTTACGCACGCGGACATTCTGCGTTATCTGCAGCCCCGAAGTTCGATTTGAAGGCAACACGCGCGGGTCGCGCCGGAATTTCCGGAAGCCGCACACCGCGAGGCGCGCTATCCCAGCTAGAAACCCCTGCGCACACTTCGCGCACCAGGTCCCGCTGGAATCGCCGCCAACGCGGCGTGCTCCAGCCTCGTGCCGTGCCGGGGCGGCGGGCAGCACCCCCGCAACAGCGCGCGACGCCATGGGCCACCGCACGCAACTCTGGACATCCAGCGCGTCGATCATCGTTCGGTTTCCCTTTCGGCCCGCAGGGCTTCAACGCACCGACCTGCGGGACGCGAGCCGATGGCCGTAGACTATCTGCGCAATGAAAAGTGGATTGAAGCAACGGTTGGGTTGCATGAGGAACCTTGCCGCGATTTCCGCAGCCACCGTCCTGGGCCTGTTGTCTCCGATGGCCAGCGCAATCGAAGAGCCAAAGTACACCGTGGTGCGCGAGTACGACGGTTTCGAGATCCGCGAGTACGCACCGTACCTCGTTGCTGAAGTCGTTGTCCCTGGACCCGCCGAGGAGGCCGGCAACCAGGGCTTCCGCATCCTGGCGGCCTATATCTTTGGAGGCAACAAGGGCGAACGGAAGATTTCGATGACCGCGCCGGTTGCGCAGGCGCCTGCGCCCGTCAAGATGGAGATGACCGCGCCAGTGACCCAGGCTTCCGTCAACGACGGGTACGTCGTGCAGTTCACGATGCCCGGCGAGTACACGCTCGAGACGCTGCCCGAGCCACTGGACCCGCGGGTCAAGCTCAAGGAAGTTTCGGGCGGCCGTTTCGCCGTCATCCGATACTCGGGCACCTGGTCCGAGCAAAACTACAAGCAGCACCTGGAGAAGCTGGAGCGCGGCGTCGAGGCAGCCGGGCTGCGTACGACCGGCAGCCCGGTCTACTCCCGATACAACGCCCCGTTCGTGCCCTGGTTCATGCGACGCAACGAAATATGGCTCAAGCTCGATGGCGGCCTTCGCCGATGAGCTGCTGCGCCGACGGATCCTAGCCGGGCTGCGCGACCACCGCCCCGGCCGTGGGCACCGGGGCCGCTTGGCCCGCGACCGTTACCCACCGACCTGCCCGCCGCTGTTCGACCCAAGGCTGTCCGGGATCGATGCGCAACAGGTGCAGCCAGCCGTGGTCGACGAGGTCGCGCACCACGGCGTGCCTCGCGACGACGGCGTCGACGGCCTCACGCGGCGCTTCGATGAACACCGACAGGCGCAGCGGCGTGTGGCGCAGGACCTGCCCGTCGTGCAATGACTGCAGCGGCAGGCCGATGCGCAGATCGCCGCCGTTGCCCTCGAAGACACCGATGCGCCCGCCAACGACGTTGTGCAGCACCTTGTTGCCGCTGCCGTAGCGACGGTTGTCGACGGTCGAGGCGTGGTACTGCAGGTTGATCCAGTTCGTCACCACCATCGGTGCGGTCATGATGAGTTCCAGCACGGCGAGATCCTCGTCCTGGCGGTAGTCGTAGTCGTGAAGGAAGCTGCGCCCGCCGAGGTCCAGACCTTGGGTGCGCCGGCGTGGCGCGACGATGAACGCCGCGCAGTCCGCCAGGGCCCACTCGGGGCGCACCTGCGCCCAGTCGTTGGCACGCTCGCGCACGGCCTTTGCCAACGCCTCGGCGTCGGCGGCCAGCCGGACGAGTCCTAGCCGGCTTGCGCGTTCGGCGCGTGCCCGGCGGCCTGCCTCGGTCAGTGCCCTGCGAAGGCGCGCCAGCTCGCCGGCCCGAGCGGGCGGCACGCGGTCCGTGTCGAAGAGCACGACATCGTCGGTCGTCGTGTTGTGCAGGCCGGGAACGAAGTGCGTGCCGGGCGGGATGGCGACGCCCAACGCGTCCAGGGCTGCGCGCACCGCAGGGGTGTTCAGCATGTCGGCGAGCGCACGGGCGTTGACTTCGCCGGTCTGGCCGCCGCACGCGCCGCAGTCCAGGCCCGCAGCGTGCGGGTTGTTGGCGCTCTGGCTGCCATGCCCGGCCAGCAGCACCAGGGGCGCGAATCCCGTCAGCCGGTCGGGCAGACCCATCGCATGGAGGATGCCTTTGGCCATCGCCGCGGCCGCGACAGGGTCGGCGTCGACCTGCGGCAGGCGTGGACGCGCGCCGCGCGATTCGTCAGGCAGGCCGAATTCTTCCCAGCGCTCGGCGTTCGCGGTCCTGGGCAGGCTTTCAGCGAGCAGCTTGGCGCCATAGGCCAGCCCGCAGGCCTCGACGAAGCTGAAGCCCGAGGCGGCGCTGTTGCGCAGGTCAGCCCAGCGCTGCCGCCACTGCAGCGCACTGCGGCGTTGCCGCGCGAGCACCGCACCGAGCGGCGCTCCCTCGATGGGGACTTCGGTGACCGTCACCTTCGGCGCGAGCAAGCCCGGCAGCTGCGGGCGCGTGAGCGAACTGCCCGTCGGTGTGTAGGCGATCGGCAGGCCGAAGAAGCCGGCAAAGCCGCGCGTGTGCATGCCGGGGTCGGCGGCCTCGAGTGCGCGGCGAAACACCTCGGAGCGCACGTCGATGCAGAACACCGCCTGCACAGCCGGCCTGTTGACGAGCGCGGATGTGGACGCGGCAGCCAGCGCCCCGGCGAGCGGCAACTGGTAGGCCGCCTCCAGCGCCTCCTGCAACGCCCAGTCCATGCGCTGCTCCTGCGCCACCAGCGCGATGCTCGCATCGGCCGCGCTCCAGGTGGCGATCCACTCAGGCGTCGCCGCATGCGCGGCCCCATCCAGCAACGATTCCCACGACGCACGCACCGCGAGCAGCTCGATGATCGCGTCGTTGTCGGTTCCGGAGAGGCGCGCCTGCCAGCGTTCGTAGGCGCACCACGCCGCCCATCCGTTGATGCTCAGCAGCAGCGCTGAAAGATAGGCGGACCGAGCGGCCGGCGCGATGCCGAGCGCGGCCACCGACAGGCCGATCGCTGCGAGGGGGTCGCCGGGCAGAGCCGCAATACGCTCCAGCGCTGCACGTCGACCGCCCGGCCAGGCCAGGCCGCGGTCGGCAGCGATCTGCCGCTTCCATGTGCCGTACAGGCCGGCGCTGCGGTCGAGGTGCCAGCGTGCCTGACTGGAGTCGAAGAACGCGGCGCAGTGCTGGCTGATCTGGTGCGTGACCACATCGGCCCAGCTTGCTGCCACCGCGGGCGACGCGGTGTCGCAAAGGTCGGTGACCAGCGGCAGGCGCGGCAGCGGCGGCGCGTCATCCGACTCAAGGGCGTCGATCAGGTCCTGCGCCGAGGGCCATTGGCCGCGGCGGCGTGCCGCCTCTTCCAGATGGCAGCGCTGCAGCCGGCCGGCACGCCACTGCTCGCGAAACCACTCGCGTGGCATCGTCAGCGTAGTGCCAGCGAGCACGCGCAGATGTGCCGCGGCTTCGCGGGCGGGCTGCTTCACCCAGCCCCAATACGGGTTGACGGCGATGAACTGGTCCAACGGCCAGGTCGGGGCGATGCGCTCGCAGGCCTGCTCGATCGCTTCGGCCAGTTGGTGCGCGTCGTGAAGCGCAGCATCGACGGGGGCATTCATGCGGCTCTCCGGAAGTTTGCGGGGTTGCTTTGAGGGGCGGCGCTACGCCCGCGCACAAGGACCTGCGACCCGGCGGGTGCCGTGCGCGGTTGCGGGGGCGGCCACAGGCGGAACATCGTGTGGCTGAAGCGCTCGTCGAGGAACAGGCCGCCGTAGACCCATGGATACAGGCGCGCCGCGAGCGCTCCGTTCGGGCGCGCCGTGACGGTGTACTGCAGCGCGAACAGCGCCGCGAAGGCGACCGCGACGACGATCCACCACGGCGCCGCCGGCATTGCGTCAGCGGGAGCGACCCAGCCGCGCAGAAGAGTGTGGAGAGCGAAGTAGATGCACGCCAGCGCGAACGCTGTGGCCACCGCCCGTGCGCCGGCTCCCGTCGTCGTGCCGCGCAGCGACCCCTGCACCATCGGCGTCAGCGCCAGCCCAACGATGCCGCCCATCACCCACAGCGCAGGCTGCGCGCCCGGACGCAGTCCGAACGCGAGGGCGGCGATTCCCGTCATCAGAAGCGAACCCGCCGCAGCGGCGAGCAGGCTCGCCGGGGTCGGCGGCGGCGCAGCCGGTGCGAGCTGCTGCACCAGGGCATGGCGCACCACGCCGCCGGCGGCGAGGAAGGCGTGTGCCTTGTACAGCGAGTGCGCGACCAGGTGCAGCAGTGCCATCTCCCACAGGCCCAGCCCGCACTGCATCAGCATGAAGCCCATCTGCGCGCAGGTGGACCAGGCGAGGGTGACCTTGATGCTGATGCGCGTCATCATCACCAGCGCAGCCACCGCGGCCGTCAACGCGCCGGCCACCACCAGCAGTCCGGCGGCCAGCGGCACCTCAGCCACCAGTGGCGCGAGCCGGATGAGCACGAAGCCGCCGAGGTTGACCACTCCCGCGTGCAGCAGCGCCGACACCGGCGTGGGCGCCTCCATCACCTGGATCAGCCAGCCGTGGAACGGCAGTTGTGCGCACTTGAGCAGCACGGCCGCGGCGACAAGCACTACTGCGGCCTGGGCCAGTGCCGGCAGCGTATCGAGCGCTCCCGCCCGCGCGACCACGGCATCGATGTGCAGCGTGCCGAACTCCAGCGCCAGCAGCGCACACGCGGCGAGCATCGCTGCGTCGGCCACGCGCCCAAGCACGAACTTCTTGTGCGCGGCCGCGAGCGCCGCAGGCCGGTCGGCGAAGAACGTCAGCAACCGGTGCAGCGCCAGGCTGGTGGCGCTCCAGGCCAGCGCGAGCACGAGCAGGTGGTTGCTCGTCACGACGAGCAGCACCGCGGCCAGCGTCACGAGCAGCCACCGCACATAGCCGGTCTCGCCGCGTTCGCCAGTCAGGTATGGCTGCGAATAGCGCACGATGACCCAGCCGATGAACGCGACCAGCAAGGCGACGACGACGCCGACCGCGTCAATGCGCACGCCAAGGGCCTGTCCGCGGCCGGCCACAACGAGCGCGGCGAGCGCGGCGACGGCAAGCAGCAGGACGAGCGTCAACGCGCGGCGCGCCGTTCGCCATGCCGCCGCGGCATCAGCTCTGGAGGCGCTCAGGGCGCCGAGCGCGCTGGCGAGCGCCGGCGCGACCGCCAGCGCAGCCTGCCACACCGGGACCGGCGGCAGTTCGTTCGGGGAAATCGACATGGGCGGCCTTCATGGCGTGGGCGCGAAGCCGCCACTCTGGCCGTGGCCTGTCCATCTGTAAAATTCATTATTTGCTATTTGTAGTTAACTAAAAGAGAACAACGGGAGCCTGATGGCACGCCTGAACTACCATCACCTGCACTACTTCTGGGCCGTCGCCAAGGAGGGCAACCTCACGCGCGCCGCAGCGCGGCTGCACGTGTCGCAGTCGGCGCTGTCGACGCAGATTCGACAGCTCGAGGAACAGCTCGGCCATCCCCTGTTCAACCGCCGGGGCCGCTCGTTGCACCTGACCGAAGCCGGGCGGCTGGCGCTGACCTACTCCGACTCGATCTTCGCCTCAGGCAACGAACTGCTCGCGCTGCTGCGCGAGGGCCGGCGCGCGCAGCGCCAGGTGCTGCGCATCGGCGCCGTGGCGACGCTGTCGCGCAATTTCCAGGAGAACTTTCTCGCCCCGCTGCTCAAGCGCGAGGACATCGAGTTGCTGCTGCAGTCCGGCGGCTTGTCCGACCTGCTGACCCGGCTGCGCGTCCATACGCTGGACCTGGTCCTGTCGAACCGGCGCGTGCATGGCAGCGCCGACGAGGCCTGGCGCTGCCGGCGCATTGCGCGCCAGCCGGTGAGCCTGGTCGGCCGCCCGCGGTCGAAGCGCAAGGCGTTCCGCTTTCCCGACGACCTCGCGCACGTGCCGCTACTGCTGCCCGGACGCGACAGCGACATTCGCGGCGCGTTCGACCTGCTGTGCGAGCAACTGGGCGTCCGCTACCAGCTGCGCGCCGAGGTCGACGACATGGCGCTGCTGCGCCTGCTCGCGCGCGACGCGGGGGGCGTGGCACTGGTACCGAGTGTCGTCGTGCAGGATGAACTGCGCGGCGGCAGCCTCGTCGAGTACACCGTGGTGCCCGACCTGTACGAGAACTTCTACGCCATCACGGTGCCGCGCCACTTTGCGCCGCCGCCGCTGCGCGAACTTCTGCAGCGACCCGAGGCCGAAGTACTGCGCGCGTCGCGCTGAATGTTCGGAGCCAGATCAGCTCCGTAACGTGATCGACTGGTTGCTCTGACGCGCTTGTCGACTCACCGACTCAGTGAAGCTCGTGACGCGGCGATCCGCGTGGATTCCGGCGGACCCGAGCACCGCATCGCTGAAGTCGACGAAGCCAGAGGCATCGGTTGGCGGCCGTGCCAAGCCTGACCCTCGGCGCTTCCGCAACGCGGCGCACTCACGGGACGCTCGCTCAGCAGGGAGACGCCATAAGTCGCCTCCGCTCCGCCGGCCACCGACTTCCTGCCATGTGGCGCCTCATCTTGCGCGCCCCGTGCCGGGGCTTGTCGAAGTCCTGCCTATCCAGCCGGGATTTCCTTCAGCATTGTCGCCGGCACCCTCGACGGCTATTCCATGCTCCGGCGCACCTCGACCAGGACCTTGTCGAATGAATCGACGCGGATCAGACCGACCCGCGGGAACTCCATGTCGATAATCACGTAAACGGAGCCGGCGAGCGCGAACGCGAAGGTCGCGGAGTGCAGCCAGCGGCGCGACTCGGGCCAGGCCATCGCGCTGCCTGCGAGTAGCGCGGCGCACAGCGCGAACACGAACAGGAGTCCGAACACCACATCAGGTGGATGGGCCTGCGCGGCCATCGTTCGTTTCGTGGTGATGTCGAACATCTCGTTCAGCGCGGGAAGCAGGAGCATCCGCGCGGACTGCGAGTCGGCAGACTCCGCTACGGCCCGCACCCAGATTTCCTGCTGGATGCGATTGGAGGACGCGAGATGCTCGCGCGCGGCCTCGAGGTCCGGCAGCGCCCGGTACACGGCGAGCCGCGCATCCAGGTAGCGGCGAAACAGATTGCGCATTTCGCCCTGCGCTGCGGCGGGCAGCAGATCTATGCGCAGGTACGCCGTACCGACAGCGTTGGCCTCATCGACGATCAGGTTGCGCCTGTCGTCGAACCGGGCCGCCGCTCCCGAGAATGTGAACGCGATAAGCAGGCCAAGCAGCGCAAACACGGCGCCTTCGACGACCCCGCCTCCCGCCCCATCTACTTCCTGCTTCAGGCGACGTAGTCCGATTCGGCGCCCGAATTCAAGGAACAGCAGCACTCCCGCGAACAGGCCGGCGGCCGTCAGTACTGCGGTCAGCGTAAAGTGCATGGGTAGGTCGGGTTTGGTTGCG
>Ga0316195_10000329_pt1 | contig 18214 bp, 13 predicted proteins | sample Phised1_MG_FD_204937 | JGI IMG/M metagenome (GOLD analysis project Ga0316195, IMG submission 204937) | Coastal sediment microbial communities from Maine, United States - Phippsburg sediment 1 | ecosystem: Environmental > Aquatic > Marine > Coastal > Sediment | place: USA: Maine | collected...
ACCGTGCGCACACCCATGGCAGCTCGCACTGGCACCACGGCCTTCATGGCCGGATGGTAGTAAGGCGCAAACAGGAAAGTGAACCCGGTCTCTTCCAGGCAGTCCCCTGCCCGGTTTTCATCAAGGGGCAGGGTCAGTCCCAGGCCTTCCAGCACATCGGCGCTGCCGCAGAGACTGGAGACCGAGCGGTTGCCATGCTTGACCACCCGGGCGCCCGCGGCGGCGGCCAACAAGCCGGCACCGGTAGAAAGGTTCAGACTGCCAGAACCGTCACCGCCGGTTCCCACTGTGTCCACACAGGGTCCGGCGTTTTTGATGTTGGGTTTGACGGCTAGTTCGCGCATCGCCATGGCGAAGCCGCGAACCTCTTCAGGGGTCTCCCCCTTGGCCCGAAGCGCTGCCAGCAAAGCACCCGCCTGGGCGGGTTCCATCTGGCCACCGGCAAGCTCCCGCATCAAGCCATGGGCCTGCTCTTCAGACAGGTCCTTTCCCTGTAACAGGTCTTCAAGAAGGTTTTTCATTGGCCCGGTTGCTCCACCGACATCTCAAGAAAATTCTTCATCAGGACCAGCCCATCCGGTGTCAGCACGCTCTCCGGATGAAACTGCACACCCTCCACTTTCAGGTCACGGTGACGCACGCCCATGATCTCGCCCTCGTCCGTCCTGGCGGTCACCACCAGTTCATCCGGCATGCTCACGCTTTCCGCAGCAAGAGAATGGTAACGACCCACTTCCATGGGATCGGGCAGGCCCTTGAAAACGCCCTGGCCATCGTGGCCCACCATGGAGGTCTTGCCATGCATCAACTGGGCAGCAGAAATAATCTTGCCACCAAATACGCTGACAATGGACTGGTGACCCAGGCAAACGCCCAGCACCGGAATGTGTCCCGCGAAGGCGCGGATCATGTCACAAGACACGCCAGCGCCTTCCGGCCGACCTGGCCCTGGAGAGATCACCAGGTGCGTGGGCTCAAGAGCCCTGGCCTCATCCAGGGTGATTTCGTCATTGCGGTACACCAGCGTTTCCGCCCCCAGTCCTCGAAACGCCTGGACCAGGTTATAGGTGAACGAATCATAGTTATCGATCAACAAGAGCCGTTGGCTCATAAGCCCTCCTGCGCCATGGCCAACGCGCGTCGCAAAATGCGGCTCTTGGCCAGGACTTCTTCATACTCTGCCTGGGGCTGGCTGTCGGCTACGATGCCTGCCCCGGCCTGGAAACAATACTTACCGCCCTGGAAGACGATAGTGCGAATTGCGATGGCCTGGTCCATGTCGCCGCCATTTCCGAAGTAGCCAATGGTGCCGGCATACAGGCCACGGCCAACCGTTTCATATTGGTCGATGAGCTGCATGGCGCGCACCTTGGGCGCCCCCACCAGGGTTCCGGCAGGAAAGGCCGCCGCGAACAGGTCCATGGCATCCTTGCCCTCGTCCAGGGTTCCACTGACCCCGCTGACGATATGCATGACATGGCTGTAGCGCTCAATGGCCCGGTAGGGATCCACATGCACCGTACCGGTACGGGCAACCCTGCCCAGGTCATTTCGAGCCAGGTCTACCAGCATGACATGTTCGGCGCCTTCCTTGGGATCCGCCAACAGGTCCTGTTCATGCAGCCGATCGGACTTGCTGTCGTGACCCCTTGGGCGGGTGCCTGCAATAGGACGCAAGGATGCGGTGCGGCCGTGCAGCTTGACCAGGGCCTCCGGCGAGGATCCGGCAACGGTGACATCATCCAGTTCGCAAAAATACATATAGGGAGACGGGTTCAACAATCGCAGCGCCCGGTACACATCAAACGGCGGCAAATCTGTCGCGCCATGAAATGCCACCGACAGCACCAGCTGATAGACGTCGCCGTCGTGAATATTCCCCTGGGCCTGCAGCACCGCCTGCTTGAACTGCTCGGGAGACATGCTGGCCTGGGCCGGTTCGTAACTACCCCCGACCTTGCCCGCCGGGATTGCCCCGCGCAGCGCCTGGACAATCTTGCCCTTCAGGACCGCACGCTGCTCCTCGCTGCCTTCATGCAGCAATGCCATCTTCCGGGTCAGGTGATCGAACACCAGCACTGAACGTGGCGCCACATAGATGGCATCAGGCGTTTCAAGCCACCCGGACTTTGCCGGATCAAGACGCTCAAAGTAACGCACCACGTCATAGCCGGCCGCTCCGACCAATCCACCCTTGAAGGGCAACTCGTCGCCCGCGGGCTTCAGCTGCGGAGCCATCTCCAGGGCCTTGCGAAAACCGTCCAGCAGTTCCTGCTTGTTCCGGGGTTTTCCGTGAGACTCGCCGTTGATGCTCAGACCAGACTCATCCAGCCGCAGCTTGACCGCCTCTCCCAGTCCAATGAAAGAGTAACGAGCCAGGTGCTCACCGCGCTCCACACTCTCCAGCAGGAAGCGGGGTTCGAAGTCACGCAGCTTCAGATAGGCCGATACCGGCGTATCCAGGTCAGCGATTATGTCGAAAATCTTTTGCATCTTGCTCCTCGATTCGATCCTTTGCCCCGGGGAGCAGGCATAAAAAAACCCACCCCCGGTTGCGGAGATGGGTCGTTGCGTTTCGTTTCGTCACGTCAGCCCGATACCATCTCCGTGGTACGGCGCCACCACCACTGGGAAACCTGCTGCTGGCTGTTGCGTGAATTAATCATGGCTTGAGTATGTCTGGGCACCTGTAGCAGGTCAACCCCGATCACCCAGTCTAGATGCCGTAGATCATCGGCAGGACAATACTGAAGCCCAGCCACATGATGAGGGTCAGCGGCAGGCCGACCCGTACGAAGTCCGAGAAACGATAGCCGCCGGCACTGAGAATAAGCAGGTTGGTCTGGTAACCAATCGGGGTGGCGTAACTCATATTCGCCCCAAACAGCACTGCCAGCACGAACGGTTCGGTGGGCACACCCAGTTGCTGGGCGATGCTGATCGCGATGGGCGTTCCGATGACCGCCGCAGCGTTATTGGAGACCACGTTGGTCATGACCGCCATAACCAGCATCAACATGCTGAGAATCACTGGTACGGACAGGCCGGAGGCGCCGGCCACGAACAACTGCGCAAGGTACTCCGCGGCGCCGGTACGCAACATGGCAAGACCCAGGGCCAGGCTGGTAACGATGATCAATATCACCGGCGCACTCAAGGAACCCAGGGCATCACGCCAATTCAGGCAGCGGGTGGCGAGCATCATGCCAACACCCCCCAGGGCCGCAACTGATATCGGCAGCAGGTTAAGGGCCGCGAAGGCGATCACGATCGCCATGATGGCAATTGCCCGGGATGCCCGGTGAGTATGAGGAAGATCCATGGTTCCATCGAGAACCAGCATCTGGCCGCTGTTCTTCAAATCCCGGATGTGTTCCCTGAATCCCTGCACCAGGATTACGTCACCGGCTCTCAAGGGCGATTCTGACAAGTCCCCGGTACGCTCACCCGAACTGGAGCGAGCCCTGTGCACCGCCAGGGGCGTGAGCTTGTAACGGGAGGTGAAGCGCACTTCCTTCAATGTGCGCTGGTGCAACATGGAACCCCGCGTCACCACCACCTCAGCCATTTGCTGGGCGTCCGCATCCAGGGGAAGACCCTCAGCAGAGGGAGTCGCTGTGTTCTCTGTGTCGTAGACGTTATGCAGGGCAACTCCCAGGGCGTGCTCGAATTCCTTGAGTCTCTCCCGGGTATCCCGGACCAGCAGGCGGTCACCTTCCTGCAGTCGCACTGACGGCAACTTGGCAAGGAACAGTCCCTCGCCTCGCTGGATGCGTTCAATCCGCATACGGTTATTGGTACGTCGCCGAATTTCCGCCAGGGTCTTGCCGTTGGCGAAACTCTCCTCCGTCACGTGAAGATAAGCGTCGAACACCCGTGGCGAGGTGTCTCCCATGGGCGGCTTGCGCTCGGGCAGGATCATCGGCGCCACGACCCAGAGATAGAAAATACCCACGCTGCCAACCGCCAGCACCGGCAAGGTGAAATCAAACAGTCCGATGGGGCGCTGACCCAGGTCCGCGGCAATGCTCACCACCAACAGGTTGGTGGAGGTACCGATAGTGGTCCCCATTCCCCCGATCAGGGTGGCCAGGCCCATGGGCATCAGCATGCCGGACACCGGCACGCCGGTGCGCATGGCGACACCCACCAACATAGGCATCAACATGACCACGATCGGGGTGTTGTTCAAAAATGCGCTAAGCACGGCTGAGACCAGCAGGGTGGCCAACAAGGCCGCCTTTGGATACTTCACCCAGGCAAGAGCCATCTTCACCGCCAGGGGCTGCAGCGCGCCGGTGGTCTCCAGGCCCTTGCCAACTATCATCAAGGCGGCAATGGTGATCAGCGCCTCGTGGCCAAAGCCGGCGAAGAAATCAGTCGCCTTCAAGCCAATACCGTCGTGCTCGTAGGGGAATAGCTGGAAGATCACCACCAGGGTGATCAGGATGAGCAGGCTGCTGGTCTCAAGGGGAATGCTGTCCCGGGTAAACAGGAATAGCGTGAATACTGTCAGGGCCAGTACGATCAGCGCATGGATGTTTGGCAAATCAGGCATGTAATACCAGTCTATTCATCGCGACCGGCGCGACAGGTTTCCACGGACCCCGCCGGGCCCAATAACAGGCCCGACAAGTAACAGGTAAACAGCTATAACACGCACCCCTGCACCGGACAATCTGGTGCAGCAGCAGCCATTATGATACCCGCCGGGCGCTTAATAGGCTCGCACCTGGTGTCGACTGAGTCCAAGCGCCCATATCCGTCCCAGCAGTCGGGCTGAATTGTCGTGACTCAGTAATCGCCAGCTTCCTGGCAAGCGAGCCGAAAAACCGTCCACGCTGGCCAGCAGCGGAAACAGATTAGACCAGCGAAGGAGCTCTTCCGGCGTTTCTGCAGGGGCCAGGAGGCTGTCCGGGGACAAGGACAGCAGCTGGCTGTTGCGGAGCCAGAAACGATCCAGCAGCGCCTGGATTCGTGATCGAAATGCCGCTTGCTCGACTTTCCTGACCCAATCGGCCTCCAGCAGCGCTGGAAATGGACCCTCCAACCTGCCCAGGCGCAGGGACTCGCCCATAGCGGCATCTGCCGCGACCTTGATCACCCGCAGTAAGCGGGAAACCGTGGACGGCAGCTCCGGCTTCATGCCCAGGCGAGTCGCCAGCATGCCCAGGTCGCAAAGGTGCAGGGAAAGGCGACGCAGTCCAACACTTTTCTGCCCCAGGAAACCTCCAGCCAGCGGCAGCGCGTCCAGCACCTGGTTGCCCGCCCTGACCGCCTCCACCACCACGTGGCGCAGCATGGCCCAGTCCATACGGTCGGCCTTGTCCAGGCAGGCGCACAGGCGGATATCCAGGCAAACGGTGGCACTGTCCCCCGGCGCCGCCAGCAGGTGTCCCCCGGTAGCGCCCAGCCATCGCCTGGGCGCAAAGACCGGGCACAGACTCTCACCCGGTGCGGCTATGGCCAGCCCTATGCGGCCCTGGCCCGCACCTCGAAGAAGCGCATTCCAGGGTTTTTCAGGCTGATCCGGGCCGCGGGCCACCGCGGCAATCTGGGAAAATACCTGGTGATCCAGCCGCACTACCGGCCAACGGCCAGCCGGGCACACCATGAGCCCGGAAGACGCCTCATCAGGCAACTCCAGACCGGCCGGCAAACTGAACTCCCGGGCCTGGCCGGGGGTTAGCATCCGGGTAATGCAAATCGACCCTCCCGTGCCTCCGACATCTCCTGCATCACCAGCCACGGCGCCCATCAGGCAGTCGACCAGCACGGGTTCTCCAGTTCTGATTGTCCTGGGCACGACCACTACCGGATCCAGCTGTCGGATTCGTTCCCGACAGGTGTCCGGCAACATGGATGATCTTTTAATCCTCCTGTCCACTGCCCGCTCCCACCTCCTTGTGGGTTTTGGCAAGAGTCTGCCCCAAGCCCTGCTCCGATTCCCCGTGTATTTCTCCCGGGCAGAGGCTTAATGACGAGTTGAAACTTGAATTGCCGGATGTTCGGGGCAATGATTCGCCTCCAACCTCCATTGCAGCGCGTCATGCAACACTCATCCAACAATGACAATTCGGCCGCCATCCAGTTTGGCGGACTGTTTCGCTACAGCGGCAGGGCTCTGCAGTTGGTCTGGACCACCAGTGTCCGACTGTCCCTGGCCTTCGGAGCGCTGACCCTGCTGGCCGGCGTATTGCCGGCGGTGGTGGCATGGGTAGGACAGCTGATCGTGGACGGCGTGGTCAGCGCCATAAACACCGCAGGGGCCACTCAACAAGACGCCTTGCACCATGTCTACAAGCTGGTGGCGCTTGAGGCCCTGGCCATCGCAGGGCTTTCGGCATGCCAGCGAGGCATTTCAACCTGCCAGTCCCTGTTGCGCGCCCAGCTTGGCAACCGGGTCAATACAATGATCCTGGAGAAAGCCCTCACCCTTAACCTGCAGGACTTCGAGAACTCAGAGTTCTACGACAAGCTGACCCGCGCCAGGCGCGAGGCGTCGGTGCGTCCCCTGAGTCTCGTCAACCGCACTTTCGGCCTGGCCCAGAATACGATTTCCCTGGTCAGCTACGCCTTCCTGCTCGCTCAATTCTCCGCATGGACCCTGGTCATCCTGGCCATTGCCGGGCTGCCGGCTTTTGCCGCCGAGACCAAGTTCTCCGGCGACGCCTTCAGATTATTCCGCTGGCGCTCACCGGAAACCCGCAAGCAGATGTACATCGAAACGGTGCTGGCCCGGGAAGACTATGCCAAGGAAGTAAAGTTGTTCCGCCTCGGACCATTGTTGCTGAAGCGTTACACCGACATTTTCAAAGACCTGTACACGGAAGACCGCAGTCTTACCTTGCGGCGCGACAGCTGGGGACTGGCGCTGGGACTGGTGGGTACCGCCGTGTTTTACGGCGCCTACGCATGGATAGCCGCCAGCGCGGTAAAGGGACAAATCAGCCTGGGCCAGATGACCATGTACTTGCTGCTGTTCAAACAGGGGCAGTCGGCGGTGGCAGCCATCCTGGCGGCCATAGGCGGGATGTACGAGGACAATCTCTACCTTTCCAACCTTTACGAGTACCTGGAGCAGCCGGTAAGTCAGCCCGGTGGTTCCGCCGCCAGTGGTCCGAATCCTGAAGACGGCATTCGATTCGAGAACGTGAGCTTCACTTACCCCGGGGCCAACCGGCCGGCGCTGGTGGATATCAGCCTGCACCTGCCCCCGGGGAGATCTCTTGCCCTGGTTGGGGAGAACGGGTCGGGCAAGACCACCCTGGTCAAATTGCTAAGCCGCCTGTATGAGCCAGACTCCGGTCGAGTGCTGCTGGATGGATTGGATCTGCGTGAATGGGACCCGGAAAAACTGCGTGCCCGGGTAAGCGTTATTTTCCAGGATTTTGCGCGTTACCAGTTCCTGATGGGAGAAAACGTAGGCGCAGGCGACGTGGATGAGTTCAGCAACGAGAGCCGCTGGGAGCGGGCCGGCGAAAAGGGCCTGGCCTCGGAATTCGTGGACCAGCTACCCAAGGGGTATCACACCCAACTGGGACGTTGGTTCAAGGACGGACAGGAAATCTCTGGCGGACAATGGCAGAAAGTCGCGCTTTCCCGGGCATTTATGCGCGAGGACGCCGACATACTGGTACTGGATGAACCCACGGCCGCCATGGACGCATCTGCCGAAGCCCAGGTATTCGAGCATTTTCGAAAACTGGCTCGCAACAGAATCGCGATCCTGATTTCCCACCGGTTTTCGACCGTTCGCATGGCGGACCAGATTGCTGTGCTCTCCGGGGGTAAAATGATCGAACATGGCAGCCACGAACAACTGCTGGCCGCCGATGGTGTATACGCCCGACTGTTTGAATTACAGGCGGCGGGTTATCGTTGACAAAATTCTGAGTTAAGAGGTTCAGCATGCCATCTTTTGATGTGGTCTCCGAAGTAGACAAACATGAAGTCACCAACGCGATTGACCAGGCCAATCGTGAAGTGGGCACCCGTTTCGACTTCAAGGGCACCGGAGCCGAATTCGAGTACAAGGATGACATCATCCACCTGACCGCAGAGGCTGATTTTCAGCTCAAGCAGATGCTGGATATTCTCAACCTGAAAGTCGCAAAGCGCGGCATCGACGTGGCTTGCCTGGACCCCCAGGAAGTCGAGATGACGGGTAACAAGGCAAAACAGAAAATCCTGATTCGCCAGGGCATTGACCAACCACTGGGCAAGAAGATCAACCGCATGATCAAGGACGGCAAACTGAAAGTTCAGTGCACCATCCAGGGCGATCAACTGCGGGTCACCGGGAAAAAGCGTGACGATCTGCAGGCGGTCATGGCGATGCTCAAGGCATCCGATATCGAATTACCCCTGCAGTTCACAAATTTCAGGGACTAGACCAACACATGATCGACCTCTACACCGCCCCGACACCCAACGGGATCAAGGCATCCATCATGCTGGAAGAGGTGGGCCTGCCCTACACGGTAATTTCCCTGCGGCTGGACAAGGCGGAACAGAAGCAGGCCGGGTTCCTGAAGATTTCCCCCAATGGCCGCATACCGGCAATTGTCGATCGCGACGAGGACGATTTTGCGGTGTTCGAGTCCGGGGCAATCCTGATTTACCTGGCGGAAAAAACCGGCAAGTTGCTACCCACTGAACCCAAGGCGCGCTCCCGTGTGCTGCAGTGGCTAATGTTCCAGATGGGCGGTGTGGGCCCCATGCAAGGCCAGGCGAACGTGTTCGTACGATACGCACCTGAGAAAATCCCCTACGCCATCGAACGCTACCAACGGGAAACCCGTCGCCTCTACGAGGTGCTGGACAATCAACTGGCTGGTAACGAATTCCTGGCCGGGGATTACAGCATCGCAGATATAGCCACATGGCCGTGGGTGAGACGATACTACTGGGCAGGCGTGTCCATAGACGGCCTTGATCATTTGCAGCGCTGGCTTGGCGCAGTAGGTGGGCGACCAGCGGTACTGCGAGGCAAAAACATACCCGAAGAGCCGAAACTGGAAGGCGGATCAAAAGAATTTTCCCAGCGTGCCCAGAGCATGCTGGTCTAGCAAGAGACACCAAGATGGCTGAATCAAACTCATTGCGACCCGATATTGCCTTCGACCATAAAGAGGAGGACCTGCGCGCTGACGTGCACCGCCTCGGCGAAATGGTTGGCAACATGATCAAGGAGCAAGGTGGCGCACACCTGTTCGAAGCGGTGGAAACCGCCCGCCGTGCGGCCATCGCCCAACGAGAGGTCGAGGGTAACGAACTGGACCTCAAGACCGTTCTCAACCATATTCCCAGCACCATGTACGGCGACCTCATCCGGGCGTTCACCGCGTGGTTCCAGGTGGTGAACACGGCAGAGCAGATACATCGCATACGCCGCCGACGGGCCTACCTCAGGGCCAAATCGACTCCTCAGCCGGGCAGTCTCAAAGCCAACCTTCAAGAGTTGCGTAACCAGGGCCTGGATGCCGGGGAAATGAAGGAACTGCTACAGCGACTGAGCTTCGAGCCGGTGTTTACCGCGCACCCGACAGAACCAACACGCCGTACCATACTGCGCAAGGAACAGCGCATTGGTCAGTTGCTGCTGGCACGCCTGGACCCCACCCGCACACCCCGTGAAGATAGGGACATCGTCGAGGACATCCAGGCGGAAATCACTTCTGCATGGCAAACCGATGAACATCCTGCGGACAAGACCACCGTCTCGGACGAGCAGGAGCATGTACTGTTCTACCTGACCGATGTTCTTTACCCGGTGGTACCCGATTTATATAGCGCGTTGGAAGAAGCGCTGGCCGAGATTTATCCGGACGACGCCGCCAGTATGAATATCCCGACCATATTGCGAATGGGGTCTCAAGTGGGCGGAGACATGGAAGGCAATCCTGATGTCAGCGCCAAGACCATCAAGCAAACCCTGTCCAGGCACCGCAGCCTGATACTGAACCTGTATTTCGAGGATTGCAGGAAGCTCTCGAGCAGGCTGTCTCAGAGCCTGAATCGCGTGTCTATCGATCCACAATTGCAGGAGCGCATGGAGCTGTACAGCGAGTGGTACCCCAACGCCATGCACGAGATCAACCGGCGCCACAGGGACATGCCCTACCGAGTGATGTTCCGCTTAATACAGGAGCGATTGCAGGATACTTACGACGACCGGGACAAGCGCTATCGCAGGGCTGAAGAATTCCTGGAAGACCTGCGCCTTATTGTGCGAAGCATGGAGAACAACAAGGGCGGCAAGGCAGGACTGCGGTCGGTACGCAAGCTGCTACGACGGGCCGAGACCTTCCGCTTCAAACTTGCCACCCTGGATATTCGCCAGGACGCTTACGTGTTCCGCCACGCAGTAGGACAAGGACTGGAAGAGCCGGACTGGATGACCCTGCCCAGGGAAGTGCGTATCGCCAAGCTGCATCACGCCTTCGATGAAGACTGGGATCCCAGCAACGAAATGGACACCGAGGCCCGCAAGGCACTGGCGTTGTTTGAAGCCCTTGCCATGTGCCGCCGCAAATTCGGACATAGCGCGGTCGGCCCTCTTATCGTAAGTATGGTGGAAGGTTGTGACGACCTGCTATGCGTCTTGATGCTGGCACGCTGGGCCGGGCTGAGTGACCGGGCGGGAAATGTTCCCCTGGATATCATTCCCTTGCTGGAGAGCACCCAGGAACTTGGCAACGCCAGCAAGATCATGAGCCCCCTGCTGCGTGATCGCATTTACCGCCATCACCTGAAGTCTCGGAATAACGAGCAAGTGGTCATGCTGGGTTATTCGGACGGCAACCAGGAAACCGGCTTGCTGGCCTCGCGATGGGCTGCCCAGCACGCCCACAAGGCGGTGGCAAAAATTACTGCCTCGGAGAATGTGGGCCTGACCTTGTTCCTCGGACGTGGTGGCACCAGCAGCCGGGGCGGCGCAGGCATACTGCCCGCCTTGCAGGCGGCACCGGCCGGCGGCGTGCGCGGTCGCCTGCGCTCGATTGAGCAGGGCGAAACCATCAACTCCAAATACGGTTTACCGGGAATCGCTCTGCGTAATTTTGAAAGAGCCCTGGGCGCCCTGGCTCGAACCACCGCCAGGCCCTGGGTGGAAACCGGGAAACAGGAAGGCTGGGAGGCGATCATGGATCAGCTTGCCAAATCCAGCCAAGACACCTACCGGGGCCTGGTCTACGATGACCCGGGGTTCGAGCAGTACTTCCGTACCGTTACCCCCATAGACGTCATTGAACTGATGCAACTGGGCGCACGTTCCCAGAACCGTGAGCATGTGCACGGCATCGCACGGCTGCGCGCCATTCCCTGGTTCTTTGCCTGGATCCAGTCACGCTTTTTCCTGCCCTCCTGGTACGGAGTGGGCACTGCGCTGGAAAGCGCCATCGCAGAGTTCGGCCTGGAAGCGTTGCAGGAGATGTACGAAGAATGGCCATTCTTCCAGGCCATCCTGGATGACGTGGAACGAACACTCGCCAAGGCGGATCTGTCCATTGCCAGGCACTATGACGGCCTGACCCGCGGCGCCACGCCCCAGTACTTCGACAGGATCGAACGTGAGCACCAGCGCAGCATGCAGCACTTGCTGGCTATCAAGAAGCAAAAGGCCCTGCTGGATGATTACCCGGCCTTGCAAAAATCCATTCGCCTCAGAAATCCCTATGTGGATCCTATCAGCCTGTTACAAGTTGACCTGTTGAGGCAATGGCGCCAGGGAGGCCGGGAAAGCGAATCCCTCAAGGAAGCATTAATGGCCAGCGTGAACGGCATTGCCGAGGCACTGCAAAACACCGGCTAGGGTTTTTTGTCGAATACGCTCACCACGTCCTTCAGCTCTTTGCGATGGATGTCCGGAACCCGTGCGTCGTCGTCGGGATAACCGACAACCAGCAGCAAGAATGGCTTCTCATTCCTGGGACGCTCCAGGATCTCATTGAGAAACCCCATCGGGCTGGGCGTATGGGTCAGGGTCGCCAGGCCCACGTGATGCAGGGCCGCCAGCAGGAAGCCGGTAGCCAGGCCCACAGATTCCCCGGGGTAATAGTGCTTTAGCTTGCGTCCATCCGGGAGCAAGCCGTATTTCTGGGAAAATATAGCAATAAGACAAGGCGCCTTTTCAAGGAAACCCTTGCTCGCATCCGTGCCCAGGGGACGCAGCGCCTCCAGCCACTCCGGCGAGGCGCGATGCTCATAAAACTCCTGCTCTTCCTGTTCTGCGGCCTCACGAATCCGGCGCTTGATCCCGGGATCCCGGATCACCACGAAATGCCAGGGCTGCATATTGGCGCCACTGGGAGCGGTTGCCGCCGCAGCAAGACATTCCTCAATGACTCCTGGCGGTATCGACTCGTCAGAGAAATCGCGAACAGTTCGACGACGCCGGATTTCCTCGTGAAAGCGCCTGGCCCTTCCCAGCATTTCCTGTTTCGGATAGCGCTGGTATTTTTCCAGGGGGATAAATTTTGCCTCGGCCATCCAACACTCCCTTGGTGCTAACCAGTCTTTTCAGTCTTCATCGATCCATGGTGCAAGACACTGTTCCACATCATCCGGATGGACCGCCTCTTCGGGCATCGCAAACTCTCTCACGGAGATCCCCGCCCGGTGAACACTTTCGGGATCACCGGATATCAGAGGATGCCATGCTTCAAGCCCCCTGCCCTCGTCCACTCGACGGTAGGCACAGCTTGCAGGCAACCAGTGGAAGGTACTGCGCGTGGCGTCCAGCACAATGCAGTCCGGCACCTTTTCGCTGCGATTCTCGTAGTCGCCGCAACGACAGCTATCCAGGTCCAGCAATCCGCAGGCCAATCGAGTGTGTACCAGTTGGCCGCTGTCCTCGTCCTCCAACTTGTGCAGGCAGCAACGTCCGCAACCATCACACAGGGCTTCCCATTCCGCCGCGGACATGTCGTGCAGCTTTTTCCGTTTCCAGAATTCTGGTTCCAGCCCTGATTTTTCGTTACTCAATATCCGAACTCCGCAGCTATCTCACCGATGCCTTATCATACGTGCTTACACCTCAGCGGAGTGACAGATGCTGGCAGTTTTTCTTGATAGCGAGACATTGGATCGTGGCGACCTGGACATGGGTCCACTGCTAAAGGCCGCTCCCGGATTGAAGGTGTATCCAGCTACCGATCCCGGGGACATCGCGGAGCGCATCGCTGATGCCGAAGTGGTGATCCTGAACAAGGTGCGCATGAACGCGGAGCTAATCAGCTCGGCCGGCAAATTGCGGCTAATTTGTCTCGCGGCTACCGGGAGCGACAATGTGGACCTGGAGGCGGCCAGACAGTGCGGCGTACAGGTCTGCAACATACAGGCCTATTGCAGCAGATCTGTAGCCCAGCACGTCTTCGCCATGATTCTTTCCCTGAACCAATACCTGGACGACTTCGACACGCTGTCCCGGGGCGGCGCATGGCAACAGCACCCGCAATTTTGCATGCTGTCGCGCCCCCAGCGGGAACTTGCCGGGCTTACCCTGGGAATCATTGGTTACGGAGAACTGGGCAAGGCGGTGGCGGGACTGGCTGATGCTTTCGGCATGCAGGTGCTGCTATGCCAACGTCCTGGTGATCCGGATTCGCACCACTCCAGGGTGAGCCTGGATGAGTTGTTGCAACGCTCGGATGTGGTAAGCCTGCACTGCCCGCTGAATGATCACACCCATCACCTGATCGGCAAGGAGCAGCTGGCGCTGATGAAGCCGGATGCCTTGCTCATCAATACCGCAAGGGGCGCCCTGGTGGAGCCCCTGGCACTTGCCAATGCGCTACGAGAGGGTGACATCGGCGGCGCCGGCATCGATGTGCTTGAACAGGAGCCCCCGGTTAACGGAAACGCCTTGCTGAACCTGGACATACCACGACTGATCGTTACGCCGCATATTGCCTGGGCCACTGTCCAGGCCCGCCAACGGGCGCTGAGCCAGATAGCCGAAAACATCCAGGCCTACCTGGACGGCGCACTCATCCGGCGCCTGGACTGAATCCGTGCAACCGTTAAATTCGAATTCCCATCCATGACTAATACACCTGCACTTTACTGGATACGACGAGACCTGCGCCTGGCGGACAATCCGGCCCTGTTTCATGCCGCCCGCCGCGGACAGGTTATTCCGGTGTACATCCATGCAGACCAGGAAGAGGCCCCCTGGCAACCCGGCGGCGCCTCACGCTGGTGGCTGCACCACAGCCTCGCCTCAATGGCCAGGTCACTTGAGGAAATCGGCAGCCGGCTGATCATTCGGCATGGACCCTCCCTGGAAACTCTGCAGACCCTGGTCAGGGAAACCGGGGCCACGGCGGTATTTTTCAATCGTCTTCATGAACCGGTGTGCCGTGAGCGTGATCAGCGGGTATGCGCCGCGCTGGAGAACCAGGACCTTGAGGTCCAGGACTACGCAACCGCCACATTGATTGAGCCCGGCGCCCTGACCAATATGCAGGGGAAACCCTACCGGGTATTCACACCATTCTGGAATGCCATGCAGGCCCTGGGTGAACCGTCGGAGAGCCTGCCTTCACCCGGCAATATGCAGTCACCGACCGTTTGGCCCGCCAGTCTTTGCCTGGACGATCTCGCCCTGGAGCCCACCGGGGAGAACGTGGCAGGCCATAGCTGGACCCGGGGTCTGGCCGAGCACTGGGAGGTAGGAGAACGCGCGGCAAACCAAAGCCTGGAGACGCTGGCCGAAAGCACCATAGAAATTTATCCGATCCAGCGAGATTTCCCCGCCAGGCAGGGGGTATCGCGGCTGTCCCCCCACCTGCATTTCGGTGAGGTTTCACCCCGCCAGATCTGGAACCATTTACGCCAGGCAGGTCTTCGCAATGGCACCGAAGCCCAGACCCTTGCCTATCTCAGGCAGCTGGCCTGGCGAGACTTTGCCCATCACGTGCTGCACTATTTTCCTCGCAGCCCCCTGGAACCCATGTATCCAAAGTATCGGGATTTCCCATGGCGACAGGATCACGACGAACTACTACTGGCCTGGCAGCGAGGACGCACCGGCATTCCCATCGTGGACGCTGGCATGCGCGAGCTGTGGCACACGGGCTGTATGCATAACCGGGTGCGCATGGTGGCTGCCTCCCTGCTGGTTAAAAACCTGCGCATTCCCTGGGGCAAGGGCGCTGCCTGGTTCTGGGACACCCTGGTGGATGCGGACCTGGCGAACAACACCATGGGGTGGCAGTGGTCAGCAGGTTGCGGGGTTGATGCTGCACCGTATTTCCGGATATTCAACCCGATACTGCAAGGCGAGAAATTCGATGCCCAGGGCGTGTATGTGCGCCGTTGGATACCCGAGCTCAGGGGCATTCCCGACAAGTTCATTCACAAGCCCTGGATGGCGCCGGGCGGACAAGGAAAGGACTACCCGTCTCCGGTCATTGACCTGGCGAGCAGCCGAATCGAAGCCCTTGAAGCGCTGGCATCCATCCGCGATGCGGCAAGCTAAACGAAATTCTCCGGCCTTAGCAGGGTCTCCGCCCAGTTCAGGACATCCAGGACCCGCGGGGAGAGCAGTGCCCGGGCTTCCCGGGCCGGCACCCAGCGGTACTCGTTGTGCTCTGCGCGACCCAGTTCCGCGTTCACAGGCAGACTGACTAATCCGACATCTGAAACGGCCAGGTAGTAGCGCGCGGTTTTACCATGACTGTAGGGCCCGGTCTCGATGAACTGCTCACCCAGGAAAAACTTGAGCCCCGTCAGGGTGGTTTCTTCTTTTACCTCGCGCAGCGCGGCTTGCATGGGGGTCTCACCCGGTTCCAGCATGCCCTTAGGGAAATCCCAGTAACGATAAGCCCGAAGCAGGAGAAACAACCATTCATCGCCATCCGGTCGCACCACCACGACACCAGCAGAAAGCCGGCTGCCTCGCTGTACGCGACGCCTGAGCTCTTTCTTCTCAGTCATGATGCCCTCCCGGGCTAGCTTGCGTCCCCACGCAAGGTTATTACCGGCGGCTGGGTCACCACGCTTCGCGTGGCCAGCAAACCACTCACTCCAACCAGCAGCGCACCTGCAGTCATACCCAATAACCACAGGCTGCCATCCCAATGGCCCTCCAGATCGAATACCCGGGTGGCCAGCAAGTAGCTGGCGATGCTGGCACCCGCCGCCGCGAGCAGTCCGCTCAGCAGACCCAGGACAGCAAACTCGGTGAGCACTCCCATGAGCACCGTTCTGCGGCTGGCTCCCAGGGTTCTAAGCATTGCGCTCTCATAACGCCGCTCGTCCCGGGTGGCCTGCACCGCCGCTAACAACACCATTATCCCGGCCAGGAGCGTGAACAGAAATACGTATTGAACCGCAAGTGAGGCCTTGTCCATGACACCCCGAACCTGGCCCAGGATGGCGTCCACATCAAAAACCGTCACCCCGGGCAGATTACGGGCCAGTTCCATTAGCACTCCCCGCTGATCGGGGCCGATATGAACACTGGTGATATAGCTAGCCAGGGACTCATCGACCGTTCCAGGAGACAGCACCATGAAGAAATTCGGTCGGAAGCTGTCCCAGCGCACCTGGCGCAGGCTGGTCACCCGGGCCTTCACCGGCTCACCCGACAGGTCAAACTCAACCTGGTCACCAAGCTTCAGGCCAAGCTGTTCGGCAAAGTCCTCCTCCACCGAAACCTGGCCGGCGGTTCCCGGACCTGTCTCCCACCAACTGCCCTGAACAAGGGTATTCCCCTCCTGCATGGCCGCGCTCCAGGTGAGGTTGCGCTCCCTTTCCACCCAGCGCTGACCGCGGCGATCATCGAAATCCATGTCCGCCACCTTGACGCCGTTGATGGCGGTAATACGTCCGCGCACCAGGGGAGACAAACTGGGCGCGGGTATATCACCGCTGCCCATGGTGGCCATGAACAGATCCGTTTCTGCAGGCTGAATGTTAATCATGAACTGGTTGGGCGCATTCTCTGGCAGGGTGGCACGCCACTGACTCATCAGGTCATCCCGGGTCACCGTGAGCAGCAGCATCACCATGAGACCCAGCCCAAATCCAACCAGCTGGATCACCGACTCCGATCCACGCCGGGCGATATTCGCCAGCCCGTAGCGCCAGGCTGCACCCATACCGCGACGCAAGCGTCCTACAGCAAGGACCAGGGCCCAGCCGGCCAGGCCCAGGACCAGCACCGCAGCGATATTGATACCGGTGACCAGCAACAGCGTGCGAGGCTCACCAACCAGCCATAATACCGCCAGCAAGTAAGCGGACAAGGCGAGTCCGTACACCACCCAGCGGCTGGCCTGGGGTGGCGCCAGGTCCTTGCGAAGCACCCGCAACGGGGAAACGAGCCTGAGCTCAAGTAACGGCGGCAAGGCAAATCCGGTAAGCAAAATCAGTGCGGCAGCCGGTCCTACCAGCCAGGCCGCCATGGTCGGCGAAGGCAAGGCGCCCTGCAGCATATCCCTTACCCACCAGGCCAGTAATTCCTGGGCCCCATACCCCACCAGGCTCCCCGCCAGACCGGTAAGCAGTGCCAGGCACAGGAGTTGGGTCACCCCCTGGCGCAAGACCATTGACTGGGAAGCGCCCATGCACTTCATCAGGGCAATGGTATCCAGTTGCCTGGCAGCATAACGCCTTGCCGCCATGGCGACTGCCACCGCCGAGAGGATCGCACTCACCAGCGCGGCCAGTCCCAGGAAGCGCTTGGCTTGACTCGCGGCATTGCGGATTTCCGGGCGGGTGCTCTCCAGGTCCCTGACGGTGAGGAACTCGCCCTCCATCTCCCGAACACGATCTCCCGCGCCCTTGATGGCCTCCGGGTCCCCGGCCAGCAACAGGCCGTGGGACACCCGGCTACCCGGCCGGATCAATTCCGATGCTGCCAGGTCCTGCAGGTTGATGATCAGGGTCGGCGCCAGGTCAACAAACTGGAACCCCTGGTCAGGAATGTAGTCCGCCACCTGGGTGACAGTCAGCTCCAGCGCCCCAAGTCGTATCCGCTGGCCGGTTTCGATTCCCAGCCGGGCCAACAGCCGGGCCTCTCCCCAGGCCTCGCCGACCCCGGGAACTCGATTCACGGCGTAAGCCGGAGCAAACAATCTATCCGCCACTTTCAGCCTGCCGCGCAAGGGGTATGCCTCATCCACCGCCTTGACAGAAATCAGGGTACTCGCCTCACCGGCGAAGGCGACACTGGGGAAACTGGTTACCCTGGCCTGTTGCAGGC
>Ga0316195_10000330_pt1 | contig 18161 bp, 14 predicted proteins | sample Phised1_MG_FD_204937 | JGI IMG/M metagenome (GOLD analysis project Ga0316195, IMG submission 204937) | Coastal sediment microbial communities from Maine, United States - Phippsburg sediment 1 | ecosystem: Environmental > Aquatic > Marine > Coastal > Sediment | place: USA: Maine | collected...
GCCGGTCCACCAGCTTGTGACCCCCGCAGCACCGTCCCAGGACATCGAGATGTGCACATGGTTGCGGTGGCACGACGTGTCCAGGTTGGATCCGGCGTTCGCCGACGACAGGCAGCTGCGGTAGTCGGTCCAGCCCCGTCCCGGGTCGTACATGCGGATCATCCGGTTGTTCCAGATGATGTACATGATCCCCAGCCGCCGGGCCATCGCATGCGGGGTCCCGTCCGCGGCGGGTGCCAGCAGCCAGTCCACGAACGCGTCGGCCATCTCCTTCTCGGCCGGGACGCGACTGTTGCGCATCCAGTCCAGTGCGCGGCCGTCGAAGTGCTCACTGGTGCTTGAGCTGCAGGTGCGGGGGATGTAGATCGTGGCCGGGCCATAGGTCGTCAGCAGCAGGTTCTTCAGTGCCAGGGTGCCCGGCCGTTCGACCGGGTCGCACACGGTCTGCTTCTCGTAGAAGGACGCGCGGTCCAGGTCTGCGGGAAGCACCACGGATGCTGTGGGGACCGGGGCAACGGCCTGGGCCGGGGCGCCGACGAGGGTCACGACCAGGGCAGCGCTGGTCGCAGCAACAAGCACACGCAGTACCCCCACACCCCACCCCTTCGACACTCACGCCCCCGCGCTTGAATCAACCTACGATGTCTGCCGTGGATATTTCCAGTGATGTGACACGAGTCCTTGTAGTTACTGCGCACCCCGATGACGTCGATTTCGGGGCCTCCGGCACCGTCGCAACCCTCGTGGCGGCCGGGGTCAGCGTGACCTACTGCATCGTGACCGACGGTGATGCCGGGGGTTTCGACCCCAACGTGCCGCGCTCCCAGATCCCCGGGATCCGCCGTGGGGAGCAGGTTTCGGCCGCTGCGGCGGTCGGCGTGGACGACGTCCGGTTCCTCGGGTACAAGGACGGCGAGCTGACCGTCACGCACGAGTTGCGCCGCGACATCACCCGCGTGATCCGCCAGGTGAAGCCCGAACGTGTGATGACGATGTCACCGGTCAGGAACTGGGATCGCATCGGCGCGTCGCACCCCGATCACATGGCCGCGGCGGAGGCCACGGTGCAGGCGATCTACCCGGACGCGCGCAACCAGTTCGCCCATCCGAGCCTCATGAACGACGAGGGCCTGGGCGAATGGCACGTCTCCGAGTTGTGGATGTTCGGCTCGCCGACCCCCAACACGTACGTCGATGTCACCGATCACCTCGAGACCAAGCTGCGCGCCCTGCGGGCGCACGTGAGCCAGACCGAGCACATGGAGGACCTCGAGGGCATGATCCGGGGCTGGATGACCCTGTCCGCGCAGCGCGGCGGCCTTCCTGAGGGTCGCCTGGCAGAGATGTTCCACGCAGTCCGCACGGCCTGACCGCGGCACAGGCCTGATCCGGGCGTGGGGCCGGGATCACCTACCCTTGTGGCATGTCCTTCGTCTTCGAACTGCTCGTCGTCCTGCACTTCATCGGCCTGGCTGCCCTGCTGGGCGGGTGGCTGGTCCAGATGTCGACATCACCGAAGGTCGTCAACCGGGCGATGGTCGACGGGGCGTTCACCCAGCTGGCCACCGGCCTGGCCATGGTCGGCCTGGCCGAGACGGTCCTGTCCGACGACGAGGACGTCAACCACATGAAGATCGGCATCAAGCTGCTGATCCTGCTGGTGATCACCGTCCTGGCCTGGGCCAACCGCAAGAAGGAGTCCGTGCCGACCGGGGTGTGGGCCATCATCGGCGGGCTGACGATCGTCAACATCGTCATCGCCGTGTTCGTCTAGCCCTGCTGGCCCGGTGATCGGGCTTCACACCACCCCGCGGGCCTGCGCCCAGCGCGCCAACTCGTGCCGGTTGGACAGCTGGAGCTTGCGCAGCACGGCTGACACGTGGGTCTCGACCGTCTTGACCGACAGGACCAACTCCTTGGCGACCTCGCGGTAGGTGTAGCCGCGGGCGATGAACCGCATCACCTCGCGCTCCCGGGGGGACAGCTGGTCCAGCTCGTCGGAAGCATGCGCGGCCTGTCCGGAGAACGCATCGAGGACGAACCCGGCCAGCCGTGGGGAGAACACGGCCTCTCCAGCAGCGACCCGGTGGATGGCATCCAGGAGCTCGGCGGCCGTCACGCCCTTGGTCACGTACCCACGCGCTCCCCCACGCACCACGCCGATGACATCGTCAGCTGCGTCGCTGACACTCAGCGCGAGGAAGCGGGTGTCGGGCAGCTCGGGTACACAGGCGTCGAGCACGGCACGTCCCCCGCCACCGGGGAGGTGGACATCGAGCAGCACAACATCGGGTCGGGTCGCGTGGATGACCACGACAGCCTTGGGCACGTCGCCTGCCTCGCCCACGAGGTCGACCGAGCCGGCCAGCTCATGGGCCACACCAGCGCGGAACAACCCGTGGTCATCGACGAGCACGACCCGCGGCAGCGCGGCACCCGGGTTGGGGTCAGGCATCCTGGCCACCCCCGATCGGGAGGGTCAGGCGCACCTCGGTGCCGGCGCCCAGTTCGCTGCGCACCGTGGCCGCTCCACCCACGGAGTCCATCCGGGCGACGATCGACCCGCGGACCCCGTGGCGGTCCTCACCCACTGACTCCGGGACGAAGCCACAGCCGCGGTCACGCACGTTGACCTCCACCTGCTCCTCGTCGACCTCGGCGTACACGGTGGCCGGCGCGCCCGCGTGCTTCGCGGCGTTGACCACCGCCTCGCGGGTCGCGGCCACCAGCGCCGCCATCCGATCATCCACCACGGCGTCGCCCACTGTCACCAGGTCGATGCGCACGTCGTAGTCGGCCTCCGTGGTGGCCACCATCGAGGCCAGCTGCGCGGTCAGCGAACCCGAGGACCCCGACGGCGCGTACAACCACGAGCGCAGCGCCCGTTCCTCGGCGCGGGCCAGCCGGGCAACCTCGTCGGGATCGTCCGAGCGCCTCTGGATCAGCGTGAGGGTCTGCAGCACGGAGTCATGGACCCGTGCAGCCATGGCCGCACGTTCCTCAGCGCGGACCGCGGCATACCGCTGGGCCTCGAGGTCCTTGATCCACGTGGAGATCCACGGCAGCGCGATGATCACGACACCTGCCAGCACAGCACCGACCGCCGCAAGCGACCAGCCCGTGCTGACCAGGTCCACGCGCGGTCCGATCACCGCGACCAGCCCGACCAGGACCAGTCCCAGGCCGACGAGGACGCGGACCCAGCCCTGCCGATCGGCACGCCCCGACGAGTCCTGGACCCCCATGCCGACACGTATCCCGACGGTGCCGCCGCGGACCTCATCGCTCTGGCGCCAGAGGACCACCGCGCCGGCAGCCACGATGAGCACCGGGCCCCACAACGACACCCGGATCGGCAGCCCCAACGCCGCGAGCGCCAACAGGATGCCCAACCCCAGGGCCAGGATTCCGAGCACCCCGGTGAGGTCCCACCCCCCGGATGCCCGTGACCGGATGCCCGTGGAGCTGCCCCGATCGGGGTCCAGGGGCAGCAGGAGCCACATGAGCGCGTAGGCCACGATGCCCATCCCGCCGACGAGGGCTCCAAGCAGGAAGAGGATCCGCACCACCCAGGACGGGATCCCGAAGTGCTCAGCGATCCCGCCGGCGACGCCGGCTATCCACCGATCGGACACGCTGCGCACGACACGGCGGGATCCGGCAGCGCTGTCCATGGCCCCATGATCGCCCGCCCACCCACGGGCTGTCCTCAGGGACTCACCCTGAGAGGGACTCAGGGTGCGCTCAGGGTCCGTTCAGGGGCAAACCGGCTACCAGCCGGGGTTCCCGAGCGGGACAGTGGAGACATGAACGAAACAGATGACACCCAGCCCCCCGTCCCCAACAACGACCCCACCGCAAGCGCGGCGGACTCCCAGCCCACACAGGCCCTCGGCCAGCCGCAGGCGCCGGGCGCCCCGCAGTACTCCTACCCGACGCCCGGGGCGTCCTACCCACCGCCGGGCCCGGCCTACCCACCGCCCGGAGCGTCCTACCCACCGCCGGGGACCGCGTACCCGCCGCCGGGAGTCTCCTACCCCCCGCCGGGAGCCTCCTACCCACCGCCCGGCTACCAGGCACCGATGGCCCCCCCGCGGCCCACCCGTCGACTCACGCGCAGCCGCAACGAGCGTGTGATCGGCGGCGTGTGCGGCGGACTGGCCCGGTACTGGAACACCGACCCCCTGCTGCTGCGCATCCTCACCGTCGTCCTGACCCTGGCCACCGGTGGCGCATTCCTGGTCGGCTACCTGATCGCGTGGATCGCCATCCCCGATGAGCCGATGGCCCCCACCGCCCCTTTCGGGCAGCCCGCTGACCAGGTCGGCTATGCATCGGGCGGCAACCCCTCCTACGCCGACTACACCGCCGAGTACGTGCCCCCCGCCCCGCGGGAGCGGTCCTACCTCGGGTGGCTCGTGCTCTCCGCGGCAGTCCTCGCGGCCGGCGTCCTGGGCCTGATCGGGTTCCTCGTGCCGGCGAGTGTCGGCATCTGGGGAGTCATCCTCGCGGTGGCGCTGACGATCATGGGCATCGGCCTGCTGGTCGGCGCCAGGTACGGTCGCGCCCGCTGGCTGCTGTGGCTGGCCATCCCCCTGGCCTTCATCACCTTCGCCACGGTGTCGGCCAGCAACTTCGTCCGCGACAACCCCAACTGGGATCGCTGGACCGCCACCACCGAGGACAACGGCGGTTGGGGCGGACTGACGATCGGTGACCGCACGTGGAGCGTGGACCCTGCCGAAGCGGCCGAATCCCCGCTCGACTACCAGCTCTCACTCGGGGCAGCCGTCCTCGACCTCACGGACCTCACGGCCCTCGGTTCCCAGGAACCGGCCGACCCGACACAGCCGGTGACCATCGACGTCGGTGTCGGGGTCGGTGAGCTGGTCATCCGCATCCCGGCCGACATGCAGGTCGACCTGACCGGCACCGTCAACCTGGGCCAGATCAAGGTCCCCGGCCAGTCCCTGGCCGAGGGCAGCGACCTCGACATCCAGACCACCATCAACCCCCTGGCCGGGTCTGATCCGGCCTATTCCGTCACGATCGACGCCGCCCTCGGCGTCGGAAGCCTGGAGGTGCGCCGTGAGGCAGCATGAGACCGACTACCTGTCCCTGGCCGCTGGCCTGGTGTTCACGATCCTGGGAGTGCTGCTGGCGATCAGCGCAGCCACCGGGTGGCAGATCGACGGGCGCTGGATCGCCCCGACCGTCCTGATCGCCCTCGGTGCCGGCGGGGTGGCCGCCTCCCTGGCCGCCTCCCGGCGCCAGCAGCGGGAGCTCGAGACCGTTGCCACCACCGATGGCACGGACAACTGGCCGACTGACCCGTTCGCCTGACATCCCGGAGCTCGGACCCGGTTCGATCTGCTGATCGGACCGGGTCCCTGCACGTGCGGGCAGCTACTCCCACTCGATCGTGCCGGGCGGCTTGCTCGTGACGTCGAGCACCACGCGGTTGATGTCACGCACCTCGTTGGTGATCCGCGTGGAGATCCGCGCGATCACCTCATAGGGCAGCCGCGACCAGTCAGCGGTCATCGCGTCCTCGCTGGAGACCGGGCGCAGCACGACGGGGTGGCCGTAGGTGCGTCCGTCACCCTGGACGCCCACGGAGCGAACGTCGGCCAGAAGCACCACGGGGAACTGCCAGACGTCACGGTCCAGGCCCGCGGCGGTCAGCTCCTCGCGGGCGATCGCGTCCGCCTCACGCAGGATGTCCAGGCGGTTGCGGTTGACGGCGCCGATGATGCGGATCGCCAGGCCCGGCCCGGGGAACGGGTGCCGCCACACCATCGGCGCGGGCAGCCCCAGCTGCTCGCCGACGTGGCGGACCTCGTCCTTGAACAGGGTCCGCAGCGGCTCGACGAGCTGGAACTGCAGGTCGTCGGGCAGGCCACCGACGTTGTGGTGGCTCTTGATGTTGGCTGTCCCCGTTCCCCCACCGGACTCCACGACGTCGGGGTAGAGCGTGCCCTGGACCAGGAAGTCGACGGTTCCACCATGCTCGCCCCGTTCGGCGACGACCTGGGCGGCGGCGTCCTCGAACACCCTGATGAACAGCCTGCCGATCGTCTTGCGCTTCTCCTCCGGGTCCGTGACACCCTCCAGCTCGCCCAGGAAGCGGTCAGCGGCATCGACGACCACGAGGCGGATGCCGGTCGCGGCCACGTAGTCGGACTCGACCTGCTCCCGCTCGCCCTTGCGCAGCAGGCCGTGGTCGACGAAGACGCAGGTCAGCTGATCACCGACTGCCTCGTGCACCAGGGCAGCAGCAACCGCGGAGTCGACCCCGCCGGACAACCCGCAGATCACCTGATGGTCACCCACCTGCGCCCGGATCGCCGCAACCTGCTCGTCGACGATCGAGTCGGTCGTCCAATCCGCGGCCAGGCCGGCGATGTCGTGGAGGAAGTGCTCGAGGATCGCCTGGCCGTGCTCGGTGTGCAGCACCTCCGGATGGAACTGCACGCCCGCGCAGCGGGTCGCCGGGTTCTCGAAGGCGGCGATGGGGGCCCCGGAGGTCGCGGCGGTGACCGTGTACCCCTGGGGCGCCGAGGCAACGGAGTCACCGTGCGACATCCAGACCGACAGCTCGCTGGGCAGCCCCGCGAACAGCGCACCGGGCTGACGCACCTCCAGCGGGGTCCGGCCGAACTCGCTCAGGCCGGTCTGGGCCACCTCGCCGCCCAGGGCACGGGCCATCGCCTGGAAGCCGTAGCAGATCCCGAACACGGGGATCCCCGCATCGAACAGGGCGGCGTCGATGGAGGGGGCGCCCTCGGCATACACGCTGCTCGGGCCACCGGAGAGCACCACGGCGACAGGGTCCTTGGCCAGCATCTGGGCCACGGGCATCGTGGAGGCGACGATCTCGGAGTACACGTGCGCCTCACGCACACGCCGGGCGATCAGCTGCGCGTACTGGGCTCCGAAGTCGACAACGAGGACAGGCCGGGGGGTGCTCACGGGCGAAGCCTACGCGGCCCCTCCACGGTCCCCGCCGTGTGTCATCGATCCGGTCACAGTGCCGCGGGATCGATGCGACAACCGCCCGGGCGGCTACGAATCCTGGCGCACCTGCGGCATCCCGAGGTCCACCGCCAGACGCAGTGCACCGGGTGCGTGCTCCGGGACGAACGGGTTCTTGGGTGTCACCGGGGTGAGGCGCTTGTACCCCTCGCCCTGGGCCGGCCGCAGGTCGGCCTCACCGGCATTGGGCCACAGGGACATCGCCCGCTCGGCCATCGCCGTGATCGTCAGGGAGGGGTTCACCCCGACGTTGGCCGTGATGGTCGAGCCGTCCGCGATGTGCAGCCCCGGGTATCCGTGCACACGGTGGTAGGGGTCGATGACACCCTCGTCAGGGGTCAGGCCGATCACGGCTCCCCCGATGAAGTGCGCGGTCATCGGGGCATCGACGACCTCACCCCAGTTGCCCCGGGGGCTTCCACCGATGATCTTGGCCAGTCGCCGCATCGCGTCATTGGCGACCGGGATCCAGCTCGGGTTCGGTGCTCCCTCTCCCTGCCGGCTGCGCAGGCGGAACCGCCCGGAGCGTGTCCGCTCACCGGCCACGGTGATGGAGTTGTTCACGTTCTGCATGACCAGGGCGATGATCCCCTTCTCGGAGGCCCCACGGACGTACGCCGACCGCACGACGTCCCACGGGTGCTTGATCGCCTCACGGGCCCACTGCTTGTAGCGGGGGACCCCCTCCTGGCCGTCGCTCATGACCGTCTCGAGCAGGAGCATCGAGTTCGAGCCCTTGCCGTAGCGGACCGGCTCGATGTGCGTGTTCGGGTCCGGGAAGAACGAGGAGGTGATGGCCACGCCGTGGGTGAAGTCGCCCTCACCGGGCGGGGTCGCATTGACGACCCCCACCAGGGACTCGGAGTTGGTGCGCGTCAGGTACCCGAGCCGGGGGGACAGGTCAGGCAGGACCCCATCGGCACGCAGGCGGTGCAGGAGGCTCTGCGTCCCCCAGGTCCCGGCGGCGAAGACCACGTGGTCGGCGGTGAAGGTGCGCCCGGCACCGGCACCGGCACCGCTGTCCTCGGGCGGCGTCGGGTCGGCGGACCTGCGGGCCGCGACCTTCCCACGGACCTTCCCGGTCGCCTTGGCAGCAAGGGATTCCGTGGAGCGGGTGTCGACCGCCCAGCGGCCGTCGGGCATGGGCCGCACCGTGGTCACCGTCGTCAGGGGATGGACCTGGGCGCCGGCACCCTCGGCCAGGCCCAGGTAGTTCTTCACCAGCGTGTTCTTGGCGTTGTGCCGGCAGCCGGTCATGCACTCACCGCACTCGATGCAGCCCGTGCGCTCCGGGCCGACACCCCCGAAGTAGGGGTCGGGCTCGGTCACCCCGGGAGCGGACCCGAAGTACACGCCCACGGGGGTGCGCTTGAAGGTGTGCCCCACACCCATCTCGTCCGCGACAGCCTTGAAGGCAACATCGGCGGCGGTCATCGTCGGGTTGGTCACCACACCCAGCATCCGCTTGGCCTGGTCATAGGCAGGGGCGAGCTCGTCGGCCCAATCGGTGATGTGGCCCCAGTGCGGGTCCTCGAAGTAGCCCTCACCGGGGACATAGAGGGTGTTGGCGTAGACCAGCGAGCCGCCGCCCACCCCGGCACCGGCAAGGACGATCACGTCGTTGAGCCGGTGGATCCGCTGGATCCCGAAGCAACCCAGCTCGGGGGCCCAGAGGTAGTCCTTCACGCGCCAGCTGGTCTTGGGCAGCTCGTGGTCGGCGAACCGACGGCCGGCCTCGAGCACGCCGACGCGGTAGCCCTTCTCCGTCAGGCGAAGTGCGCTGACCGAGCCACCGAACCCGGAGCCGATCACCAGGACGTCATAGTCACTGGCGGGTGCCTCGGGCCCGCCCTCCCTGGGATCTGCGGGTGCACTCATACACCGACGATACCGCCGACCGGATGGGGGTTCACGTGCAGGCGTGACTACTTGAGGCCGGCGGTCCGCATGAGCTTGAATCCGCGCACGATGATGTCACCCCAGTCGTCATGCTCCATGCCGAACGGGGTGCCGAACCCGATCCCCCGCTGGATGGCGATGGTCTGCTCCTCGGTGAAGCGGGTCAGGCCATGGTCGCCGTTGCGCCGGCCCACGCCGGAGAGCCCCCTGCCGCCCATGGGGGCACCCACTGAACCGAACGTGGCCTCATAGGCCTCGTTCACATTCACCGAGCCGGTGCTCAACCGTTGGGCGATCTGGACCCCCCGGTCATCGTCATCGACCAGCACACAGGCGTTGAGCCCGTAGGGGGAGGCATTGGCCAGGGCGATGGCCTCCTCGTCGGTGTCCACCCGTTGGATGGCCGCTACTGGGCCGAAGGTCTCGGCGCCGTGGCACACCATGTCCTCGGTGACCCCGGTCAGCACGGTGGGCGCGTAGTAGTACGGGCCGATGTCGGGCAGGGCGTGCCCGCCGGTCAGCACCGTGGCGCCCTTGGCCACGGCATCGTCGACCGCCGCGGACACGCGCGCGAGCTGCTCCGAGCTGATCAGCGAACCGAAGTCCGAGCCCCAACCGACCGACGCGTGCATCCGAAGGGACCCGATCCGGGAGATGAAGCGGTCCACGAACTGGTCATAGACACCACCGTGCACGTAGATGCGCTCCATGGACACGCACAGCTGCCCGGCGTTGTCGAAGCATGCACGCACGGCGATCTCAGCAGCCCGACCGGGGTCCACGTCGTCGACCACGATCATCGGGTTCTTCCCACCGAGCTCCATGGAGCAACCGATGAGCCGCTCACCGCACCGGCCGGCGATCTGGGCACCGACCGCGCTGGACCCGGTGAACATCATGTAGTCGGCCCGCTCGGTGATCTCCGGGCCGAGCTCCGGGCCGAAGCCGAGCACGACCTGCATGACCCGGTGCGGGATCCCGGCCCGGTGCATGAGGTCGACTGCCCACAGAGCCGTCAGCGATGTCTGGTGGTCGGGCTTGAGCACCACGGCGTTGCCAGCCATGAGCGCGGGAATCGCATCGGCGGCGGCCAGGAACAGCGGGTAGTTCCACGGGGCGATGTTGCCCACGACTCCGACTGGGTGGTGCTCGACAGTCACCTTGGTCAGCAGCGGGAACACCCCCCGCCGGCGGTCGGACCCCAGCAGGCGCCGGGCATCACGGGCGTAGTGCCGCGCGACGGTGCAGACGCCGAGCAGCTCCTTGAGCGCATCCATGCGGGTCTTGCCCGTCTCCCACTGGATGAGGTCCAGGCCCTCCTCGCGGTGGGACATGACCAGGTCGTGGAACCGCAGCATCACGCGCTTGCGGTCGGCCACGGAGGTGCTGGCCCACCTGACCTGGGCCTCGCGAGCCGTGTCGAAGGCCATGTCGACGTCCTCGACCGTCGAGTAGGGAACCTCGATCAGGGGCAGTCCGTCGAACGGGGCCAGGACGCCATGGCGCTGCGCCCCCGGATGCACCACGGGGATGGTCAGCAGTGCCTCGGCCAGGTCGACGTCGAATCCTGGCCGGGAGGTGGCGGAGGTGGCGGAGGTCGAGACGCTCATGCTTGGCAGGCTACAACGGCCTGTGCCTCATGCCTGCGGTGGACGGTGGGGCGGAACGGCCGGCTGCTCGGCCGACAGGCCCGCGATCTCGGCGGTGATCCGGGCCTCGTCCCAGCCCAGGATCGGAGCCACGAGCTCGGCGGTGTCCCGCGCAGCGGACTGCGCCCGGTCCCGGGTCTGGACCGCCAACCGGGTGCGCCGGATCAGGATGTCGCCGAGCGTGCGGGCACCCTCGTCGCGGGCAGCGATCACGGCCTCGGCGCGGATCACCCGGCCCTCGGCGTGCAGGGGCAGCGCGAGCGAGGGATCTCCTGCCACCAGCTCCAGGACCTGCTCGACGCGGTCCCCGTGACGACGAAGGAGCCGCTCGAGGCCGACGACATCCATGCCGGCGGCGCGGGCCCGACGGACCCGACCCGCCCACTGCTCCCGGAAGGCGTCGGCGCCGACGAGCGGCACGTGTTCGGTGCTGCAGGGCTCGACGTCCTGGGGTAGCTGGTCGGTCACGGCGTCCACGGCATCGGCGGCCATCACGCGGTAGGTCGTGTACTTGCCTCCGGCGATGGCCACGAAGCCCGGAACCGGCTTCATCACGGCGTGCTCGCGGGACAGCTCGGTGGTATCGCCCTGCCCGGCGGACAGCAGCGGGCGAAGGCCGGCGTACACCCCCACAACGTCCTCGTGGACCAGCGGACGGGACAGCCAGCGGTTGGCCTGACCGAGCAGGTACTCCACGTCTGAGCTGGTCACGCCCGGGGTCTCGCGGGGACCGTCGTCATCGGTGTCGGTCGTGCCGATCAGCCAGTGCTCGCTCCACGGCAGCAGGAACAGCACGCTGTGTGGGGTCCGGGTGATGACGGCCATGGTCGAGCGGAAGCGGTTGCGTGGCACGACCAGGTGCACACCCTTGCTCCGGCGCACGCTGCTGCCCGCCGTCGTCCCGGTGGCCATCGCGACCAGGTCGTCGGTCCAGACGCCCGCGGCTGACAGCACCACCCGCGCGTGCACCACGATCTGCTCACCCGTTGCCTCATCGCGCACCACGGCACCGGCGACGCACGGGCCGGCACCGGAGTCGTCGTGGAACCCCAGGTGCAGGTGTGGCAGGTGGGGGTGCGGGGCGTGGGCATGCAGGTGTGGGCCGTGCTCGTGGCCATGGCCGGTGCCGCCGGGATCGCCACCCTCCCCGGCCGATGGTGCGCCGGCCTCGCGGACCAGGTCGACGACCCGGACACCGGTGGCCACCGAGGCCCCACGGGCCACCGCGGTTCGCGCCAGCGCCATCGTGTGGCGCGCGTCGTCGATCTGGGCGTCGTGGAACCGGACAGCACCCTCCATCGCGTCCACGCGCAGCCCGGGTGCCAGTCCATGCACCGCAGCCGGCGAGAGCGTCCGCGGCCGGGGCATCGTGCCCCCGTAGGCGCCGATCCTGGACAGCATGTCGTACAGGGCCACCCCTGCACCCATGTAGGAGCGCTCGACGCCCCCGCTGGCCGGGAGCAGGAAGGGGACGGGGCGCACGAGGTGCGGGGCCAGGCGGTCCAGCAGCAGCCCACGTTCGGTCAGGGCCTCGTGGACCAGCGCGAACTCGCGCTGCTCGAGGTAGCGCAACCCACCGTGGGCCAGGCGCGAGGACCTGCTCGACGTCCCGCCAGCCAGGTCGCCGGCATCCACCAGGCCCACCGACAGGCCGCGGACCGCGGCGTCGAGGGCGGCGCCGCAACCGACCACGCCACCGCCCACGACCAGGAGGTCCAGGGGCTCCTCGGCGGTGGTGCCACGCAGGGTCGCCAGCGCTGCGGCGCGCTGCTGTGGTCCGAGCCGCGAAGGGTCGTCGGTGTGATGCGTGTCACGTGGTGCCATGGAGCCCATTCTTCCCATGCCATCGGCATTTTCGCCGTTCGGGATCACTGTGGATGACTCCCCTCGACGTGTGGACGAAGCGCCCTATCCGTGCTGCCTGACGTGTTGTCCAGCCTGTGGACAACGGTCCCGAACCGATCCCGTCAACGGCCCGGGGAGACCGTGACGTCGACCCGCTGGAACTCCTTGAGCTCCGAGTAGCCGGAGGTCGCCATGGCCCGACGCAGGGCCCCGACAAGGTTCATGGTGCCATCTGGAACCCGGCTCGGCCCGTGCATGACCTGAGCCAGGGACCCGACAGTCCCGGTCCAGTGCCGCTCGCCGCGCGGCAGCTCGGAGTGCACCGCCTCCATGCCCCAGTGCCACCCACGACCGGGCGCCTCGGCTGCGCGCGCCAGGGGTGAGCCGACCATGACCGCATCGGCCCCGCAGGCGATCGCCTTCACGATGTCGCCGCTGCGCCCCATGGCGCCATCGGCGATGACGTGGGCATAGCGCCCACCCGACTCGTCCATGTAGTCCCGGCGCGCAGCCGAGACGTCGGCCACCGCGGTGGCCATGGGGACGCGCACGCCCAGCACATCGGCCGTCGTGTGCGAGGCGCCACCACCGAAGCCCACCAGCACCCCGGCCGCCCCGGCACGCATCAGGTGCAGAGCTGCACGGTAGGTGGCCACACCGCCGACCACGACAGGGGCATCGAGGGTGTAGATGAACTCCTTGAGGTTCAGTGCGTCGTCCTGGGAGCTGACGTGCTCGGCGGAGACGGTCGTCCCACGGATCACGAACAGGTCGATCCCGGCCGTGGTCACCACTGGCGCCAACTCGGTGACGCGGTTGGGCGGCAGCGCGCCGGCGACCGTCACACCGGCAGCCCGCATCTCGGCGATCCGCCGCTCGATGAGCTCGGCCTTGACCGGCTCGGCATACAGCTGCTGCATCCGGGCGTTGGCCTGCAGCTCGGGCAGCTGGCCGATCTCCTCGTAGGCAGCCGAGGGATCGTCGTACCTGGTCCACAGACCCTCGAGGTTGAGCACACCCAACCCGCCGAGCTGACCCATCTGGATCGCAGTCTGCGGGGACATGATGGAGTCCATCGGCGCACCGATGATGGGGTTGTCGAAGCGGTAGGCATCGATCTGCCACGTGGTGCTGACCAGGTCAGGGGCTCGGGTCCGCCGGTTCGGCGCGATCGCGATGTCGTCGAAGGACAGCGCCGCACGACCGCGCTTGCCCAGACCGATCTCGATGTCGTTCATGTGCTCCTCCTCGACGGAACGGCCCGCGCGTCAGCGGCCCTGGTAGTTGGGCGCCTCGACGGTCATCTGGATGTCGTGCGGATGTGACTCCTTGAGCCCCGCCGGCGTGATCCGGACGAACCGGCCACGCTCCTGCAGCTCGGGCACGGTACGGGCGCCGACATAGAACATCGACTGGTGCAGACCCCCCACGAGCTGGTGGGCGACCGCGGACAGCGGACCACGGTAGGGGACCTGCCCCTCGATCCCCTCCGGGATGATCTTCTCGTCGGTGGTGACGTCGGCCTGGAAGTACCGGTCCTTGGAGTAGGACACCCGGCCACGTGAGGCCATCGCGCCCAGGGAGCCCATGCCCCGGTAGTGCTTGTACTGCTTGCCGTTGACGAACACGAGGTCACCTGGGCTCTCCTCGCACCCGGCCAGCAGGGACCCCAGCATGACGGTCTCGGCCCCAGCGACGAGGGCCTTGGCGATGTCGCCGGAGTACTGCAGCCCGCCGTCACCGATCACCGGCACGCCAGCGGGCCGGCAGACTCGAGCCGCCTCGAAGATCGCCGTGACCTGGGGCACGCCGACACCGGCCACCACACGCGTGGTGCAGATCGAGCCCGGCCCGACCCCGACCTTGACGGCGTCGGCGCCGGCATCCACCAGCGCCTGCGCCCCACCACGTGTGGCGATGTTCCCGCCGATCACCTGGACGTGCGCCGTGGCCGGGTCGGCCTTCAGCCTGGACACCATGTCCAGCAGCAGGCGGGCCTGGCCGTTGGCCGTGTCGGCGATGAGCACGTCCACACCGGCCTCAGCCAGGGCGTTGGCCCGCTCCCAGGCATCGCCGAAGAAGCCGATCGCGGCGCCGACGCGCAGCCGGCCCTCCTCGTCCTTGGTCGCGTTCGGGTACTTCTCGGTCTTGACGAAGTCCTTGACCGTGATCAGGCCGGTGAGCCGACCTGCCGCATCAACCAGCGGCAGCTTCTCGATCCGGTGCTTGGCCAGCAGGGCTGCGGCATCCGCCCGCTTGATCCCCTCCGGTCCGGTCACCAGCGGCATCGAGGTCATGACGTCGCGCACACGTGTGGTCGGGAACTGCTCGGCCGGCAGGAACAGGATGTCGCGGTTGGTCACGATGCCCAGCAGCGTCCGGTCTGCGTCGATGACCGGGAGGCCGGAGACGCGGTAGCGGCCGCACAACTCGTCGAGCTCAGCAACTGTCGCATCCGGGCTCACGGTCACCGGGTCATGGATCATTCCCGACTCGCTGCGCTTGACGGTGTCCACCTCAGTTGCCTGGTCGGCGATCGACAGGTTGCGGTGCAGGACCCCGATGCCGCCCTGACGTGCCATGGCGATGGCCATGCGCGCCTCGGTCACGGTGTCCATCGCGGCCGACACCAGCGGCACCGCGAGGCTGATGGTGCGGGTCAGCCGGGTGGTCGTGTCCACCTCGGAGGGCACGACGTCGGAATGGTCGGGCAGGAGCAGGACGTCGTCGTAGGTCAGGCCCGTGTAGCCGAACATCTCCTCGGCGGCGGCGCGGTCTGCTGGATCGATCACTGATGACCCCTCTCCCATGTGGGATCAGGGTATCGGCACGGCCGCACCTGCGGAGCCGGCGCAGGGGCCGCTCAGCTCAACAGGCCCCAGCGGAAGCCGAGGGCGACTGCCTGGGCGCGGTCGGCCGCCCCCATCTTGCGGAACATCCGCCGCGCATGGGTCTTGACGGTGTCCTCGGAGAGGTACAGCTCGCGGCCGATCTGCGCGTTGGACTTGCCCCGGGACATCCCTTCCAGGACCTCGACCTCGCGACCGCTCAGCGCCGGGCCGCCAGCCATCGGACGGACCGGAAGCGGAACGACGTTGCCCGTGCGCGGAGCCTGCGGCGTGGCCGCCAGGCTGAGGATGGTGGCCGTCTCCTCACGGGAGGCGTCCTTCACCATGTAGCCACGCGCACCCACCGATACGGCTGCGGCCACCCCCTCGATGTCCTCACCCATGGTGAGCATGACGACAACGGCGCCCGGGTGCTCGGCGACCAGGCGACGGGTTGCCTCCACGCCGCCCATCCCAGGCATCCGGACGTCCATGAGGACCACGCTGGGGCGCTCCATCGGGTACCGCGCCAGCACTTCCTCACCCGATCCGGCCGCGCTCACCCGCTCGACTCCGGGCACCGAAGCGACAGCGCGTCGCACAGCCTCCCTCGCCAGCGGTGCGTCATCGCACACCAGGACCGTGGTCATCGGGTACCTCCTCCCCGATCTGTTCGACAGCACCGGGGGCGCACTTGAGCCCAGGGCTCAGCGCACAACGCCAGGGCCCTGCGCCCAGCCGCCGATGGACTGCTCAGCCCAGGAGCGCGCGGATGTCGCGACGGGCCAGCCATTGCGCAGCCAGCACGGGGGGCAGTTCCTCGGCGATGGCACGGATCACCGAGCGCGCCGTCTGCAGCGAGCGCTCGGACTCCTCGGGCGCCGAGGCGGCCAGGAGTGCGCCGAGCAGCCCACGGCTGGGCCAGACCAGGGGTCGGGCACCCAGCCCCTCGGCCAGGACTGCCGCCCTGGCCAGGAGATCGATCGCAGCGGCCTGCTGCCCGCGCTCGGTTGCAGCCACCCCGGCGAAGAGCAGTGACTTGGCCACGTGTCGCGGCGCATTGGCGCCCTCGGCCGCATCGAGCGCCCGCTCGGCGGCGGCGCGAGCCTGCACCGGATCATCCTCGAGCAGGGCCAGCTCCGCGCGCAGCCAGTCGAGCCGGATGTGCTGGCGCCACCAGAGGGGCCGCTCGGCGGCCAGCGCCTCGGCCTCGCCCAACACCTCGCGCGCAGCCTCAGCCTCCCCGAGCCCGACGGCGTCAGATCCGAGCCCGAGCAGGGCCTCGCACTGCGCCTCGACATTGTCGGCAGCCGACTCCAGGGCGCCACGATCCCACTCACGACCCTCGGCGTGGCGACCGAGCTGACGCTGGATGGCGCCCACGGCCGAGGCTGGCAGGGCACGCAGCTCGGCGGGGGTGCTGGGATCGCTGGCAGCGGTCGTCAGGCCGGCCAATGCCTGCCCATAGGCACCGATCGACGTGCGGCAGACACCGAGCAGCCACGCGGCACGGGTGTGCCGGGCGATGTCCCCCACCTCCCCTGCCAGGACCTCAGCCCGCTCCAGCGGGACCAAGCCCTGCCCGGGGACGCCTCGGAACACGGCCCGCTCCCCGGCCGCGAGAAGACCAGAGAGCTCCTCGTCGACCACGGGCCACAGAATAGGAGGTCACAGCCCCATCGCAGTGCGCACCGCGCCGACTGCCTCCCCGAGATCCGTCACCCGGTGCGCCCCCTCAGGGACGTCTGTCCAGCCCGGGCCCCCCACGAGCAGCAACGGCGCGGGGCGCACCGACGGGAGCTTCGGCGCCGAGGGCCCGGCCATCTGCGCCCAGAGGAAGATGACCGGCGGGCCCAGACGGACCACGGCATCGTTGAGCGCCGCCGTGGGAGTCCGAGCCCCCAGGACGTGGCTGCGGATGCCCAGGTCGCTCAGGGCCGCCTGGAGGACCGCCAGTGGCAGGTCATGGAGCTCGTCGGGCACGCTGGCCAGAAGTGCAGGTCGTCCGTTGCGCGGGTGGGTCAACTGGGCCGAGTGCGCGGCCAGCACGCCGATGAGCACCCTCGAGAAGGAGTGCTCGACCTCGACACCTCGCGCTGTCTGCGCCCAACGCTGGCCGATGGCCACCAGGACCGGGCGAACGAGCTCGTCCCACGTGGCCAGCGCCCCGCGCTCGCGCAGCGACTCCATCATGATGCGATGGCAGGACACGGTGTCCAGGGCCATGGCAGCCCGCGCCAGGCCACGCACCGAGCGCGGCTGGTCCGGGGTCGGCAGCACCCGGCCACCACCCGCCGGAGCAGAGGAGCCGGGCTCGGCCCCCTCAGCGTTGCCAGCCTGGTCCGCCCGTGCCTCCTGGCCCCCCTGCGGCCCCTCAGCCGTGTCGACCACGCCCGCGGAGGAGCCCAGCAGAGCGGAGTACGGACTCGCCGCATCAACGGCTGCGCGATCGATCTCCGCGCGGATTGCGGCCGCCGCAGCCTCGGCTGGCGGGACTCCCTCCTGGACGAGTCGATGCATCACCCCGAGTCGAGCCAGGTCGACCGGACCATAGCGGCGGTGCCCGCCAGCGGTATGCATGCTGGGTCCGAGCCCGTAGCGCCGCTCCCAGCTGCGCAGCGTCCCCGGCGCGACACCCAGGCCCCGCGCGGCGCCGGCCACGCTGAGCGCGACTGTCGCAGGGGCGCGTGCACCGGCTCCTGCGGTATTCACCTCCCCGGTGCTGTCCGGGGCCTGGACAGCCTCCTGCTCGGAAGGGGGTGAGCCGGGGATCCCGGTGGGCGGATCAGCCACGGTCACGGCCGGCACGTCGACGCCCGTCAGGCCGCCTGGAGGAATGGACACGTCGATATTGTGCAAGACCTTTGCAATGTTCGCCTCCGGAACACTCCACGCAGCCCCGGGA
>Ga0316195_10000331_pt1 | contig 18121 bp, 14 predicted proteins | sample Phised1_MG_FD_204937 | JGI IMG/M metagenome (GOLD analysis project Ga0316195, IMG submission 204937) | Coastal sediment microbial communities from Maine, United States - Phippsburg sediment 1 | ecosystem: Environmental > Aquatic > Marine > Coastal > Sediment | place: USA: Maine | collected...
GCTGGATCCGGACGACCTGTTCACCTTCCTCAACGGTGGCCTGGGCGACCGCTTCATCGCTAGCCAGGCGAAAGTGCCGCAGCGCCTGGCTGAGTTCGACCTGAAGCCCGATCCGGACGGCCGCTACCGCGTCAACGAGTGCTACTGCTTCGACGGCACCTGGCAGGCTGCGCTGGCCGCCCTGGTGCAGCGGGCCGACGTAGTGCTGATGGACTTGCGCGGCTTCCAGGCGCGCAACGCCGGCTGCCGCCATGAACTGAGCGTGCTCAGCACCGCCGCTCATGTGCAGCGCGTGGTGCTGCTGCACGATGTCCGCACCGACCGCGCCGCGGCCGACAGCGACATCGCCGCCGCACCGGCCGGGCGTTTTGTGTGGGTGGAGGCCGGGCGGCTCAACCAGGGCAAGGTGGCGCAGATCCTGAGCCAGCTGCTGGACTGAACGGCCGAAATGCGCGCTTCGTCTCTATCGGCGTCGGACTCGGCCAAGTGGTGCCGCATGTCCTCCACCAGCACGCCATGGTGCGTGCGCAGCTTCATCAGCCGAGTGACTATCGTCTGCTGCAATGCGTGCAGGATCGGCGCTCGCGGTGCTGGAAACCCTAGCCCGTCTTTCTCGTGCGCCGTGAAAAGGCGCTGTCTTCTTGCGGGCGCGAATCCCGTCCGGCAGCCGCTGCACCTCCTCAGGCGCGAGCGCGCGTGGCAGCGATGCCACGCTCCAGCGCGCCGGCGATGAGATGACGCCGAGCAAGGCCTGCAGGGCGTCGCCGCAGGTGGCGCGGTAGCCGAAGTAGGCCCGCAGCGCCGCGGCCAGTGCGCTGGCGTGCGACACGCTGTTTTCGCGCGTCAGCTCCGTTGCAATGGAGCCTCGAACGTCCTCTGGCTGCAACTCCCCGATGGCGATGGGTCTGCCGGCGAACTTGCACAGCAGCAGCCGCCCCACCATCGCCAGCCGACCGTCCCGCGTGCCGATCCCCTGGCCGCGGGCGTCGCGCATGTGCGCGTTGTAGCGGTACAGTTCCTCTGCAATGGGGCCGCTGGGCCGAGGCGGTTCCAAGATGACTTGCTGCTCACGCAGCGACACCAACAAGTGCGCCAGGCCGGCCCGCAGGTCACCATGCGTGCGCAGCGCCGTCGCGTGGCAGTCGCAGCGCGCCAGGTGCGAGTCCAGAAACTGCTCGACGAGGGCCTCGTCGATCTGATCGGCCGACAGCCGACACCGCGGCATACAGTGGGCGAAGTGGGCCAAGGCGCGCAGGGCCTTGTCGATACTGCCTTCGGCGTACCGGCCACGTCCCAGCAGCGCCTGGAACGCATCGACGTTTGACGACAGCGGACCCTCGAGCAACCAGGCCCTGGCCAGCGCGTGAAGCGAACGAATCGAATCCATGGTGATCTCCAGTTGTGAGATCACCATCCATGCGCCAGCGCCTGCCTTATGTCCAGTTCAACCGCACCGAAGCGGCCAAAAGGACAGGGAAATCGCGGGCCTCAGGCCAGCCTACCCAGGCAACTGTTCATAACTGGGGCCTGTGCAACGACCCTGGAGAGCTCTCCATAAGGGTCGGGACCAGATCTACCCGGGTGACAGCTGTATCGCAAGCCAGTTCGACCGGCAGGCCTACGGCACCGAGATCAAGTTCGCATAGACCCGCCATCGACCAAAGGCGCCGCCGGCACTTTTGATGTCGAGCGGCCGGTCCACTCAGTAAACGGTCTTTTGCCGATCACGTCGAGAAATCGGCGCCCTGCGACAGCGGTCACTCGTAGGTGGTGACCGCCGTCGACCGGAACACTATCGAGGCTGAATGTCTTCGTCCGAAGGCCGCGAACTCACGCTGCCGACCCATCAACGACAGTCATGAAACCGAATTCATTACCCCATAGAAGCTTACGGTCGGGGAGCCACGAAATCGATAGGCCAAACGCCGAGCCTCGGTCAGTTCACGATGTCGTGAACGGATTCCGAATGGTCAACTGTCGGTCGATCACTTGGCCGTCCTGCATTTCTTCAGAATGAAGTGTCTTGCAGTTCGCCAGCAACGCTGCCGAGACGATGAGCGCATCGTAGATCGATATGCCATAGCGCTCGGCTAACCGCAGGGCTCGTTCGTGCGTCTCGATGGTCAGCGGCTCGACCACGCAGACGGCTCGCACCTGGGCCAACACTTCGCGGATTTCGATCCACGACATGCGCAGCTTGCGCGACGCGATCGATACAAACTCGTTCAGAACCTGGACGTTGATCGTTCCTCCAATGGCGAGCAATTCTTCTGCCCTGTCGGCCTTTGTTGTGTCAGCCGACAGCACTAGAGCACCACATTGGTGTCGAAGAAGTCCTCACCGCCGCTCATTGGCTTGCACGCGGTCGAACTTGAAGTCGGACGGCAATCGGCCGCGGTACTTGCGTATTCTGGCCAACAGGTCACGCGCGCCCGGGGCCTTCTCGATATCAAAGGAGCGATCACCTATGACGTGGATGTCGATGTTGTCTCCTGGCTTCAGATCGAGCGCCTCGACCACCGTAGCGGGAAGGCGAACGGCCAAGCTATTGCCCCACTTTGCGACTTGCATTGATATCTTGAAGATCTACATGATTGAATGTATATCTTACATCTTCCCTAGTTGCGAGGGGTGCGCGCGTCCATGTCCGACAGGAAGCCCCTGAGCCCACCAAGACCTGGCACTGTGAGTGCATCCTGGCCGACGAAGGCGTGTACATGGCCGGGTGAGATACCAAATAGCGGCACGTCGGGGGCCGACGCTTGTGGCCAGGACGAGCCGAAGCGGAGTTCAAGTTGGCCGCCGTAGACCAGTCATCCAAGACGGGCCGGCAGGTGAAATTCAGAGCGGATCACCAGTGGCCGGTTGTCGCCGGCTTGACAGCCGATCTGCAAATCTCGTCGCCTTGAACCTGTCGTTCATTTGACCATGCCGCTCTGCTGACATTCGTCGCCCGCGGTCCCGGCCGTTGGCCGACGCTCACGGCCGGCAACTTCCCGACGGGTCAACATCTTCGCATTGATCGTGGAGGCGCTGGTGATCGAGAAAAGACTTCACGCACCTGGGTTGCAGGCAAGTGCGCTGCCACTGGCACCAGCGCGCGACTCGGTACCTGCGGACGGCCGGTGCTCCGCGGGCCGGGTGGCCCGCGGAGCACCACGTGCAGTCGCTACTTCTTTGGCCGGGGTTGTGAGAACCGCCAGACATCGTCGTCCACGAGTGTCGGATCGGGTGCGATGAACGAAGCCTCTCTGTCGCCGCCGAACGTGTAGATCGACGGCGGCAAGCCACCTGGCCCGCCGGTGACAACGAGCGAGTCGAAGTCGTACTTCACGTTCGCGGAGTTCGTTGCGTTCCACGGGCCTGTCTTCAGCTTGGCCCAGCGCATTCCGTCGCGACTGACCCACACGTCGACCGGATGCGCCGCAACCGTTCCGGAAGGATCCGTGGGGAAGCCGAATCCGCCGAAGCAGACGATCGTGTCGAAGAGCACCTGGCACTGATGGCCCGGGCGGGCGCTCCAGTCGGCGTTCATCGTCACGAGCTCCCAGTTGGCGCCATCGCGCGTACGCCACACGTCGTTGAAGTACGGACAGGAAGGACCGGTCGGGCCGAACTCGCAGAGGAATCCGTCTTCGCCCCCGAGGAGGTACAGGTAGCCGTTCTTCTCCACGACCGCTGCCCCGGCGCGGGGGGCCCAGGGAGCGTTCGCTGTGACCTGCTCCCAGTTCTTGCCATCGCGCGAGCGCCAGACATCGTTGAAGAGGACGCGACCGCTACCGCCGATGGCCACGTCGTCGCCGTTGCCGCCGCCGAGCACGTAGATCCAGCCCTTGAACTCGATCGCGCTGAGGCCGGCGCGGCCTGTCCAGCGCGGGCCGTCGGACTTGAGCTGCTGCCAGGTTGCGCCATCGGTAGAACGCCAGACGTCGTTGAAGAACGTCGAGTTGGGCACGAAGTCCGGGCACGGCGGGGTTGGCGCTCCAAGCGCCGCAGGCTGCGGACAGACCGGTGGATCGTTCCGCCTGACCGTGAAGTCCTGGCCGCCCAGGACAAACATCGCCCCAGCCTTTGTGACCGCCTGGAAGTACGCACGCTCGGACCACATGCTCGGACCCTTCGGCGTCGGCAGCTTTGTCCATGAGGCACCGAGATCTCGGCTCTCCCAGACGTCGTTCCACAGCGTGCTGTTGAACGGGCCGAAGGTTGGAGGGCCAAAGGGGGAGGGCGTGCGCCCACCCATGATGTAGAGGCTGTTGCGCAACTCGACTGCTTGCAAGCCCGCCCGGCCCGCCCAGCCGGTCGTGGGCGCAAACGGTGGCTGCGGCTGTGGCGGCCAATCGCCGTCGTAGACCTTGGTCCACTGGAACGGTTCGAGATCTCTCCCTTGACCGCGGCCTTCGGCCGTAAACATCGCGGTTGTGGCCGCTGCTTGCGCCTGGTCCATTGCCTCCGGCGCGAACTGCACGCTGGCCGCCTGGTTTGCGCCTTGGTCACCGCCCCCCCCACCGCACGCAGCCACCAACGCAGCTGCCAAGCAGATGCTCAACGTGTTAAGAGTCTTGCTCACGATTCACCCCCTGTCGGACCGAGATTTCCCAGGGCTACGCTGCTCGACGGAGTTGGTCTACGCTGGCCGCAGCATCGTCGGCCCCGACGAGCACACTTGCTCGTGTGAGAAACAGCTATTCAATTGCCGGCGCTGGTCATGCCCGGCACAGCCCGGCCAAGTCTAAGGGCGCTGACGCCCTGTGATTACCCCCGAATCAGGGGTGGGTACCTTTCGACGGTCGTGCGCCGACATGCAGAGTTTCAGACTGCACGCCGCAGTGCGATATGGCGCCAACGACGGCCAAGCGCTGGAACAACTGGGCCGCCACACCACTCGCCCGGAGCTGGCCAACGAATGCGTACAAACCAACGCGGCCGGACAGATGGTGCTCAAGCTCAAGACCCCGGGCGCGACGGCATCACGCACCTGGTCATGAGCCCGCCGGAGTTCAGGAAGCGGCAGGCGGCCCAAACGCTCCGCTCGTGGCTTAACCCTCACCCGCCAAGTTCTCGCCGCTGAAGGTCGGCTTCTATGGCGTCGAATCAAGCGACCCTTACTGCCATATTGAGTCGCCTGCGGCTTTCCGCTTATCTGATCGTATTGCCGTCAACGTGTCACTCAAGGCAGCAACATGCTTGGAGTATGCGAGTCGCGACTTCGATGAAACGATGAAACGCCTCCACGTTTCGCTGCACATGCGTTCAGGGTCGCTGTGCGAGAGCCAGAGGCAGTCTCCTGCCATAAGAGTGCTCAGTTCGCGAAGACCCGGACCTGTGACGCATGGAGCCCGACGCGCACGGCAGAGCCAGCGTCGTAGCCCGACGCGCCGGCGTAATGCGGCTGGTCCACGGCCAGCGCATGCGAGCCCACACGAACCCGGTAGCGGGTGGCTTCACCCAGGAACTCACGTGATTCCACCGTGCCCGGCACCCAGACATGCGTGGTGTCGCCGCCGCCATCCGCGGCCTGCATCGTCACGGCATGCGGCCTGAAGCTTAGCAACAGTCGTGGTGTGTCGGGCACTGCGCCTGCCTCGCCTGACAACGGCCATTGCACGCTGCCAACGCCGTCGATCTCCAGCGTCAGCGTCTGCGCGTCGCGCGCGCGCACCTGGCTTGGCAGCAGGTTCATCGTGCCGACGAAGCCGGCCACGAAAGGGTTCACCGGGTGATCGTACAGCGTGGCCGGCGCGCCCACCTGCTGCACCACGCCCTTGTCGAGCACGGCCATGCGGTCGGCCGTGCTCATCGCCTCTTCCTGATCGTGGGTGACGAAGATCGTCGTAATGCCCAGGCGGCGCTGCAGTGCCCGCAGTTCTTGGCGCATCTGCACGCGCAGCGTCTTGTCCAGGTTTGACAGCGGCTCGTCCAACAGCAGCACCTGCGGCTCGATGACGATCGTGCGCGCCAGCGCCACGCGCTGCTGTTGGCCTCCCGACAACTGGTTGGGCCGCCGCTCGGCGAAGCCCGTCAGCCCGACGGTATCGAGCGCCGCCCCGACACGCGCCTTCATTTCCGCCTTGGCGACCTTGCGCTCGACTAGGCCGAAGGCTACGTGATCCCACACGCTCAGGTGCGGCCAAAGCGCGTAGCTCTGAAACACCATGCCGATGTTGCGATCCCACGGCGGCTGGTCGCTGATGTCCACGCCGTCGATAAGCAACTGACCGTGCTGGTGCGGGTTGAAGCCGGCGATCAGCCGCAGCAGCGTCGACTTGCCCGACCCCGAAGGTCCGAGCAGCGCGAAGAACTCGCCCGGCTCGATGTCAAGGTTGACGTCCTTCAGCACCTCGGTCGTGCCGTAGGCCAAGCGTACGTTGCGGCATTTGACGCTGACTTTCTTCATGGCGACTCAGGTGCGTGCCGGCGCGGCCGGCAAGGTGGGAACAGATGGCAACGTGTCGTCGACCTGGCGCGTCACGAAGCGCTGCTGCGTGCGCTCGACAACCCGATGTGACAGGTAGGTGCCGATGGCGACGACGACGATGGCCAGCACGCCCAGCGCCGCGCCGGGGCCGCGCCCGGCGATGCTCTGCATGTATAAGTAGATGCCATAGCTCATGGGCGCCTGCGATTCGGACGAGACCAGCAGGATCGTCGCCGACAACTCCACCGCCGCGGTGATGAAGCTGGTGACGAAGCCTGCCAGTATGCCGCCGGCCATCAGCGGCACCACGACGCGACGGATGCTGCGCATCTTGGTCGCGCCCACGCTTTCGGCGGCCTCTTCCAGAGACACGTGCACCTGCTGCAGCGCCGCCACGCACGAGCGCAGCGCATAGGGGAGGCGGCGCACCGCATAGGCCAGCATGATGATCACCCAGCTGCTGGTCACCAGCACTTCAGTGCCCGGCACCAGCACGCCCTTGTACAGGCGCAGGTAGCCGATGGCCAGCACGATGCCCGGCACCGCCAGCGACGCGGTGGCGATCCAGTCCAGCCATTGGCGCGCGGGCAGCTTGGTGCGCAGGATCAGGTAGGCGATGGTCACACCCAGCAGCACGTCCAGCCCCGCCGCCAAGCCGCAATAGAGCAGGGTGTTCTTGATCATGCCGCTGGAATCCTGGAAAACCGTGGCGTAGTGCGCGAGCGTGAAGCCGTCGGGCAGCGGCGCATAGCTCCACACCGACGCCAAGGACAGCAGCAGCACACCGATGTGCGGGGACAGCGTGACCAGCAGCACCCCGCCGATCCACGCATAGGCCATGAACGAGCCCAGTGGCGACAGCCGGCGGCGCTGCAGGCTGGTGCCGCCCTTCTGGATCGTAGAGTAGTCCTTGCCCTTCAACGCCAGCGCCGACAGTGCCATCGCACCGATTGAGAAGGCGATCATGATGACGCTGATGACATAGCCCAGCGGGTCCTCCAGCCCGACCTGGGTGATGCGCAGGTAGGCCTGCGGCGCCAGCAGGTTGGTCTGGCCCATGACCAGCGGCGTGCCCAGATCGTCGAACACCTTGACGAACACCAGCGACGCGCCAGCCACGAACCCCGGCAGGCCAAGCGGGAAGATGACTCGCCAGAATAGCCGCCAGCCACGGCAGCCCAGGTTCATGGCTGCTTCTTCCATGGCGCCGTCGATGTTGTGCAGCGCCACTGTCAGGTTCATCAGGATGAACGGAAAGTAGTGGATCGATTCCACGAAGATCACGCCGTTCAGGCCTTCCATGATGGGCAGCGTGAAGCCGAAGTGCTCGCCCAGCAGCAGGTTCAGTGAGCCCGATCGGCCAAAGATCAGTTGCAGCGCCACCGCGCCGACGAAGGGCGGCATGATCAGCGGCAGCACGCCCAGCGTGTGGATCAAGATAGCGCCGCGGAAATCGAAGCGCACCGTGAAGTAGGCCAGTGGCACCGCGATGAGCGCCGCGAACAGCGACGACATGACGGCCACGTAGAGGCTGTTGAAGAAGGCCTCGCGCATCAGGCCCTGGCCGAAGAAGGCGCCGAAGTGGCCCAGCGTCAGGCTGCCGTCGGCCTGCACGAACGCGGTGACGAACACCTTCGCCACCGGCAGCACCAGAAACAGCAGCAGGAAGGCCAGCACCATCGCGCCGGCCAGCCACACGCCGGGCCGCACACGCGGCCCGTAGGACGCGCTGGTCCAGTTCGGCATGGGATCAGGCGTGCGTCACCTGGCCATCGCCAGCGCCTGCTCGGCCAGCGTGCGCGCCTTTTCGTAGTTCTCGCGCGCGTGGCCGTTCCAGCGGTCCTCCAGGCCCGTGACCTGCTTGTTCACGGCGGCGTCCTTCTTGTTGGCGGTAAACAGCGCCAAGAACTCCTTGTTGCCGGCCATGCCTGCGCCGACCACCGGCGTGAAGGCCAGGCCGCGCGCCTGCTGCACCAACTCAGTCGCCTTGGCGTTGGGTTTCTTCGCCAACGCGGCCTCGGCGGCGTGGATGGCCTTGGTCGCGGCCTGCAACTCCTTCAGGCGGAAGGTGATGGTCTGGTCGAACATCGACGACACGACGTTGTAGCGTGATTCCGACAAGTCGGAGTCGAAATTCACCTTGGCGCGCTTGGCGATCTCGAAGGGGTTGGGGTAGCCGGCCGGCACCTTGCCGCCCATCTCCTGTGGCGGCAGGATCGGCAGGCGCGAGATTTTCGGGTCGAGCAGGATGGCCTGGCCAGCGGCCGACACGGTGTAGGCGATGAACTTCTTCGCTTCTTCGGGGTTCTTGCCACCTGTCACTAGGCCGATGTTGGCTGGCACCACGGCGGTCACGTCGGGGTACAAGAACTCGACCGGGAAGCCGCTGTACTTGCCGGCCAGGCCGAAGAAGTCGATCACAAGGCCGACGCCGAACTGGCCGTTGTTCACGCCGTCGGGTACGCCGAAGCTGCGCTCGGTGATTGCCGCGCTATTGCCGGCGATCTGCAGCAACTGGGTCCAGCCCTTGTCCCAGCCTTCGCCCTGCAGCATCGTCTCGACCGTCAGGTGGGTGGTGCCCGAGCGGGACGGCGCGCTCATTGCCACATGACCGAAGTACACCGGCTTCGTCAGGTCGGCCCACTGGCGTGGCGTCGGCAGCTTGTTGGCCGCCATGTAGCGTGTGTTCCACATCAGGCCATAGCCGGCAAGCGCCTGCCCGAGGTACAGGCCCTCGGGGTTGTTGATCGGGTAGTTGCCCACCTTGGCCGGCGTCGACTTGTTGGCCAGCGCGGCCACGTTGTCCAGCAGTTTCAGGCCGGCCAGCACCTCAAACGCGTCGGGCGCCGAAGCCCAGAACACGTCCGGTCTCTGGCCGACCGGCAGCTCGCGCACGTAGGCGATGCCCTGCACTGTGTTCTTGTTCAGGATTTCCAGCTTGATGTCCGGGTTGGCTTTCTCGAAGGCCGATTTGTAGGCCTGCGTCAGCTCCTTCGGGAAGGAGGTGACCACGGTCACAGTGCCGGCAAAGGCGGGAGCGGCCAGGAGTGCTAGCGTGAAAGCGGCCAGGCGCTGCAGTGTGCATCGGGTCATAGTGTCTCGGGGTAGGCAAGGAACAGCGCTCACCATAGCGGCCTAGCCTGGGTATTGCCTATCGGGATTTGTGATGATCACAAGGTCTCGACAACAGCGCTGTTCGCGCATTCGATTGGAGGTCGCAGGGGTAGCCCCTTTCCCTTCCTTCAAGCCCTACCCAGCGTGAATGGCGCTAGGCCTGCGATTTGGGCAATGCCATCAACGGGCTGGATGAAGCCGCCGTGTGCGCGCCACCACGTGAATTCTGAGCGCCCTAGCACGACCAGATCTCGCGCCGGGCGATTCACGACCGAACTGCGTGCTCTTCGGTCAGCGGCAGTGTCTAGACTACGCAGGTCTCGGCCGGCCGCTTAGCGGCGACCATTCAGTCCGGGCCCGTGTCAACTACGGGGCGATGCTGCGTGAAAAGTCCTCGCAAAGCAAATTGTGCGAAACGCTGACCTCTCAGATCGGCCCAGGATCGACGATCTCGACAACGACAAGGGTTCAAGGACCCTCGAAACTGCGCTACGGCCGAGTTTCCACACAGCCTCGGTCGAGGCCTGACAGCCGACGCGCTGGATTCGCCGCCCTTAACCTGCCATCCGGAATCACGCTTCCGATCATCGGACGCAAGCTTCTCGCAGTCCCGACCATGACCGGCCACTGATCGAAGGCTGACGCCGAGCAAGCGCCATCAAGCCCGATGGCCTGAGGACACGCCGCCCGGGCCTATCCTGCCAAGGTGATGCTGTCGACGCGGACAGAATGTCTACCTTGGCTGGCAGCGTTCCGCGATAGGCGCTCACTGCGATTGAAATCTATCGTCAGTCTTGTCCTAATGCGCGCCGGATTCTGGCTTGGCGACGTCGCAAGTCATGACGACAAGGTCGTTCCTGCGCCCATCCCGACCGATCACGAAGTCGTGCAGAACCGCTTCGTGCTTGAACCCGTTGCGCCCAACCAAGGCGATCGCCTGCCTCTGGTCAACTGTCATTTGCGCCACGATCTTTTCGATACCAAGATCTGAGGCTATCGCGAAGATCTCCTTTCCCAGCAAGCCGCCGAGCCCGCAGCCACGGTAAGCCTGTGCGACCTGAATGCGAAGTTCGCCTAGGTGACGTTGCCAACTCACCTGATCGTTATGCACGCTGGCGTAACCGACGACTTCGTCCCCCACATCCGCGAGCACAGTGATGGTGCGCCCGGCCTTAACGTTCTGTGCCCACAGCATCACGACCATAAGTCGCGTGATGTCGACGCGCAGAAATTGCAGATCGTCCTCAGGCAGCGAACACGCAAAGGCATGCAAACGGTAAACGTCTGCACCGGGCTTCATCAGACGCAACCGAGCCTGCCTCTTATCGGACAGCATCACGATACGCGGATAGGTTCGCGAAACCTGCCCACGCTCAGACTGCACGTTGCCCACAGGATGTCCTTCAAGCCTGCCTCATGCCGCCTATTCCCCGACGGACGAGCACCTCTCAATGACTACGTCACTTCATTGAATGCTGCGCTTGCCAGCGGCGCCTGCGTTGACTGGGATCAATCCTGCGTGAATTGAATTTTCAGACCTGAGTCTGGGCGCGCTGAAAAGTTCTTGAGATTGCATCGTATGACTGGCCATTTCCGGCGTCGAGTCATGAGCTGCCGCCAACAGCAACGGGTCGACGCGAGGCATTGCCGTCAACGATCGCGCCACCACAAAGCAGGCGCAATGGCAAAGACGCTATCCCGCCGCCACGATCACATGCGCCCGAATCTTGCCGGCCACCGGACCTTCGCCATGGCGGCTGGCGATCGCCCGCGCCGCACGGTCCGTTGCGAACTGGAGCAAATTGGGGTCGCGCGCCTCGATTTCGTTGCGCAGTGGCGTTCCCTGGCAATAGGCGGTCGCAGCGTCGCGAGCTGAGCGCGCGCGACTCACCTTATCGCGTGTCTCGATCACGATGTCGGCAAACCCTGCGCTGCTCAGCTCCTCGCGGATCAGTGCGACATCGTGATAGCCGTGCGGCGTGCGGGCGAGGAATCGTGGAGGGTCACGCGCAAACACCGCGGCGACGGCGTTGGTGACTTCGTCGGCAAATGCGTTGTCTTCGATGCGGTCCCAGACACTGAAGATGAAGCGCCCGCCCGGCTTCAGCACGCGACGCACTTCGACGTAGCCGGTGACCCGATTAGGAAAGAACATCGCGCCGAATTGGCAGCAAACCACGTCGAACGAGGCATCTTCGAACGGCAGGTCGAGCGCGTCCGCCTGTCGCCACTCGATACGGGTATCGGCTCCTTGCCGGGTGGCGGCATAGTCGAGCATGGGCTGGTTGAGGTCGGTCACTACATAGCGCGTGTCGGCGCCGAGTCTTGGCGCGAGCGCCCGCGCGACCACGCCGCTGCCGGCTGCCGTTTCAAGCACCGAGCGGGGCGAGCAAGCAGCGACAAGCTGCGCCAAGTCGGCGGCATAGGCCTCGAAGATCAGGGGGACCATCAACGTGTCGTAGAACTTCGGGATCGAGCCCGCGAACTCTTTGTCGCTTTCAGCCATACGACCTCCTTGCGGTTCGGAACGGCGCCATTGACCGCCGATCCCAGATGCGGACCAGGCCTGACCACGAGACGGCAGCCCTTTCGGGAATCGACGGAGACGCGCTACGGCGGTCGTGCATGTCGAGCCTCCGAATGCTGTCACCAGTGGGAAACTTAGAAGCCGGTGCGCTCATGCGCTACGTGGAGTTGCTGCCACTGCTTGCGTCTTCATGGCCCGCGCCGCCCGGCTCATCGCCTCCATCGCCTGCGTAACTACGACCTTCACAGCCACTTTTGCCGCCGCCCTCTCGTGGCAGCACGTCGCTGAACATCTCGAGGCACTTCCAAGCAGGTACCGGCGGCTCGACGCCCCGGCGCGGCACGTAGGGCGACGGGTCGGCCAACTGCATGCGGTGGATGTAGCGCGGGCAGTTTGGGAAGATGTGTGTCGCGCGCACGCGCACGACGATCTGGGCGCCGTTGAACTCGTTGCGCAGCGGATCGTCCGGCAGCACCGATGCCAGACCGTTCACGCGCAGCCGCCGCGGCTGCTCGAAGTCGATGAACAGTAGCCCGACCGGTGCGTGAGTGCTCAGGTTGCCGATGCTGCGGAACATGCCGTTGCCGTCATAGCTCGGGAAGGCCAGCTCGTCGTCGCCTGTCACGCGAACGAAGCCTGCGTCGCCGCCCTTGTACGAGCAGTCCGGGCGCCCCGCCGCGTCGGCGGTGGCGAGAAAGAACATGGTGCGGCTCGCGATGAATGCGCGATCGTCGTCGGTGAAGCGCTTGCGTCCGAGCCGCTCTTCGAGGCGGTCGGACAGGCGCCGGCTGTCGAAGCGGTCCTGCCAAACGCGCATGCCCTCATGAAAAAAAGGCCGCGGCGTGGAGTCGCCGTCTTCGTCAGCGCTGCCGTCAGCCGAGGTCTTCATGCAGGCACAGGATGTTGCCTTCGGGGTCGCGGAACCAGGCGGCTCGCTCCGAGCCGAGTACGCAGACATGCTCCACGGTCTTGAAGCCCGGCAGGTCGTAGTTGTCGAAGACAACGCCCCGCGTCTTGAGCTCTGCGACGGCCGCTGCGATGTCGGCAACCTTGAAACTGATGGCGGTGTGCTCGGCCTTCGTGCCTTCGGGCTTCGGGAATAGCGCCAACTCGGTGCCGCCGCAGTGGTAGACGAACTTTCCGTCGGGCTTGGCACCCAGCGGCAAGAGGCCGAGGGTCTCCTCGTAGAAGCGGCGCGCCCTCGCCATGTCCTTGACCGGCAGCATGCAGGTCACCTGCGTCGACGCCACCACGCTCGCCGCGGCAGCGCCAGCCTCGCGGATCGTCACTCCCATGGCAACTCCTCGTCAAGCCCGAAGCGCAGCAGGGCAGTTGCTGCGTGTCAACAGCAATACTGCTCCTGTCGGCGGGCGATGGCAATGGGAGCACCACGCGCCGGACTGTGGACGCCTGGCCGCCAGCACAGGGCTCACCCCAGCGTCACTGACGTTGGCGCTACTGCTGGTCATTGACCCCCGGTGGGGCAAACCACTGCTGCAAAGGAAGTGATTTCAAGCAGCTGTCAAACCGGAACTCTGGAATTGGATTGCGAAGACGCCTCGCAATGGGTGATGTTGCCGGTGCGGTTCATGCAGCGAATCGCACGGCGCCCGTTTCACGGGCATAGCTGCATTGGCGATGGCCGCATCGCGGCTCGTCGCGGCTGTCAATCTTCGCAGCTAGATGCCCGCTTGGGTCGGGTTGCGACGGCCGCCGCTTCGGATTTATCGCCGGAACGCCGGCGTTGAAGAATTGATTCCCCATAGAAGCTGCCACTGGCAGATGATTCATTTCGACCCAAACCGGACGTCCGAAACCCGAGATTGACAGCCGCGAAGTCGTTGGCACGTGCAGTCGCAGTTGGCCGAATCGCTGAATCGGCGCCGCCAATCGTTGCATGAACTCCAGTGGCGACGTCAGCAGCGTTCAAACGTCGTCGCATCACCGGGCCGCTGGCTCGACCTCACCTGCTTCCAGCCACCGCTTGGTGTGGTCGATTATTGGCCTGCCGTGCGTCAGTGGGCCCGAACTGCCCGCCCCGGCGATTTCGCGCAGCTTCAACTGTAGAAAGGACTGGACAAGCATGTCCGCAATCTCGCGCAGAACGACGGGCGTCTCGGTGCCGAGAAGTATTTGAGCAAGGGTTGTCACGCCTATCGAGCGTTGACTACTAGTCCTTGGCTCTTGTGTCGCTTCCCTGCAGCTTTGCAGCTCTGCAGATGCGCGGTCAGCCTGCAGGCGGGCTGGTTGGAAACTGCGGCATCGTCTCGGGGAGCTTCACCCAGGGCTGGACCAAGCGGTACCACACGCTGGCCTGCGGCTGTACCCACGAGGTGTCGTCCAGCGTCCCGGCCTTCAACCAGTCGATCGTCGGCGTCGCCTCTACCTCAGACACTATCGGCGAGCCGCAGGCCGCGCAGAAGCGCCGATGCACCGGCAATCCGCTATCTCCCTTGTCCTCAAGTGTCGCGGGGCGGCCGGATGTTAACTGCAACGACCCCTTAGGGATGCCGACGTTTACCGAGAACGCGCCGCCCGACTGGCGCCGGCAATGCGAGCACTGGCGTATCGCCGTCATCAGCGGCTCGGCGGTGCAGGTGTAGCGCACGGCGCCACACAGACATCCACCTTGAATCTTGGAACTAGTCATCCCCTTCGTGATGAACCGCACCATGCGGTACCGGTACGCGCCCGATGGGGCACTCAAGTATCGGCCGAATCGCAATCCGGCGCGACCCATGTAAGCATTCAACAAGTGGGCATCGACTGGTGGCGACATGCTTCGGACCGGTCGGTCGTAAGCGAAAGCACTTGGCCGACCGCCGGCAGCCAACCATGAAGTGTGGGCATCTGGCCGGCCGACTCGGCTGTCAGTTGTTCGGAAGTGAGATCCCGCCCCCGACCGGCGCGGGCCGATACCGAATCGGCACTGCGACCCGCGAGATTCAAAGCCGCGAAGCGATCACTCAACCGCGAGAAGTCGAATTCATCGGAACGCAAGTGGTGCATTGGAACAGGCTCGACCAGGCTTTGCATGAACTCCGGCTGCAGCAGGACGAAGTTTGTGGCGCCGTGGCCCGATGGTGTCTCAGGTTTCTACGCCAAGATCTGGTCCGCCTACGCAGACGCAGTCCACGGAAGGACTCCAGACCGATCCGGTGCAGCGGGGTTTACTTTGCGGCCCGGTGGATGTAGAAGGCGCGATTCGCACTTCGCTTTAGGGATTGCTGATGGCAAATTTGTCGAAATCGGTCTTCGTTGCGTTCGGTACTGCCTTGATGGGGTGCTCGAACATCTCGGGTGTGATGGCCGCTGGTTGCAATCCGGGTGGTAACTGCTCGGTGGACGTGACCGTGAGGGCGAACTGCGCAATCACCGTCAGTCCTGATCCACTGGATGTGCCTCTACCCCGAGGAGCCAAGTCGATCACCTGGACCATCGTGACGAACGGGTACGAGTTCGCCTCCAACGGCATTGCATTCAAGTCGCCAAACGACGAGTTTGTGGAGCCATCGCCGCAGGGCAAGAAATTCAGATGGAAGAACAAGCACACCCGCGCAGGCGACTACGCGTACACCGTTAATGTCGTAGGTTCAGGCCCCAATCCGGCAACTTGCAGCCTGGATCCGCTAATCAAGAACAAATAGCGCTGGTAGCCTTTCGGCTCTTGGCAAGAAAGCTGAAACTGGACCCGAACCAGTGCCAAACCGAGGTCAGACGCTGATCCGACCCGTGACTCGTTGGCGGTCGATCTTGCCTCGGGCAGTGTTGCGCACGCCCTCCTTGTCGCGCATCCAGCAGGCCCATTGCTGGGGGAACTGGGCCTCGTAGCTTCGCTCACTGGTCCGCTGGGCGACGTTCAATGGTGAGGGAGGTACAACGGGTTGCGATTGAACAATTTCCGGCCCAAAGCAAATGGTGCGCTGCACAAGACTTGCGAGTGTAGAAGTAGATGGACCGCTTCTTGCGGCTCAATAGTCGAGGTGGCAGATTTCGAACAACTACCCCTGAATTCGAGTCAGACCAAGCGAGGTTGAGCGCCATAGATCCATGCTTGCGTTGCAACCCTTCGAGCAAGACTCCACTGTCGCGCGATCACAGCCTTGCGCTTGCGTTGCAGCAGTGGTTCCTCGAAACTTCTCAAGCTCGTCCACATTTCCTTGCTTCGGTACTGCGATAGCCAAGTCTATGAGCGACCTGCGTGCCTTACTCCTGACTGATGTTGTCGACAGCACCAAACTGACTAAGCATTTCGGTGATGAGGCGATGGGCAGGTTGTGGGCGGCGCATGATCGTGCCGCCCGTGATCTGCTTCCGACATTCGGCGGCCGTGAGATCGACAAGACTGACGGCATGCTGCTGCTGTTCGACGAGGTCGCCAATGCCGTCAAGTATGCGTTGGCCTACCAGCAGGCGCTGACTGCGTTGACCCCACCATTGAAGGCGCGGGCGGGCCTGCACGTTGGTCCTGTCACGCTGCGCGAGAACAGCGCCTCCGATGTGGCATTGGGCGCAAAGCCGCTTGAGGTGGAGGGCGTCGCCAAGGCGATCGCGGCGCGGGTGATGTCCATCGCAATGGGTGGACAGATCCTCCTTTCCTCGGATGCCCGGCGAAGTCTTCGCGAAGAGTGTCTGCGCGTGCAATCGCACGGTCATTGGCGCGTGAAGGGTCTGGACGAACCAATTGAATTGTTCGAAATTGGCCGGGCCGAAGAGCCCCTTCTTCCGCCACCCGACGCCGACAAGGCCTACCGCGTCGTCCTAAAGGATGGGCTCTGGCTGCCAGTGCGCGAAGTTCGACACAGCCTGCCGGCTGAACGCGACGCGTTCGTCGGCCGTGCTCAGGCTTTGGCCGACCTGTCGCGGCGTATCCAGTCTGGGGCGCGCCTGGTGTCGGTGCTGGGGATTGGAGGTACCGGCAAGACGCGCTTGGTGACACGCTATGGTCGCAACTGGCTTGGGGAGTTTCCAGGCGGGGCCTGGTTCTGCGATCTGGCGGCTGCACGCAGTCTCGACGGCATCGTGAATGCCGTGGCACAGGGGCTGGATGTTCCGTTGGGACGGGATGAACCGGTCGCCCAACTTGGACACGCGATCGCCGGACGCGGCCGATCCCTGGTGATTCTCGACAATTTCGAGCAGGTGGCGCGCCACGCAGAGCAGACCTTGGGTCGCTGGCTCGACCGGGCCGGCGAGGCGTGCTTTATCGTCACGACCCGCGAGGTGCTGGGGCTGGCCGGCGAAGAAGTGCTGGCGCTGCCACCGCTTGCGCCTACCGACGGCTTGGCGCTGTTCCTGCATAGGGCGAAGGCGGCGAAGCCCGATTTTCGGCCGAATGCCGAAGACCATGCGGCAATTGCGCAGCTGGTGGCGCTCCTTGATGGCTTGCCGTTGGCGATCGAGTTGGCAGCGGCGCGTGTAAGGGTGATGCCATCGCGAATGCTGCTGCAGCGCATGAGCGAGCGATTCAAGGTGCTCGCGTCCAAGGGTGGACGACTCGATCGCCAATCGACTCTGCGTGCGGCTTTCGACTGGTCATGGGATCTGCTCTTGCCGGCCGAAAAGGCGGCACTGGCCCAGCTATCGGTTTTTGAAGGCGGCTTCACCCTCGAGGCCGCCGAGGCGGTGCTCGATCTCTGCGGCTACGACGACGCCCCTTGGTCCGTGGACGCGGTGCACTCTCTAGTTGACAAGTCGTTCGTACGTCAGCGTAGTGACGAGCGGTTCGATCTGCTGGTCAGCGTGCAGGTCTATGCCGCCGAGCACCTGCAGACCGAGGGGCGCTACATCGGCAGCGGACCGCAGGCGATGGCTGCAGCCCAACTGCGGCATATCCGGTGGTTCGCTGGCCTTGGCCCCATGCGTGCGACCGAGGGCCAATGCGCCGATCTAGACAATCTGGTTGCAGCGTGCCGGCGCGCCGAGGCGCTCGGCAATGGCGACTCGGCAGCAAGTGCGCTCGAGGGTGCATGGGAAGCCCTGTATCTGCGAGGGCCATTCAAGACCGGCGTCGATCTAGCCGAATCGGTGTGCGCCATGCCGGGCTTGGAAGGCCGTGCCGC
>Ga0316195_10000332_pt1 | contig 18068 bp, 15 predicted proteins | sample Phised1_MG_FD_204937 | JGI IMG/M metagenome (GOLD analysis project Ga0316195, IMG submission 204937) | Coastal sediment microbial communities from Maine, United States - Phippsburg sediment 1 | ecosystem: Environmental > Aquatic > Marine > Coastal > Sediment | place: USA: Maine | collected...
CCTCCGGAATCTCGCATGCATCGTGGCGGCAGCGTCAGGCGCAGGGATGGTCCAGGCGAACCTCACGATCGTCGGGGAGAACACGACGGCGCGGCCACCGGCGATGCGCACGGTTGGGTCGTACCCCTGGCTGCTGGCGATCGCGACGGCGTCCGGATATCCCTCGGTGAGCGTGTCGTGCTTGCCAAAGGCGAGAACACGGTGGGGTGTTCCAACCTCGAAGACCTCGCCGAGGTCCCCAGCAGTCACCCCGGCGAGCACGGCACGTGAAACGGCTGTATCCAGGGGGCCGTCCCCGGTGAAGTGGTCGCGGTATACGGTGAGAGGGATCGTGGGCACGCGTTGAGGCTAGGTCATGTCGGTACCCGGGCATCCATGCCATCCTTCAACCGTGAAGATCAACCGAGTCGTCGTCCTTGTGGCCATGGGGGCCATCCTTGCCTCTGGATGCGGCGAGGCAGGTCTGCTCGATGGCGCCGGTGATCGGACGAGGTCGGTGGTGCACGGAGCGACAACCACCACCGTCGCCCCGATTGCGGTTGCGGCAGGGACCGCCGACGAAGGACTGATACCCGGAGGCGACGTCCTGTGGTTCAACGACGACATCGATCCGCAGTTCACCGGTTCCTCCCCGGAGGTCATCGATGCCGTGTGGAAACGTCAGCTCGGCAGCAGATTCGTCCAGGCCTCCCGAAGGGAGATAGCCGCAGCCATGCCTGCGTTGAGCTTTCCATCGCTCGTACCCCAGCAGGTGCGGTGGGTGACGAGTCAACTCGTCTACAACGAGACGAGCGGAGCCCTGGATCCCGATACCTCCGCAGCATTCGGACTCTGGACGGCCGAACCGTACCGATCAGACACCGCAAGGCTCGGGGTCCTCAGGGTCGGGCGCGGATTACCAGATGACCTCGCTGAGCGCTCGGAGATCTCCGTGATCGCCGTGCCTGACGGTGTGAGCCTCGGATGGACCGAGTCTGGCCACCGATATGAGCTGTTCTGTCGTTCGGAGGTCTCCGAAGAGCTCTGCCTCGAGGTCGCCGAGTCATCGGTGCCCCTTTCGGGACTCGCCCCCTGACATCGCGACCACGTCCTATGGTTCTTGACTGATGCACGGTGGGTTCGGCGCGTTCATGCGTCACGACGAGAGCCAGGTGCCCGACATCGATCGGGCCCTGTTGCGACGCGTCGTCGCCTACGCAAAGCCGTACGGAAAGCTTCTGGCCGTCATCCTGGTCACGATCGTGTTCATCACGCTGTTGTCGCTTCTCCCGCCGCTGTTCATGCGGACACTGATCGACACGGCCATCCCAGAGGGAGATCTCACGCTCGTGACCCTTCTCGGGCTCGGAATGGTGGCCGTTCCGCTGTTCACCGGGATCATCGGTGTCGGGCAGAGGAATGCGACCGCGCTGATGGGCGAGGGAATCATCTTCGACCTTCGCAGGGAGCTGTTCGATCATCTGCAGTCGATGTCGCTCGGGTTCTTCACCAACACGAAGACCGGCGAACTCATGTCCCGACTGAACTCGGACGTGGTGGGAGCACAGCAGGCAGTCAGTAGCACCTTCGTCACCCTGGTTTCGAACGTCTTTGCGGTGATCGCCACGGTGATCGTGATGGTGCAGTTGGAGTGGAGACTGACGTTGCTGGCCGTGTCGATCCTTCCGCTGTTCATCTTTGCCTCGCGACAAGTGGGCAAGCGCCTCAGGGTCGTCAGACGCCAGCAGATGGAGGCCAATGCCGAGATGACCGGAATGATGCAGGAAACGCTCTCGGTGTCCGGAGCCCTGCTCGTGAAGCTCTTCGGACGCTCAGCCTTCGAGTCAACCCAGTTCGGCGTACGCGCGGCAACTGTGCGGGACCTCGGCGTCACCCAGGCCGTGATTGGTCGCTGGTTCTTCATGGCGCTCGGCCTGGTGTCTGCCCTGGGAACGGCAATCACTTTCTGGCTCGGCGCTGTGATGGTCATCAACGGAACGATCAGCGTTGGGACGGTCGTCGCGCTGAGTGCGTACCTCGCTGCGCTGTACGGACCGCTCTCGGCATTGTCCAATGCACGCGTCGAGTTCACGACCTCGCTCGTGTCGTTCGAGCGCGTATTCGAGGTGCTCGACCTTCCTGTCGACGTCCCTGCACCTGCCGAGCCGCGCGAACTGCTTGCAATCCGTGGCTCGGTGGAGTTCGATCACGTGTCATTCACCTACGACGCCATCGACTCCGGACTCGAGTCGGTGAAACGCTTCGGGTGGGGCGACAGCGGAACGGTGGACGATTCCGTCCAGAGGGCACCGGCTGGCTGGGTGCTCGACGATGTCTCGTTCACCATAGAGCCGGGCAGCACCGTTGCCCTCGTAGGCCCGTCGGGTGCCGGCAAGACGACGATGACCTACCTGGTTCCGCGGCTCTACGACGCCACGAGGGGTTCGGTGAGGATCGACGGCGTCGACGTGAAGGACCTTTCGCCAGAGACGATCGCCGAGGCCGTCGGGGTCGTGACCCAGGAGACGTATCTCTTCCATGACACGATCGAAGCGAACCTCCGGTATGCGCATCCCGGCGCTTCGATGGATGATCTCATCGAAGCGGCGAGGGCAGCCAACATCCTGGACTTCATCGAGTCCCTCCCAGACGGGATGGCGACGAGGGTGGGTGAGCGCGGATATCGTCTGTCAGGGGGAGAGAAGCAGCGAATCGCGATTGCGCGGGTCATCCTCAAGAACCCATCCATCCTCATCCTGGACGAAGCGACATCGCACCTCGATGCACGGTCGGAGCGACTCGTCCAGGACGCCCTGGAGGGAATCATGGCGAATCGGACGAGCCTCGTGATCGCGCACCGCCTCTCAACGGTCCTCACGGCCAGCATGATCGTCGTGGTCGATGGCGGCAAGGTTGTGGAGGCGGGAACCCATCAGGAGCTCCTCGAGGCTGGAGGTCTCTACTCGCACCTCTTCGAGACCCAATTCCGCGATGCTCCTTCCGTGACGTCGTGATCCGTGCCGCGGCTGTGGCCGTCATTGCGTTGGGCGTCCTATCGGGTTGTTCCCAGCCCCTGACCGTGGACGCGTACGTCACCGAGGCTTCCCGCGCCGCAGACGCGTACGTCACCGAATCGCAGAACCTGTCGTACGACTACCAAAGCACACTCGAAGCTGACGTGCGCCGTATCGCCGAGGAGGGTGGAGAGGGGGCCATCGAAGAGGCAACGAATCTCGTCAGCCGTGAAACGATCGCCTATCTCGCCGTCCTGAGTGATGCCATGAGGCGGTATGCAGATGACCTCGACGATCTCGATGCGCCAAGTGCTGTGGCGGACGCCCACGACGCCCACGTTGCCGCGGTGGAGGCTGTGCTTTTCACCATCCCTGCGACGCGAGATGCCGTGGAGTCTGCGGGGGACATCGCTGGAATCCAGCTTGCGCTCACGTCTTCCGGGTTCGCTGACGGCCAGGCGCGTTGGACGATCACGTGTAGCGCCCTCGAGCAGGCTGTTCGCGACCAGGGGACCGGCCTTGATCTCCGGTGCACCCGGCAGGACCGTCAGCCATGACCGGCCGCCACACGATTCGCGACGTCGGGCAGGAGGAGCAGTCCTCGGTGGACGTCCCCGTCCACGGCGGCGAAAACGTAATGGTTCCGGTCATCAGGGCGATCGTCAGGCCCGTCGGGGATGTGAGTCGAATCCTGCTCCAACGTCGGGATGATCCCTCGGAGTCGGTGAGGGGTGCCCTGGAGATTCCGGGTGGCCGTTGGCGTTCGGGGGAGTCACCGATCGACGCAATCGTCCGCGAGGTCGCCGAGGAATCCGGGATCGCCGTCGTGGCGGTCCATGGGGTCGACATCGAGCGCCTCGACTCCCATCGATCCATCGCCTCCATCAGCCCGTTGATGGTCGCAGCCGGCCTGGAGGCTTCCTATCCGGCGATCCACGTCATCCTGGTTGCAGACGGGGAGGGTTCGCCTCGTCCCGAGCCAGGAGAGACAGCCGATGGGCGTTGGTGGCCACTCGTCGATGTCGTGACCCACATGGAAAGCGACCCGGAAGGGTTCATCCCATCGACCCTCGCCGCGCTCCGGGCCTATGTCGCGTGGCTGGGTTCGACCGGCTCCGCGACCGTATCGAGATGATCCAGATTGTCGATCGTCTTGCGCGCCTCGGGAAGCACCAGGACCGGTCGACCTGATTCGAGCATGACCCTCGCCGAGATGCTCTCCCAAGCGTCCTGATTGAAGATCTGCTTCGTTGCCCCGAGCAGGACGACGTCAGCCCTGAGCTCGTCGGCAGCCGTAGAAATCGAGACTGCGGCATCCGTTCCTTCGAGGATCACGACCTCGCAGGGGATTCGGGCAGTTTGGAGGGCTTGTCGCAGGGGTTCGGTGAGCCGTTTGCCGCGCTCTTCGAGGTACTTCGCTGCGACGTTCGCCTCGGGTTGCCGATCGTCGTGGAGCGGATGCCAGTCGTCTGAGTTCAGGTCCTCGAGGAACGAGTGGGGGACTTCGATGACCGTGAGGACCGTGACGTATCCGGTGCCGCCGACGAGATGGCGGGCGAATTCGACGACCGGCTCGGGGTTCAGGGCACCAGCGGTGGCAACGAGGACGTGCATCGATGTGAGCATAGGATCGATGTCTGCGTGGTGTCTTCGTCAGTCGGGTTGGCTCTCCTCGACGACGGGTTTGAGGTGAGGGAAGCCGAGCTCCTCCCATGCGGTGAATGCTTCGTCATTGGTGACGTCGCGATCGAGGTTCGTCGCCATTTCAAGGCGGAATGAGAGGTAGTCGCAGTACCCCTGATACGGATCATGGTGCGGGTGGAGGTCGCTGATCCTCAGGATCAGCGGTTCGAACACCGACGCCCGCCAACGCATGGCCGCGACTGCCTTTCCGGTCGAGGACGCATGACCGAACTTCGCTTCGTGATAGGTGAGGTCGCTGAGGATGACTCTGGCCTGGTTCTCCGAGATGTCGATACCGGTCATCTGACGGAGTCGCTCCGAGTGGTACTGCCGTCCTCCGACCTTCACCCGCATCTTCACGTTCGTTCCGTTGTCGACAGGGATGAGGTCGATGTCCTCCACGGCGAATCCGAGGTTGTTGAGGCGCTCTATCCGTTGCCGAATGCGATAGTGATCCCCTGCCGTCACGATCAGGGAGGTTGTCAGCTCCTGCCAGAGGCTGTGATAGCGGGCAGTGATGTCCGCACCGAGGAAGAGGTCGGCTTCGTCGATATCGCTCCCTCGCTCGGCCGCGATGTCCGCCATCTCGCCTGCGACATTCAGCTCCATGATCGCGAGATCCTCCAACCTCTGACCGCGGGATAGGACGTCGAAGATCCGGGAGGTTTCGGCATCGATCATCACGGCTTCGATTGACGATGCGTCCCATCGATACAGGATGTTCGACAGTGAGCAGTCGCCCCAGTAGAGGCCAGCGAGGTGGAGCTCGACGAGGAGTCCCGCGAAGGCGTCGAGCAGCGCCGTGCGCCTGTGGCCGAAACCGATCCCTGAGAGGAGATCTCGATACGGGAATGCGTGGGACACATACCGCGTGATCACGGCACCTGCGTGCTCCTCACCGGCAGCAACCCACGGGCGTTCGACATATCCAACGGCTCGTGCCGTGTGTCGCGTCACGTCCTCCATTGCCCGAAGGGTGGCGAACTCGTGTTTCGCGAGGCGAAGAGGGAGTTCCTTGATCGCGTAGATCCCTTCCCGGTATGCGACAAACACCACTTCGTGGCGATGGAGTCCTGCCGGCATGTCGACAAGCCTCGTGGTCTCCCACTTGGATATCTTCCTCGACCAATCGAGGTCAACGAAGTCGGCGTCACCAGAGCGGGTGTGGATGAAGGGTGTCTTCTTCATGCGCCTGTGGTTGGCTCGATCGACCGGAGATGATCGAGCCGCTCGCGAATCTCGGTGATCTCGTTCTGATGTTCGGCCTCGAGGAGCCGATTGATCGTGTGGCTGTAGGCACCGGGATCCTGGATGGTGTGGTGGAGGTGCTTCTCCGAATAGCCCTTGGTGATGAAGAGTTGATCGATTTCGAGGAGGCGGTTCTCCAGCATCTCGATCTCGGCCGCGATCGACGCCGGATGCCGTCCTGCGTCGGCGAGGGCCCTTGCCCGGAGGCGAAGTTCATCTCGCCGCTGCTCCAGGTCGAGTCGGTCGGGGTCATCGCCGCCGAGGGCGTCGATGCGGTCACTCAATGCACTGATCGTCGTGAGGAGTTCATCGATCTCTGAAACCACGAGGCCCACCTGTCGGGTGATCGGGATCGTAGCGACTCAGCCGTTGCGTCTGGCGTCGAACCAGTGGATGAAGGCAGCCGACGCAATCGCAACTGCCGCTCCGAGTGCCGCTCCCGCCGTGACGTCCGAGAGCCAATGTGCCCTCAGGTAGACACGGCTCAGGGCCATGCACACGGCGAAGAGGGCCGCAAGCATTTCCCAGTTGCGGCGGCGCGAACCGGCTGGGATGAGCACGATGACAAGGGAAATGGCGACCGCAGCCCCTGCAACGGAGTGACCCGATGGGAACGAGTAGCCCGTTGTCTCGACCAAGGGGAATGGTGGTCGTGCGCGCTCGTAGATCGCCTTGACCGGTCCGACGAGTAGCTGGGACATCACCATGGCGAGCACCCAGAATCCAAAGGCCTCCCAGCGTCGCCGCCACGCGAGGTAACCAGCAACGAGGAAGATGGCTGGCGCGGTGACCCAGGAGCTCCCGATGAAATCGAGCACCTTGGCAAGGGACACCGCGAACGGGGTCTCCAGGGCGATGGCCAATCGATACACCCAGTCGTCGACCAGTTGGACTCGCTCAGCGAGTATCGGGATTGCAAGGGCAACGAAGAGGAACCCCCCGAGAATCCACAATGCCAAGGACAAGCGAAGTGCAAGCGGGTGGTCCTTGAGGAGTGGCCTTTCGTCGAGCCGACGCAGCGGCTCGGGGCTCACAGCATGCCGTCGCGTTCCAGCTTGCGGAAGCTGAATACACCAGGAACAATCGGGAGCCAGAAGGTTGCGATCCTGTAGAGGAACGTGGCAGAAACGGCCGTCGTCGCGTCGAGGCCGAGGGCCGTCATCGCGGCGATGATCGCAGCTTCCGTGGCGCCGATTCCACCGGGTGTTGGCGCCAGGTTTCCCAGCGCCTGACCTCCGAGGAAGACGAGTGCCACAGCGGGAACGGCGAGTCCGCCCCCGAAAGCCTCGAGGCTGAACCACAGCGCCGTGATATACGAGACGATCAACAGCAGGGCACCGCCGAACAGCATGAGGGCCTTCCCGGGCGTGGAGGCGACCGCGACGAGGCCCTCACCCGACGCCTTGATCGAAGGCCAGACCTTCGTCTTGAAGATCTTTCGCGAGAACGGGAGGAAGAAGAGGAGGCCCGACAGGGCGAACACCGCGACCATGCCGACCAGGACGGCGCTTCCGGATGGAAGCTTGATGAAATCTCCCGCGTTCTTGCCGAGCATGAGCACGGTGATGAGGAGCAGCGACATGTGAGTCACCATCGTCGCAACGCTCGCAACACCGATCCCTGCAACCGCTGACGTGACCTCGACGCCGTTCTTCTGCAGGAATCGCACGTTGGTGGCCATGCCCCCGACCTTCACGGGACTGATCCGGTTGATGAAGGACCCGGCCAGCTGCGTGAGCGTTGCAGGGATCAGCCGGATGCGATCCGGTACGGATCCCATGATGTTGTAGGCAGCGCCGACATAGGTCACGAACGATGCGAGCAGGATCGCAGGGAGCCATGCCCAGTTGGCGTCGAGGACGGCACCGAAGTCGGTCTCGGTCAGCTGAGGAATCAGGAAGTACATCGCGAGGGCGAATCCGATGACCATGATCACCGTGCGGGTCGGAACGCGCTCGAGCTTTTCGAGCTGGATCTCCTCGACGCCGGTCTGATCCTGGATGGCTGAGCGGATGGCCTCGTCGAGACCCTTCTGCTTCTTCAGCGAATCACGGGTCGCGCCAGAAAGCGCAAGGGGTTGGATCCGCGAAGAAGCATCGGCGACGGGATCCGTCCCAAGGACGGCCACAGCGTTGGAGACGGCCCGTTCAGCCCCGATCACCGATGCCGTCGACGTCATGAGCTCTGCGACGTCTGACCGCAATTGGCCATTGGTCGCAGCGAGCTCAGCGAAACCGAAATCGATCAACCACGGCTTGCCATCTGATCCGAGGAACACATTCGCGAGGCGGAGGTCCCTGTGTGCCGTGCGATGCTCACGGAGGGTCGCAACCTGGCGCCACACTCCCTGCAGCACATCGTCGGTCAGGTCCTCGGCAGGCACTGAGTCGAGGGACTTGCCGTCGACGAGGTCGTACGCCATCAGCATCGAGTTCACAGGAACTTCGGCGACCGCCTCCAACTGGGGGGTCTGGATGCCGTCGGCCGTGGCCATGAGCGACGCGACGGCCTCGTGCTCGATGGCCCGTTTCAGGGATGAGAAGGGTCGCTCGTCACCGACCCCTTTGAGGCGGAACATCCTCGTGAAGCGGAACATGACATCCGCGGCGCGCTCGTCCGGCGACAAGACTTTGACGAAGAGACCCTGCCCCGCGGTCGTGACGGCGAACCACGGCACCGAACCCCGTGCGTCGACACCGGCCCGGCGCAGCTCGGTGAGCATGATGCCAGATCGTGCGAGGCCTTCGACGACCTGCTTTCCCCTTGGCCGTCGATTGGGTTCACCGAAGGCGAGGAGGACTGCCGCTCCGACGGCATAGGCGATACCGATGGCGAGGAACTCGTCAGTTGGTGCGGTCAAGTTGCTCAACATGGACGTTGCAGCGATGACGATGATGCTGATCCATCCGAAGCGCCGCCAGCGACGATTGAGGTACGGAGTCACCGCAGAGAAGAACGCTGTCAGGGAAACTATGAGGAAGTATCGGGCGACGGGGCTCACATTCCCTGGGTCCACGATGCACTCGAACACGCCGACGTTGGCTACGTCAGTGCCGGGGGCGCAAATCCACGCAGGGGGTGTGAAGGAGAGGTCGGGAGGGGAGAACTTCGACACGAGGAAGGATTCGAGGAGCCACAGAGCCACAAGGGCGACGACGACAGCAAGGATGGCGAGTCGCAACCTGCGCCACTGTCGCTTCCGGATGAAATAGCCGACAGCGACGAAAGGAAGGAAGAAGCCGACAAGACCGATGATTCCAAGGATGAATATCATGACACCATTCGGGACCACGTCGAAGCCCTCGATGACCTCGACGGTGATGGCCTCTGAGATGTTGTTGAGGGTCGTGGCGAGCAGGAAACCGAGGATCGTCGCCAGAATGGCGATGATCAACCTCAACAGATCGGTGGGGTGGCGAACGACTTTCCGCTCGGTGGGTTCCTCGATGGTTACGCCAATGTTGTCCATGGTGGTTGCCACGTTCGGCTCCTCTAGGCTCAGGTGCAGCGGGCAGCATAGGGGTGTCCGCTTCCTCTGTAAGCGAATATCTGTGGGACGGTGCGTCACATGGGGACGGTCAGGATCGCCGCTGAAGCTGGAGCCCTCGTTGCGTCGTCGATGACTGCCCGCGCCGGCGTCCCGGCGTGGGACGAAGCGCTCTTTCGAAGGATCAACGCATTACCGGGCACATTTGCGCCGGTCGTGTGGGCACCCATGCAAGCGGGTGCCCTTGGTGCGCCCATCGCAGTCGGCGCCGTCCTGCTCCTCGGTGGCCGGAGGCGGGAGGCAGCCCGCACCGTCGTCACCGGCGTCGCGGTGTGGGGCATCGCCAAGGGCGTCAAACACCTCGTGGGTCGAGGTCGCCCTCGGGACCACATCGAGACGACGGAGTTGCGAATGGGATCGGCGGACAACGGCCTCGGCTATCCGTCCGGACATGCAGCTGTGGTTGTCGCCGTTGTAGCCGGTGTCCGTTCGAACGCCGGTCCAGCCTGGGGCGCTGCTGGCCTTGCGCTTGGCCTGGCCGTCGGCTTCTCCCGTGTCTACGTGGGCGCCCACTACCCCCTCGATGTCCTCGGCGGGTACGCGCTCGGTGCACTCACGGCGGACGCCTATCGTTCCCTGGAGGCAATGGTCGCCGGACGGTGACGGTCCTGTTTGCCGACCTCAACTGGCGAGATCATCGAGATAGACGAGGGTCGCCTGGTAGGCGGACTCGATGCTGGTCTCGGCATTCGAGAGGTCGCCATATTTGAGCTTGGTCGGATCGTTGTAACGCCCCACCTTGGTACCCGTTGGGAGGACGTGTACGGTGACGCCCCTTCCCGAACACATCGAGAACGATCGCGATCGCGAACAGGATCGGGCTCACAAGCACGGAGAGGAGGGCGAAGAAATAGACCAAGGGGTCGATGAAGACCCGTCGCACCCCGATGGGTGGTATCCACATGACGTTGCCTCCCTTCAGGGCCGCCCTCAGCGGTCGTAACCGTCCTCTGCCATTTGTTGGGCTGCTTCCCGCAGGTCGGTACCGATGAACAGCACCATCGCGTCGAAGAATGAGCGTGTTCCCACGGGTGAGTACATGAGATCGGAGCCATCGAAGCGCACGATGTCGGCGTCGGCGAGCAACGAGGCCATTCGCCGATCGAAGTCGTCGCGATAGGCGCCGGAGTCGAAGTCGGTGTGGGGCGAGATGAATCCACCTCTCTCTGCCCAAGCCGTACCTGCTTGGGGAGTCGCCAGGAATCTCATCAGTTCCCACGTCGCATCGGAATCGTTGAACGCCGCGGCAACGGTGCCCCCGATGAGGATGGGTGCAGACTCATTGCTCGATCCCGGGAGGAGGAAGACATCGACGCCCCCGTCGGGACCGATTTCCATGCCCGATGGCAGATTCGACCGCTGGAATGACGCCATCTTGTACATGAAGCATCCAGGTGGATCGGTGAACATCGAGTCCTGTGCTGCGGCGGGGCTGGTGTTCAGGATTCCCCTGCGGTCTCGATCGGAGCTCCCAGCCTCCAGCGTCATGTTCCCGAACCCCGCAAACGCAGAACCGATCGGTTCCGACGTGAAGGCGAGGTCACCGGCAACCCAGCTGTCGTAGGCCGCGGTTCCCGAATCCCGTAACACGATGTCCTCGACCCAGTCGGTTGCTGGCCAGCCGCTGGCACGGAACGCTGAAACCCCGAGGCACCAGGGGTTGGACCCGTCTGCGCTGATGCGCTGGGTCAGATCCTTCAATGCATCCCAGGTGGCAGGAACGTCGTATCCGTAGGCCGCGAAGGCATCCGGCGAATACCACACGAGGCTCTTCACGTTCACTTGGAAGAGGAACCCCGGAATGTCGCCCGACGACCCGAAGGCATCAGACAGGGAAGGAAGCAGGGAGCTGCTCGCGATCTGGGCCACGTCGTCGCGAAGGGGCTCGACATAGCCTGATGTCGCCAGATCTTTGAGGAGCCCCGGCTGGGGGAAGAAACCGATGTCGGGAGCATTCCCCTCCTCGACTCGTTCGCGCATCGCCGTCGGGAAGGAAGCCGATCCTGTGAACCTCACCTCGATGCCCGTTTCGGACTCGAACCGATCGAAGACGGATCGAAGCGCATCGGCATCCGCTCCGCGCTGGTTGCCGAATACGGTGACAACTTCGGGTGATCGCCCGTCGTTCGCAGCGCAGGCACCAGCGACAAGGGCGAGCGCGACCGTGACGAGGGCGAGGCGCTCAGCCAGATGTGGATTCATCGGCGACCTCGAGCCGGTACCTGATCCTGATGTCGACAGCAGAGCCGACCCGCTCTGAGACGGCGTCCGCGAGCTTCCACGAAGGCTGTGGAGCGGCGGAGGTGGTCGATACGATCAGGTCGACCACGGCGCGGCCCCCGGGTTGGAGATCTGCCGCCAGGTCCTCAATCGTGGCATTCGGATCCCATTGTGCAACCTCGATCGTCACCGTTCTGGCGAACCGCTGGTCCTGGATCACCCCGACCGTGTGGATTGTCAACGGCACCGCGATGGCAATCAGGACCACCGCGCTGACGACCAAGCCGATCCGTGCGTTGCGAAAGCCTTCGAGACGGATTTCTGGCGGAATGAATCCGGACAACACCATGACGACGATCACCGACAAGACGATGGCGAAGAGGTTGGTCAGGAAGAGGAGGAAGGCACCACCCGCCTGCCCTGTGGCGCCGATCTTGAGCAGGATGCCGACCGTCGCCAAGGGAGGAACCAGGGCAACAGCGATTGCGACGCCAGGCAACGACGAACTGGCCTTGGGATGGGTCAGCACGTAGCCACCTGCGAGGCCGGCTGCGATGGCAACGCCGAGGTCGAGGAGGGATGGTTGGGTGCGTCCGAGAATCTCAGAAGGTAGCGAATAGGTGGTCGTGAAGTTCTGGAGGCCGACCCATGTGACGAACATCGACGTCCCGATGGCCACAGCCACGCCGCTCGCCAGAGTGCCGATACTCGACAAGAGCATTCGCAGGTCGACGACGAGGAGCGCAGCGGCGGTCGCCAGGATGGGGGTCATGAGCGGAGCAACGAGCATGGCACCGATGATCACGGCAACGCTGTTCGCGGCGAGCCCGAAGGCAGCGAGCAGCGTCGACAGGACCATGAGCGTGAAGAACCTGGCGAGATGCGCCTTGAGGTCTGCGGTATCCCAGAAGAGCTCGGTGGTCACCATCGAACGTTCGTACTCTGACATCAATCGCTGCGATGGTCGGAAACCGTTGAGCATCTGGCCGAGGGGGGACATGGGTGCCGCTCCGGCCGTGGAGGTGTCCTCGGGTGGTGTTCCGGTGTTCATGGACCGGGATCATACGGATCACTCGTGATTGTTTCCCTGGTAAACAAACTGAACCCTCCACAGAGCGGGCGCGCGACGATTCGACTGGCCATCCGCTCGCCGTCGAATGCGATCCCTGCATTCACAACAGCGCCAGAAGCGATGAAATCCTCCTCGCCCTGAGATCCCGGCAGGGCGAAATGGCAGGCGCGAGCGCCCACACGAACGATCGCCGGGCCACAGCGTGGCTCATCGTCGGGCCGGTGCGGACGGGGGTCAGGCGGGTGCGAGTCCCTCTTCGTCTGCTGCTGCTTCGAGGCGGGCACGTGTCTCGGCCTCGATCTCCTCATGATCGTCGAGGACGTTGAGAAGGTCGTTCATGTGGTGGAACCCGAGCTTGAGACCCTCCAGCTCGATCTTGCCGTCTCCCGACTCATCCTCGATGACTGCGGTCCTGGTCGAGATCCTCGTCTTGATTGTCACGCTCAGGGACGCACGATCCAGGACGTTGAGCACCTCGAGGTGCTTTGCGAGCAGGGTTCCCTGTCCAAAGGACGTGGCGAGTACATACAGCTTGGTCGGTGAAGCGGCGAGCACGACAACAGGTGGCTTTCCCTTTCCGGCTGCCATCGTCCCAACGGCGATGCCGCCAGCCGCCCCGGCAGCCTTGGCCCACGAATCGCCGCCGGAGGCGGCGCCACCCACGAGTGATCCGGCAGCAGCTCCGGCGGCTCGCTTCCAGACCATGCCCTTTGGCTGGAAGTCGCCAGCGACAAAGATCTCATCGTCGCCGGTTGCCTCGCGTGACATGTCGATCAACTTCTGCTTGAGATCCATTGTCCGTCCTTCGGTCGGGTGCGGGAATGACGGTGAGGATATGGTGATCCCGATGAGTAGTTGCCGCAGGAAGCGATCGCTCGCGACCATCCGGCCCTACCGAGGTCGACCGCTCCCGCGAAGGGTCATTCCCTTGTATCCCGATGTGAAGCCCGCCTGGATGAGGGCGGGTCCGAGGGGATGATCATGCGCATCGACGCCATCGATCGTCGCTATCTGCACGCGTGATCTAGCCGAAGCCAGGCGATGGACACCGTCGATCGTTGTCGCAGCGCCAGTACCGAAGGTCACGATCCTTCGGCCAGGCGGATCCAGCCACGCTGCTGGCGCTCCTTCGACCAGGCACACCAGTGCCCCCGCCCGCCGTTCGGCTTTGCCCTCGGTTGCTGGCCACGGCACCGATGCTCCGTACGGGTTCGCCGGATCGACTGCTGACAGAATGATGGTTGATGGATCGGTGTGACGAAGTCGCTCGACGGCACCAGGGAGGGCGAATTGGGCTCCTCCCATCCCTTCGATGAAGTAGCCGCGCCGCACGGAGCCGACATCCTCGAGTGACGAGAAGGCGGCATAGAGGCCGGAGAATCCCCCCGTGATGCCCTCGGCGAGAACGATGTCCCGTGTCACGATGCCGTACCGGTCGAGGAGGTTGCTCGCTATGGCCAGAGCGCGTTCCTCTGCCGACATCGTTGAGCGAAGTCGTTCGGTGAGGTACCAGCGGCCGGAAGCGATGGGAGGTGTCGCCGCGACATTTCGTTTGCGCCCGGATCGGCCAGACGTCCGGGATGTGAATGCCCTCAACGGCGCAAGGGAATCATTCGTGATGGAGCCGCACCAGACCAGGTCCCAGATGGCATCGGCCACATCGCTGGGATCGCCACCCCCGACAGACGCGTAGATGTCGGGGAAGAAGCTCGCCCCGTACTGCTCGAGGTGGCCGACGATGCCCTTGTGAAGGGCTGACTCGGGTGCATCGACATCTGTGGTGTCCGGCAGGAGGGCGGCCGCCGTCTCCCGACGCATCAGCATGATCCGTCCATCCTTGGCGCCGAGGGGGGACACGCCCACCCACACCATGGCGCCAGACGCGAGCTCCTGGTCAATCAGTCGTGTCGCGTCGGGTCCCCTGGCGGGGAGCACCGAGGCTGCCAATGCCGATGCAGGAACGACCGCCGCGTTCAACCCCCTGGCGATGTCGTCGACGGTCAGCGTGCGGTCGCCGTCGAGTCCATGCCAGGCAGGCAGGAATGATCCATAGCGGGCGGCATCGACAGCCTCGACCTGGCTCCTGAGTACGGCGAGCGATCGCCTCCGGATCCGGCGCAGGACCTCGGTCGAAACCCACTCATGGTCAGGCCCTCCTTCCAAGGAGGTGTCGGGAGAATGGCCGATCGGTCTGAACGCCCCCGCCCGTACCTTGCCGTCGCCCTCGAGCCGCCTCAGCACCTCGATCGTGGTGACGGCAGGGAGTCCCGTCCCCTCGGAAGCCTGGGAGGTCGTGAAGGGCCCATGCGTTCTGGCAAATCGTCCGACGATGTCGCCAAGCGGATCAGCAACCGGTTCGAGGAGTTCCGAAGGGACACCGGGCGCGGGCTGGAGACCGATGGCATCTCGCATTCGGGCCACGTCTTCGGCAGCCACGAGGAGTTCGCCTTCTGGGGTGTGATGGCGATAGGCACGACTGGTGATCGTCAGCTCGTCCGTCCATGAGGGTGCGTTGGTGGGGTCGACCATGCGATCGCGGATCTGCGTCACCGTGAGTGGACCGAGGTCCCTGAGGAGATCGTGCAATCCATCGATGGACCGCACCTTGCGATCCTCCGATAGGTGTTGGAGGTCGTCCTCCACGTCATCCATCACGTCAGCATCGAGGAGATCCCGGAACTCTGGTTCACCAAGCAGCTCGGCGAGCAGCGACCGATCCAACGTGAGTGCCGCGGCACGCCGTTCGGCCACGGGGGCGTCGTACTCGTACATGAAGGAGGCGACGAAGTCGAACATCAGTGACGACGCGAAGGGTGTCGGCCCGTGCGTGTCGATGTCCACGAGGCGTGTCTTCCTCGATTCGATCTCGGACAGGATGTCGATGAGGGCAGGTACGTCGAAGTGGTCCTGCAGGACCTCCCGATAGGTCTCGAGCATGATCGGGAACGATCCGAAACCCCTCGTGACCTCGAGGAGGTTCGCTGCCTTGCGTCGCTGTAACCACAGTGGTGTCCGCGTGCCCGGACGACGGCGGGGGAGGAGGAGCGCCCTCGCCGCGGCCTCGCGGAATCGGGAGGTGAACAGCGCAGTGTCGCCGACCTCGTCGAGGACCGCCTCCTCGACAGCGGACGGATCCACGGCAACGATGCCCGTATCGGGAGGGGTATCGATGTCTGGGAATCTGAGGACGATGCCGTCGTCCGACCAGATCACATCGACCGCACCGCCGGTTTCCGCCCGGAACCGGTTGCGTATGGCCAGCGCCCATGGCGCGTGGACCCTTCCTCCGAAGGGTGACAGCACCACCATTCTCCAATCGCCGATCTCGTCCCTGAATCGCTCGACCACGATGGTGCGATCGGTGGGCAGGACACCGGAAGCCTCTTTCTCCTCCTCGATGAACGTCGCGAGGTTGAGGGCCGCGAGGGGGTCGAGCCGATAGGTGGTCGAGAGGATGGTGATGGCCTCCTCCCGCTCGAGCAAGCCGATACGTCTCGTGAATGCTCCGACGGCGCGGCCGAGCTCCACCGGGCGGCCGGGGGCGTCGCCGTGCCAGAAGGGCATGCGCGCTGCCCCCGCACCGGGGGCGGGCGTGACCGTGACCCGGTCATGCGTGATGTCGTCGATGCGCCATGTCGTGGACCCGAGCACAAAGGTGTCTCCTGGCCGCGACTCGTACACCATCTCTTCGTCGAGCTCTCCCACGCGCCCACCGCCAGGGAGGTTCACCGTGTACAGACCCCGATCGGGGATCGTCCCCGGATTGGTTGTCGCGAGAAGGCGGGCATTCGAGCGAGCGGAGAGGACCCCGGTCGCACGGTCCCACACCAGACGCGGTCGCAGTTCTGCGAAGTCGTCGCTTGGGTAGCGTCCCGAGAGCATGTCGATGACCGACTCGAATGTCGCACGCGTGAGCGTGGCGAACGGCATGGCGCCGCGAACCATGTCGAAGGCCTCAGCGACACCCGTGTCGTCCATCGCGACCGTTGCCACCAGCTGCTGGGCAAGGACGTCGATGGGGTTGCGAGGTATCGACGTGTGCTCGATGTCACCTGCGTACATGCGCTCGACGACGACAGCGGTTTCGAGGAGGTCGCCACGATGCTTCGGAAAGATCTTGGCAACCGATGGGGCGCCAACGGAATGTCCTGCCCTACCGACCCGTTGGAGCCCCCTGGCCACCGACGAGGGGGACTCGACCAAAACGACGAGGTCCACCGCCGCCATGTCGATGCCAAGCTCGAGGGTCGATGTTGCAACCACACCCTTGAGGTCCCCTCGTTTCAGGCGATCCTCGATGTCGACACGTTGCTCTCTCGATACCGATCCGTGATGTGCCTGGACGATCTCATCGTCTGCGAGACGGTTCAGCTCTGCGGCAAGGCGTTCGGCAAGCCCGCGGCTGTTCACGAACAGGATCGTGCTGCGGTGGGTGAGGACGAGGTCGAGAAGACGCGGATACATCGAGGGCCAGATCGATCGCTTCCGCGGCTCGTCATCCGATGGATCATCGGCATCGGGTTGGGTCATGTCCGATACGGCGACGATGATCTCGACGTCGATCTCCTTGTCCTTGGGAGCGTCGACGATCGACACCTCGCGGGGGACCCAATCCTCGCCGTCGATCGTTCCACCGCCGAGGAACGCGGCGATGTCCTCGAGCGGTCGCTGGGTTGCCGACAGCCCGATGCGTTGCAGCGGACCATCGACCACAGCTTCGAGTCGTTCGATGCTGAGTGCGAGATGGGATCCGCGTTTCGTTCCCGCGAGCGCATGGATCTCATCGACGATCACCGTTTCGACCGATGCAAGGAGCCCTCTCGCCCTGGAGGTCAGCATCAGGTACAAGCTCTCTGGCGTGGTGATCAGGAGGTCAGGAGGATTCCGGAGCATCGCTTGGCGTTCCCGCTGTGGAGTGTCGCCTGACCGCATCGCCACGGACACGGGCCCCATGTCGATCCCTGCGCGGGTTGCTTCTGAGCGAATGCCCGTGAGGGGGGCTCTGAGGTTGCGATCGACGTCGTACGCCAGCGCCTTCAGGGGGGAGATGTAGAGGACCCGGCACCGCTGGTCACGAGGGGGAGGGGGATCGTTTGCCAACCGATCGATGGCCCACAGAAACGCCGCGAGGGTCTTGCCCGATCCGGTGGGAGCATGGATGAGGGTGTGATTCCCGTCCGCAATGGACTCCCACCCGGCCTCCTGTGCAGCGGTAGGGGCTTGAAACACGGCGTTGAACCACGCTGTCGTTGCGGGGGAGAATCGATCGAGCGCTGCCATGGCGACAGGCTACCGAGTCGGCGTG
>Ga0316195_10000333_pt1 | contig 18065 bp, 15 predicted proteins | sample Phised1_MG_FD_204937 | JGI IMG/M metagenome (GOLD analysis project Ga0316195, IMG submission 204937) | Coastal sediment microbial communities from Maine, United States - Phippsburg sediment 1 | ecosystem: Environmental > Aquatic > Marine > Coastal > Sediment | place: USA: Maine | collected...
AACTTGGAAAAGGGGAACACCGCTTCCTTGACGGAGAAATACGGCGGCACGATCTCCTTGTCCACGCCCTGCTGGTCGAGCGTGCGGCCCACCATCGCCAACGCCGCGATCTTCGCCAGGGGCATGCCGGTCGCCTTCGATACGAAGGGCACCGTACGCGACGCGCGCGGGTTGACCTCCAGCACGTAGATGGTCGCCTCGCCGTCCAGCTTCTGGATGGCGAACTGCACGTTCATCAGGCCGACGACCTTCAGCGCCCGCGCCATCTGCGCGGTCTGCTTGCGCAGTTCGTCGATCAGGGACGGCGGCAGCGAATACGGCGGAAGCGAGCACGCCGAGTCGCCCGAATGAACTCCGGCCTGCTCTATGTGCTCCATCACGCCGCCGATCAGCACGCGCTCGCCGTCGCACAGGCAATCGACGTCGACCTCGATGGCGTCGTCCAGGAAGCGGTCCAGCAGCACCGGCGAATCGTTGCTGACCTTGACCGCCTCGCGCATGTAGCGTTCGAGGTCGCGCGGATCGTGCACGATCTCCATCGCGCGCCCGCCGAGCACGTAGCTCGGGCGGACCACCAGCGGATACCCGATCTCCTCGGCGAGCCGCAGCGCCTCGTCTTCCGCACGCGCCGTCCGGTTGGGCGGCTGCTTCAGGTCCAGCTGCCGCAGCAGCTTCTGGAAACGCTCGCGGTCCTCGGCGATGTCGATCGAGTCGGGCGAGGTGCCGATGATGGGCACGCCGTTGGCCTCGAGGTCGCGCGCCAGCTTGAGCGGCGTCTGCCCGCCGTACTGCACGATCACGCCGTACGGCTTCTCCCGGTCGACGATCTCGAGCACGTCTTCAAGGGTGAGCGGTTCGAAGTACAGCCGGTCCGACGTGTCGTAGTCGGTCGACACGGTCTCCGGGTTGCAGTTGACCATGATGGTCTCGAACCCGTTGTCGCGCAGGGCGAACGCCGCGTGCACGCAGCAGTAGTCGAACTCGATGCCCTGGCCGATGCGGTTCGGCCCGCCGCCAAGGACGATGACCTTCTTCCGGTCGGTCGGGTTCGCCTCGCACTCGTCCTCGTAGGTCGAATACATGTAGGCGGTGGTCGTCGCGAACTCCGCCGCGCAGGTGTCGACCCGCTTGAAGACCGGCCGCACGCCGAGCTTCAGGCGCGCGCCTCGGACCTCCATTGGCTTTGCCGACAGCAGCGTCCCCAGGCGGCGGTCCGAGAAACCCTTGCGCTTCAGGAAGCGCATCTCGTCGGCGCTCAGGTCCGCCAGGGTGCGGCCCTTCAGGCGCCCCTCGATCTGCACGAGTTCCTCGATCTGCGCCAGGAACCACGGATCGATCGCCGTCTCCTCGAACACCTCCGACAGTGTCATTCCGATGCGGAAGGCGTCGCCGACGAACCAGATGCGGTTCGGGCCCGGCTCGCCGATTTCCTCGACGATCTCGTCGCGGTCGGTCGAATGTTCGTCGAGCCCGTCGGATCCGACTTCGAGGCCGCGCAGAGCCTTCTGGAAGGATTCCTGGAACGTGCGGCCGATCGCCATCACTTCGCCCACCGACTTCATCTGCGTCGTCAGGTGGTTGTCCGCCTGCGGAAACTTCTCGAAGGCGAAGCGCGGGATCTTGGTGACGACGTAGTCGATCGTGGGCTCGAAGGAGGCCGGCGTGGTGCCGCCCGTGATCTCGTTGCGCAGTTCGTCGAGCGTGTAGCCGATCGCGAGCTTCGCCGCGACCTTCGCGATCGGGAACCCGGTGGCCTTGGAGGCCAGGGCCGACGAGCGCGACACGCGCGGGTTCATCTCGATCACGATCATCCGTCCGTCCCTCGGATTGATCGAGAACTGCACGTTGCTGCCGCCGGTGTCGACGCCGATCTCGCGCAGGATCGCGATCGAGGCGTCCCGCATCAGCTGGTATTCCTTGTCGGTCAGCGTCTGCGCCGGCGCGACCGTGATCGAGTCGCCCGTGTGGATACCCATCGGGTCCAGGTTCTCGATGGAGCACACGATGATGCAGTTGTCCGCCCTGTCGCGGACCACCTCCATCTCGTACTCCTTCCAGCCGATCAGCGACTCCTCGATCAGCAGTTCGCGCGTCGGCGACAGGTCGAGCCCGCGCTGGCAGATCGTCACGAACTCTTCCATGTTGTACGCGATGCCGCCGCCGGTGCCGCCGAGCGTGAAGCTCGGCCGGATGACTGCGGGGAAGCCGAGCTTCTCCTGCACCGTCAGCGCCTCGGCCAGCGAGTGCGCGATGCCCGAGCGCGCCGAGGCGAGCCCGATGCGCGTCATGGCTTCCTTGAACTTCAGGCGGTCTTCGGCTTTCTCGATCGCCGCCGGGGACGCTCCGATCAGCTCGACGTCGTACTTGTTGAGGATGCCGTTCTTGTACAGGTCCATCGCGCAGTTCAGCGCGGTCTGCCCGCCCATCGTCGGCAGGATTGCGTCGGGCTTCTCCTTCGCGATGATGCGTTCGACGACCTGCCAGGTGATCGGCTCGATGTACGTGACGTCGGCCATCTCCGGATCGGTCATGATCGTCGCGGGATTGCTGTTGACGAGGATGACCTTGTAGCCCTCCTCGCGCAGCGCCTTGCAGGCCTGCGCGCCGGAGTAGTCGAACTCGCACGCCTGCCCGATCACGATCGGGCCGGCGCCGATGATCAGGATGCTCTTGAGGTCAGCGCGACGTGGCATCGTTCACTCGGGACACGGACGGTGCACGCGTCGCGGCGCGGCGCGCGCGCACCTCGCGTGGGTTGGCTTGCAGGCCGGGTTCGGGACGGTTCCGCCCCACGCCCGGGTTCAAGGACACGATGCAAGTCATCGGGCGGCCCCGTAGTTTCCAGGAGCGAGATGGCGCTCCACGAGTTCGATCAGGATGTGGATCACCTTGATGTGCAGTTCCTGCACGCGGTCGGCGTAGCGGCCGGCCGGCGTGACGATCGCGATGTCGGCCAGCTCGGTCAGCGGGGTGCCGGGGTGCCCGGTCAGCGCGATCACGCGAACTCCGATCCGCTGCGCTACGGCCGCGGCGGCGAGCACGTTCTTGCTCGTGCCGCTGGTCGAGATCGCCAGCAGGACGTCGCCCGCGCGGCCGTGCGCCTCCAGGAAGCGCGCGAAAACCTGGTCATAGCCGTAGTCGTTGCCGACGCACGAGAGGTGGCCGGCGTCGCTGATGGCCAGAGCGGCGTAGCCGGGCCTGTCATCGCGGAAGCGGCCCGTCAACTCCTCGGCGAAATGCATCGCGTCGCACATCGAGCCGCCGTTGCCGCAGGAGTACGCGCGCCCGCCCGCAACGAAGGTCTCTGCCAGCAGACGCCCGGCGCGCACGATGGTCGCGAGCGTGCCCTCGTCGCCATAGAGGCGCTCGAGCCCCGCTGCGGCGTCGGCCAGCGCGGCTCGCACTGCGGCGATGTCGCTCATCGTCCCGCCTCCCAGCTCTTCATCGTGCCTCCATCAGCTTGACGAACCGATCGAAGAGGTCGCCGATGTCGTGCGGTCCCGGGCTCGCTTCCGGATGGCCCTGGAAGCAGAACGCCGGAGCGTCCGTCAGCGCGAAGCCCTGCAGTGAGCCGTCGAACAGCGAGACGTGGGTCACCCGGACATTCGCGGGCAGCGACTTCTCGTCCACCGCGAAGCCGTGGTTCTGGCTCGTGATGTAGACCCGGCGCGACTGCACGTCGATCACCGGATGGTTCGCGCCATGATGGCCGAACTTCATCTTCATGGTGCGTCCGCCCACGGCCAGGCCCATGATCTGGTGGCCGAGGCAGATGCCGAACGTCGGCAACCGACGCGCGATGAACTGGCGTGCCGCCTCGATCGCGTAGCCGCAGGGCTCGGGATCGCCGGGACCGTTCGACAGGAAGATGCCGTCCGGGCCGAGCTTCAGCGCCTCGGCCACGGGGGTCTCGGCCGGCACGACCGTGACCCGGCACCCGCGGTCGGCCAGCAGGCGCAGGATGTTGTGCTTCACGCCGAAGTCGTAGGCGACGACGTGGAGACGGAAGGCGTCCGGAGTCACGTAGCCCGGCGTGCCGTCCGCGCGCGCGAGCCGCCAGGAGCCCTCCTTCCACTCGTACGGCTGCTTCGTGCTGACCACCCGGGCCAGATCCTGGCCCGCCATCCCCGGATAGCCCCGGGCCTGCGCAAACGCGGCCTGCACCATGGCATCCGTCAACGGCTCGCCCTCGCCGGCCGCCACGATGCAGCCGGCCTGTGCGCCCTGCTCGCGCAGGATGCGCGTCAGCTTGCGCGTATCGATGTCCGCGATGCCGATGATGCCCTCGTCCTTCAGATACGTGGACAGATCGCGCTCCATCCTGAAGTTGGAAGGGCGCTGTGGCAGGTCGCGGATCACGAGGCCGGCGGCGTGCACCCGCGCAGACTCGACGTCCTCGCCGTTCACGCCGGTGTTGCCGATGTGCGGGTACGTCAGCGTGACGACCTGCCCCGCGTACGACGGGTCGGTCAGGATTTCCTGGTACCCCGTCATCGACGTGTTGAAGACGACTTCTCCCAGCGTCGTGCCGGGAGCGCCAATCGAACGGCCGCGAAAGACCGTTCCGTCGGCCAGCACCAGGGCCGCGACGGGACGCGGATCAACGATCAGGGGGGCCAACCGGGCTCCTTCGCACGACGAGGCGACCGCCGGCCGCCGCACCGCGATGCGCGGGATAACCGACAGAGGGCTCCCGCAAAATGGCTACAGATAAACTTGCGGATTATATCGTGACCGCGGCACCCGACCGGCCTGCACCAATGACCTCGCGCCTTGACGGCCTGAAACAGTGGACGACCATCGTCGCCGATACCGGCGACCTGGCGGCGATCGAACGCCTGCGGCCGCGCGACGCCACGACCAACCCGTCGCTGATCCTGAAGGCGGCGCAGAAGCCGGAGTACCGACCACTGCTGGCGGACACCCTGCGCGGGCACCGCGGCGAGGCGACGTCGGCCCAGCTCGATCGCGTGCTGGTCGCCTTCGGGGAACGCATCCTGAAACTGGTCGCGGGCCGCGTATCCACCGAGGTCGATGCCCGCCTGTCATTCGACGTGCGGGCCACGATCGAAAAGGCCCGTCACCTCGTCGCGCTCTATGAAGCGCTCGGCGTGGCCCGCGATCGCGTGCTGATCAAGATCGCATCCACCTGGGAAGGCATCCGCGCGGCCGAAGTGCTGGAGCGGGAGGGCATCCACTGCAACCTGACGCTGCTGTTCTCGATGCCGCAGGCGGAGGCCTGCGCGCAGGCCGGCGTGACCCTGATTTCGCCTTTCGTGGGCCGCATCTACGATTGGCACAAGAAGGCGGCTGGCAGCCAATGGAACGAACAGGCCATGAGCGGCGCGAACGATCCGGGAGTGCAGTCGGTGCGCAGCATCTTCGAGCGCCTCAAGGGCGGCGGCTACGGCACCGAGGTGATGGGCGCGAGCTTCCGCAATGTCGGACAGGTGCTGGCGCTCGCCGGATGCGACCTGCTGACGATCAGCCCGGAACTGCTCGACGAACTGGCCACCCTGACCGGCGCGGTCCCGCGCGCGCTGGACGCGGCGCGGGCGCCCGCGGCGCCGGCGATTGACCTGCCAGAGGGCCACTTCCGCTGGCGGCTCAACGACGATGCCATGGCAACGGAGAAGCTGGCGGAGGGCATCCGCGCCTTCGCCGCCGATACGATCAAGCTCGAGAAGATCCTTTCCGTGCTGGACTGATCCGTGCTGATCATTCCCTACCAGACCAAGTTCACCGCCCGGTCCCTGCCGCTGGTCACACTCGCGCTGATCGTCATCAACGCGCTGGTGTACTTCGCCTTCCAGAGCGGCGACCGCCAGGCCTACCGCCGGGCCGCGGAGTACTACTTCTCGTCCCAGTTGCCGGCGATCGAACTGCCGCGCTACGCGGCGGCGCTTGAAAGGCGCAGCGACCGCAAGTCGTTGCGCGTGCTGCGGGCGCTGCGGACGCAGCCCCAGAACGACGAGGCGTGGGCGATCGTGACCGCCATGCAGCACGACCGCGAGTTCATGCAGGACATGAAGGCCGGCGCCGTCGTGCCGTCGGCAGATCCCGCCCGCGCGGTCTGGCGCGAGCAGCGCACCCGGTTCGAGGCACTCCTGCAGCAGGTATTCACTGAACGCTTCGCGCTCGACCCTGACGGCAGGTGGTGGACCCTGCTGACCTACCAGTTTCTCCATGGCAACGCGATGCACTGGTTCGGCAACATGCTGGTGCTGCTGCTCGCCGGGCCCTTCGCGGAAGCCGCGCTGGGGCGCGTGCGCTTCCTCGCCGCCTACCTGATCAGCGGCGTCTGCGCGGGCGCCCTGCACCTGCTCGTCAGTGGCCAGACCCTGGTCGGCGCCTCGGGCGCAGTCTCGGGCGCGATGGCGATGGTCGCGGCGCTGTACGGGCTGCGCAAGGTGCCCGTCTTCTACTGGCTCTTCGTGTATTTCAACACCGCGCGGGTGCCGGCGCTGCTGCTGCTTCCGGTCTGGCTGGCCATCGAAGCCGTGCAGTGGGCGCTGTCGCCGGAATCGCGCGTGGCGTACACCGCCCACATCGGCGGCTTCCTGGCCGGCGCGCTGACTGCCTGGGTGCTGAAGCCCCGGGATGCCGGCAAGATCGACCGCATCCTCGACGAGCAGTTCGCCGACGAGCGCCGCAGCACGCGCCAGTCGACCCTGCTGCAGGAAGCACAGCATGCCGCTGCCCGCCTGGATACCCGGCGCGCGGCGCGCGCCTATGCGCAGTTGCTGACGGACGAGCCGGGCAACATCGCGTACGCGACGGCCTACTTCAACATGGCCCTGCTCGGCCGCAACAGCGAGACGCTGCTCGACGCGGCCCTGCGGGTGCTGTGGATCCGCGCGCGCGGCGCCCGCACGGAACTGCGACCGGTCTATCTGCAGATGAGCCAGCCCCACGTCCTCGCGGTCCTGCCGGTCGACGAGCAGCTGCGGCTGGCACGTCGCCTGGTGGCCGCCCGCGAGGACGCGGCCGCGCTGCGTGTGGTGGATCGCCTGCTGGCCGACGACACGTTGAAGAACCTGTACGGGCGCCAGCTCGCCGACTGCCTGCTCGGCCTTTTCACGACGTACTCGAGGCATGGGCTGAAGAGCCAGGCAGAGCACGTGAAGGAGCGGTTGTCCTCGCACTTTCCGTCGCCCGAAGGCCTGGGCGGGATCGCGCCGAACAGCCAGCCGCCGCTCACGATGGGGGGAACCACGCGCAGCCGGAGACCCGCGGCCGGGACCGTCAATCCGCCGTCAGCCATCGACTTCGATCTCGACACCCGGATGAATCCGCGGCCGTAGGCGCCGGGGATGCTGGCGCGACTCCGCCGGGGTCGCGCACGCGAGCGGCGCTACTTGCTCATCCGCCGCATCACCTCGAGATAGCGCGACGCCTCGGCCGCAGCCGGATCGTCGGCATACCGCTTCACCAGGAACTCGAGGATGCGCGTCGCCTCGTCCGCCTTGCCCGCGTACTCCGCCATGATCTGGGCGCCGACGAGGTAAGCGCGGGGGATGTCCGGATGGTTGGGGTTCTTCTTGTCGAACCCACGGATCAGCAGGCCGGCCTCTCTCGGCTTGCCGGCGCGCAGCGCGGCCTGCGCCAGCGGAACGATGTTGACGACATCGCGCGGCGCCCAGTCGGCGCGGCGTGCGATCGCCTCTTCGTACAGTTCGAGCGCCTCCCGCCAGTTCTGCGACTTGACCAGCAGCGTCAGGTACTTGTCCACGTGGTCGTCGATGCGAAGTGAACTCCCCTCCGCCAGCAGCAATCGGTGCAGCCGCGCGTGCAGCGACAGATCGTTCGGCCGCTCGCGCAGATCCTCCGAAAGGAGATCGATCGCTTCCTTGATCTCGCCGGCCGACACCATCTGCCCGATCAGGGCGTCGCGAGTGCGCGCCTTGATGTTGACGGTGCGCGCGGTCGCCGTGCTGCGCAGCGACCGCTCGCCCGGGCCGAGCACCGAGATGTCGAGCCGATCCGCGTACTGGTACATCGCGTACCCGATCAGCGCGCAGATGACATAGGTGAAGTACCAGAACCCGGCCGACATGAAGAACACCAGCGCGAGGCCGCCGAAACCGAGTCCGGACTTCGGTCCGCCCGCGAGTCCGAGCGCCCCGCCACCAAGCCCACCGGCCACCCCGAGGGCGATCATCCCGTAGGTACGGCACAGGTCGGCGCAGAACACGAAACCCGCGAGCGCCGCATAGGGCTTGCCGATGCGCTTGACCAGCGCCACGAGTTCGCCGGGGTTCAGCGCACCGCGCAGGCTGCCCGTGATCACCAGCCTCATCGTGACTGCCGGTACGACGAGCACGAACAGCAGGAACCACAGGACGATCGCGACGAACTCGTTGCCGCGCGTGATGGCAGTCAGGATGCCGAACACCGCGCCGAAGACGGCGTTGATCGCGACGAACTTGTACGGAAGATACGGACTGACGAGATCGTCGTCCGACACCGGGTAGTCGCTGGGTCGCAGGAATCCCTTCGACGAGCGCTCGATGATCTTGAAACCGTAGCGCGCGCCGACCACGAGCACGGCCAGCAGCGCGAGGACGGTCAGCAGGACACCGAACGCGCCGAGGAAGACCAGGGCCAGCGCCACGACCGAGGCGGCGCCGAGACCGCCGATGTACAGCAGCACGGCGCGGTCGAGCGGCAAGGTGAAAAACTTGTGGATACGCTGCCAGAACGGCTCGACCGGGCCGGTCTCGGCGTACTCGTAGGTGGTGGACATCGCCGCCCTCGAAGTGAGTGGCTGCAGACTACGGCGGGCGCGAAGGCCTGTCTAGGTATTGATACCAAGCCCTGCCCAAAACCGTGCCGAAAAACTCACAGCTTTTCAGTTTCGCCGGCACGCGGCTGCCACCGCATCAGGTGCGCTTCCACGCGGCCGACGACCCCGTCGAGGACGAGCGCGAAGGCGGTGAGCACGAGGATCCCGGCCATGACGGTGTTGATGTCGAAAGTGCCCTCGGCCTGCAGGATCAGGTAGCCGACGCCACGCGCCGAGCCGAGGTACTCCCCGACCACCGCGCCGACGAAGGCCAGCCCCACTGAAGTGTGCAGCGACGAGAACACCCAGCTCGTCGCGCTCGGCAGGTAGACGTGCCGCAGCAACTGGTTGCGGCCGGCGCCCAGCATCCGTGCGTTGGCAAGCACCGTGGGGCTCACCTCCTTCACGCCCTGGTAGACGTTGAAGAACACGATGAAGAAGACCAGCGTGAAGCCAAGCGCCACCTTGGACGCGATCCCGAGGCCGAACCAGACCGCGAAGATCGGCGCGAGGATCACGCGCGGCATCGAGTTGAGCGCCTTGATGTACGGATCGAGGATGGCTGCCGCGATCGGCGACAGCGCGAGCCACATCCCGATGACGAGACCCGCCGCCGTCCCGGACGCGAACGCCAGGACCGTCTCCAGCAGCGTCACCCACAGGTGGCCGTAGATGTCGTGATCGGTAACGAACCAGTCCCAGATGCGGACGAAGATCTTGACCGGCTCACCAAAGAAGAACGCCGCCTGCCGGTCATTCTCGAACATGAAGGGCGGAATGAACCCGGGCGTGGTCATCGCCCACCAGAAGGCGAAGATCGCGAGCAGGACCATCACCTGCCAGAGCCGCAGGGTGGCGCTGCGCGGACGGAGGAGTTTCCACATGGTCAGCCCCTCAAGCCGCCAGCTTCTGCTGCGCGTAGCCCTTCAACACCTCCTCGCGCAGGACATCCCAGATCGCCTTGTGCAGGTCGATGAAGCGCGGCGTGATGCGGACTTCGGCAACGTCGCGCGGGCGCGGCAGGTCGATCACGAACTCGCCGATCGGGTGCGACGCCGGCCCGGCCGAAAGCACCACGACTCGATCGCTCATGGCGATGGCCTCGTCAAGGTCGTGCGTGATGAACAGCACCGCCTTGCGCTTGGCGGCCCACAGCTCGAGCACTTCGTTCTCCATCAGCTGCCGCGTCTGGATATCGAGCGCCGAGAACGGTTCGTCCATCAGAATGATGTCCGGATCGAGCACGAGGGTCTGCGCCAGCGCGGTGCGTTTGCGCATGCCTCCGGAAAGCTGGTGCGGATAGCGGTCGCCAAAGCCTCCCAGGCCGACCCGCTTCAGCCACTCGTCAGCCCGCGCGCCGGCGTCCGCCGGGCTCGCGCCCCGGAACTCCAGTCCCGCCATGACGTTGGCGCGCGCCGTCCGCCAAGGCATCAGCGCCTCCGTCTGGAACATGTAGCCGGCCCGCGCATTGATGCCGGCAAGCGGCTCGCCGAAGACCCTCACCGCCCCGGCGCTCGGCTCGAGCAGGCCCGCTGCCACGTTGAGCAGCGTGCTCTTGCCGCAGCCCGTCGGCCCCACGACGCTGACGAACTCGCCGGGCGCAATATCGACCGTCACATCGCGCACCGCCGTGTAGCGCTGGCTGCGGTCGTCGCGACTGATGAAGGTGCAGGTGACCCCGGTCAGGGACAGCGCGGGAGCGGTCATGGGAATCGGGCCGCCCGCGCGGCCCGGGAATGAAGCATCGCGTTCGAACCCGCTCTCAGCCCTTCGGATACTTCGCGTTGGCCTTGCGCACGAACTCGTTCGTGAACACCGCCTTCGTATCGATCTTCGCCTCCTTCAGCTTTTCGTCGACGCTCAGCAGGGCACGCAGGGCGGTCGCCGCGCCCTGCTCGGGGATCATGCCGTCGGGCGACAGCGCCCGCTGGGCCTTCAGGAACGCGTCGATGTATACCGCGCGGTCGCCGAGCAGGTAGCTTTCGGGAACCGCCTTGACGATGTCGGACGGACCGGCCTGCTGGATCCACTTGTCGGCGCGCACCATTGCATTGGTCAGCGCCTGCACGGTCTTCGGATTCTTGTCGATGAACGGAACCGGGCAGTACAGGGTGGCGGCCGGCATCGGGCCGCCGAAGATCCTGTCCGCCTCCGCGACGTCGCGCGTGTCGGACACGATCTTGATCTCGCCGCTGCGAGACAGGATCGTGATGACCGGATCGAGGTTGGAAATCGCATCGATCTGGCCCGAACGCAACGCGGCGACCGCGCCCTGCGAGGCGCCCACGCCGACGTACGACACGTCGCTCGGCTTCAACCCGGCCTTCGCGAGCACGAAGTTGCACAGGATGTTGGTCGACGAGCCGGGCGCCGTGACGCCGATCTTCTTGCCCTTGAGGTCGGCGACCGTCTTGTAGTTCGGCATGGTCTTGGTGCTGACGGCGAGCACGATCTGCGGCGCCCGCCCCTGCAGCACGAAAGCCCGCATCGGCTGGCCCTTGGCCTGCATGTTGATCGTGTGCTCGAACGCGCCGGAGACGATGTCTGCGCTGCCGCCGACGACGGCCTGCAGCGCGCGCGAGCCGCCCGCGAAGTCCACGATGTTCACGTCGAGGCCTTCCTGCTCGAAGAACTTCATCTGCTCCGCGACGGTCAGCGGCAGGTAATAGAGCAGGTTCTTGCCGCCCACCGCGATGGTCACCTTGGTGCGCTCGGGACCCTGCGCCGACCCGGTGGCCGGCCAGGAGGCCGCAGTCAGCGCGGCGGCGCCGGTCGCGAGCACTTCGCGGCGTGTGTACGTTTTCTTCATGCGGGTCTCCTTGTATGTGCGTATGTGCGTGTGTGCTTGTGCGCGCCCGTATGGCCGCGACTCGGGGCGATCTTAAATCACCCCCTCGTCGCGCAAGCCCTTGATCGCCGCCTCGTCGAGCCCCAGTGTGTGCAGCACCTCATCCGTATGTTCCCCGAGTCGCGGACCCAGCCAGCGGGTTTTCCCGGGCGTCGCCGACAGCTTGGGCACGACCGCCGGTACCTTCATGGGCGTGCCGTCCGGCAGGATCGCCTGCTCGATCATCCCGCGCGCCTGGAACTGCGGGTCCCGCATCATGTCGGCCACGCTGTAGATGCGGGAGACCGGCACATCGGCGGCGGCCAGGCGTGCCAGCGCCTCGTCGATCGCGTGGCAGGCACACCAGGCCTGGATCGCACCATCGATCTCGTCGACCCGCTTCACGCGTCCCTCGTTGCGCGCCAGCGCCGGATCATCGGCGAGGTCGGTGCGGCCGATTGCCGTCATCAGCCGGCGAAAGATGGCATCACCGTTGCCCGCCACGACGATGGCAGCGCCATCCGCGCACTGATAGGTGTTCGATGGAACGATCCCGGGCAGCGACCCGCCGGTGCGGCTGCGGACGATGCCGCACACGTCGTACTCCGGCACGGTGCTCTCCATCATGTTGAACACTGCTTCGTACAGGGCGACGTCGACCATCTGCCCTTCGCCCTTGCCGCGGCCCCCGGTCGCGTCGCGATGGCGCAGCGCCATCAGCGCGCCGATCACGCCATGCAGCGAGGCGATCGAGTCGCCGATCGAGATGCCGATGCGGACGGGCGGTCGATCCGGGTAGCCGGACACGAAGCGCAGCCCGCCCATCGATTCGGCTATCGCGCCGAACCCCGGCCGGTCGCGCATCGGTCCCGTCTGTCCGTAGCCCGACACCCGCACCATCACGGTGGCGGGGTTCTCGGCGCGCAGTTGCTCGTAGCCGAGTCCCCACTTCTCCAGCACGCCCGGCCGGTAGTTCTCGATGACGACGTCCGCCTCGAGCGCGAGTTGCCGCGCGATGCGCTGCGCGCGCGGGTCCTTCAGGTTCAGCGCGACGGACTTCTTGTTGCGCGCCTGCACGTACCACCACAGCGAGGTGCCCTCGTGCAGGTAGCGCCAGTTGCGGATCGGGTCGCCGGTCGACGGGTCCTCGACCTTGACGACGTCGGCACCGAACTCGGCGAAGATGCGCGACGCGAACGGCGCCGCGATCAGCGTGCCGAGTTCCAGCACCTTCACGCCGTGCAGCGGGCCGGCCATCTCAGCTCCCCGAAACGAAGATCGTCAGCGTCGCCAGCAGGCCGACCAGCCACACCACCGAGCGCGCCCAGTGCCAGTCGGCGAGGTAGCAGACCAGGTACACGGCGCGCGCCACGATGAAGATCACCGCCAGGGCGTCGATGCGGTCCTGCGGAGCGGCCGTGAGATGGGCGACGATCACGGCTGCCGCGAAGAACGGGAACGCCTCGAAGCTGTTGGCCTGCGCCGCGTTGGCGCGCGCGCGGAATCCCTGCTGCCGGTCGAGCCAAAGGCGCGGATGGCGGTTGCTGAAGCGCTCGCCGCCGGCCTTCGCGATCGAAGCGGCAACGTAGGGCATCAGGGCGGCAACGAGCACGCACCAGTAGGCAGTGGACATGATGGCAGCGGGCGCAGACGGGGAAGGACGAGTCTAGCGCCGGGCGCCCGTCAGGCCGCGCGCCGGTCCAGCATCGCCTGCGCGATCGTGTTCACGTCCGTGTACTCGAGTTCCGCTCCCGCAGGCACGCCGCGCGCCAGGCGGGTGACCTTGATCTGGGGATCGCGCTCCTTCAACAACTGGCCGACGTAGTGCGCCGTGGCGTCGCCTTCCGGCGTGAACGAGGTCGCGACGATCACCTCACGCACGATGCCGTCGGCGGCGCGCGCGAGCAGCCGTTCCATCTGGATTTCGCGCGGCCCGATGCCGTCCAGCGGCGACAGGCGTCCGAGCAGGACGAAATAGAGGCCCGAAAAGGACAGCGACTGCTCGATCATCAACTGGTCCGACGGCGATTCGACCACGCACAGCATGTGCGCATCGCGCTTCGGATTGCTGCAGGTCTCGCATACGGCCTGCTCGGTCAGCGTGTTGCAGCGGTCGCAGTGCCGGATCGTCCTGGTCGCCGCGAGCAGCGCCTCGCCCAGCCGTACGGCGGCATCCCGGTCGTGCTGCAGCAGGTGGAAGGCGATGCGTTGTGCGGATCGCGGGCCGATCCCGGGCAGATGCTTCAGCGCATCCACCAGCTTGTCCAGCGCGGGTCCGAGACGCATCGCGCTATCTCGACGCGGGCACGGGCGCGAAAGCCGCGGCGCGCCTCAGAACGGCAGCTTCATGCCCGGCGGCAGCGGCATGCCGGCGGTGAGCGCGGACATCCTCTCCTGGGACACCGCTTCGGCGCGCCGCACGGCGTCGTTGAACGCCGCGGCGACCAGGTCCTCGAGCATGTCCTTGTCGTCGCCGACGAGGCTGGGGTCAATCGCCACGCGGCGAACGTCGTGCTTGCAGGTCATCACCACCTTGACCATGCCGGCGCCCGACTGCCCCTCGACTTCGGTCGCGGCGAGTTCTTCCTGCAGGCGCTTCATGTTGTCCTGCATCTTCTGCGCCTGCTGCATCAGACCCGCAAGTTGACCCTTCATCATGTCGGTGGGTTCCGTGAGTTGTTCGTCTGTGTTCTGCCTTCGCCGGTCGAGGAAGCGCCGGGAGCAGGCCGCGTTCCACCCGGACTCAGGCGTCCTTCGGCCGGATCGACGCCGGGTCGACCGAAGCGCCGAAGTTGTCGAGCAATTCTCGCACGAAGGGGTCGCCGTAGATCGCTTCCTCCGCCTGGCGCTGCTTCTCGGCGCGCGCCCGTTCCGCGATGCCCGCCGCGGTGGGGCCGGCCGTGGTGCCGACCTCCGCGGTGAGCCGTACCGTCCTGCCGAGCGCCTGGCTCACGGCGGCCTTCAGCTTGTCGAGCGCACCCGCGTCGAGCAGCGTCTTCAAGGGAACGCGCAGTTTCATCGCATCGCCTTCATGCGAAACGAGTTCGCTGCGAGTCGCCAGTTCCTTCACGAGGCCGCCGACCTTGAGTCGCGCGACGAGCGCAGGCCAGTCGCCGTCGAAAGCGGCCTCGACCGCAACACGGGCCGGCGCCTTGGCGGCAGCGGCAGGCGCAGTCGCCCGCGGCGCGGGCGCGCTGCTGCGCGGAGCCGGCTGGGCCGCCAGCGGCACCGCGCGTGGAGCGACGGGCTTCGCATCGACGGTCGGCGCGGGCGCGAACGCAAGCATGCGCAACAGCGCCATCGTGTAGCCCGCGTACTCGTCCGGCGCCAGGTGCATGTCGTTGCGGCCATGCAGCGCTATCTGGTAGTAGAGCTGCACCTCGTCCGGCGCCAGGGCGCCTGCAAGCCGCCGGACGTCCGCGCCATCGACTTCGTCGTCCGTCACGGCGTCGGGCAACTGTTGCGCGAGCGCGATCCGGTGCAGCAGGCTCGCGAGATCGCGCATCGCCTGCGCGAAGGACAGGCTGCGCTCGTTCATCTCGTCGGCGATCGCGAGGGCCTGCTTCGCGTCGCGCATCACGATGGCATCGAGCACGCGGACCAGCGTGCCCTGATCGATCGCGCCGAGCATGCCGCGTACCGCGTCGAGCGTGACCGGCCCCGCGGCATACGCGATCGCCTGGTCGAGCAGCGACAGGCCGTCGCGCATGCTGCCGCGCGCGGCCTGCGCCAGCATGCGCAGCGCTCCCGGCTCGGCCTCGATCTCCTCCGCGCCGAGAATCTCCGCCATGCGTTCGGCGATCCCGGCCGGCGTCATCTGCTTCAGGTTGAACTGCAGGCAGCGCGACAGCACGGTCACCGGAACCTTCTGCGGGTCGGTGGTCGCGAGGATGAACTTGACGTAGTCGGGCGGCTCTTCCAGCGTCTTCAGCATCGCGTTGAACGCGTGCGACGACAGCTGATGCACCTCGTCGATCATGTAGACCTTGAAGCGCGCGTTGCTCGGCGCGTACATCGCGCGTTCGAGCAGTTGCACCATCTCGTCGACGCCGCGATTGCTCGCCGCGTCCATTTCGATGTAGTCGACGAAGCGGCCGGCGTCGATCGCGGTACAGGCTTCGCACACGCCGCACGGCGTCGCAGTGATGCCGCCAGTGCCGTCGGTGCCGATGCAGTTGAGCGCCTTGGCGAGGATCCGTGACAGGGTCGTCTTGCCCACGCCCCGCGTGCCGGTGAACAGGTACGCATGGTGCAGACGGTTCTCCGTCAGCGCATGCGTCAGGGCGCGCACCACGTGCTCCTGTCCCACCAGCGTGGAGAAGTCACGCGGGCGCCACTTGCGGGCCAGGACCTGATACGACATGCCGGAGATTCTACGGCGTCGCCGGCGGCGACGCGGGCAGCGCCTCGCCCCCCAGACGCAGAAGCGGCTCGCCGGCGAGCCGGCAGATGCGCCAGTCGGGCAGGACTTCCGCCCCGAGCGAACGATAGAAGGAGATTGCAGTCTCGTTCCAGTCCAGCACCGACCACTCGAAGCGCCCGCACCCGCGGCTCACCGCGACGCGCGCGCAGTGGCTGATCAGCGCCTTGCCGATGCCGCGCCCGCGCTCCTCCGGCACGACGAAGAGGTCCTCCAGGTACAGGCCGCGGCGCGCCAGGAACGTCGAATAGTTGTGGAAGAACAGAGCGAATCCCACCGCGCGCCCGCCGTCCCACGCAAGCACCGATTCGATCACCGGATGCACGCCGAACAATTCGCGCTGCAGGTCGTCCTCGGATCCGACCACGAGGTGCGACAGGCGTTCGTACTCGGCCAGCGCCCTGATCAGAGCAAGGACCGTGGCGCAGTCTTCCGGCCGCGCCGGGGCAATGCGAATCGACATCGCGTGCTCTGCGTATCGCGTTCGTGGGGGAGGATCATGGGGGGCGCAGCCCCCCGCTTGTTCAGGCGGCGAATTCACTCGCCTTTCCGCTTTGCCCGATGGGCGAAGTGGAAAGGCGAGCCTTGACCTCGGCACCTGAAGAACTCCGCTGTGGCTGCTTCGTTCCCGACCTGACCAGGTTCACGGCACCTCAGTGCGAGGGGGCCCGCCACTTCGGATGATATCAGCGCCACTCGCCGAGCCCGCGGAGATTTCCGGCGGCGAAGCCCACTCGCGCCATCCGGGAACAAGCGGGAAATACAGTCCAAGGCACGCGCCCCCGCCCAGCGCGGCTCCGTACGCCTCGAGCTGACCCCGATAGCGCAGCTGTTCGGCGTCCAGGAAGGCGTCGGTGTCGGCACCCTCGTGGGCCCCCACCTTGTAGTCGACGATCCAGCGCGTGCCGTCGGCGGTCACGAAGGTGCGGTCCAGCACCATCCGGCGCACGCGTCCGTCCTGCGCCACGGACAATCGCAGTTCGCTGCGATGCTCGGGATGGGCGCCCAGAACCCAGCGGCCGCGTTCGTCCTGCACGACGTTGAGCAGTGCCTGCGCTACCCGCGCGCGCGCCTCGACCAGTTCCTCCCCGCTCAGTCCCCCGGCCGCCAGGGCTCGCTCGATCTGGGGAGCGATGGTCCTTACGCGCCTCGCATCCCAGCGGTCGAGGGCGTCCTCGGCCATGCGCTGCAGCCAGCGATGGACCACGATGCCGACGCGTCGAGCTGTATCGCCGGCCCATGAATATTCGATCGCGGAACCGCCGTCGCGCGCTACGTCCGGTGCGGCCCACTGAACCGGGTGCGGCAGCACGGGCAGCTGCCAGTCCGACGGCAATCTCCGCAGGGTCTGATCGAAAGTCTGCCGCACCACTTCGCCCGCGACGCGGTGCGGCAGCACCGGAGCGCGCACGACCTCTTCCTCCACCGCAGGCCACAGGCGCTCCAGCAGTGACCCGGCCGGCACAGCGGGCGTTCCCTGCGCATCCAGGCCCACGCACGCCACCCAGTGCAGCCGCTGCCGTGCGCGCGTCGCCGCCACGTAGGCAAGCCGCTCGTCCTCGCGCCGCTGTCGATGCTGCAACTCCGACTCTAGCCAGCGCAGGAGCTGGTCCTTGCCGGCACCGCCCGCGTGGATCGGCGCCAGCAGCAGTTCCGGCTGCTCGTCGGTCGCCCTCTCCAGCCACGCCATCAATTGCGCCTCGTCGTGGGGCGGCGCCGACGACAGGCCCGGAACGATCACATGGTCGAACTCGAGGCCCTTGGCCTTGTGGATCGTCATCACGTGGAACGCCGGGTCGGCATCGGCCTCCGGGGCTGCGAACAGCGACTGCAACGACTGCTGCAGGGCGAATGTGTCGACACGTCCGCCGCGCTCTTCCTCGTGCTGCGCGAGCAGGCCGAAGAACTGCTCCGCGTCCGCCCGCTCGGCGGAAGACGCAAGACACGCCGGACCGCCGAGCAGAAGCCACGCGTGCTCGACCCGTTCGCTGGTGTACGTCCGGCTCCTCAGCATCTGCGCGCGCAGGAGCACT
>Ga0316195_10000335_pt1 | contig 18046 bp, 16 predicted proteins | sample Phised1_MG_FD_204937 | JGI IMG/M metagenome (GOLD analysis project Ga0316195, IMG submission 204937) | Coastal sediment microbial communities from Maine, United States - Phippsburg sediment 1 | ecosystem: Environmental > Aquatic > Marine > Coastal > Sediment | place: USA: Maine | collected...
TTGCAGCTTGTTGCTGCCCCATGTGCTTTGTCCGTTCCGTGCCCCTACACTCAGCGGACCCCTTCAACGTCTTTCGAGGAGCCCCACTATGCAGCAAGTGACCTTGCGCGTTCTCCAGCGCACCGGATCGGGAAGCCGCCCCGCACGCCGTATGCGTCGCGATGGCCAGATTCCGGCCGTTGTCTACGGCAAAGGAGTCGACGCCCAGCCGATCGCCGTCGAGAGCCGCTCCCTTCACGCCGTCCTGCACACCGGTGCCGGCCTCAACGCACTCATCAACGTTGAGATCGACGGCGGCACTGAGATCCTGACCGTTGCGCGGGAGGTTCAGCGCGATCCGGTTCGGGGAGAGATCACCCATCTCGATTTCATCAAGGTTTCGCTCGACGTGCAGATCGAGGCCGAGGTCGGCGTCCACTACACCGGCACACCGATCGGCATCAAGGAACAGGGCGGATTCGTCGAGACGATGGAGACCTCAGTCACGATCATGGCGTTGCCCATGGCGATTCCATCATCGATCGATGTCGACATCTCCGAACTCGGTATCGGCGACATCCTCAAGATCGCGGACCTTCCGGTGATTGAGGGAGTGACCTACACCGCCGACGAAGACCGGCCACTCTTGACCGTGCTCTTGCCTTCCATCGTCGAGGAAGAGGAGATCCCGGAGGATCTGCTCGAAGGCGAAGAGGGCGAAGAGGGCGAGGGTGGAGAGGAAAGGGCAGCCGAGGTCGGTTCCGACCAAGGCTGACATGGTCGCGTGACCAGCAGACTTGTCGTCGGCCTGAGGAATCCCGGGCCCCGCTACGACGGTACCCGCCACAACGTTGGCGCCGAGGTTGTGATTGCCGCGGCACCGGCAACCACGTTCAAACGTGCTCGGCTCGGAATCCGGGCCGATATCGCTGTGATCCACTTCGACGGCACCCGAACCGTTCTCGCGCTGCCGCGCACCTTCATGAACGAGTGCGGTCAGGCCGTCGCTCCGCTGGTTCGCTATGAGCGGATCGACGGGGATCGACTGTTGGTCGTCCACGATGACATCGATCTCCCGTTCGGGAAACTCAGGGTTCAACCCGGAGGTGGTGCAGGGGGGCACAACGGGATCCGATCGTTGGTCGGCTCGCTCGATACGAGAGAGTTCTGGCGCCTGAAGATCGGTGTCGGCCGTCCTCCTGGTCGTGTTGACCCTGCCGACTACGTACTCGGCCAATTCGCTAAGGTCGAACGGTCCGCCATCGACGACGTGATCGCTCGGGGCGTCAGCGTCCTCGAGACGTTCGCACGCGACGGTGGGGACGCTGCCAGGCAGAGTGCTGGAGAGCTGAACGACTGAGGGGTGCGGTGATGGGTTCCTATGTTGCAGCGATCGACCAGGGAACGACGAGTTCACGGTGCGCTCTGATCGATCATCATGGTGCGATCGTTTCGATGGCCCAGCGGGAACATCGACAGATCTACCCCAAGCCTGGTTGGGTGGAGCACGACCCGGAGGAAATCCGGGCAAACGTCAACGACGTTATCTGCGAAGCGCTCGACCAACTCGGTACCTCGCCTGCAGATATCGAAGCAGTCGGAGTGACGAACCAGCGCGAGACGACCCTGCTCTGGTCACGAGAGACCGGCGAACCGATCGGTAGCGCCGTGGTCTGGCAGGACGTCAGAACCGCCGACCTCTGCAGGGAACTCGGCGGCGACGACGGTGCCGACCGTTTCCGTGATCGGACCGGTCTTCCCCTCGCTACCTACTTCGCCGGACCGAAGATCAGGTGGTTGCTCGACCACGACGTCGAACTCCGTGTGCGGGCCGAAAGTGGAGATCTGGCCTTCGGGACGATGGACACATGGGTGGCCTGGAATCTGACGGGTGAACACGTCACGGACGTCACGAATGCCAGCCGAACGCTGCTCATGGACCTCGAGACGCTGTCGTGGGATGACGGTCTGCTCGACGCAATCGGCGTGCCGCGATCGATGCTGCCCCGCATCGTCCCATCGTCTGGCGTGATAGCACCCTCTCGAGCCCCGCTGATCGGCGTTCCGTTCGCCGGGATCCTCGGAGATCAGCAGGCTGCACTGTTCGGACAGGCGTGTTTTGATCCGGGCTCCGCCAAGAACACCTACGGCACCGGTTGCTTCCTGCTCATGAATACCGGTGAGCAGGCGGTCCGATCGGAGAACGGGATGATTACCACGGTCGCCTACCAGCGGATTGGGGAGCCCGCACGCTACGCCCTGGAAGGCTCGATAGCGATCGCCGGTGCAGGTGTGCAGTGGCTGCGTGACAACCTTCGGATGATCGACTCGGCAGAGGAGATCTCAGATCTAGCTCTCGAGGTCGAGGACAACGGCGGTGTCTACTTCGTCCCAGCCTTCTCCGGACTGTTCGCTCCGTGGTGGCGCGACGATGCCCGTGGGGTCATCACCGGCCTCACCCGATTCGCGAACCGCGGCCACCTGGCACGAGCCGTTCTCGAGTCCACTGCTTTTCAGAGCCGTGACGTGCTTGAGGCCATGGAGGCCGACAGCGGGGTCGCTCTCTCCAGATTGAAGGTCGATGGGGGGATGGTCGTGAACGACATCCTCATGCAGTTCCAAGCCGACATGCTCGACGTCGACGTCGTCCGGCCGAAGATCAGCGAGACAACCGTGCTCGGCGCCGCGTACGCTGCCGGTCTCGCCGTCGGCTTCTGGGAGAGCCTCGATGAGATCGCCTCCCACTGGGAAGAGGATCGAACGTTCACTCCTGAAATGGATCCGACCGATCGAGATCTGAGATATCGGGAGTGGCACAAAGCGGTTGATCGGTCGATGGGGTGGGTCGAGTAGTCGGGCCGCGAGAATGCTTACTATCTGACTCGCATGTCGATTCCGAACCTTCTTGCCATCTCGCGATTGATCCTCACCCCGATCGCCATGGCACTCATCCTTGTCGGTCCCAATGACCAAGGCACCCGGATCTTCGCGACCGTCGTGTTCGTGATAGCGGCACTCACCGACTTCGCCGACGGATATCTTGCACGACGCTGGCAGCTCACCAGCACGCTCGGTGCATTCCTCGACACGGTCGCGGACAAGATCCTCGTCGCGGGTGCGTTGCTTGCACTCGTCGAGATCGGAACGGTCTCCGCATGGGTGGCCTTCATCATCATCGGGCGCGAGATCGCGATCATGGGACTCAGGAGTGTCGCTGCGCTCGACCAGGGAACCGTCCCACCGAGCATGTGGGGCAAGTCGAAGGCCGCCCTTCAGTTCACCGCGATCGCCTTCGCGATCCTTCGCCTCGACATCGCGATCGGACCATGGCGCCTCGATCAGTGGTTGATGGCAGCCGCCGTCGTCTCGACCGTTATCTCGGCCGGCGACTACTTCTCCAAGTTCAGATCGGTGTTCACCAAGAGCCGATCAAAGGCCTGAGGTGAGCTGCCAGCTCCCGACTGCCGGCTGCCGGCCCGATCCCTGTTCCCCCGGTCGCAGGGCGGGGGGACGCGGAGCGATGCGAGGCAGGGGGGCGTCCTGCCGACGCCTGGTAGCGGGCAGCCGTCAGCTTCCGTGACTTCCTTCGTCACCGGGGGGTCGGGGTTCGTTGGGGGAGCGGTGGTGCGACACCTGATTGGCTCTGGGATCGCCGTGCGTGGCCTTGCGCGCTCGGATGTGGCGGCTGCGGCGATCGTTGGGGACGGTGGAGTGCCGGTTCAGGGCGATTTGTCGGACGAGGCGGCACTCCGCTCCGGCATGTCCGGGTGCGACGTCGTCTATCACGTCGCCGGCGTCAACAGGATGTGCTCACGCGATCCGGGAACGATGTACCGGGTCAACGTCGATCTCGTGAGATCGGTCGTCCGCGCTGCGGCCGACTCGGGTGTTCGGAGAATCGTCCTGACATCATCCGCCGCGGCGATCGGGGAGCCGGCGGATGTGGTCGCCGATGAACGCACTCCCCACACGGGTCGATTCCTCTCGCACTACGCGCGATCGAAGTACCTCGGTGAGCGGGCGTTCTTCGACGAGGCAGAGACACGAGGCATCGAAGCGATCGCGGTCAATCCGTCGTCCGTCCAGGGCCCCGGTCGTGCCGATGGGTCGGCGCTGCTGCTCCGCTACGCCTTGAGCATGCGGCGGCCGATCGTGATCGATACGACGCTCTCGATCGTGGATATCGAAGATACGGCTCGAGCACATCTCGCTGCTGCGATCCGCGGGACACACGGAGCGCGATATCTCGTGAGCGGAGCGTCGGTCGGAATTCACGATGCGGTGGCCATGCTGGAGAACGCGGCGGATCGCACCATCAACCCGGTCGTCCTCCCACCGTGGGCAGGAAGGGCCGCGTATCCGCTCGCGGCGGCATCAGGACTGATCGGAGGAGACCGGCCTATCTGTGTCGAGATGCTGCGAACCCTCCTCCACGGACATCGGTTCGACACTTCGCTGTCGATCAGCGAACTGGGGATGGCCTACACCCCGCTCGGCGACACACTCATACGGACCATCGATTGGCTTGCCGACGAAGGCCTCATTCATCGCTGACGTGTTGGGCCGGCCGATCGGTACGATGCGTCCTCGTGGCCGCACCGCTCATCTCCGTGCTCGAACGCTTCGGTCGTGATCTCGTCCCGCCGATTCCTGGGCGGTTCGTGGTGCCCCCGGCGCTGCGCTCGGTCGTCCTGGCTGGGATCGCGAAGCGCACCGGACGCAGCGTCATCGGGGTTGTGCCGGGCGAACGCGAGGCGGAGGACCTCGCTGAAGATGTTGCCCTGTTCGCGGAGGGCGTTCATCACCTTCCCGCGTGGGAGACGTTGCCGTTCGAGCATGTCTCACCGAGCATCTCGACGATGGCGGACCGTATCGTCGCCCGTCACGCACTCGCGAGTGACAAACAGGCGATCATCGTCGCATCGGTGCGGGCCGTCACACAACGGCTCAGCCCCACGTCCGTCGCCCCGGTTCGTCTCGCCGTCGGCATGGACACTCCATTCGAGGACTTCGTACGTGGGTTGGCCAATCTCGGTTATCGACGGACGGATCGCGTCGAGAGTCGGGGGGAGTTTGCCGTGCGCGGAGGCATCATCGACGTCTTCTCACCCCAGGCTTCTCAGCCGACACGAATCGACTTCTGGGGAGACACGGTCGAAGAGATCCGGCCGTTTGCCGTCACGACACAACGGTCTGAAGGCTCGGTCGATGGAGTTGATGTGTTCCCGGCCGGAGAGGTGCTGATCTCCGACGAGATGCGAGGTCGCGCCGCAGCATTCCTCGTGGAGGCACCGTGGGGAGCATCGACATGGGAACGCATCTCGGAAGGTATCCGCTTCCAGGGCATCGAATCGTGGCTGCCCTGGCTTGCGCCGGCCAGGACGATCCTCGACGAGACCGATGCGATCGTCGTGCTGTTCGATCCCGTCCGGGCGAGCGACCGATGCCGTGACCTGATTGGAGAGGAGGCAGACCTCGCTGTTGCGCTCTCCGGCACGTGGGGTAAGAACGGACCCGCGTCGGCAGAGCACCCGCCCCTCTACCTCCCGCTCGTGGCCGGTCCCGGTGTGGATGTCCTCGACGCGCCACCCGCGCCGGCATCGCCGGGGGACGGCGGCTACGAGATGCGTGGATTGGGAGCGGCGGCGGGCGATCCCGAATCGGTCGCCTCTTCGATCATCGAATGGGCCGGCCGTGGGATCGACGTGATCATCGCCATGGACGGGCGCTCAGCCGCGGAGCGCGTTTCCGGGCTCCTTGCGGAATCCGGAGCGGGACTCGTCGTCGTCGATCGGCTGACCTCCATCACGTCGTCCGTTCTTCCCATCGGTATCCATCTCGGTTTCGTCTTTCCGGCCATCCAGGTCGCCGTCGTCGGGGAGCGGGAGATTGCCGGGCGACGCCGTGCGCATCGGACGAGCCGCAAGGGAAGGGGAGAGCGGCATGACGAGGCCTACCGGGACCTGAATCCCGGCGACTTCGTCGTCCACCACCATCACGGGGTCGGTCGGTTCGAGGGCCTCGTTCATCGCGACATGGCGGGGGCAGCACGGGACTATCTGTTGGTCGAGTACGCAGCAGGAGATCGGTTGTACGTGCCAACTGATCAGTTGGCCGCCGTTCGTCGCTACTCCGGCGGCGAGACTCCTCGGCTATCGCGATTGGGCGGTGCCGACTGGTCCCAGACCCGCGGGAAGGTCCGCAAGGCCGTCGCAGTCGTGGCCGAAGCGGTCGTCGAGTTGCACCGGGCGAGGGCGGCAGCCGCCGGCCATGCGTTCGAGCCCGACACACCGTGGCAGCGAGAGTTCGAGGCGGCGTTTCCGTACGAGGAGACTCCGGACCAGTTGACGGCAATCTCCGACGTGAAGCGCGACATGGAACTGGACGAGCCGATGGATCGTCTTGTCTTCGGCGATGTCGGATTCGGCAAGACCGAGGTTGCGCTGCGAGCAGTGTTCAAGGCCGTTCAGGAGGGGAAGCAGGCCGCGATTCTCGTCCCGACGACCCTCCTGGCCCAGCAGCACTTCGCGACCATGGAGGAGCGTTTCGCCCCGTTCCCGGTCCGGGTCGAGGTGCTGAGTCGGTTCCTCACCCCGGCGCAGCAGCGCAAGGTCATTGCAGGTATCGCCGACGGCTCAGTCGATGCCGTCGTTGGCACCCACCGGTTGCTCTCCGCCGACGTGGAGTTCAACGATCTTGGCCTTCTGGTGGTCGATGAGGAGCAACGATTCGGCGTCTCTGCCAAAGACAAGCTGAAGGCAATGCGGGCCTCGGTGGACGTGCTCACGCTCACCGCGACGCCAATCCCGAGGACGTTGGAGATGGCACTCACCGGAATCCGAGAGGTCAGCAAGATTCGGACCGCTCCGGAGGATCGGCACCCCATCCTGACCTACGTCGGTCCCAACGACGAACAGGCGGTGTCTGCAGCGATCCGGCGGGAATTGCTGCGCGAAGGCCAGGTGTTCTATGTTCACAATCGGGTGCAGTCGATCGACCATGCCGTTGCCCGACTTCGCGATCTCGTCCCAGACGCCCGGTACGCCGTCGCACACGGGCAAATGAGCGAAAGCCGGCTCGAGCAGATCATGTACGACTTCTGGAACGGTGACTATGACGTTCTGGTGGCAACCACGATCATCGAGTCTGGCCTTGACCTGCCCCAGGTGAACACCCTGATCGTCGAGCGGGCCGACCGACTCGGCTTGGCTCAGCTCTATCAGCTGCGCGGCAGGGTCGGGCGGTCGAGCCAGCGGGCGTACGCCTACCTGTTCCACCCATCGGAGGAGAGGATCGGCGAGAATGCCTACCGCCGGCTCGAAGCCATCGGCGAGTTCTCCGATCTCGGGTCGGGCTTCGAGCTGGCAATGCGAGACCTCGAGATTCGCGGGGCGGGAAGCATTCTGTCCGAGACCCAGTCGGGCCAGATCGCGGCCGTCGGCTTCGACCTCTACACGGAGCTCGTCGCTGAGGCCGTCCGGGAGTTGAAGGGTGAGCCGATCGAGCACAAAGAGGAGCACGAGGTCAGGATCGATCTGCCGCTCGACGCCCGGCTCACCGATGTATACGTTCCCGACGCGGATGGGCGCCTCGAGGCGTACCGCCGACTCGCAGCCGCAACGACTGAGGAAGCGGTCGATGACGTGGTCGTCGAGTGGGAAGACCGTTTCGGGTCCCTGCCGGTTGAGGCCGAAGAACTCATCTCCGTTGCCCGACTCCGGGTCGAGGCGCTCCGGGTGGGGCTCGACGAGATCGTCCAGGTGCGTGGCGAGATCCGTTTGTCGAAAGTGGATCTTCGCCCCTCGCAGGAGGTCCGTCTCGAACGCATCCAGCGCCGAGGAGTTATCCGTGGAACAACCCTGTTCATCCCGGCTCCGAGGAAGGACGTGGCGAAGGTATTGCTCGAGTTCCTTCGGACGATGTGGCCGGTTGAATCGTCGAGTAGCGGAGTGGCTGAGTAGCTGAGACCGACCAGCAACTGCCTCGCGCAGTGCCGGGTAACCTCGCGTGATGGCACGCTATGGCAGCATCGAAGGCGGCGGCACCAAGTTCGTGTGTGCCGTCGGGAGTGCTCCCAACGATCTCCGGGATGTGGTCACGTTTCCCACGACCACCCCCGACGAGACGCTCGATGAGGTGATCTCCTTCCTTTCTCAGCATGCCCCGCTTGATGCCATCGGCGTCGCCATGTTCGGTCCGCTCGATCTGAATCGCTCCTCGACCACGTACGGATCCGTCCGGGCGACCCCCAAGTCGGGATGGTCCGGTGCCGATGTCGTTGCGCCGCTCCAAGCAGCCTTCGACGTTCCGGTCGGATTCGATACGGATGTCAACGGGGCCGCCCTCGGCGAAGGGCGGTGGGGAGCCGGACGCGGCCTCGGAACATTCTTGTACATCACCGTCGGAACCGGCATCGGTGGTGGGGGAGTGGTCGACGGAAACCCCATGCACGGCCTCGTCCATCCCGAGATCGGTCATCTCAGGATCCCACGCCATCCCGAGGATCCGTTTCCGGGCCGCTGTCCATTCCACGGGGATTGCCTCGAAGGCCTCGCAGCGGGTCCGGCTCTGGCGGAGCGGTGGGGTCGGCCGGTGGAGGACCTTGGTTCGGATACTCGGCGCGCCGTCGAATTCGAGGCATACGCGCTCGGCCACGCGATGGCGAATCTTGTGCTCACCGTCTCTCCGGAACGGATGATTCTCGGCGGCGGGGTGATGAGTGTTCCGGGATTGCTCAACGCGACTCGAAGGCAAATGGTCGAGTCGCTCGGAGGCTATGTCGACGCGCCTGCACTTCGCGACGGGGTGGCAGATTTCCTCGTGGCGCCGGAACTCGGTGATCATTCGGGCATCGCCGGCGGTCTCGTACTCGCCGAGCGTGCTCTTTGACCGATGACGACACCGCCCCCGTAGACTGCGCCTTCCCGACCCGGATGCACACATGCGCCTTTCCCATAGAACCCTCTTCCTGACCGCAGCCGCCGCGGTAATCGTTGCCTCTTGTTCCAGCTCCTCCGTGGTCGCAACCGTTGACGGTGCAACGGTCGACGACGCCGCGGTCCTGGCACTGAGGACGAACACCTCAGAGAGCTCCAACCACAATGCCGAGGAGTATCGGGCAGATCTGACCAACCTGATCTTTCTCGAGGCCCAGAAGAGCGCCGCCTACCAGGATTTCGGCTTCACCGGCCTCGACGATCCTGACGCCATCGCGGCGAAGCTCGCCAATCCGACTCCGGAAGAGGCCGAGATCTTCGCCAACGTTGCGAACGCTCCCGGTCGGACCGCTGCCACGGTCAACGCCGTCGCCGAGCAATTCATCATTCGAGATGAGGTCACCGCGACACTCGCCAACGATGTGAACTATCTCACCGACGTTTTCGAGAACCGGCAGGAGATGCTGGTTGATGTGTGCGTCCGCCACATCCTGACGGCGACCCCGGAAGAGGCCTTGGCGGCGAAGGCCAGGGTGGAGGCTGGTGAGGACTTTGCGGCGGTCGCCGACGAGATCTCTCTCGACACCTTCAGCCCGGGCGGCCAACTCCCATGTCCCTCCCCGGCGGGTGGATACGTCCCGGAATTCTCCACGACGTCGGCGTTCGCACCGCTTGGTGAACTTACCGACCCGGTTCCGTCGGAATTCGGTTGGCACATCATGATCGTTGACGAGCGCACCGGTCCCGAGACCCTCGATGTGCTTCTCGCCGATCCGCTCGCGTATCTCCATCCCAGTCTTGTGGGTGATCTCTGGGGCGTGTGGGTCAACAATGCGATTCGGTCTGCCGAAATCGAAGTGAGTTCGCAGATCGGGACATGGACACACGACTCGCACGGCATCGTGCCCCCACCGACTGGATGACGGGCAGGATCACGATCATCGGGTTGGGCCCTGCCGGGTTGGATCGCCTCCCGCGGGCCGACCTTGATCACTTGGTCGATCCGGCGACGACGCTGATCGTGCGCACCGGGGAGCACCCGGCGGCATCGGACCTGGCAGAACTGCGGTCCGTCGTCTCATGCGATGACCTGTATGAAGTCGCCGACGACTTTGACGGCGTCTACGACGCCATCGTTGACCGCGTCATCACCGCAGCCCGGACGCGCCCCGTGATCTATGCCGTCCCTGGGAGCGCGGTCGTCGGGGAGCGGGCTGCTACTCGACTGGTAGCGGAGGCAGCCCGTGAGGGGATCCCATGTGTCGTGACACCGGGGGAATCCTTCATCGATCTTGCCTGCGTGGCCGTCGGCATCGATCCGATCGCCGACGGCCTTCAAATCCTCGATGCACGAGCACTTCCGGATCCATTGCCGCTCCACCTGCCATCGTTGATTGCCCAGATCGACATGCCACTCGTCGCAGGGGATGTTGCCCTCGCGCTCGGACGGGTCCTGCCGGACTCGTTCACAGTGACCATGCTCGATCGTGTTGGCGACGATGACGCGACGGTAACGGAGATGACCATCGCCGACCTGCCGCGAGCCGACACGGGTCCCCGGTCGACACTGTTCGTCCCGGCTGCCGATGTCGGCTGGCTCGGACTCGTGGCGACGAACCGGATGCTGCGAAAAGAATGCCCGTGGGACGCCAAACAAACCCATCACACACTCGTCGGCCACCTCATCGAGGAGACGTACGAAACCGTCGACGCGATCAGTGGGCTGCCGGCCGACGCTCCCGCGGGAGATGTCGATCTCCGCGACTACCTGCTCCTCGAAGAAGAACTCGGCGATCTGCTCCTCCAGATCGTCTTCCACGCCGGGCTCGCCGCCGAGGCCGGCGCCTTCGACGTCGAAGAGGTGGCCGAAGGGATCCGGCGCAAGATCGTCAATCGCCATCCTCACGTGTTCGGAGATGTCGTCGCCACTGAAGTTGGCGAGGTTCTCGCGAACTGGGAGGAGCTCAAGAACACTGAGAAGGGACGAGCGTCCCTCATGGACGACGTACCGGTGGCTCTGCCGGGAATCGCCCGCGCCGACAAGATTCAGCGACGCGTCGCCTCAGTGGGATTCGATTGGCCGGATGACGAACCCGTGTTCGCCAAGGTGGCCGAGGAACTCGAGGAGCTCCGCGACGTGAGGAACGATCGAGATCTCGCCACGGCGGAACTCGGCGACCTCCTCTTTGCGGTCGTCAATCTCGCCAGACACCTCGACGTCGACCCCGAGATCGCACTCTCCCGAGCCAATGACACGTTCGGCGCCCGGTTTCGAGTCGTGGAGCGACTCGCCGGTGAGGGCGGGAAGCGACTTCGTGACCTCAACCTCGCTGAACTCGACCACCTCTGGGAGATGTCCAAGAACGAACTATCCACGACCGAAACCGATTCCTCGTTTAGCCTCAATCCCGAAAGGAATGATCCATGACCCTCATCGAGACCATCACAGCGCGCGAGGTCCTCGACTCGCGAGGAAATCCGACCGTCGAAGCCGACGTAACGCTGTCCGGCGGCGCTACCGGTTGGGCGATCGTGCCGTCCGGGGCCTCCACCGGCGCAGCGGAAGCCGTCGAGCTTCGGGACGGCGGTGAACGCTACGGCGGCAAGGGAGTTCTGCAGGCCGTCGACAACGTGAACGAGCGGATCGCTCTCGCGCTCTTCGGGGTCGATGCCACTCGTCAGGAGCGTGTCGATCAGATCATGATCGATCTTGATGGCACACCCAACAAGGCGAACCTCGGTGCGAATGCAATCCTCGCAGTGTCGCTTGCCGTCTCACGCGCTGCTGCAGAGGCCGTCGGGCTGCCGCTGTACCGCTATCTCGGGGGGACCGATGGTCGCCTCCTCCCGACGCCATGCTTCAACGTTCTCAACGGGGGCGCGCACGCTGCGAACTCGGTCGACGTTCAAGAGTTCATGCTGGTTCCGGGCGGCCTGCCGTCCTACCGGGAAGCGATGCGCGCCGGGGTCGAAACGTACCACGCCCTCAAGAAGGTGCTCGCCGGTCGGGGCCTGACGACGAATGTCGGCGACGAGGGCGGCTTCGCACCCGATCTTCCCGACGACCGTGCTGTGCTCGACATCATCATCGAAGCCATCGAGGCCGCCGGCTACAAACCCGGCGAGGAGATCGCGATCGCTCTCGACGTCGCGGCGAGTGAGATCTGCCACGCCGGCCGCTACCGACTCTCAGGCTCGGAGCTCACCTCGGAGGAGATGGTTGAGCATCTTGCCGGACTCGTGGACGACTATCCGATCATCTCGATCGAGGACGGTCTCGACGAAGCCGATTGGGACGGATGGGTTCTTCTCAACAGGCGCCTCGGCAATCGCATTCAACTCGTTGGCGACGACCTCCTCGTCACCAACGAGGAGTACCTCATGAAGTCGATCGACTTGGACGCTGCGAACGCGATTCTGATCAAAGTCAACCAGATCGGATCCCTCTCCGAGACACTGCACACGATGAGCACCGCAGCACTCAACGGCTACGGCCGTATGGTGAGCCACCGTTCGGGTGAGTCTGAGGATCCGTATATCGCTCATCTCGCCGTTGCGACGAACGCCGGGCAGATCAAGACCGGTGCTCCGGCGCGAGGAGAGCGGACGGCGAAGTACAACGAGCTTCTCCGGATCGAAGCCGATCTCGGAGACGACGCCCGATTTGCGGGATGGGCACCGTTCAAGGTGAGCTGATGACAGAAACGCTCGAGCGCTCCGCGGAGACGACACCACCCAGGAAGCAACGCTGGGGATGGGTGCTCGCTGTGGTGTTGCTTGGAGCGCTCGCGCTCACGGTTTCGGGAATTCTCCCGTTCCGACAGCTCGTATCCCAACAACGTCAGATCGAACGCACGCAGAACCAGCTTTCCGCTCTTGAGCACGAGAATCAGGTGTTGAGCGAAGACATCGAGATGCTCGGCACCGATGCCGAGATCGAACGTATTGCGCGTGAACAATACGGCCTGGTGCGACCTGGTGAGGTGGCGTACGTCGTTGTGATGCCCAGGGAGCCGTCGGCCGTCGTGCCGTCGCCCGACCCGGCCGTACGGTCCGACGAGCGGCCCTGGTGGCAGCGGGCGTGGGACTTCATCACGGGGGACGACATCAATTCTGATGGATGATCGCAGCGTCGTCGAGGCGCAGATCGGTCGACCGCCTCGCTCGGTCGTAGACGTCACGGCGCGCTGTCATCTGGGTCTCCCGGTCGTTATGACGGTGCCGCCGTTTCTCGATGACGACACACCATTTCCGACCCTCTACTGGCTGACGTGCCCGCTCGCCGCGAAACGCATCGGGAGGATTGAAGCTGGGGGAGGGGTCCGCCGAGCCGAGCTGATGATCGCCGTCGACCCCGCACTCTCAGACCGCCACGCTGCTGCTGCAGAGCGGTATTGCACGTCCAGGGACGCGATGATCCCGGATGGACACACGGGCCCACAACCCACGGGAGGGGTCGGAGGTACGGGTGCGGGCGTCAAGTGCCTTCACGCCCACTACGCCGACACGGCGGTCGGCAATGACAATCCGGTCGGTGAGTGGACCGCGCAGCAGATCGAGCCACTCGACTGTGAGACCGCCTGTGTCGAGGCGGCAGAGGATGGAACCGCTATCAGGAATCCGGGTTGGACCGAGCCGCGTTGAAGGAACGCTCTCTCCCATCTCGACCAGCTCCCGAAGTGGAGTTGAAGGGGTCCGTGCTGCCGTTGCGGAAGCATTCGAAGTGCTGTCCCTCCCCGAATCTCCCGAGCGAGCCGTCGGCGTCGCCGGTTCGTTGACCAGCCTCGCGGCAATTGACCCTGATCACATGACGGTGAGCGAGCACGACCTACTCGATGGCCTTGTCATCGCAGCGATCCGCAGCAGCGCGTAATCCGTACGCAGCTACTCGGCTACTCCTCCTCCAACTCACTCACGACCTGGTCTGCCATGTGCGACGGCATCTCCTGATAGTGGTCGTGGACGGCGCTGAACTGGCCCCAACCCTGGGTCAGGGAGCGGAGATCGATCGCGTAGCTCATGATCTCAGATGTCGGCACGAGCGCGGTGATGCGCTGCCGACCACCGGCAGCAGCCTCGGTTCCCTGCAACTGGCCACGGCGTGACGAGAGATCGCCCATCACGTCGCCTTGGTAGGCGGCAGGGACCGTGACCTCTAGTCGGGACACCGGCTCGAGCATGACCGGTCCTGCCTGTTGCATGGCGGCCTTGAATCCGAGGCGTCCGGCCATTTTGAAGCTCATCTCCGACGAGTCGACCGAGTGGTACTTTCCGTCGAAGACGGCGACCTGGACGTCGACAACGGGGAAACCTCGGACCCCTCCGTCGGCCATGGTCTCCCTGACGCCCTTCTCGACGGCCGGGATGAACTGACGAGGGATGGATCCCCCCTTGATCTCGTCGGCGAACTCGAATCCGGTGCCACTCGGCAGCGGACTGACTCGCAGAAAGCAGACGCCGTACTGTCCGTGGCCACCCGTCTGCTTCTTGTACTTCCCCTCGGCCTGTGCCGTCTGTGAGATCGTCTCGCGGTACGGCACTTTCGCCTTGCTGGTCTCAACGGCGACACCGAACTTGCGCTGCAAACGCTCCAGGGTGATCGTGAGGTGTGTCTCGCCCATGCCCCAAAGCAATGTCTGTCGTGTCTCGCTGTTGCGCTCGAGCCGGAGAGCTGGGTCCTCGGCGAGAATGCGACGAAGTGCGTTCGCGAGCTTGTCCTCGTCGGCCTGGGTCTTCGCCTTCACTGCCGTCGAGAGAACGGGCGTAGGCCGATCGATGGGAGGAAGACTGACTGGCTTGTTCTTCGGAGCGAGGGTGTCACCGGTGTTGGTGTCGGAGAGTTTGGCGACGGCAACGATGTCTCCCGCCGGGGCAGAGGTCACAAGTTCGGTCTCCTTGCCGATCATCGTGGCGATCTTCATCAGCTTCTCGTCTGATCCGGAGCGGCTATTCGAGAGCATCGTCTCAGGTTTGAGCGTGCCCGAACGGACCCGCATCAGCGAGATCTGTCCGACGTAGGGGTCCGCAATCGTCTTGAACACGAACGCCAGCGGATCGCCGGAAACATCGGAGGCGACCTCGACGATTTGATCGCCTGCGGCGACGACCGTTGAGGGGCGATCGTTCGGCGCCGGTCCGAGTTCGGTGATGAAGTCGGCCAGACGATCGACGGCAATTGGGCCGGTGGCAGAACCGCACACAACGGGGAACACCGTCGCCTCGGCGATCCCGCAGGCCATCGTGCGCTCGAGTTCGGCTACTGAAGGGATGTCACCGTCGAGGTATCGCTCGAGCATTTCGTCATCGGCCACAACAATGCCTTCGACGAGGTTGTCACGAATCTCATGCTCGCGACTCGACATCTCGTCCGGGATCTCTGTCTCTTCTGCGTGGCCAGAGTCGTAGACGTAGGCCTTGTCACGGAAGAGGTCTGCGATGCCGTGGAAGCTCTCCTGTTCACCGATCGGTAGCTCGATCGGGGCGATGCCGGCGCCGAATCGATCCTGGAGTTCCTCCAGGGTTCGGTCGAATGACGCCCGTTCCTTGTCGAGTTTGTTGATGAACACCATTCGGGGCACACGGAGGGCTGCGGCGGCGTTCCAGGCGTACTCCGTCTGGACCTGGACGCCTTCAACAGCAGAAACAACGAAGACGGCGAGATCGGAGACGTGCAGTGCGGCGTGAACGTCCCCGACGAAATCCGCGTAGCCGGGTGTATCGATCAGGTTGATCTTGAAGCCCTTCCACACAAACGGCGCGAGAGCGAGAGAGAGCGACATTCCGCGAGCGTGCTCCTCTGGATCGAAGTCGGTCACGGTGTTGCCGTCCTCGATCGTTCCGAGTCGTTGGATCGTCCCCGCGCGATAGAGGAGCGCCTCGGCGAGGGTGGTTTTGCCAGCACCAGCGTGTCCGACGAGTGCGACGTTGCGGATCTTTTCCGGTGGGAACACTTTCACTGCGTGAGCCTCCATGTTGCTGATCGGCAATCAGATGCTACTCAGGGTCGCGTCCCATGCCATCTGGGACACCCGCGGTATGGCCGCTACGCTCGCCCTGGATCGTGCCGGGTGAGTTGGCAATGCTCGACACGCTCCTTGGCCCGGGTGGCGAAATCGGTAGACGCGGCGGTCTTAAACACCGCTGTCCTTCGGGGCGTGGGGGTTCAAGTCCCTCCCCGGGCACACATGATCGACGGCAAAGCCGCTGGAAGCGGAGTACTTCGCTAGCAGCTACCGGCTTCCAGCCCGAGTTCTCTCCTCGACGGAGGGTGATTCCGGTCTTGCTGAAGGCTGGTAGCTGGTGGCCGGAAACCCCGTGACGGCCTGCCCGTCTTCAGGTGGCCGGTTCTCCGATGCCAAAGATGAGGGCTTTGCGTGACGCGAAGTCCCCGTCGGTGATCGCACCGGACTCATGTTCCCTTGTCAGGCGGTGGATCTGGTCGATGGCCTGACCCGTGACGGTCGGGTCGCTGCCACCAAGCCCCTTCATCTGAGCCGGCGGGCGGACGACGGCGTAGATCAGCACCCCAAGGTACGGAATCAGAATCACGACCGCGGACCAGATGCCCTTCCATCCGATCGAGAGATCTCCCCGTCTGGCGACAATGTTGAATAGAGCCAGGAGCCAGATGACGGTGAGCGGAACCAGCACGATTCCGATCGCCACGATCGTCTCAGTTTCACTCACGCCGAAGGAGATCCGAGGAGCTTGTCTTTCTCCCGCTGGAATTCGTCGTCGGTGAGGATCGACTTGTCGCGAAGGTCGGCGAGTCGTTCGAGCTGGTCGGCGACGTCTGCGGCACCGATTGCCGAACCGTTCGGATCGGATGATGCCGCAGGTGCCGATGCCGGCCGATCATCAGCCGGGTGAGCGCCGGCTGCCGGTGCCTCCGAGTCGCGGAGGAGGAAGTAGACCAGCATGCCGATGAGGGGGAGAAGCACGATTGCTATCGCCCACAACGCCTTCGCGACCCCGGTGAGATCTGCTCGCTGGAAGAGATCGACGAGCGTGAAGATCCACAGCATGATGAGGGGTATGAAGATCATCAGTAGCAAGAACAGCTGCCAGAAGGTCATGTTCGCTCCTTGTTGCGATGTCTCATCGTAACCGGAGGTATTCAACCTCTGCCGATTCCTGCCGATACGTACGAGAACGGATCGGAGATCATGCGAATACCCGGATCGTGGCTGCGAGGACGCACCGCGTCGAATTCGGACGATGCCTTCCCGGCACGTCTGCCGGAACGGCCCGTCGGCCGGTACGTGCTCGCGCTCGTGCTGATCGGCATGCTGGCCGTTCTCTCGATATTCGTCACTCACCGAACCTTCAGCATGAAGGCACGAGATGCCACGGTGCTCGAGTATGGGCTCAGGCAGGGATACCTCGCCGCACGAGTGGCCGAGTTGTCGAACCTGGCGGTCGCCGGTCTCTCGCAACCTCTCAGCAGTGAGTTCGCGGAGAGTGTCGAGGAGATTTCACTGGTGCACGGCGCGTTCGTTGAGGGGGATCCGGAACTCGATATTCCGGCAATGAGCAACACCGATACCGAGAGCTTCCTCATCGAGGCTGGAGCCTCGCTCGATGCCTTCGTCTCGGCCACGGATCGCGTGCAGCGTGCGATCGACGTCGGAGGGATGCCCCCATCGGCCGCAGCCGACGTTGTGGAAGGCGCGTCGGCGGATTATGGGCTCGCGATGCAGCGAGTTGTGGCCTCGTATCTACGCACGTCGGGGGAGCGGGTCGCCACGTTGGAGCAGACGGAGTACTTCCTGCTCGTGGCGACCCTCGCTCTGCTCGTGTTCGAAGGCCTGTTCTTGTTCCGACCGGCGGTACGAAAACTCCAGAGATCGTGGACGGAGAGCAGTGAAGTCCACCGCTCCGAACGGGAACTCGATCAGCAACGCCTCAACTATCTCGCCCGCTACGACTCGTTGACCGGGCTCATCAATCGAACCCTCTTCACTGATCGACTCGAGAGCGCCGTGGCGCGTGCGCGCAGGGATGGCTCGGTGGTTGCGCTCATGTTCCTTGACCTCGATGGCTTCAAGGAGGTGAACGATCGACTCGGTCACGCAGTTGGTGACGCGCTCCTTCGCCAGGCGGCGGAAAGGATCGTCGGGTCGGTTCGAGAG
>Ga0316195_10000337_pt1 | contig 18023 bp, 19 predicted proteins | sample Phised1_MG_FD_204937 | JGI IMG/M metagenome (GOLD analysis project Ga0316195, IMG submission 204937) | Coastal sediment microbial communities from Maine, United States - Phippsburg sediment 1 | ecosystem: Environmental > Aquatic > Marine > Coastal > Sediment | place: USA: Maine | collected...
TCTGCAAGCGGGCCTTTACGGCCGTCGCGCTGATCATGCCGCCACGCTCCGTCCGAACGTGGCTGGAGAAGAAGTACTTCAACTCGAACAGGCCTCGCGGGGTCAGCATGTATTTGCGCGTGGTCGCCCGGGACACCGTCGATTCGTGCACGCCGATCTGCTCCGAGACGTCTTTCAGCACCAGTGGCTTCATCGCCAATTCACCCTGCTCCAGGAAGTCTTGCTGGAAGTCCACTATGCACTGCGACACGCGCAGCAGGGTCTGGTTGCGCAGTTCGATGCTGGACATCAGCCAGCGGGCTTCCTGCAATCGGCCCTGCAGGTATGCTGCGTCGTCGCCGCCCGATTTGCGCAACAGGTCGATGTAGTATCGATTGAGCCGCAAACCGGGATCATTTTCCGGGTTGAGGGTCACCCGCCACTGGTCGTCGGCCCGTGTCACGTAAACATCCGGCACCAGGTATTCATCGTGGCGGTTGTCATAGCGTGCCCCCGGCCTGGGTTCCAGGGACTGGATCAGGTCCAGTGCCGCCGTCAGGGACTTCTCGCGGGCGCCGGTCTGCCGGGCCAGTTCATCGAAGTCGTGCCGGGCCACCAGGTCGAGAAAGTCCCGCGCGATGCGCAGGGCCAGGTCGCGGCCGGGCGTGTCCGAGGTCAGGGCCGAAAGCTGCACCCGGATGCACTCGGCCGGGTCGCGGGTGGCGACACCCACGGGTTCCAGCCGCTGCACCCGGTGCAGCACGGCCAGCACTTCGTCCTCTTCGACAAGCAGTTCCGGCGCCAGGCTGGCGCGGATTTCGGCGATGGTCTCCTGCAGAAACCCGTCCTCGTCGATGCCGTAGACAATGGCCTGCGCGATGGCGGTGTCGACCGGGCTGAAATGGGACAGGTTGATCTGCCAAAGCAGGTGATCGCCCAGCGAATCGGCACTGGTATCCTCAATCTGGCGCTCGCCCGAGAAACCTTCGAACTGGCTGCCCTCGAGCCACTGCTCCCCGCCGGGCGGTTCGTAATCCCAGTCCGACAGGCCTTCGTCAGTGGCAACCTCGGTGGTGCTGGCGGCTTCGGGTTGATCGAATTCGGACGGGCCGCTGTCCCCCTCTCCCTCGCTGCGTTCCAGGATGGGATTGGAGTCGAGGACCTCCTGGATGTAATCGCGCAGTTCGATTCGGTTCAGTTGCAGCAGCCGGATGGCCTGCTGCAACTGGGGCGACAGCGCCAGCTTCTGGGTGAGCCTGAGTTGCAGGGAGGGTTCGGCCATGGGCGGATCAGAGGCGGAAGTTCTTGCCGAGATAGACTTCCCGGACGTCTTTATTGGCAATGATCGTCTCGGGCTGTCCCTCGGCCAATACGCAGCCTGCGTTCAGGATGTAGGCGTGATCGCAGATGCCGAGGGTCTCCCGCACGTTGTGGTCGGTGATCAGCACGCCGATCCCCAGACTTTTCAGGTGCTTGACGATCTTCTGGATTTCGATGACTGAAATCGGGTCGACCCCCGCAAACGGTTCGTCGAGGAGGATGAAACGAGGTCCCGCTGCCAGCGCCCGGGCAATTTCGGCGCGGCGGCGCTCACCACCGGACAGGCTTATCCCCATTTGTTTGGCCAGGTGGGCTATGCCCAAATCCTCGAGCAGTTGCTGCTGCAGGTCGCGGCGCGCCCCGGCGTCGAGGTCCGGGCGGATCTCGAGGATGGCCATGATATTGTCTTCGACGCTCAGCTTGCGGAAAATGGACGCGTCCTGCGGCAGATAGCCTACGCCCAGGTTGGCCCGCACGTTGACTGGCTGATGCGTGATGTCCGCATCGTCCACCAGGATCTGGCCCTTGCCCACGGCCACCAACCCGACGATCATGTAGAAGCAGGTGGTCTTGCCGGCGCCGTTGGGGCCCAGCAGCCCGACCACGTTGCCCGGCTCCACTTGCATGGTCACGTCACGGACGACCGCGCGCTTGCCGAAGGATTTGTGCAGGTTTACAGCCCTCAGCATCGCTTCAGCCCGGCTCCTCAGACTCTTTTCCCGGCGGCTCGGGCGGCGGGTCTTCAGGCTTGGCGTCACCCGGGATCACTTCCGGGTTCATGCGGATCCGTATGCGCCCATCCGCATCGCCGCCGCTGCCCTGAAAATGCTGGATATTCAGGTCATACCGCAGGACTTCTCCGCTGATGTGGTATTGCGGATGATCGACGTCGGCCGCCCCGGTCAGGGTGACGATGCCCGTGGCGACTTCGTACTCGACTTTGAGCGCCTGCGCAGAAACCAGTCCTTCGGCCTCGATTTCCTGCTGCAGGTGGACCGGCTTCCCGTCCAGTTCGAAACGCCGCACGCGGCCCTCGACGCGCTCGACCCTGGCGATATCGGCGCGGATAAGCAAGGTGCCCTGGCGAATCTCGACATTGCCCCGCAGGGTCGCCATCCCGTCGCCCAGGGTTCCGTCGGTGGCGTCCGCTTTGACTTCGAGCGGCTGTTGCCGGTCGCTCTTCAGGGCATGCGCGGGCGTGAACGCGAACAGCAGAGCACCGGCAAGCAGCAAGCCATGGCTAGCGCGTTTCATAATGTGCCCTGACTTCGTCCAGCAGCTCATAGCGTTTGTTGATCATGTCGAGTTTCATGCCGACTGCATCCACCCGGTCATCGAGTTGCAGCAGGCTCACGTCGGCGTCGGTCATGGCGGTTCGTGGAGTTACGTTAAGCACCACGTCCGAGGTGGTGATTTCCAGTGTCTCGTCGGTAAGTTCGTTCAGCCTCGACAGGTTTACGTCACCTGACAGGGTGACGATTTCCCGGTCCGGAGAAATGATCGCCGATTCCGCCGTAATGTACCACCGATCATTCTCCTGCTGGATGCGAATCTCAGGCGAATCCAGCGTTCCGGTACCGGTCTCGGCGTCGTTCCTCAGTACCGGTGAGGAAATGTTCAACTTCACACTGCCGCGCTCATCGAGCAGGCGCCCATTGAAGTCGTACAGGGCGTAATTGAGCCGCATGTCCGGTGGACCCACTGTGCTCTGGCCCGTTTCCAGGGGCCGCCGCGACAACTGCCAGGACAGCAGGGCCAGCAGGGCCAGGAGGAGGATGCCATAGGGGGTTCTGAAACGCATGAATCACCACCTGTATGCGACGGCAGCGGCTGTGGCGATGGTCGGGCTGAGCCGTGCCATCACGCCAGGATCTTGTCCAGGACCTGCCGGTCGAGGCCGCGGGCGGAAAGGATCAGGTTGCAGATCTCGCGGACCGCGCCGTGGCCGCCGGGACGCGATGTGATCCAGTGTGCATGCGTTTTGACCAGGGCATCGGCACCGGGCACCGTCACCGCCAGGCCGACGCGGTCCAGTACCGGGATGTCCAGCCAGTCGTCGCCGGCGTAACATACCGCGGGCGCCTCAATTCCGGTAGCGTCCAGCAGTTCATGAAACGCACTGAGCTTGTCATTGCGCCCTTGGTAAACGTGCTCGATGCCAAGATTTTCAGCCCGGTTCGCCACGATTTGCGATTGCCGCCCGGTAATCAGCGCGAGCACGACTCCCTGTGTCTGCAGGGCGCGCATGCCGAGGCCATCACTGGTACAGAACGCCTTCATTTCATTGCCCTGGTTGTCGAAATAGAGCCGGCCATCCGTCAGGACGCCGTCGACATCCAATACCAATGCGTGGATCCGCGCCGCGCGTTCCAGCAGCAACGGGTCATAGCCGGACGTGTCGATCAGCTGCATTCAGACCACTCCCGCCCGCAGCAGGTCCTGGAAATTCAGCGCGCCGACCAGCTTACCGGAGCCGTCGATGACCAGCAGGCCCTGGATGGCATGCTTTTGCATCAACTGCATGGCTTCCACGGCCAGCGCGTCCGGGGTGATGCTCTTGCCGCCGGGGGTCATCGCCTTGCGTATCGGCGTGGTGTGGGGGTCGAGGCCGGTATCCAGCGTGCGCCGGAGATCACCGTCCGTATAAATCCCCACCACCCGGCCGTCCGGGCCGGTCACCGCCGTCATGCCCAGCCGCTTGGCAGTCATCTCGACGATGGCCTGGCTGATCGATGCGCCTTCGGACACACTGGGGATCTCCTCATCTCGGTGCATGATGTCCTGTATGTGCAGCAGCAGTCGGCGTCCGAGTTGGCCGGCAGGATGTGAACGTGCGAAATCCTCGGCCGTGAATCCGCGGGATTCCAGCAATGAAACAGCCAGGGCGTCACCCATGACCAGGGCGGCGGTGGTGCTCGAAGTCGGGGCCAGGCCCAGCGGGCAGGCTTCTTTTTCGACGCTGACGTCGATGTGGGCGTCAGCGTGGCGCGCCAGGGTGGACCCGGGGTTCCCCGTCATTGCCACAATCTTCACACCCAGGCGTTTCAGCAGCGGCAGTATCTGGTTTACTTCATCGGTTTCGCCGGAGTTCGATAGGGCCAGCACGACGTCACTGGACTTGATCATGCCGATGTCGCCGTGGCTGGCCTCGGCCGGGTGCACGAAAAAGGCAGCCGTTCCGGTACTGGCCAGGGTGGCGGCGATCTTGTTGCCGACATGGCCGGATTTTCCCATCCCGATGACCACGACACGCCCGCCGCAGTCGAGCATCAAGCCGCAGGCGGCCAGGAACCCCTCGTCGATCCGCTCGGACAGGCCGGCGACGGCTCTGGCCTCGGTCTCGATCACGGCGCGGGCCAGCGATTGTATGGCGGCTCGATTCATCGCGCTATTTTAACAGCATGCGGGACTCAGGCTGGTACCGCGCTCACGACCGGCGCTGCGGTAACCCACACCAGGACCTGGTAAGCGAAATACAGCGCCAGCAGCAACGCGGCGGACTTACGGCTGATCCGGCCGGGGCCGGTGATGCCGTAGGCCATGAAAAACAGCAGGACGGTGAGTAGGAACATCACCGGGAAATCCTGCTTTAGCATCAGCAGATCGACCTCCACGGGGTGAATGACTGCCGCGACGCCCAGCACGCCCAGGATGTTGAACATATTCGACCCGATCACATTGCCGATGGCCAGGTCGTCTTCGTGGCGCAAGGCGCTGGTCAACGCCGCAGCGAGTTCGGGAAGACTGGTGCCGAGGGCCATGACAGTGAGGCCGATCACCGTCTCTGAGACCTCGAGACTGCGCGCGATGTAGATGGCGCCATCGACCAGGAACTTCGAACTCAGCGGCAGTATGATCAGGCCGACCAGCAACCACGTCACCGCCTGCCCGGTTGCCATGTTCCGCGGGATTTCCGCGGCGAATTCCGCCGCCAGCGGGTCGTCCGGACCTCGCCGCAGGGCGTAGCGCACCATCCAGATGACCAGGGCGACCAGCCCGGTCAGCAGCAACCATCCCTCGGTGCGGCTGAAAAGCAGGTCAGCAGCCATGATGAAGCTGCCGACCATGATCAGCATCAACAGGGGATATTCGCGTCGCAGGGTCTCCGACTCGACGCGCAGCGGGTAAACCAGCGCGGTGATACCCAGGACCAAGCCGATGTTGGCGATGTTGGAGCCGATGGCATTGCCCACGGCCAGTCCCGGGTTGCCGCGGCTGGCCGCGACCCCGGAGACCACCAGTTCCGGGGCGGACGTGCCGAAAGCGATAATGGTCAGGCCAATGATCAGCGGTGACACACCGAGGTTCCGGGCCAACGCGGAAGCGCCGGCCACCAGGCGATCAGCGCCCCACACGAGCAGTATGAAGCCACCGACCAGTTGCGCAATGGAAATCAGCATGAATGGCGCCCGGTCATGCGTTCCGGGCTCTGTTCGGGCGGGGCCCGCCGGCTGCCGGTGCGTAAATGGCTTTCAGTAACCGTTGCGGTTCCATTATGATGTCCGGCTTCCGCGGCGTGACAGCCGATTATGCTGGCTGAGTTAATATGGTGAATAGTCTATGGACAGCGCGACAATAGAGCAAATGATCCACAAAGGCCTGCCGGATTCGCAGGTCCAGGTAAGCGGCGATGACGGTGTGCACTTCGAGGCCCGCGTGATCAGCCCTTCTTTCGAGGGCTTGCCGACGCTCAAGCGTCACCGCATGGTTTACGCGACGCTGGGCCCGCTGATGGGCAACGAAATCCATGCGCTGGGTCTGCGCACGCTGACTCCGGCCGAGAGCGACTGACGTGGCCCGGATCCAGATAAACGGCGGGGTTCCCCTGCAGGGCGAGGTCTGGATCTCGGGCGCCAAGAACGCCGTGCTGCCGATTCTTGTGGCCAGCCTGCTCGGCGATGAGCCTTCGCGGATCAATAACGTACCGCATCTGCAGGATGTGACAACCACGATGGAGTTGCTGGGCCGCATGGGCGCCCGGATCAGCCTCAATGAACGCATGCAGATCGAGATAGATCCGCGCAGCCTGGAGGTCTACGAGGCGCCTTACGAATTGGTCAAGACCATGCGCGCCTCGATCCTGGTGCTCGGCCCTCTGGTGGCGCGCTATGGCCACGCCCGCGTGTCGCTGCCCGGAGGTTGCGCCATCGGGACCCGGCCGGTGGACCTGCATCTGCATGGACTGCGGGCGCTGGGCGCGGAGGTCGAGGTCCTGAACGGCAATATCGAGGCCCGCGCGGACCGTCTGCGGGGCGCACGCATCGTGCTGGACACGGTGACGGTGACCGGCACCGAAAACATCCTGATGGCAGCTACGCTGGCCCAGGGCACCACGGTCATAGAGAATGCGGCGCAGGAGCCGGAGGTGGTCGATCTGGCGGAGTTTCTGATCGCCATGGGAGCCCGGATCTCGGGCGCCGGCAGCAACACGATCACCGTCGAGGGGGTCGAACGGTTGCGCGGCACAGAGTACACGGTGCTCCCGGACCGGATCGAAACAGGGACCTACCTTGTCGCCGCCGCCATGACCGGAGGCCATGTGCGTTGCGTCCGCGCCCGGCCGGCACACCTCGACGCCGTTCTGGAAAAGCTGGCCGAGGCCGGCGCCGAAATTCGCGCCGGTGCGGACTGGATCGAACTGGACATGCGCGGGCGCAGGCTGCGGTCGGTGGACGTCACCACTGCTCCGTATCCTGCCTTTCCGACCGACATGCAGGCCCAGTTCACCGCGCTCAACACGATCGCTGACGGGACCGCGGTCATCACCGAAACCGTGTTCGAGAACCGTTTCATGCATGTGCAGGAGCTGCGACGGCTCGGCGCGGACATTCGTTTGAAAGGCAACACGGCGATCGTCCGTGGCGTGCCGCGACTGATGGGGGCCCCGATCATGGCCACCGATCTGCGCGCCTCGGCTTCACTGGTGCTGGCCGGGCTGGTCGCCGACGGCGTGACCATCGTCGATCGCGTCTATCACATCGACCGGGGTTATGAAATCATCGAGGAAAAGCTGGGCGCACTCGGGGCACGCATCAAGCGGGTGGGTTCCGCGGCGGCCTGAGGCAGGCCCGGCGCCGGCAGCCGGATTACTCCCCCTGCCGTCCGGGCCCCGGCGGGGATTCTCCACCTGCCGCCTGCAGCGCAGCGCAACCGGGCCGGGGCGTGATGTCGACGCCGTCGAGGGTCAGTTCGGTGATGCGCATCTCGAGGTGGTTGCCACCGGACTTGCCGTGGTCTATGCGCACCTCGATGTGATCCAGCTCCGGCGCATGCCACGCGCGAGTGTAACGCTCGGTGTTGCGGTGAATTTTTTCCACCGGCGTGGTCAGCAGGCAGCCGAGGCTGGTCTCCATCCATTCATGCGGCAGTAAGCGAAAGTTCTGCTCGTCGATTTCGTCTTCCTCGACCATCTGGAAATGCAATGGCGCTTCAGGCTGTGGCATGCGCCGGCGTATTTCGAGTTTCAACGACAGCGGATCGAGTGCGTCCCCGGCCATGTCCAGCAGCAGCGGGTCGTCCTCGTCATGCACGATACTGACCCGCCGGGCGTCCCAGTCGAAGTCGACGTTCCAGCGGTCGTCGATGCCGGCCACGCGGGTGTGTCGCGAGTAATGTAGGGGCCTCAGGCGACCCTCGTGCAATGCCCCGATCACTTCTTCGTCATCGCCCGCTGCCAGGATCCTGGCCAGCCCATGGGTGCCGCTACCCGAACTCCGCAGGATCCAGCGCGTACCTTGTTGCTGCAGTGTGACTTCGACCTTGCCGGTCAGTCGGCCGTTGCGGTAAATGGCGTAACGGGCTTGGTAGGGCCTGGTGACCGGTCCGGGGTCTCCGTTGGTTGGCTCCACCGCGTCGGGGTGATCCGCCGGCCGGGTGGGCGGCGGCCAGGCCAGCATGCAGAAGCCAGCCAGCGCCGTAAACGCGATCTCACGGGTGCAGGCGGCCATCGGCCTGCAATTGCAGCGGCATGGCATGGATCCTGCCATCGATCGATACCCCACCATCGCAGCATTCGACCCGGTGCGTGGCAAACAATTCAACCGTGGCGACAACCAGCCGATGCTCCATGGGCGCCAGTCTGGCCGCCAGGCTGGCGGCGTCGTCGCCGGCGATGACCGGGATGACGACCTGCGAAATGAGGGGTCCGCCATCCAGCTCCTCGGTAACGAAGTGCATGCTGGCGCCATGCCGTTCATCGCCTGCATCGAGGGCTCTCTGGTAGGTGTCGGTGCCCCGGTACAGCGGCAGCAGGGAAGGGTGCAGATTGATCATCCGGCCACGAAAGGGTTGCAGGACAGCCGGCCCGATGATGCGCATGAATCCTGCGAGTACGACCAGGTCCGGTTTGCAGCTGGCGATAAGCAAAGCCAGGGCCCGGTCGAAGGCGTCGCGGTCGGCAAAGTCGCCGTGCTTCAGGACGCTGGTCGGAATGCCGGCCTGCTCGGCCCGTCGCAGACCTCGGGCCTCGGCCACGTTGCTGATGACATGGCCAATGTGGATATTCAGTCTTCCCGCCAGGTGGGCGTCGATCAGGGCCTGCAGGTTGCTGCCTGACCCCGAAACCAGCACGGTGGTCCTCAACGCGCCGGTCATTGCTGAACGTATCTGACCCGCGCTCCGTTGTCGCGGGTCACAACCTCGCCGATATCGAAACAGTCCATGCCGAGCTGCCGCGCTGCGGCCAGAATCCGCCGGGATTCGGCGGCCGCGGTCAACATCACCATGCCGATGCCGCAATTGAACGTGCGCAGCATCTCGTGGTCATCGATGCTGCCGTTTTCCTGCAGCCATTTGAATACCGGTGGCCGGGGCCAGGCCCGGGGGTCGATGTCGATGCCAAGCCCGTCCGGGATAACCCGCACGATGTTCTCGGTTAGTCCGCCACCCGTGATGTGGGCCAGGCCGTCGATTCCGCCCTGCCGCAGCAGGTTGAGCACCGGCTTTACGTAGATGCGGGTCGGTGCCAGCAGCGCGCTGCCGAGGTCAACCGTGGCGCCCGACGGCCCTTCGATACGTGCTTCCAGATCTGCTGCAGAATGTTCGATGACCTTGCGGATCAGCGAGTAGCCGTTGGAATGTGGGCCGCTGGAGGCCAGCCCGAGGATGCGGTGCCCCGCCTCGATGCGACCGCCGTCGAGCAACTCGGAGCGCTCCACGGCGCCCACGGCAAAGCCGGCGAGGTCGTATTCGCCCGCCGCATACATGCCGGGCATTTCTGCCGTTTCGCCGCCGATCAGTGCACAGCCCGCCTGGCGGCAGCCCTCGGCGATACCTTCGATGACGGCCTGGGCCTCGTCCAGCTGCAGCTTGCCGGTGGCGAAATAGTCCAAAAAGAAAAGGGGCTCCGCGCCAGAGGTCAGGATGTCGTTGACGCACATGGCAACCAGGTCGATGCCGATCGTGTCGTGGCGGCCCAGCTGGCGCGCCAGCATCAACTTGGTGCCGACGCCATCGGTCCCGGAGACCAGCAAAGGCTGCCGCCAGCGAGCCAGGTCGATTTCGAACAGCGCGCCGAACCCGCCGAGCCCAGTGAGGACCTCGGGGCGCAGCGTGCCGGCAACGGCAGGCTTGATACGTTCCACCAGTTCGTTGCCCGCATCGATATCGACGCCCGCATCACGATAGGAAAGACCTGTGGAGCCAGAAGTGTGACTGTTCAACGACGGTTTCCTCGCTGCCTGTTTCGTTACGGTCCAAGAAGGCATATGGTATCTTATTTGCCGGACGAGTTACGCCATGAGCCCGATCTGCCTGTCGTTATCGAACCCTGTTTCCGGATGAAAAATATTCTGCTGATTTGCGTTCTGTTGCTGGCGCCGCTCGCCTGCCGGGTCGAAGCTGCAGTCAACCTGTATGAGGGCGAAGCAGCTGTTGCCGACCAGGGTAATGCCGAGCGTGATCGTGCCCTGCCCATGGCGTTGGAACACGTCCTGCGGAAGCTCAGTGGTTTGCGCCAGTTTGACGACTACCTGCTGGTCCAGCCCGCTCTGGCCAGGGCCCCCGAAATGGTGCTGAGCTATCACTACCGCAGCGTCGCGAGCACTCTGCCCGACGGCAGTGAGGTGGAGGAACTCCGCCTGGTCGCCCGTTTCTCCGAATCGGCCGTCGACGAAATGACCCGCGTGCTCCAACTTCCGTTGTGGCGGCCGCAGCGGCAGCCGCTGCTCGCCTGGCTGATCATCGACAATGGACTGGACCGTAGGGTCATGCCGGTCGAATTCGACTACACCCGGCAATCCATGGAGGCCGTGGCCGAACAACGCGGGCTGCCGCTGGAGTGGCCCAGCCCGGACGGCGAGGGCGCCTACGCGGTGGATGAACAGATTTTATGGGGCGGCTACACCGAGGACCTGGCGGCTACGCTGGGTGAAGGTGTGCTGATCGCAGCCGCTCGGCGCGAAGGGCCGGAATGGAGTGTCCGTATCAACCTTGGGTACCAAGGTCAGCACTGGAGTTGGCGCCTGAATGATCTCGATCTGCAGGCCGCTTTGGTTGCCGGCACGGAGCAGGCGATCGATCAGATCGCCTCCGTCAACACGATTGCCGCATCCGACCTCGGCAGCTGGCAGCAGGAGGTGACGGTGACCGGGCTGGGCAACGCCGGCAGTTACCGCCGTTGCCTGCAGTACCTGCAGAACATCAGCCTGGTCGATGGAGTGGCGGTGGTTGCCGCACAACCCGGTGCGGTGACTTTCCGGCTCGCTCTGAACGCCCTGCCGCACTACCTTGACGAGACGCTCGAAAGCGGTGGCGTGCTCGAGCGGGCCGATGCGGAAGGTGATTATGCCCTGGTCGAGGCCACTCCGGATGACGGCTGAGACCCGACCGTGGTTCCTCTTGGCGGTGACCGTTGGCTTGGGCTGGCTGGTCTACCGCCTTGCCCCGATCATCACCCCCTTTGCTATTTCGGCGGGGCTGGCGTACATGGGCGATCCACTGGTCGACCGCTTGCAGCGACTGAAGCTGTTCAAGTGGCCGGTCAGCCGCACCGTTGCTGTGCTGGGCGTCTTCGCCCTGATGGTGGCCGCCTTCGTATTGGGCCTGTTGATCGTCCTGCCGCTCTTGCGCGACCAGGTGATTCATCTGGTCGAGCGCGCGCCCGACATGTTCGAGTGGCTGGTGGGTACTGCCATGCCGTGGCTGCAAGGCAAGCTCGGCCTGGGTTCGCTGGAACTGGACGCGCAGAGCCTCGGCGATGCCGCCAGGAAATACTGGAAGGAGGCCGGGTCTGCCTTGCTGGGTATGCTGGGCTCCGTCTCGCGCGGTGGCGGTGCGCTGGTCAATTGGTTGGTTAGTCTGTTGTTGATCCCCGTCGTGACCTTCTACCTGCTGCGGGATTGGGACGCGCTGGTGTCCGGGGTACGCAACCTCTTGCCAAGACAGAACGAACCGGCGGTTAGTGCCCTGTTCGGCGAGATCGACGACGTGCTGGGTGCGTTCATTCGCGGCCAATTGTTGGTGATGTTCGCGCTGGGACTGGTTTATGCCGTCGGGCTGTGGCTGGTGGGGCTCGACCTGGCGTTCATCATCGGCGCCACCGCCGGGCTGCTCAGCATCGTGCCTTACCTCGGCACCCTGGTTGGTGTGGTGGCAGCCCTGATCGCAGCCCTGTTCCAGTTCCAGGACGTCTTGCACCCGGCACTCGTGCTGCTTGTCTTTGGCGCCGGGCAGTCTCTCGAAGGCATGGTTCTGACGCCTAAACTGGTGGGTGACCGCATCGGCCTGCATCCGGTCGCGGTGATTTTCGCCGTTCTGGCGGGAGGGCAGTTGTTTGGCTTCCTGGGCATCCTGTTGGCGCTGCCGGTGGCGGCCGCGCTCAATGTCATGGTGCGGCACCTGAATGACCAGTATCGGCAAAGCAATCTCTACACGCGACCGAAACCAGGGGACGGGGAAAGCTGAATGCTGTGTTCGCCGCAGATTCCCCTGCAGCTGGAGCCCCGGCGTCCGGATCGCTTCGAAGACTTTGTCGTCGGCCCCAACGCCGTCGCGTTTCATGCGGTTCAGCAACTGCTGGAAGAGCCGGGCGGCATCCTGTTCCTGTCCGGCCCGCAAGGATCCGGCAAATCTCACTTGCTGAATGCCCTGTGCCACGCGGCTCGCCACTCCGGGATGGCGGCATTTTACATTGCGTTGAAGCGCTTACCGGAAGAGGCTGCAGCCGGTCTCGAAGGACTCCAGACACTGGATCTGGTGTGCGTGGACGACCTGGATCATGTGGCCGGCAACCCGGTTTGGGAGCAGGCGCTGTTCCGTTGTTTCAACGAGATCCGGGACGCCGGCGGCCGTTTGCTGGTGAGCAGCAGTCAACCGCTGTCTTCGCTGCCGATCCAGTTGCCGGACCTGGCGTCGCGACTCGCCTGGGGTGTGCGCCAGAATCTGCAGCCACCGGATGACGCCGGTAAACTCGAGGTGTTGCAGCAGCGCGCCCGGACCCTGCGCATCGAAGTGCCGCTGGACGTGCAGAATTACCTGTTGCGCTACGGCCGTCGGGACATGGCCTTTTTGCTCAGCGCCCTGGAGCGCTTGAAAGACGCAGCCTTCGCCGACAAGCGCAAGATTACCGTGCCGCTGGCGCGTGAAATACTGGGTGAGCAATCGGGAGGGGCAGATGCGGGATAAACTGGAAATCGTCAGGAACTGGCTGCCGCGATACACCGGGATGCCACTGGACAAGTTCGGTGACTACATCCTGCTGACCAATTTCAGCAACTACGTTCACCTGTTTGCCGACCAGTTCGGCTGTAAGATATATGGCGAAGATCGCACCATGCCGGCGGCGACCAACGATGCCGGCCTGACCATCATAAATTTCGGCATCGGTTCGAGTAATGCAGCCACCATCATGGACCTGCTCAGCTCGATCCAGCCCAAGGGCGTGCTGTTCCTGGGCAAGTGCGGCGGGCTGAAAACCTCGAGTGAGATCGGGCACTTCATATTGCCGATCGCGGCAATCCGCGGCGAGGGCACCAGCGACGATTACTTTCCACCGGCGGTCCCGGCGCTGCCGTCGTTCAAGCTGCACAAGTTCGTCTCCGACAAGATCCTCATGCACGGCCTCGACTACCGCACCGGCGTGATCTACACGACCAACCGGCGGGTTTGGGAACACGACCAGGCCTTCCACCAGAAGTTGCGCGCCATGACCTGCATGGGGATCGACATGGAGACCGCGACGCTGTTCATCGTCGGCCATGCCAACGAGATCGCGCGCGGCGCCTTGCTGCTGGTCTCGGACGTGCCGGTGACACCTGATGGCGTCAAGACTGAAGAGTCCGACCGCAAGGTGACGGCGCAGTGGGTCAAACTGCACCTGCAGATCGGTATCGAAGCGATGACGGAACTCGGCCAGAAAGGTGAGCACATCAAGCACTTCAGGTACGAGCCGGACTAAGGAGTCAGGCTGCGCTCGAGGCTTGCTCCTGCATTACTCAAGTGCCGCCCATGGCCCAGGCCAGCTTGCCGACCGGTTCCCGGTCTCACCTTCTCCCCGGGATCCTGTTTCCATCCCCTAAGGCTTGAAACTCATGCGCCCGTCAATCACCAGGCCGCTGGGGCCGAAGCGCAGCGTCGTATGGCTCCGGTCGGCCATGTCGCGAAACGCGCTGCGGGCCGCCATGCCGATGGCGTGCACGGCTTCTGCAGGGTCACCGTTGTCAGCATCGTCGTCTTGCATCGCTGACGCCATCCGGTCCGTGTAGTCGAGGTAGGCGGCCGTGTCGTAACTGGCCGACAGAAACATCCCTTCGGGCCCAGGCTTGCGTGCAAGAAATTCCTGCAGGGAAGCTTCTTCGCCGGCGCCGACGGACAGTCCGATCGCTTCATCGGACATGGCCGCGAATGCCACCAGCCCGGGCACCGGAATCAGCGAGGCAGGAAGTTCCACCGGTTCCGCGCCGGGCTCGAGAGCCAGTGTCGACAGGTCGGGCAGGAACATCTGCGCCATGCCCACGAACATCTCCGGCTGCTCCACGTGCAGGGCCAGGTGCCCCTGCGCATCGGCCGGTATGAATTCCCGGTCCAACATCATTTCGCTCAGGCTGATGCGCAAGCCACGGAAATTGTTGACAAAGGGCGGCATTGGTTGGTCCAGCTGTGCCAGCGACTGCTCAGCGCTTTCGTTCAGATCCTGCAAGTGCTCACAAAGATAGGGATCCTCTGCGATGGCGGTGGCTTTTTCCCGCAGAAAGTCGCGCACGGCACCGAATCGCATGCCGAACGATAGGTCCAGCATGCGCTGGCTGTCGGCGTTTGCCGCCGGCAGCCTGGCGACCAGCCCGGCGAGCTGGCCGGCCAGCGTGGCAGGGGACTCGACGCGGTACTGGTAGGCGATCGCCGACGTGCTCAACTCCACGGTGCCCGCCGTGATCCGCGGTGCGTTGTCGATGATCCCGTGGATTTCGCTTACGCATTCCGGCGTGATCGAGGCTGGATCATACTCGCCGGTGGCGGCCAACACCTTGGCCGTCACGGTATCGGTCTGCAGGAACTGGTCGGCCAGGCGGTGCAGGTCCAGGATGCCGGAGCCGAAGGGCGTGTAGCCCTCTTCGCGGTTGAGTTCAGCGAGGCGCTCGCGCGCATCCGTTGCCGCAGGTTTGGCCACGGCCAGGAATGCCGGCAGCAGATCGGTCTCGGCGATCGACGGCAGCAGCGCGATGGCCAGGTGGTCGTCCATGATCGCGACGTAGAGTCCGACCGGGGGTTCCTGCGGGTCTTCGGCGACTACGCTCCAGTAGGGGATCCCCTCATAAACCTGCTCCTCAGCCGGCAGGCCGGCATCGGACAATACGCGCTGGATGGAGGCGCGCAGAGCGTCGGGGTCGGAGAGGCCCATGCGAACAACGGGAAAAGCGCCCAGCCCGTAGACGACCTTGGGCGACAGGATATCGAGACCGAGGCTGGACAGGCCGGTGCGGCTGAGTTTGCCGTCGAGCTCCCGCAGCAGTGCCAATGTCAGCCGCGTTCCAGGGTCGTCGTCCGCCGCGCCGGTATCTTCGATCTCTCCCGCTTCCAGGTCGTGACGCGCAGAGGTGAGCTGAATTTGCATCTCGTCGAACACGGGTTGCAGGCGCTCCAGGTAGGCGTCGATCACGTCTTCCGGAAGGGGTTCGAGGTTGGCGGCCACAAACGGTGTGTCGACAGGAACGTAGTCGAGCAGCACGTTGCCGGCCCCGGAGGGTGCCGCAGGTTCTTCGCCGCGGTCACAGGCGGCCAGCGCGAGCGACAGGGTGGCGGCGAAAAAGGCCAGGCGAAGTACGGTCATTTCGGTATCCTTGGTGTTGATGTGTAAAGGTGTTATACCACAGTACAACACTACATGCAAGCAGCTTGGCTCGACGGCCCGGATTTACAGGGCATTGCGCAGGGCTTCCAGGCGCTCGGGGGTGCCGATGTCGTCCCATGCGCCGGTGAACAGCTCGCCGGTGACGAGGTGGTCGCGCATGGCGGCGCGCAGCAGTGGAACCACCGAGAATTTTCCGGGCCTGCAGCCGTCGAACAGGCGGGGGTGATAAACGCCGATGCCGCTGAACGTCAGTTTTACCGGTCCATCCTCCAGGAGCCGTGCGCCAACCAGCGCGAAGTCACCGGACGGGTTGTGCTCCGGGTTCGCTACCATGACGAGATGCGCCCAGTCGCACTTGACGGCACGCAGACGGGCGAAAGGGTAATTGGTCCAGACGTCCCCGTTCACCACCAGGAACGGACCCGTGCCGAGCAGCGGCAACGCCTTGAATATTCCGCCGCCGGTTTCCAGTGCCTGCGGTTGCTCATCAGACCAATGGATGTGAATACCCCAGCGGCTGCCATGGCCGAGGACTTCGGGCAATTCTCCGCCGAGGTGCCCCTGGTTGATGACGATTTCCCGAAAACCTGCCTGCGCCAGGGACTCCAGGTGATACTCGACAAGGGGTTTGCCGCCGAGATCGACCAGCGGCTTGGGCACCGAATCGGTCAACGGGCGCAGTCGTTCGCCGCGCCCGGCGGCCAGGATCATGGCGCGCATTCGGCTTGCTCCAACAGGCGGTGAAACGCATCGAATTCCGGGTAACGCGGCAGGACATCGAGCAGGTATTGATAGAAGCGCGGGATCATTTCCACGTAACCCTGCTTGCCGTCGCGGTACTTGAGCCGGGCAAAGATGCCGACGATCTTCAGGTTGCGCTGCAAACCCATCCAGTCGCAGCAGCGGATCCACTCGTCCGCGCCGATGTCCGGCGCGAGTCGCGGGTGGACCGCTCGCATCCAGTCTTCGAGGCGGTCACGCGGCCAGGCGAGGTAGCGGTCCCACAGCAGCGATACCAGGTCGTAGCTGACCGGACCTTTCAGGCCATCCTGAAAATCGATGATGCCTGGGCCGCGCGGGGTCTGCAGTAAATTGCAGGAATGGAAGTCCTTGTGAACGAACACCTGAGGTTGACGCATGGCAGACTCGACCAGCTTCCCGCAGAGGTCGGCCCACAGCGCTGCGGCGCTGCCGTCGAGCGGGTACTGGCGATGGCGTTGCAGATACCAGTCGGTGAACAGGTCCAGTTCCGCCTGCAGCACGCGTTCATCGTAGGCCGGCAGGTTGCTGGCATCCACGCGCCGCGCCATGCCCGCAAGGACCGTAAACAAACCGGGAAAAAGCTGATCGACGGTATCCTCATCGAGCAGATCGCGGTACAGCGTATCGCCAAAGTCCTCCAGCAAACCGAAACCTTGCTCGAAGTCGAAGCGGAGAATTTCCGGGGCGTTCAGGCCGGCAGCGCGCAAGCGGGCGGCGATGTCGGCAAAGGGCCGCGAACTCTCCACTCGTGGGGGGGCATCCATCAGGATGAGCGACCGCCCGGCACCCGGTTCCCGGATTCGAAAATAACGCCGAAAGCTGGCGTCGCCCGAAACCGGCTCCAGAGCGAGCCGGGCCAGCCCCAGTTCCGCAGCAGCCCAGGCCGCGGCGGCCTCCTGCCGATGCTGTTGGGTTTCCGGGGTGCCGCCAGCCGCTTCAATCATGCGCGCATTGTGCCCGATTCGTGGCCGCCTTGGTATGGCCGAAATCGGCTCCATCTAAAGAGGACTCATATGGTACTATATAGAGATGCTACGAATATCCAAACTGACCGATTACGCAATCCTGATCATGGTGGAGTTGAGCCGTGACGGCGAAATGCTGAGCGCACATTCGCTGGCCGAACGCATCCGCGTCGAAGTTCCCACGGCCAGCAAGGTTCTGAAACTGCTGGTTGGCGGCGGACTGCTGGACTCTTTCCGCGGGGTCAACGGCGGATACCGGGTCAACCGGCAGGCCGGGGACATCAGCGTGGCGGAAGTCATCGCCGCCATCGAGGGGCCGATCGCGATGACCGAGTGCAGTATCGAGGAAGGGCTGTGCAGCCAGGAAGACAGCTGCGGGTTGCGCGGCAACTGGCAGCGGATCAGCCTGGCCGTGGCCGATGCGCTGCAGCAGGTCACGCTTGCCGAGATGGGAGCCCCGACGGCCCCCAAAGCCAACCCGCTACATATCACCACGTTGAACGTCAGCTGAGTGAGACCAGGGAAAGAGACCATGACCACCGACCAGATCCCGATCAAGGCACCGTCCGTCGACCATTTCGTGCAGCAGAAGTACAAGCACGGCTTCGTCACCGATATCGAGTCGGACACGGTTCCACCGGGGTTGAACGAGGACGTGGTTCGCTGGATCTCGGCGCGCAAAGGCGAGCCGGAGTGGCTGCTGGACTGGCGCC
>Ga0316195_10000338_pt1 | contig 18020 bp, 15 predicted proteins | sample Phised1_MG_FD_204937 | JGI IMG/M metagenome (GOLD analysis project Ga0316195, IMG submission 204937) | Coastal sediment microbial communities from Maine, United States - Phippsburg sediment 1 | ecosystem: Environmental > Aquatic > Marine > Coastal > Sediment | place: USA: Maine | collected...
CTTTGGGCCTTTTAAACCAAATGAAGGTTGAAGTAGTTTGCACAACGGATGATCCCCTGGATACTTTGGCGTACCATAAAAAAGCCAGTCATAATCCCGGTTTAAAATTGTTGCCCACGTTCAGACCTGATAAAGCCTATGCTGTTGAAAATACAGCGGCTTTTCTTGATTATTTGATCAAATTAGAAGGTGTGGTCGGTACTTCCATAAATTCATTCACAGATTTCTATGAGGCTTTGGAATCAAGAATAAATTACTTCCATGAAAATGGCTGCAGATTAGCGGATCATGGCCTGGATTACATTCCGTTTTATAAAGATGAAACATTTGACATCTCTAAAATATTTAAAAGATTATTAAATGGAGAATTACTCACTTCAAGTGAAGTGGCCTGTTTTAAATCGGAAGTATTAAAGTTTCTTGCCAGGTGCTATCATAAAAAAGGCTGGGTACAGCAGTTTCACCTCGGCGCACTTAGAAATAACAACCAAAGGATGCTGAAACAACTGGGACCAGACAGCGGATTCGACTCAATAGCAGATTTTTCGCAGGCAGGGTCCTTAAGTAAATTTATGAATTACCTGGATAGTACGGACCAACTTACAAAAACCATTATTTATAATTTAAACCCCGCAGACAATGAAGTCATGGCTGCAATGATTGGGAATTTTAACGATGGAAGTGTAAAGGGGAAAATTCAATTTGGCTCTGCATGGTGGTTTCTGGACCAGAAAGATGGCATGGAAAAACAACTGAATTCTCTATCCAATATAGGACTATTAAGCTGTTTTATCGGTATGTTAACTGATTCCCGAAGTTTATTGTCATTTCCCCGACATGAATACTTCAGGAGGGTACTTTGCAATATTATAGGTAACGATGTGGCAAACGGAGAACTCCCGGCGGATGAAAAATGGCTAGGTAAGATTGTGTCTGATATCTGTTACCATAATGCAAAGGCTTATTTTCCATTTTAGTTTTAAGCAGTACTTCGGGAAATTTAACTTTCTTAAGCTATATTTGAAATATTAACCGGTTACCTGAAATCTTTGTTTTGGAATGGACTAAAGGAATTTTACTTTACATATCATGAAGTCTGAATTGTTTGATATAGACGACAAAATTATAGTAATTAGTGGCGCAACGGGAGTCCTGGGTTCTGCTATTACAGCCTATCTGGCGGGTCAAGGGGCAAGGGTTGTTGCAATGGGCAGAAATACAGATAAGGTAAATGCACTGATTAAAGAAATTAAGGGAACCCGACATAAGGTATTTCCTTTGATCGCCGATGTTACTGATGAACAAGATTTAGTGCGGGCAAAATCGAAACTTGAAAACGAGTTTGGAAAAATAGATGTACTGATTAATCTGGCCGGCGGAAATATGCCAGGAGCAGTGATTACCCCGGAACAGACTCTGCTGGACGCCCGAACAGATGAGATAAACAAAGTAATGGTATTGAATTACATGGGTTCTTTCCTACCCATAAAAACATTCCTACCTTTATTTCTTAAAGACTTGAAAGGAAGCATTATAAATATTTCTTCCATGGCCGCTCAAAGGCCAATAACACGTGTGTTGGGCTATGGCTCAGCCAAGGCAGCAATTGATAACCTCACCAAATGGCTGGCTATTGAATTTTGCAGCAAACACAGCGCAGAATTAAGGGTAAATGCTGTTGCGCCAGGTTTCTTTTTAACAGAACAAAACAGAACTCTACTTACTGAAGCAAATGGCCGGTTAACCAAGCGCGGCAATCAAATTATAGCGAATACCCCAATGGGGAGATTTGGTAATCCTGATGAACTATTTGGTGTTCTTCATTGGCTAATCAGTGATGCTTCTAAATTTGTAACCGGAACAATTATTCCGGTAGATGGTGGGTTTAATGCATATTCGGGTGTATGAAAACAATGGAGCAAACAATGCGATGGTACGGGCCAAATGATCCCGTAACGCTTAGTGATATCAGGCAGGCTGGAGCAACAGGTATTGTAACTGCTTTGCATGAAATACCGAATGGCATGGTATGGACTGTACAAGAAATACAAAACCGAAAACAGATTATAGAAGATGCCGGACTTAGGTGGTCTGTGGTAGAAAGCGTCCCCGTCCATGAAAACATTAAAACACGAAGCGGAAATTTTGAGGAACACATAGAAAACTACAAGACAACTATCAAAAATCTGGCATCAGAAGGCATAAATATTATTTGTTACAATTTTATGCCCATTCTGGATTGGATACGCACAGAACTAGATCACGAGCTACCCAATGGTGCAAGGACATTAAATTTTGAAATGAGGGCCCTGGCTGCTTTTGACTGTTTTATATTGAAACGAAAAGGGGCTGTGGAATCTTATTCCCCAGGAATAATTAAAAAGGCAGAAGACTATTTAAACGGTTTAGACCCCTTACAAATTGAAAAACTCAAAAGAACTATTTTGGACAATCTCCCAGGGGCAGAGATAGGGTATACACTGGAGGAATTTCAAATGGCATTGGATAGTTATCGAAATATTGATGCCCCTACTTTGGAAAAGAACCTGCATCTTTTTCTTAATGAAGTACTTCCCGTAGCTGAGGAAAATAATGTCTTTCTGGCCATCCATCCGGATGATCCTCCTTATCCAATTCTCGGTTTACCCAGAATAATGAGTACCGCTTCCGATATTAAACGCATCCTGAAAGAAAACGACAGCCCTCATAATGGGATTACATTTTGTACCGGCTCTCTAGGCGTAAGGCAAGACAATAACCTGGTACAAATTGTAAAGGACTTTGGAAATCACATTCACTTTGTTCATCTTAGAAGTACCCTTCGGGATGAAGATGGAAATTTTCATGAAGCCTGTCACCTGGAAGGGGATGTACCCATGTATGATGTGGTAAAGGAACTCTTGCTGTTACAGGAAAAAAGAAACAAACAATTACCTATGCGACCGGATCATGGACAGCAATTGTTAAATGACCTGAATATGAAGACTAATCCAGGCTATTCGGCCATAGGTCGTCTAAAAGGTCTGGCTGAGCTGAGAGGGCTTATGTTTGGTATTGCAAATCAAAGTCACTGATATCCTACCATATGGATTCTGCCCTACTGATTTCTAAATTATCAATTGACAAAACTGTGGTAGCTGGATTCCTGAAATTGAGATTCGTGTAGTTTTCATTGGGAAAAATTTGAGCGGTCATTACATACTGCCCTTTATTAATGAACACTTCTATGGATGACCAATCCATCAAAATCCGGACCTCCAATTCTCCTTCAGGCATGTTAGTGACCGGCATTTTCTGAACATCTTTGGTAAACTCTTCCTTAAAGGAGGTCTTCCCCGACTTGCTTCGGTCCAATAAAAATAGTTCCTGATCCCCATCCAAAGTCAATATCAGTTCCTCTCCTAAACTATTATTAAAGGAAAGTTCAAAATTTCGGTTGCCGGTTCTAAACTCAATTTCTGCCTGGTTGTAGTGATCAAAAGGAACAGTTTCTGATGACCCTGCTGCCAGTTCAAGATTTTTTTTAATTTCCGATTTAAGTATCGTCCCTAAATTATCCAAAGGGTAATTTGCCAATTGATACGAATTACCTGATTTAATTAGTGACAAGCTTCTTGGAACCGTCATTGCGCTTCGCCATTCCTTCGTTGGTGTGTCCCTGGCATATGCCCAATTACTCATCCAGCCTATAAAGATCCTTTGGTTATTTGGCGCATTATTATAAGTTATGCCTGCGTAATTATCTGTGCCCCAATCTATCCATTTTTCTTCCTGCTGGTCAGACTTAAAAGTAGTCCCGTCAAATTCACCTATAAAATATTGGGTTCCGCTACCTCCGTTTGGTGCCCCGGGGTTAATACTAATTATAAGAACCCATTTTTCTTCTGAAGAGCCGGGGATTTGTAATGGAAAAAGATCAGGGCATTCCCAGACCCCGCCATGTGCCCCCGATTCCTTCCCAAATTCACTCAAGAAGGTCCACGCAATCAGGTCTGGAGATCTGTAAAACTGTGCACGGTCGCCGGCAACCAGCACCAGGATCCAGCTATGGGTTGGTTCGTGCCAAAAAACCTTGGGATCTCTAAAATCCCTGATGCCTTCATTACCCAGAACGGGATTATCCTGGTATTTCATCCATGATTCCCCATTATCAAGGCTATAAGCTATCCCCTGTGTCTGGAAATCATCCGAACCATCTTCTTCCTTTTCCCTATTATGATAGGTAAATATGGCCACTAAAGGTGGGGTCTCCCGAGAACCCAGCCCGGAGGTATTCATTTGATCCAAAACCGCACTTCCAGAAAAAATATACCCATTTTCATCGGGATATAAAGCAATTGGCTTATGCTCCCAGTACACCAGGTTTTTGCTGGTTGCATGACCCCAGTGCATGGGTCCCCAAACAATGTCTTCGGGGTAATACTGATAGAAAAGATGATATATCCCGTCATTATACACCAGCCCATTAGGATCATTCATCCACATCTCAGTTGGTGAAAAATGGAATTGTGGCCTGTGTGGCTCTTTAAAAAAAGATATTTCTGATATAGCAGTCACATCCGCATTCTTTTCTTCCTCTTTATTTTTGCAGGAATAAAATGAAAAAAACATAGTGCTAAGAAGGCTGTATAGGATATATGTTCTCATTACAAACAATTGATTTTTATAAAAATACATTTTATTTATTGGACCTGAAAACCACGGCCATAAGGGATAATTTTTTGCCTAAATGAGTATCTTTACACTTAGATTTAATTCAGTGAAATGCATTATTTTATCAAATGTTCATGTTTCTTTTTTATGGTATTTTCTGCTCACGCCCAATCATCTATAGATCAGGCCCTTGATTGGTATAACAGCGAAAGTGTCCCCTACATTTCTGTTACAGAAATGCAAAATTTCCATAACCAAGTAATTTTAGACGCAAGAGAATGGGAAGAATACCAGGTAAGCCATATAAAAGATGCTGTCTGGGTAGGTTATAACGATTTTAAATTGGCAGAAGTGGTAAAAAATATACCTGATAAAAATTCAAATATTGTTGTCTATTGTTCCATTGGAGTTAGATCCGAAAATGTGGGTGAAGAATTACTTGAATCGGGTTATATCAATACTAAAAATATGTATGGAGGTATTTTCGAATGGACCAATCAGGGATATCCCGTTTATAATATGGAAGGCGAAAAAACCAAAAAAGTACACGCATATGGAAAGCTATGGGGAAAATATCTGACTAAGGCGGAAAAAGTATATCAGGATTAATACGTGCAGGAAGTTGGAAAAAAATAAAGACAGATTATTACTTATTTTCACTAGGAATCCCAAATTAGGAAAGTGCAAGACCAGATTGGCGGCAACAATAGGTGAAAAGGCAGCATTGGAAATTTATATGATCTTATTGGAGCATACTGCTGAAATCACCAAAAACCTCAATTGTTCCAAAGAAGTTCATTATACCGATGAACTATCAGAAAATGATTTATGGGATAATACGAACTACACCAAGTACCTGCAAAAAGGTAATGATTTAGGAGAACGAATGTATAATGCTTTTAAATCAGGATTTCAACAGGGTTATAAAAAGATAATCATAATAGGAAGTGATATTTATGATTTGAATAGTGAAACCATTGAAGAAGCTTTCAAAGAAATGGAAAACTCTGATTTTGTAATAGGACCTGCGGAAGATGGGGGTTATTATCTATTGGGTATGAAATCATTGAACAAAGAAATATTTTTTAACAAGTACTGGGGAACCGATAAGGTCCTTGAAGACACCCTCAAAAACTTAAGTCATAAAAAAGTAAAGCTTTTACAAACTAAAAATGATATTGACTTGTATGAGGATATAAAGAATATTGATATTTTCCAATCCTTCTTAAAAATTTGATTCTATGACAAAAAAACAGCTCGAAGAATCAGCCCTATACTTAAGAAATAAGGGTTTTGATAGACCTGAAATTGGAATTGTTCTCGGTACGGGACTTGGCAAACTTGTGGATCATATGGAATCCACAATTGTAGCTCATTACCATAACATCCCATTTTTCCCACTGGCTACAGTTGAATTTCACAGTGGTAAGCTAATTTATGGCACACTTGAAAACAAAAAAGTAGTGGTGATGCAAGGCCGTTTTCATATATATGAAGGCTATGGGTTTAATGATGTTACTTATCCCATAAGGGTAATGCATGAGCTGGGAATAAAAAAACTGTTTATCTCCAATGCCGCTGGAGCCATAAACCTCAATTATAAAAAGGGAGACATTATGCTCATAGAAGATCATATTAATCTGCAGGGAGGATCTCCTTTGGCATTTAAAAATGTTGCCGAATTTGGGATTCGTTTTGTAGATATGAGCCAACCTTATGATATTGGGATGGGTAAAAAAATTAAAGAAATTGCAGCCCGGGAAAACATTACATTACAGAATGGAGTTTATGCTTCTGTGGTTGGACCTCAACTGGAAACAAAAGCGGAGTATCGGATGTTAAAAACTATTGGAGCGGATGCAGTTGGCATGAGCACAGTGCCAGAGGTAATTGTAGCCAATCATTTAAACCTTCCGGTTGTTGCAGTTTCTGTGCTTACCGATAAATGTGACCCTGACCATCTGAAACCTGTTCATATTAATGAAATAATTGAAGTGGCCGGGAAAACCGAACCCAAAATGATTAAACTATTTTTGGAATTATTAAAGGAATTATGAGTTATGGCGGTATCAGGGTTATTAGGTATTGTTCAGTAATCAAAATGATATGTCCGGTTATCTCCGGGAACCCTGAATTTTAATTCGAAAAGTTATCTGGATATCCTGTAAGTTTTAAAATACTAATTCAACTAAAGCTTTAAAATACATAATGCTCCAAATAAGTAGCCTGCTTTTATTTTATTTTTTCCAATCCCTTTCCCTGTCGCCAGGTTCAGTAGTTATAGAACCAATTGGCATGGAACAGACGGACAGTGAAGTAATCCATAAAAACTGGGATACGCTGTTAAAAAAATATGTGGACGACAAAGGGAATGTGGATTATCAAGGTTTTAAGGCCGAGTCAGAAACTCTTGACCAGTACTTAGAACAACTGGGCAGTTATGAAGTAAATGAAAATTGGTCAAAAGAAAAAAAGCTCGCATATTATATAAACCTTTACAATGCAGCTACAGTTAAACTAATTTTGGATAACTATCCAATTGCCAGTATTATGGACATAAACAAACCCTGGGGCAAAGCATGGATCAAACAGCGCCGGCAACTAATTTCACTGGGTGAAATAGAGCATAACATCCTTAGAAAAATGAATGAGCCAAGAATTCATTTTGCTATCAACTGTGCCTCATTTTCCTGTCCCAGATTATTGAATGAAGCCTACACAGCCCACAGAATGGAACAGCAATTGGAAATAATCACCAAAGAATTTATAAATGACCCCAACCGAAATATTATTTCAGTAAACAAAATTGAGCTGTCCAGAATTTTTAAATGGTATAAAAAAGATTTTGAAAACAACAGTTCTCTTGTGGCTTATTTGAACCAATATGTTAAATCCCCTATTGATCCTGATGCAAAGATTAATTTTCTTAAATATAATTGGAGTTTAAATGAAGCCAAGTAATAAGCCGTCTATAAGTATTATTATTCCCGTGCTAAATGAGGAGGCCTACATTGTTAAGCTTCTGGATTATCTTCAAAAAAACAGAACCTCATCCAATATAAAAGAAATTCTTGTTGTAGACGGGGGAAGTACGGATGATACCATAAAAGCCGCTATGAATTTTGACGTAGCTGTACTCCCTTCTGAAAGAGGTCGCGCTAAACAATTGAATTATGGCGCGCAACGGGCATGCGGTGAAATTTTGTATTTTCTGCATGTGGACACTATACCGCCAAAAAATTTTGACCTGCTCATTGTAAATGCCATTCAAAAAGGAATTGAAGCCGGATGCTTTAGGATGAAATTTGATAGTGACAGCAGGTTTTTGCGGTTTTTTTCCTGGTTTAGCAGAATAAATCATCAGATTTGCCGGGGTGGAGATCAATCCCTTTTTACCACCAAAACATTATTTCATAAAGCTGGCGGTTATAATGAAACTTATAAAATTTATGAGGATAACGAATTCACAAGCCGTTTATATAAACTTACTAATTTTACCATCTTACCCGAAAACGTAAGGACTTCAGCCAGAAAGTATGAACAAATTGGTAAGTTAAAGCTTCAGTTTTACTTCGGAATAATACATCTCAAGAAATTTTTGGGAGCAGATCCAGATCATTTGTACCACTACTATAAAAGAAAAATATCGACCTGATAATTTTATGAGGGTTGAGAAAGTAGATGGCTATTTAGTTTCGTAGTCAAGAATGGCTCCTTCTGAAATCCATTTTGCCAAAGCCTGTCGGTTATCATAATCCAAAATGCGGCGCTGGTCCTTCTTACTCCTGATATTCCCAATTTCTATAAACGTCATGGCAGGTAAGGTTTTCTTCACCAGGTAAAGATTGCTCCTGTCTTCAAAAGTTCCGGAATAACTTCTGTTTGGCTGGTACTTTTGATATTTCTCCTTAAAAGTATTATGGATACTTTCGGCAAATTTTTTACCGCTTTTACTTTTCTCGTGATAATAGAAAAAAACGTCAATGTTTTGTCCTTTGCTACGGCTATCGACATGAGTAACTATCAGGCGCTGATGCTTTCCTTTATGTTGCAGGTATAATTTATTCACGGCATCTACTCTTTGTTCAAGCCTTTCTTTCTGGTCTAAAGGAATAGTTAAATCAGGTAAAACCAATTCATCATTATCCATTTCCAGAATCTGATCATCACGAATCCCATCATCCGGATCGCGCACAATAACATAAACCTGCGCTCCGTGTGAAAGCAATTCCCTGGCCAACCTCAGTGTAACATCATAAGCGTATTCATCTTCCGAAATGGATTTCCCCGAAAATTGGGTCATAGCTCCCGGATCAGGGCCCCCATGTCCTGAAATCAAGTAATATACTGTGCCTTTCAAACGTTCACTTTTACTTGGTACTTCGGCATATTTCTCGCCAAAAATATCATAGGTTGTTCCCTTTACAGGATTTTTAATCTCAATGACCGCAGCTTGCTCTTTGGAGTACTCAGTGCTGTCTGTAATTCGTTTTGGTATAAAGTACGACATGCCTTCATACAAATGAAGGCTGTCTCTCAGGTTGTTTACATTGAGGGCGATAAAATCATTGTATGTTATATAAGGATCAACTCCCTGTTTCCTGAGCAATGAATAAATACCATCCCCTTTTTCAGCAATAGCGGTATTCAGGGAATCCTGTGCAAACAAGGCCGAGAGTGGAATCCATAGGGAAAACACGAGTAGTTTGACAATTTTCTGAGGCACAAATTTTTTATTTGATACAAAGATTATCAAAAATGTTACCAAAAAGCAAGAATATATGAATTCAAAAACAGAATTAAAGCAGAACTATTGATTTGACTGATAAAACAATTTAATGATTTCTTCAGCGGGTTTATTTTGAGGCGTAAACCTGTTGTCCTCACCTCCCCCGGCTTTTTCATGATTTAGAAACCACTTCCATACAAAGCCACCTGCAAACCAGTCTTCCTGCCAAAACTCTTCAAAAATAGCTCTCTTGGCGTTTACCTGCGCTTCCAGGTTAACACCTTCTTCGCTACGATCAACAAGCCATGGTTTTTTAGCAGTATAATCCATACTTCTATAACCAAATTCTGTAAAAAGTACAGGGCGGGAAGTTTTTTTAGAAAGAGCTGCTATATTTTCTTTCCAGGGTTTCCAACCTGCCTTCAACTGCTCTACAGTTGGAGTTTTAGCATCTGACAAAGGAAAATACGCATCTATTCCAATATAGTCCAGAGAAGTCCAAAAAGGTGTTCGTTTGTATTCATCCCAATTGGAAGCATAGGTAAGTTTCCCTTTATAAACTTTTCGGATTTTTACAATTAACTCTTCCCAGAACTTTGGCCTGTTTTGTACAAATTGCTCGAGTTCCGTGCCAATGCAAAGAATTTCAACCTTGGTTTCCTGCGCCAATTTTGCAAAAGTAAGCATGAACTTTTCATAGGATGCCTCCAGGATTTTCCAGTTATCTTCTGTTTCCATTCTCAGCCCTCCCGTAAATTCACCACGCCATATCCATATTTGGGGTTTCAGCATCACCTTGACGTTATTTGCTCTTAACAGTTCAATGTACTGTTTGGCACCACCCTCTGTTTCACCATACCATTGACGATCTGTATTAAAAATTATTTCCGGACTTGAAAGATCCCTAATGAAACCAAAAGGCATAACTGCGGCATGATCCGCATGAATATTGAGGAATGCATCCACATGCTCCTGGACAGCTTTTTCTCTGGAAGCAACAAAGCTTATTCCCTTTATCTTATTAACCGGTTGGCCGGTACAAGACAATTCAAGAAAAAGAAATATCAAAAATCCAAGTCTCTTCATAATAGGCACTTACGGACTTCATCAAAAATAAGATAATTTCAGATGTAAATCTATTGTGGCCGTTAAGTTATTATCTTTATGTTCGACATAAAGCATATTAACTGATTAAAGGCATGGAAAGTATTGTAATTATTGGAAATGGAGTTGCCGGAGTTACCGCCGCAAGACACATACGTAAAAACTCCAACAAGAGAATTACAATAATTTCTGCAGAATCAGATCATTTCTTTTCCAGAACAGCATTGATGTATGTTTATATGGGACATATGAAGTTTGAGCATTTAAAGCCCTACGAAGACTGGTTTTGGAAGAAAAACCGAATTGAACTTATCAGGGGGTTTGTAAGAAAGGTAGATGATAACAACAAAGAATTATTTTTTGAAGATGACAGAGTTATAAAATATGACAAATTAATTCTTGCCACAGGGTCCAAGCCCAATAAATTTGGATGGCCAGGACAGGACCTGAAGGGAGTTCAAGGTCTGTATTCCAAACAAGATCTGGATCTATTAGAGATGAACGCTCCCAATAAAAAAGTTTGCAGGCGGGCTGTTATCGTGGGAGGCGGGCTAATTGGAATTGAATTGGCTGAAATGCTCAGGAGCAGAGATATTCCTGTTACTTTTCTTGTGAGGGAAAAAAGTTTTTGGGATGTAGTACTCCCCGATGGAGATTCTGGGATGATTAATGAACACATTCTGGAACACCATATAGACCTTCGTCTGGAAACTAATTTAGTGGAAATCCTCGCTGATGATTATGGCAGGGCAAAAGCTATAGTAACAGATAAAGGTGAAACCATAGAATGTCAAATGGTTGGATTAACCCCAGGTGTTTCACCCAATATTTCATTTTTAAAAGACTCGGGAATTGAATTAGGAAAGGGAATCAAGGTAAATCGATTTCTTGAAACCAATATCAAAGATATATATGCAATTGGCGACTGCGCGGAACAACTTGAACCAATTGGTAATCGCAGGCCTATTGAAGCTGTATGGTATACAGGCCGCATGATGGGGGAAACGGTTGCCCGGACTATTTGTGAAACCCGGACAGAATACAAACCGGGTCATTGGTTTAATTCCGCTAAGTTCCTTGATATAGAATACCAGACTTATGGGTGGGTGTTCAACAATAATGGAAAAAAAGATTATGAAGAACATTTCCATTGGAGGCATGCATCGGAAAAAATATGCCTGACCATCGCTTTTCATAAGGAAACCAGGAAATTTCTGGGGATAAATACTTTTGGAATCCGCATGCGCCATGAGATATTTGATGAATGGCTGAATAAAGGTCGAGGTGTTAACCATGTGATCAAATATCTAAAAGATGCCAATTTCGATCCTGAATTCTATACAAAGTATGAAAATGAAATCGCAGCTAAATTCAACGCGGATTTTGATACGGATATCGAGCCGGAAAAGAAAAGCTGGAAACGTATTTTCGCTATCGGATAAGTCCTTTAGCCCGGGAATATGATTTTTAATCCTTTAAAAAAACGAAAATAGAGTATGAGTACGCCGGACAAAAGCATGGCATTAACAGGGCAGCCCCCTGCGGATTTGAGCACCTTTCAAAAAATTGCCGTAATACTGGGGTTATCCGGTCTTTTCATACTTCTCCTTGCCTCTTTTAATATAGACTTTCCAAATAAAGGCACGTGGTTATCCATTTCCCTTATGGCAATTTTTAGTGGAGTTTTTTGGTTTGCAAAAGAGGCCTATTCTAAAAAGCTGAAAGGGATTAAAAATGACGGGGTTTGGTTTAAATCGATATCAGCCAAAGGGCTGTGGGCATGGCTAACCGGCATATCGCTAACAGGTTTCTATATTGTCCTTTACTTTTATCCTGAATTCCTGGGGCTGGCAAAGGATGGCTCAAATACAGGCGTAATTGCTCTATTTGACCCATTAAGCAGATTACTGAGTGGAAACCCTGCCAGCCAGTGGTTTGTTTATGGATCCCTCTATACCGTTGCCATCCTGGCTTTTGGCATTAAATTTATCTGGAAATACAGGCACAACAGATACGAAATCATTCGTACGATAAGCGTCATGTTCTTCCAAACGGCATTTGCGTTTATAATTCCTGAAATAATGGCCAGATTAAATGGTAAACTCCCTTATTATGACCTGAAGAATATTTGGCCTTTAAACTATTATAATTTTGAAAAATACCGGATAAATGCTTTTATAGATTCCGGTGACATTGGGCTAACAATGCTAATATTTGGCATAGTGTCCATTTTTGTAATCACACCAATTCTGACATACAAATATGGTAAACGATGGTACTGTTCCTGGGTTTGTGGTTGTGGCGGATTGGCTGAAACAGCCGGTGATCCCTTTAGACAACTAAGTGATAAAAGTTTGTCAGCCTGGAAAGTGGAGCGATGGGTGGTTCACAGTGTCGTAGTTTTTGTCACTCTTATGACCACAGCTGTAATTTATTCCTACCTGGGTAATGATAGCAGTAAGTACTGGTTGACTAAAGATGCATTTTTGATAGGTGTGGCTTTGTTACTTAGTTTGATTTTTGCTCTTGTAATGCTATTCAAAAGAGCGCAATTCCAAAAAGATGCCCTATATGGCGCAATTGGATATTTCGTAATCATAATGACCTTAATTGGTTTTCACTATTACAGCGGAGATGGAAATGTCTTTTTATTCAAATCTGAAACCTTAAGGAAATCATACGGTTTTCTTATTGGCAGTATTTTTTCCGGGGTTATCGGGACAGGTTTCTATCCTATTTTTGGCAACAGGGTCTGGTGCCGTTTTGGTTGCCCTATGGCGGCAATTTTAGGCTTTCAGCAACGCCTGTTTTCAAGGTTCAGAATAACAACAAACGGCGGACAATGTATTTCATGCGGCAATTGTTCTACCTATTGTGAAATGGGTATTGATGTACGTGCCTATGCGCAGAAAGGTCAAAATATTGTTCGCTCAAGCTGCGTTGGATGTGGCATTTGTTCCGCAGTCTGTCCGAGAGGTGTTCTAAAACTGGAAAATGGCCCTTTAAAGGGACGTATTGGCAGTAACGAAGTTTTATTGGGCAATGATGTGGATTTAATGACTCTTGTAAACCAAAAATAAACGCACCTGCGGGCTGATACTTTTATTACTGTCTTTAGGCTTTACTCCCTCTCCTTTCGCCCGGGCCTCCTCTTTTATGCTTCATTTGAAAAACCAATTAAAAAAGAATTATTACCGTTCGCATCTGGCGTAAGAAATAGTGATATTTTTGCACCGCATTAAGAATAATAAAACAGGGAGTTTGTAAGGAATCCTTAATAAAGTTATAAAAGTGAAGATTAATGAATCATTTTTGAAATTATGACAGAAATCAACGTCATAATCCCCGCTTATAATGAAGCAAATTCTATTGCGAAGGTCATTCAGGAAATTCCAACCACGGTTTCTGAAATTATAGTTGTTAACAATAATTCATCGGATGATACAGCAGCAAACGCAGCAAAAGCGGGCGCTACGGTATTGGATGAAACCAGAAAAGGGTATGGATATGCCTGCCTACGTGGTATGGATTATATATCAAAGAAGTCCAGGAAGCCTACTATTATCGTATTTATCGACGGAGACTATTCAGATTACCCGGAAGAGCTTAACAAAATTGTAAAACCCATTCTCGATGAAAATATAGATCTCGTGATTGGAGCAAGAACAAAAGCATTGAGGGAGGAAGGTTCAATGACTCCACAGCAAATATTTGGCAATAAATTGGCCACATTTTTAATGAAGTTATTTTTTGGGTCAACGTTTACAGATTTAGGACCCTTTAGAGCAATAAAATATGATAAGCTTTTAGAAATGGAAATGGAAGACAAAACCTACGGGTGGACCATAGAAATGCAACTAAAAGCACTCAAAAACAAAATGTCATATGTCGAAATACCAGTGCATTACAAAAAAAGAATTGGTGTTTCTAAGGTGTCTGGTACAGTAAAAGGTAGTATATTTGCAGGCGCAAAAATATTGGGTTGGATTTTTAAATATAGTTTAAAATAATATGGGACTTACAATTGCTTACATTATTATTGGAATTTACAGTATAGCACTGTTACTGATATTTTTTTACAGTCTGGCACAATTAAACCTTTTGGTTAATTATTTAGGGAAGAAAAAGCTAAATGAGGTTGCCCCAAAATATAATTTGCTGGACCCTAAGGAGATTCCTTTTGTTACTATCCAGTTGCCCATATACAATGAGGAGTACGTTGTAGAGCGCTTACTGGAAAATATCTCCAAAATGGAATACCCAAAAAGCAAACTGGAAATTCAGGTATTGGACGATTCCACCGACAAATCGGCAAATGAAACGGCAGAGAGAATTAAAGCTTTGCAGGAAACCGGTTTGGATATACAGCATATTAGAAGAGAAAACAGGACGGGCTATAAGGCAGGAGCCCTAAAGGAGGGATTAAAAATAGCGAAAGGTGATTTCATAGCAATATTTGATGCGGATTTTCTTCCGGATTTCGATTGGCTTAAGAAAACCGTAATCTATTTTAAGGATGAGGAGATAGGGGTTGTTCAAACCAGATGGGGGCATATCAACCGGGATTATTCTACTCTTACTAAAATCCAGGCGTTTGCCCTGGATGCGCATTTTACACTGGAACAAGTTGGTAGAAATGCAAAAGGCCACTTTATCAATTTTAATGGTACTGCTGGTATCTGGAGAAAAGAATGTATCCTGGATGCAGGAAACTGGGAAGGTGATACATTAACAGAAGACCTGGATCTTAGTTACAGGGCCCAGCTTAAAAATTGGAAATTTAAATACCTTGAAGATGTTGAAACTCCTGCAGAACTTCCCGTAGTTATCAGCGCAGCGAGGTCTCAGCAATTCAGATGGAACAAAGGCGGAGCAGAAAACTTCAGAAAGACCGTTTGGAATGTAATAACCGCGAAGAATATCTCATTTAAAACTAAATTACATGGGGTGCTGCACCTGTTAAATAGTTCCATGTTCCTGTTCGTCTTTATTGTAGCCTTATTAAGTATTCCCATGCTGTATATAAAGAATATGTACGGTCATTTAGGTTGGATATTTGAGGTAACCAGCTTTTTTATTCTCAGCACGGTTATTCTATTTATCTGTTACTGGTTTACCTATAAAAGTATTCAGGGTAGTAGTTTCGATAAGTTTGTAGATTATATAAAACTTTTCTTTACCTTTTTCTCAGTAGCCCTGGGCTTTTCCCTCCACAATACAGTTGCTGTGCTGGAAGGTCATATGGGAAAAAGAAGCGAGTTTGTTCGTACTCCAAAATTCAATATCAATAACCTTACAGACAGTTGGAAGGGCAATAAATACCTGGCTAAAAAGATCTCTCCCAATATGATTCTTGAGTTCGGCCTGATGATCTATTTTCTTTTTGGAATGTACAGCGCTATTCCGCTAAATGATTTTGGTTTGTTCCCATTCCATTTTATGTTGTTCCTTGGATTTGGATTTGTAGCACTTAAATCGCTAACAGCTAAGGCATAACGCCTTCATTATTTACTTATTTCATAGACTGAATAAGGCATCATTTTAATTTTAAACTAGTCTGTCTGGCCTACTTTAAAGTGCTTGAAAATTATCAATTTTTGTGTACTTTGTGGAGGCCAAACTATTCAGACCAATGACTTCAAGGATTTTTTCTTATTGGAATCTCCACAAATTTTCAATTCTAATGGTATTGGCAAGCCTTTTGTTTTATACCAGCTTCGCATATGACCTTGCACGCACCGATTTTATAAAACTTATTACCCTTTTTTTTGCGCTCTTTTTTCTTTGTTATAAACTGATTCAGTTTGAAAAATGGAATTTTAATTTCCTCCTGATTTCAGGCATTCTTTTTCGTTTGATTTTTCTGATGGTTGAACCAAACTTATCTCAGGATTTCTATAGATTTATCTGGGATGGTGAATTAGTGCTTGCTGGCATAAACCCCTATTTGCAGACGCCTGATTCTATTATGGAAAATAGTACTATCCTCTTAGATAATGCCCAGGAATTATATAGTGGTATGGGCTCTCTAAGTGCCAGGCATTTTAGTAATTACCCACCTTTAAATCAACTGCTCTTCTCTATCTCCGCCTTTTTGGGCGGGAAGAGTATTATAGGGTCTGTCATAGCCATGAGATCTATTATTGTGTTGGCTGATGTTGGAGTTTACTATTTAGGAAAAAAACTGTTAAGGCACTTAAACAGATCTCCACATCTTATTTTTTGGTACTTTTTAAACCCTTTGGTAATTATAGAACTTACCGGTAATCTTCATTTTGAAGGAGTAATGCTCTTTTTCTTTGTTTGGGGATTGTATTTCCTTACAGCAAATAAATGGTTTTTTGCCGCTGTAGTATTTGCATTTTCCATTTCTGTGAAACTCGTGCCTTTAATGTTCCTTCCTCTCTTTTTTACCTATTTTGGATTTAAGAAAAGTATTGGATTTTATCTGGTACTTGGATTTACTATTTTAATAGGTGTTCTGCCATTTTACGCACCCGCTTTTCTGAACAATTATACCAATACCGTTGGCCTCTGGTTTTCAAATTTTGAATTCAATGCGGGTATCTATAACCTTATAAAACTCATAGCCGTAAAATTTGATGCCAAGCCCTGGGAATTAATAAAATTCTATGGAAAATTAGTTCCATATATTCTGGTATGTTTTGTGCTCCTCCTAACTTTTTTAAGGGATAATAAAAAATTACCTGTCCTTATAAATTCAATGTTTTGGATCGTCGTTGTGTATTATTTCCTGTCCGCAACAGTACATCCTTGGTATATAATTTTCCTTATTGGCTTATCCCTCTTTACAGATTATCGCTTCCCATTGGCCTGGTCCGTAGTAATCATTTTAAGTTATTCTGCTTATGAAAATCCTGAATTTAAAGAAAATCTTGGGTTTCTCTTCATTGAATATTTCCTAGTTTTTGGGTTTATTATTTATGAATTTTTTAGAATGAAAGGTCAAACACTGTTAATTCGTAAAAATTAAAGTGCAAATTATGATAGTTCAATTTAATTTGTACATTTGACTTTCAATGGAAAAAAACGCAAACATAACTTTACCTCTTTGGAATTCTATTCCTGTAAGCTGCGTTGTACGTCCCCGCCCGTAAGGGTATATTTCTTTATTGGAAATAGGTGAGTCCATTTCCGCACTGTCAAATCAAATATTTTTTATCATTTAAAAAAGCTAGCAATGGAAATATTAATTGCTAACGAATCGCACTTTAAATACGCCAAAATAATTAGTGACACCATTGCCGAATCAGCTAAGGTGAGGGGAACCGGTATTGCCCAAAGAACTCCAGAATACATTATCAAACGACTGGAAAATGGGAACGCGGTAATTGCTTTGGACGGGGATAAATTTGCCGGATTCTGTTATATTGAAGTATGGGGACATCAAAAATTTGTGGCTAATTCGGGGCTTATCGTTCATCCTGACTTTAGAAATCAGGGTTTAGCAAAAAAAATCAAAAAGGCCATTTTTGAACTTTCTTTAAAAAAATTCCCGGAAGCCAAGATTTTT
>Ga0316195_10000339_pt1 | contig 17982 bp, 15 predicted proteins | sample Phised1_MG_FD_204937 | JGI IMG/M metagenome (GOLD analysis project Ga0316195, IMG submission 204937) | Coastal sediment microbial communities from Maine, United States - Phippsburg sediment 1 | ecosystem: Environmental > Aquatic > Marine > Coastal > Sediment | place: USA: Maine | collected...
CATCGACGAGATTCATCGGCTCAGCCCGGTCGTCGAGGAAATCCTGTATCCGGCGATGGAAGACTATCAGCTCGATATCATGATCGGTGAAGGGCCTTCGGCGCGCTCGATCAAACTTGACCTGCCGCCGTTTACGCTGGTCGGAGCGACCACGCGTGCGGGCCTGCTGACGTCGCCGCTGCGCGATCGCTTCGGTATTGTGCAACGCCTCGAATTTTATAGCGCCGAGGAGTTGTGCCAGATCGTGCAGCGCTCGGCCGGGCTGCTCGAAATCGAGCTCGACGCCGAGGGTGCGCATGAAATTGCCAGCCGTTCCCGCGGCACACCGCGAATCGCCAACCGCCTGCTGCGACGCGCGCGCGATTACGCCGAAGTCCGCGCCGATGGCATCATCAACGCGGAGATCGCGCGCGCCGCTCTGGATATGCTCAAGGTTGACCGTTCCGGGCTGGATCACATGGACCGGCGCCTGATCGTTGCCCTGATCGAAAGATTCGACGGCGGTCCGGTTGGCGTCGACAGCCTTTCCGCGGCGATTGGCGAAGAACGCGGCACCATCGAGGACGTTATCGAACCCTACCTGATTCAGCAGGGTTACATGATGCGCACGCCCCGCGGCCGCGTGGTAACGGCGCGCGCCTATACCCATCTCGGCCTGAAGCATTCGACACAAGGTGAAATAGGTCTCTAGCTATAACTGTCCCGATCCGTAATCATCACACCACATTGAAGAAGCCATGACTGATCATTCACTACTAACCCTGATAATTGGTGCCAGCCTGCCGGTGCAGCTGGTCATGTTGCTGTTGCTCGGCGCATCGGTGTTTTCCTGGGCGCTGATGTACGTCAAGTTTGGCTATATCCGGCAATCCCAGGCTGAGGCGAAGGATTTTGAGGGTCGCTTCTGGTCTGGTCTGAATCTGAACGAACTGTTCGGCCAGCTGAACGCGCGCGAGCAGCGACGCTTTGGTATGGAAGCGATCTTTGAAAACGGTTTCAGGGAATTTGCGCGCGCGCGCAAGGCGGAGCTGCGCAACAGCGAGTGCGTGCGTTCCTCGCATCGCGCGATGAAGGTGGCGATGGCGCGCGAAATCGAAATGCTGGAGAACAACCTGCCGTTTCTGGCGACGGTCGGCTCGGTCAGCCCATACGTCGGGCTGTTCGGCACGGTATGGGGCATCATGGAATCGTTCCGCGCGCTCGCCGGCGTGCAGCAGGCGACCCTGGCAATGGTGGCACCGGGCATATCCGAGGCACTGATCGCCACGGCGATGGGCCTGCTGGCGGCGATACCCGCGGTTATTGCCTACAACAAGTTCGCCAGCGAAATCGATGTCATGGTCGGGCGCTACGAGAATTTCCTGGAAGAGTTTACCGGCATCCTGCAGCGCCAGGCGCATTCGCCGAAATAGGATTGCTGACGTGAGAAGACGCCGTTCCATCGCCGATATCAACGTGGTGCCCTACATCGACGTGATGCTGGTGCTGTTGATCATATTCATGGTCACCGCGCCGCTACTGAAGCAGGGGGTCGAAATCGACCTGCCGAGCGCCCCGGCCAACCCGCTCGACGTCAACAGCCCGGAACCCATCGTCGTCAGTGTCGACCGCAAAGGCGGAATGTTTCTCAACATCGCGCCCGATTCCGAATCGCAGATCGACGCCAGTTCGCTGGTGAAGCAGGTCAAGGCCGCGCTCGCACGCGATCCCAAACGCCCGGTAATGGTGCGCGGTGACGCCGACGGGGCCTACCAGAACGTGGTGTCGACGCTGGTGCTGTTGCAACAGGCCAACGTCGGTTCGGTTGGCCTGGTGACCGAGCCAGAGGAAACGCAGTAGTGCTGGCAGAATTACGCAAGCACCCGCGTGCGCTGGTGTTGTCTTTGCTGCTGCATCTCGCGGTGATTGGCCTGATGGTGTTGAACCTGAGTTTTTCCAGTAAACCCGAGCAGATGAAGGTCGGCGCGGAAGTGCCGACGGTGCAGGCCGAAGTGATCGATATCAAGCAACTGCAGGCGCGTGAGCAGCAAAAACAGGACGAGGCGAAACGCAAGGCTGAAGCCGAAAAAAAGCGCAAGCAGCTCGAGGCCAAGAAGCTGGCCGAGCAGAAGAAACGCGAGGCCGAGAAAAAGCGCCAGCAGGAACAGCAGAAAAAAGCGGAACTAAAAAAGCAGCAGGCGGCCGAACAGAAGCGTAAACAGGAACTGGCGCGCAAGCAGGAAGAACAGCGCGTCGCCGCGGACAAGCTCAAAGCCGAGGAAAAGCGCAAGGCGGACGCGAAACGCGAGGCCGACGCGAAGCGCAAGGCCGAGGAACAGCGCATTGCCGAGGAAAAGCGCAAGCTTGAAGAGAAGCGCATCGCCGAGGAGAAGCGCAAGGCGGAAGAGGCCCGTATCGCCGAGGAGAAACGCAAGGCCGAGGAAGCCCGTATCGCCGAGGAGAAGCGCAAGGCCGAGGAGGCCCGCATTGCCGAGGAAAAACGCAAGGCGGAAGAGGCCAGGCTGGCCGCGGAGGAGCAGCGTCGCAAGGAGGAAGAATTGCGCGCGCAGATGCTGGCGGAAGAGAAGCAGCGGCGCCTGGCAACCCAGGAGGAGGCTTACAAGCTGGCGATCAAGCAAAAAATCCAGCGCAATTGGAATATACCGGCCGTAAGTGGGAAAATACTTTGCGAAGTGCGGATTCAGCAGTTGCCCAACGGTGCCGTCAGTTCCGTCGAATTCGGCGCCTGCGACGGTGGTAGCGACATTTATCGCAACTCCATCCAGAACGCGGTTTACAAGGCGTCACCTCTGCCGACACCCGCGGATCCGGAATTATTTGCACGCGAACTTAAATTTATATTTAACCCTGATGACCAGTAAACTCGAGATGCCGTTGAAAAAACTAGCTGCCAAACTGTTCCCACTGTTGCTGTTGTGCCTGTCGCAACCCGTGACTGCCGCCCTGACCATCGAAATTACCGAGGGTGTCGACAGCGCGCTGCCGATTGCGGTCGTCCCTTTCGATACCTCCAAAGTGACGGTCAAGTTTCCGCTCGACCTGGCCGAGATCGTCAGCAGCGATCTCAATCGCAGCGGCGTGCTGAAAGTGCTGAATCGCGCGGACAATCCGGAGTCGCCGCACTACAGCAACCAGGTGCAGTATTCGCGTTGGCGTAACGCATCCCAGGATTACCTCGTGGTTGGACGCGTGCTGGAGAAGTCGGCCGGCGTTTACACCATCGAATTCCAGTTGCTCGACGTGCTCAAGCAAAAGCAACTGATCGGCCGCAGCATGACCGCGAAGAAGCGCGATCTGCGTTCGCGCGCGCACCAGATCAGCGATTTCATCTACGAGGAGATCACCGGTACCCGTGGCGCCTTCAATACGCGCATCGCCTACGTGCGCGCGCAACCGAACGCCGCCCGCAAATACGTACTGCAAGTCGCCGATACCGACGGCTTCAACGCCCAGAACGTGCTCGAGTCGGACGAGCCGATCATGTCACCGAGCTGGTCTCCCGACGGCAAGTCGCTGGCCTACGTCTCGTTTGAAAGCAGCCGGCCAGAAATTTTTATCCAGCACCTCGCGACGGCAAGGCGTACCAAGGTTTCCGGATTCAGCGGACTGAACAGCGCGCCGAGCTGGTCGCCTGACGGTAACTACCTGGCGCTGGTGCTGTCCAAGGATGGCAGCCCCGACATCTATACGCTGAATACCAGGACCAAGCGCCTCAAACGCCTGACCGAGCACCGCAGTATCGATACCGAACCGGTCTGGAACAACGATGGCAATTCAATTATTTTCACCTCCGACCGTTCCGGCACGCCGCAGCTTTACGAGGTTTCTGTCAACGGTGGCAAACCGAAGCGAATTACCTTCGAAGGGCGTTATAATACGGCCGCCAATTTGTCGCCAGACGGGCGTTACATCGCCATGGTGCACGGTGACCGTGGTCAATATAAGATAGCGCAACTGGATCGACAAACCGGTAACCTGATCGTCCTGACCGATAGCACGCTGGATGAATCACCGTCTTTTTCACCGAACGGCAAAATGCTGTTATACGCGTCTACCGCCGGTAACAACGGTTTGTTGTATGCGGTAGCGATCGACGGCCGCGCGAAGCACAAATTATCCGACCAGGCAGGCGACATTCGCGAGCCTGTGTGGGGACCTTTTGAAAGTAAGTAAACTTTAACGGAGTATAAAAAAGATGAAACCAACGCAAATTTTGAAGACATGGATGCTGGCTGGGGTCGTCGCCGTATTTATTTCGGCCTGCGCCACCACGCAGGAAGAAATCGGCGTGCAGGACGGGGCCCCTGTCGATGGCCAGTCCACCGATGGCGGTAGCATGACCGACGGCAGCATGAGCAGCGGCGGCGCCGAGGCCACCGGGCTTGCCGGCTCGGATGGAGGCGATGGCACCGCGATTGTTGATAGTATGCCGCTGACGGCAACCGAGATGCTGGCCGAACCCGAGGGTGACCTGGCGAGCCGCACCATATATTTCGAGTACGATAGTGCCAAGCTGACGAGCGAGTCGATCGCCATCCTCGAAACTCACGGTAATTTTATCGCCGGCAATGGCGAGGTCAGGGTGCGCCTGGAAGGACACGCGGACGAGCGCGGCAGTCGCGAATACAATATTGCGCTGGGCGACAGGCGTGCGCAGTCGGTGCGTCGCGTACTGCTGTTCCAGGGCGCTTCCACGGACCAGGTCGAAACCGTCAGTTACGGTGAAGAGAATCCAGCTGTATCCGGCCACGATGAAGACGCCTGGAGCAAGAACCGTCGCGTCGAACTGATTTACACGGTGAACTAATATGAAGACGGCGATCAACCGGTTTTGCGCAACGGGGTTGGTGGGATTTACGATGCTCTGCGCCGGTACCGCGGTATTGGCGCAGTCGGCGTTGACGCCCGAGCAACTCACGCTGCGGGTAGAGCGCCTGACTGAATTGTCGCAGCGCTCGGATGCCAAGCTTTCCAGCGTGCAGGAGCAGCTCAAGACCCTGTCGGAGGATATGGATCGCATGGGTCGCCTGGTGGACAATCGCGCCGTGCTGGAGATGATCCAGCAGGTCGACCAGATTTCGGAAGACATCAATCTGTTGCGCGGCGAGGTCGAGATCCAGGGTAACGAGCTCGGCGAAATCAAGAAGAGCCAGACCGTGCTCTACCAGGATATAGACCGTCGCCTGCGCGACCTGGAAAGTCGCTCCCAGACGCAGGCGCCGGCGGCGCAGATGACGCTGCCGCCAGCCAGCGCGCCATCGCAGCCAGCGACCGGCACCAGCACTAGCATCGGCACCGGGTCGCAGGCGCCTGCACTGGCACCGGCGGCCGCCGCCGCGCAGATCAGTACTGCGCCACCCCAGGCAGGGGAGAGAGAGGCTTACCAGGCGGCTTTCGATACGCTCAAGGAAGGTCGTTACAAGGAAGCCAAGGTCGAACTCGGCGCCTTTCTCGCGCAGTACCCGAACAGCAGTTTTGCCGGTAATGCCCAGTACTGGCTCGGTGAAGCCCACTACGTGACGCGTAATTTTGACCAGGGTGTTATTGAATTTCAGAAAGTAATGCAGGTCTACCCGGGGAGTAACAAAATACCCGACGCCATGCTCAAACTGGGCTACACCTATTACGAACTCAAGCAGTATGACCAGGCGAAAGCAGTGCTGCAGGACCTGAGCACGCGTTTTCCGGACGAGACCGCTGCGCGACTGGCGACCAAGCGACTGGATCGAATTCGCAAGGAAGGTCACTAAAGCCGTCATTTTTCCTGAATTTGCTTGAAATCGATCTGGGCTCAGGTATGATTCCAGACCTTTCCGGGGGGCGTTAGCTCAGTTGGTAGAGCATCTGACTTTTAATCAGGTGGTCGGGCGTTCGAGCCGCCCACGCCCCACCACTTTTTTCCGCAATTTATTCACACGAACCACCCATCGGATAGATTCATTTAGCCCGATCACCTGATTAAAAGTCATATACGAGCGGCGGGACATCTATCGACGGGTGTTCGACAAGATCGCCGCAATGGCTCAGGCAGAATTTCGCCAGCCGCATCAGGGCTGTCGAGTTTATGGCGAGCCCATTCGGCACCTGCACCGGGATCCCTTCGTTACGACATTGATGTAAGTCAAACGGGCGTCCCGCTCAAGTGTTAGGATCGCAGGTGGAGATGGGCACAGCATCGATACTCAGAAGTGACCCGAAAAAATAATCAATGGTCGACAAAGTAAACAATTGGCGAAGCGATCGCCTGCAATCCACCCGGCAAATCGCCAGTATTCGTGAAATCATTAAAGACATAAGAGACTTCGATGACTTTGAAAACCATGCAGAACAAGCACGTTCATTACTGGATCGCCTGAAGTCAAAGCAGCGCAATTCCATCATCGAGGCTGCCCTCAGCTCCCATCTTCAGAGTGAAGCGCTGAAACCTTATCAGGCCGAGCTCATCAAGTTGCAGACGCATCTTGAAAACACCGATCAGAAAGCCATCCTCCTGTTCGATGGGCGCGATGCAGCGGGCAAGGGGGGCACTATTCGCCGTGTGACGCGTTACATGAACGAAAAGCATTACCGCGTGCTTGCGCTGGGGAAGCCTTCCGATGTGCAGCGTACCGAGTTGCATATGAAACGCTATATCGAACAGTTCCCGCATGCCGGGGAGCTGGTGATATTTGACCGCAGCTGGTACAACCGCGCGATGATCGAGCAGGTCATGGGGTTTTGTACCCGGCAACAGTATCGTCAGTTCATGAGCAGGGTTAACGACTACGAAAACAGTTTTGTCAGCGATGGTAAAACACATTTGCTCAAGCTCTATTTTTCGGTTTCGAAAAAAGAACAGGCGCGCCGCTTCGAACGCAGGAAGAACGATCCGCTACGTCAATGGAAATTGTCCGAGGTGGATTTGCAGGCCCAGGATATGTGGGATGAACTCACCGAGGCGAAGTACAGGTTACTGAAAAAGACGCATTCGCAGGATAATCCCTGGTTCATTATCCGTTCCGACGACAAACATCTTGCGCGCCTCGAAACCATCAAGCTGATACTCAGCCAGATAAAATACCGGGGTCGAGCCCGCTCGCTCGATTTTACGGTGAACTCAGATGTGGTGATTCGCGGCGACCGGGAGCTGAAAAACATGGAAGCGCAGCTAGCCAGGAAAGGTGCATTCAAGGAATAACGGACGCCCCGGTTTTCACGACCCCCGATCGACTTTTGCACGGGCCGAATATTGCGCTGATGGATAGAGAAACTGGCATCAACCTGCCGACGCCCGGCAGCTAGCCGGGTACTGCAACCGGGATGCCGATAAATCCGCTTATACCGATTCAATCTTCAGTTTCAGAATTGCCTTGTCGGTGCGTTCCTGTACGCTGAATTTATAGCCCTGGTCGATCACGCATTCACCGTAATCCGGTATGTGACCAAGCTGGTTCATAACCAGGCCGCCGATGGTATACGAAACCTTGGTATTCAGATTTATCTCCAGCAGGTCGTTGACTTCGGAGACGGATAAGCGTGAGTCCACCAGGTAAGAGTTGTCCGCAAGCGTCTCGAACGCTCTTTTCCTGCGCGGCAGGTACTCCTCGAAATCGTAGCCAACATCGATGTCACCGACCACTTCTTCGACGATATCTTCCATGGTTATGATGCCGGTCGCGGAACCGTATTCGTCGACGACCACGGCCATGTGATCTTCCCGCTGGCGCAAAATCGGCAGCAGTTCATCGATGGTTTGCAGCTGCAGGACATAGTGTGCAGGCTTGGTCAGATCGTCGAGCGTTTTCTGAGTCGTCGATTTCTCCAGCAGGTCCCAGGTGGTCAGCGTCGCGATACCCGTGATATTGCTGATATTTCCCTTGTATACCGGCAAGCGGTTGTAACCCCTGCGCCGCACTGTAGCGATCGCTCTCATCACGCTGCGGTTATGATCGATAGCCGTCACTTCGGAAATGGGAATCATTGCTTCGCCAACGGTCGTATCGGAGAAACGAATGACGCGTCGAATCCGCCCACGATCGAAGGCATCTATCGAAGATGTTCGCTCGCTCATCTCAACTACCGAGCGGATCTGCTCCCGGGTCATGAACAGGTTCTGCTCAACTCGCCCACCACCCAACACCCGCGCCAAAAGGCGGGCAATGCGTGAAAAAACAATAATCACCGGGTAAAAGATGATCGAAAACACTTTCAACGGAAAGATGGCAATGGGCGCGACCACGTCCGACTTCTGCTGGAAGACGCTCTTCGGAACGATCTCACCCAGGATCAACAGGATCGGGGTAAAAATCAGGAAGGCGTAAAGATCACCATGGACACCAAACAGGTTTACAAACAAAACCGTTACCAGGGTCGTCAGGGAAACGGTTGCGATGTTGGTGCCGACCAGCGTGGTACCCAGCAACAGGTCTGGAGTCTTGAATAATTTGAGGACTTCCCTGGCGCCACGGTGGCCCTGGTTTGCCCTGGCGGTTAACTTGACCTTGTCCGAATTGACCAGAGCGATTTCCGAGCCGGAGAAAAAGCCCTTGATCAGCAGTAATATTATGATCGCAACAATAAGCAGCAGGGTAGTCATGAAACCTTCTCCACCGCGTCGACCTCGTCCTCTGATTCGGATTTCACTGGATCATCGACGCCTTCGGGTGTGTCTTCGATATCCTCGCGCTCCTGTGCCTGGTGATCGACCTTGCCATCGCTTTGCAGCACCCGCTCGCCACGGTTGAAGTCTTCTTCGTCAACACCCTTGGCGACGCGAACTCGCGAAATTCGATGATCGTCCATTTCCAGAATCTGGATAATGATGTCTTCGCTTTTCACCTGGTCGCCTTCGCGCGGTAAGCGATCGAGCAGGCGGAATGCAAAACCGGCAATGGTCGTCATGCGCGGGTCTTCGATGCCGAAATTGGTCAGGTTATTGAAGTCATTCAATTTCATGTCGCCCGGCACTTCGTAAATATTGTCATCCTTTTCCGCATAATAGCCGGCTGTTGCCTTCGAGCCACCACTGACATCGCCAAAAATAAAGTTCAGCACACCGCGCATGGTAATGAATCCCTCGACGCCACCAAATTCATTGAGGCAGGCGGCCGCGCGCACCTGGTGTACCTGGAAGAAATCAAACATTTCATCGACTTTCTTGGTCAGCGGCACGACCACGGGCGGATGCATGATATCTTCGTGGCGTAATGCGGATTGATCGGCGTCGTCGAGTACCAGACGCAATATATCCTCGGCATGCACAAAGCCAACGAGATTGTCTCGATGGGTTTTAAATACCGGAACACGCGGATGCCGATAGGAGATGAATTTTTCAATGATCTCCGGAACACTCATTTCGACGTTGAGAAAAGCCATTTGTGTTCTTGGCGTCATCACCTCGACAATTTCGGTTTCGTTGGCCTCCAGCAAGTTATAGATCAACGCCCGTTCCGTGGCATCCATGCCACCGTCTTCTGAAACCTGTTCGACCAGTGTCAGGAATTCATCAACCTGGAGAATGTTGTCCGCGGTTTTGACATTGCCGACGATGCGCGTCGTGATCCAGTCCGCAACGCCTCGAATTGCCCAGCGTATCGGCGCGATCAGGTTTACCCACAGGGCGAGGGGCGCGGCGACAATGCTGGTACTGTATCTAACCGGGTTAGATACCGCGATGGTCTTCGGTGTCACTTCTCCAAACAGCAGCAATAGCGGCACCATCACCAGCAGGTTGATCAGCATCACCTTGTCGGGTTGGTACAGAGAAATCAAAATGGATGTCATGTTTACTGCAGCGGCTATGTTTACCAGTTCATTACCGCTTAAAATCGAAATGATCAGCTTTCTGGGCTGGTCGAGCAGTTCGTGAATGATCTCGGAACGGGGATTCTGTTCGCGCCGAAGTTGCTGCAGGTCCAGTCGCGACAGGGAGAAGAGGGCAGTTTCAGAGCTGGAAAAAAAAGCCGAACAAAGTAGCAGGCAGAACTGTATCGCCAGCCGGATCACCATATCCGTCTGCGTCAGCAGCGCCGTGTCGAATGCAAAAAAATCGATCACCAGCTGCCAGTACTGATTTGCAATCTGCAGCAATTGTTCCATGATTAATATTTTCAGTTAGCCGGTCGATTGGGTGTTCAGGCACTGAAGTAATTTACTCCTCAAAGATTGAACTTACGTTAACACGACTCGCCAGGACATTGATTTCGAATCAGCTCCCCAATTCTGCTTTCGTGCTACAAAATCATAAAGACTCTTGTGGAAGTGCTCGGGAAAACAGGGCGGTCGACGTCTACAGCAAATTAACCATTATATAACTGGAGATGATCGATTTAATGACCTGGGACAGGTACTGTGGCATTCGAAGCGTTATTATTCGCGCAATTCAATCGCAAGCGGGGAGCTTTTTGAATTGACCGCAGAAAGTATCATGACGTCCAACCTGATCACCCTGTCACCGCAAGATACGGTGGCCGATGCCATGTTTCTCATGCACAGCAAGGGGGTTCGTAATCTCCCTGTGGTGGATGAATCCGGCGCGTTTGTCGGCCTGTTCGGGATGCGGCGCCTGAGCCATCTGTTGCTGCCTAAAGCGGCTTTGGACCTGGGTTCACACAGTATTTCCGATCTCCATTTCCTGCCCGATGAGGTGGTTCAAAATGGTGATCGCTGGCATGAAATCAGTGGGCAGCCGGTGAAAAACTTTCTGGAAAAGAAAAAGAAAGTGCTTTTCTGTACCCCACAGACGCCCTTTCCGGAGTTGCTCGCATTACTCGATGAAAGCAAGGACACGAGTCTCCCGGTCATCGTGATCGAGGGCGAAACCCGAAAGGTGGTCGGAATGGTATCGAGCTGGGATGTCCTCGAAGGCATCATCATGGGGCGACTGGTCGATAACAGCGATGCGTCCGTCCTTGCCAAAGATGATTAATCCACAATGTAAACAACATCAGGTTCTCGATAATTCCTGCAGCAGTGGTAGCAGTGCACGGGGAAAGTGAACTGGCAGCACAGGTGGTCTTTGGTTGGGACCCTCTGTGGGTGTCGTCAATCCTGTTTGTGGCAACCTATGTCGTAATCGTATCCGAGAAGATCAACCGTGCCGTGGTGGCCGGGTTGGGCGCCAGCCTGATGATCACACTGGGTGTCCTGAACCAGGAAACGGCCGTTTCCGGCATCGATTTCAATACCCTGGGGCTGTTAACCGGAATGATGGTAATCGTCGCCATTACCCGCGGCAGCGGCGTGTTTCAGTATGTCGCGATCTGGTCAGCCAAAAAAGTCAATGCCAGCCCGTGGGGTATCCTGTTCATGCTGTCACTGGTCACGGCGGTATTTTCCTCGTTACTCGACAACGTGACTACGGTCCTGTTGATTGCGCCGGTCACGCTGTTAATCAGCCATCAATTGAAGATCGATCCGTACCCGTTTCTGTTCGCCGAGATTTTCGCCTCGAATATCGGTGGTACCGCTACCCTGATCGGTGACCCCCCCAATATCATGATCGGCTCTGCGGTGGGGCTGTCATTTAATGATTTTCTCATTAACCTCGCACCCATCACGCCCCTGATCATGGCGGTTACGCTGGGGATTATTTATCTCGTCTGGGGACGCAATATGTATGCCTCCGCGGAAGCACGTGACCGAATCATGAAGTTCAAGGAACGCGAGGCGATAACGGATACGAGACTGTTGAAGCAGTCCCTGTTTGTGCTGGCCCTGGTTATTGCGGGCTTTGTGCTTGCTCACCCGCTGCAGCTCGAGCCGGCTACCATCGCCATGTTCGGCGCGGCCGTGTTGTTACTCCTGTCCAATCTGAATAACGATGCCGAAGAACAGTCCGAGCAGGTGAACAAGATTTTCGCCAAGGTCGAGTGGATCACTATATTCTTTTTCATAGGCTTGTTCATTGCCGTCAAGGGAGTCGAGGAAGCGGGTTTATTGAGAATTCTGGCCGATCTGGTAATCGGCTACACCGGCGCAGACATGACCCACACTGCCCTGGTCATACTCTGGGTATCGGCAATCGCCTCGGCAGTTGTCGATAACATACCATTTGTGGCAACCATGATTCCGTTGATCAAATCGATGGCTCCGACCTTTGGCGGTGCGGAAAACCTCATGCCATTATGGTGGTCGCTGGCTTTGGGTGCCTGTCTTGGAGGGAACGGTTCTCTCGTCGGAGCGAGCGCCAATTTGATCGTCGCCGGCTTCGCCGAGCGGGCGGGCCATCGAATCCAGTTCCTCAAGTTTATGCTGATGGCCTTTCCCATGATGTTATTAAGCATTGGCATTGCCAGTGTTTACATATATTTTCGCTATCTCTAAGCAATGATCTTTGGCAGGTTTTGAATGGATCTGAAATCAATCACGGTTGCCTCCGGGGTCGCAACAGCTGGCATGACCGTCAGGCAGGTATTCGAGGAGTGTACCCGGGTGGGTTCACCGGGCTTGCCGTTTTGTGATGATCATGGCGTTGTCAGTGGACGTGTCACCTTGAGACATATTCTCAAGCGCCACTGTCTGCCAGAGCATCTGGTGGAACTGGCCAGTGTACTGGGAGAGCAGACATCCAGCGTTCGGGACATGGAGATGTTGGCGCAGGAGCTCCTCGACAATCGAATCGACTCCTACACACAGTCGCCACATGCTTCGGTCACTTCCGCCTCCTCCGTCATCAAGGCGCTGGCCCTGATGGAAAAACTCGATACCGGTTACCTGTTTGTCATCGACGAAGGCCAATATATGGGTTTGGTAACCTTGCAGAGCCTCAGCAAAGTAATCCTGCGCTACGATACTTCACCGGGATCGACCTAGCCTGCATGTCTATACTGGCGGCACAGACTCCGTGGCACAGCCGACAGGCGCGAACTGCCGCGATATGAGCAGTGCGAGCCGGGTTATCCTTTTCCTGGCATGTCCTGTAGCTCTGCCTCATTGTGACGGCGCTCCTCGATTGGGACCTTGATAGCTGTGCCGGGATCGCGCCTGCACTGACATTCGCGATCGCCTCCCGCTAAAAGAATGCTGAATTAAGTGCGATTCACTTGATCCAGGTTAAGGGATGGCATCGGAAAGACACATAAGGTGTCAGGTTACGCAGGGACAAATCGTCTCTCGCCTAATAAGAAAATCAATTGCAGGGGGCGGATAAAAATGGAAATCGAAAGAATCCACGAGATAGAGCAGGCCATCGGGGTTAACCGCGCGGAAGTGTTGCGGCTCGGGGTTTCGATCCTGTTTCTGGCCGGTATCATTCTGTATGTCGGCTCGCGCGGTGAAGTTAGCCCGATGCTGATAATCGCCGGCATGATTGGTGGCTACATGGCGCTTAATATCGGCGCCAACGACGTCGCCAACAATGTCGGGCCCGCGGTCGGATCGCGTGCGCTCACGATGGTGGGTGCGATCGCGATTGCGGCAATTTTCGAGGCCTCGGGAGCGCTGATTGCGGGCGGTGACGTGGTCAGCACCATCAAGAAGGGGATTATCGATCCCGCCAACATCGTCGACACAGACGTCTTTATCTGGTTGATGATGGCGGCGCTGCTGGCCGGGGCCCTGTGGTTGAACATCGCCACCGCCATCGGCGCACCGGTATCGACCACGCATTCGATCGTTGGCGGTGTGCTCGGCTCGGGCATTGCTGCCGGCGGCTGGGACGTGGTCAACTGGGACAGGATGGGGCAGATCGCCGCCAGCTGGGTCATTTCCCCTGTGCTCGGCGGTCTCATCGCAGCGGGTTTTCTCTATCTGATCAAACGCACGATTACCTACCAGGGCGACATGCTGGCCTCGGCCAGGCGCATGGTGCCGATCCTGGTGGGAATCATGGCGCTGGCCTTTGCCACTTACCTTGCTCTCAAGGGATTCAAAAAGATCTGGAAGGTGGACATGACCACCGCACTGTTGATCGGTGCCGGCGTCGCGGTCGTCGTTTACGCGCTTGCCAAACCCTGGGTCGCCAGGAAATCAGCGCAACAGACGAATGACAAGTCGGGTGTCAACTCCCTGTTTACGATCCCGTTGATCTTCGCAGCGGCGATGTTGAGTTTCGCACACGGCGCCAACGATGTGGCCAACTCGATCGGGCCACTGGCAGCAATCGACGATGCGCTGGCCACGGGCGGTATCTCGAGCAAGGCCGCCATTCCGCTGTGGGTCATGCTGGTGGGTGCTATCGGTATTTCGCTGGGCCTCGCGCTATATGGCCCCAAGCTGATCAAGACGGTGGGATCGGAAATTACCGAGCTGGACAAGATGCGCGCCTTTTGCATCGCCCTGTCGGCCGCGATAACGGTGATTATCGCGACGCAACTGGGACTGCCGGTGAGTTCGACCCATATCGCGGTGGGCGCGGTGTTCGGGGTCGGATTTCTGCGCGAGTACCTGAAACGTAATTACGCACGCATGATGGAACAGATCCAGTTACATCATCTGGGAAAAGATAAAACCGATGTCGAAAAGTTTCTCGAAGAATTCGCTGCTGCCAACCTGGAAGAAAAGGCGCATATGTTACAACGCTTGAAAGATCATGCACTGGAGGCTGATCTTTCCAAGAAGGAGCGCAGGCAGATGAAGCGGGCTTATCGCCATGAACTGGTGAAACGCTCTGCGCTGCTGAAAATAGCGGCTGCCTGGATCATTACCGTGCCGGTATCCGGGCTCATGGCCGCAATGCTGTTTTTCATGATCCGCGGCATCATGTTGCCCTAGCATGATAGTAGAAGTCTTCAGCCTTCATGCTCGGGTCGCGCAGGGCTTGCGCGACAGGGTTCAACTTTGTGCGAGGTCGGCGCCATGTTAAATCGGATCTTTGTTCCGCTGTTATTCCTTGGCTTTGCCTGGTTTGTCGTTTCGAACACCGACGCCAGGACGATTATTGCCGGAGTCGCAATTTTTCTCATCGGCATGCACTACATGGAAAACGGTTTTAAACTGTTTAGCGGCGGCGCACTGGAGTCGGTGCTCGAACGCTTTACCGGCACGACCCCGCGCGCGATCTTTACCGGGTTTCTGTCGACATCCATCGTGCAGAGTTCGTCGCTGGTATCGGTGATCATCATCTCGTTTTTGTCTGCCGAACTGATCGGGCTGACGCAGGCGGTGGGCGTCGTCTTTGGCTCCAATATCGGCACTACCACCACCGCCTGGCTGGTTTCCGCGTTCGGGCTGAAGATCAAGATCTCCGCCTACGCTCTGCCAATGCTGATTTTCGGCGTGGTGATGCAGTTCTCGAAGCATGTGACTTACAAAGGGCTCGGCAGCGTCCTGATCGGGTTGGGTTTCATTTTCCTCGGTATCGCCTACATGAAGGACGGTTTCGAAACCCTGAAAGAGGGGCTGGACCTCGCCGAATATGCGATGTCAGGCTACGCGGGAGTACTGGTTTATATATTTCTGGGCGCCATTGCGACGGTTGTAATCCAGTCCAGCAGTGCGACCATGGCGATTATCATCACCGCGCTCGCAACCGGGCAGATCGATTACATCAACGCGCTTTCGCTTGCGATCGGCGCCAACATCGGCACCACGGTCACCGCCGCGCTCGGTTCGCTGGCGTCAAACCGAAATGGCAAACGGCTCGCGGTCGCGCACTTCATTTTCAACCTGATCACCGCGCTGTTTGCGGTTGTTTTCATTTACCAGCTAAAGGATCTGGTTGACTGGTTGGCACCATTCCTGGCAATCCCGGCTGACGATAACATGATGCGTCTGGCACTGTTCCACACGATCTTCAACATTATCGGCGTCTTGCTGGTCGTGCCCTTTTTGAAACAGTTGGTTAACTTTCTCGAGACGCTGTTCCGTGATGAAGAGAAGGCTCGCGGTCGAGCTAGGTACCTGACACCCGAGGTGATGGAAATCCCTGCGGCCGCCCTGGCGGCGCTGCGCAAGGAAACGATTCACCTTTACGACAGGTCGCTGGAAGCCATCGTCCATGCGATGAACCTGCACCGAACGGCGATTTTTTCAGACGCCGAAATCGACGAAGTGATCGAGCGCTCGACTTCGCCGATCAAGATTAATGTCGACCAGGTTTACCAGAGCGAGATCAAGAGCCTGTATGGCGAGATTCTCGAGTATGCGTCGATGTCGCAAACCTACATGGACCAGCAGGGGAATAACGAGATATTCGAATTAAAACAGGCTGCCAGGAAAATTATCGAGATGGTGAAAGACGTCAGGGAACTGCAGAAGAACCTGAACTTTTACTCGAAGAGTCATAATGCCGTAATAATCCAGCAATACAATCAGTTGCGTGCCGAGCTGGTGCGCGTATTGCGCATGGTGCAGGAGTTCAGGGAAATCGAGCTCGACGAGGCAGAAATTTTAACCCGGATCGAAGTCGAGAAAGCCAATGCCAAGGACCGCGAAATCAAACAGAATCAGGAGGTCGATGCTTTGATCCGCGCGCATAAAATCGATTCGCACAGCGCATCTTCACTGATCAACGACATCAGTTTTGCCCAGAGTATCAGCAAGAAGCTGCTTACCTGTGCGGAGACTCTGTGGGTCAGGGACGAAGAAATCAAAGATTTGGGGGATGAATATGGATACGAGTAAGCTGGTCGAAAAAGTTGAGGGGTTTTTTGATTTATCGAAAAAGAAACAGCAGAAGAAACACGATAAGCTGCGGAAAATCATCCATAAACTCGAGAAGAAGCAGTCCACGATTGAGCAAAAACTGCACAAGCAAGGACAGATCGATGCAGGCAGTAGTCGTTACCAGGATCTACAGCGGGAATTACGGGTAATCTCGAAGCTCATCAGCAAGGCCAAACACAATGATCCGGGCGACTAGACTGTTTGTCGCCAGGTTTTATCTACAGTTACCCGTATCAGGGATGTCGTCTCTCAGCAGCATCGAAAGCTCGGGATAAGAAACCTGCTTACGCCGGGTTCAGGCATCCCTGTTTCATTGCGAATCCATTCACTCCAAAGAAGACGCGCTTGCAGGGGCCTGTTCTTCGCCGGGCAATGTGCACTGCCTGCGGGAACCTCGCGCATGTGACATCACAGCGCTCAAGCGGAACCGGGTAGTCGTCCGATTGTTCTCCCTTGAATATCTGGCGTTAATTCCGGCGTTGTAATGCCGCGCTCCAGCCCTTTCTGCTGGGTATCCAGAATAGTCAGCCTGGATTCGAGCAGGTATTGAAAAACAGGGCGTTACAGACACCGAAATCAGTGCCAACCCACCTGTTTTCAATCTCAGGCAGATTCCAGGGCCTTGCTTAATCGAAGCGCATGGCGCCTCGCCGTTTATATTCGTGGTCGGGGTATCGTGAGCTTTAGTGACTTATGTCAACTGGTCAGGGGCACCATTAAACTAAGATGATACGTCCATAAAAAAAGTCAAGAGGGGGATAAAACATGTCAATTGCGCTTACCAGGATACCCGGCATCGGCCCGAGTACAGCAAAGATTCTGATTGAGAACGGTTTCAAATCCGCTCAGCAACTGGCGGATTCCACGATTGCACAACTTGCCGCGGTGCCGGGATTCGGCGCGGCACGCGCCAGCAGGACCATCAATGCGGCCATTGCATCGCTCAGCGTAAGCGGCGGCGCAGCCAGCAAAGCTGATGCCCCTCAAACAGCGACTCGAAAGCGGCGAACTGCTCAAAAACCGGCTACGAAGCCAACTAAATCGATTGCCACATCAACCATCGGTGCTAAGGCCGAAACCGACAAAAAGGAAACCAAAGTGAAGAAGATGACAAAGAAAGAGCAGGAAAAACTGGAAAAAGCAAAGAAAGCGGCGGCGAAGAAAGCGGCGGCGAAGAAAGCGGCGGCGAAGAAAGCGGCGGCGAAGAAAGCGGCGAAGAAGGCGGCAGCGAAGAAAGCGGCAGCGAAGAAAGCGGCAGCGAAGAAAGCGGCAGCGAAGAAGGCGGCAGCGAAGAAAGCGGCAGCGAAGAAAGCGGCGGCGAAGAAGGCGGCGGCGAAGAAGGCGGCAGCGAAGAAAGCAAAAGAGAAAAAAGCGAAGGCCAAGCAGGCTAAAGGCAAA